>Ga0213876_10002523_pt1 | contig 10717 bp, 9 predicted proteins | sample BarmaccomBMRX_R9_FD_160113 | JGI IMG/M metagenome (GOLD analysis project Ga0213876, IMG submission 160113) | Root-associated microbial communities from Barbacenia macrantha in rupestrian grasslands, the National Park of Serra do Cipo, Brazil - RX_R9 | ecosystem: Host-associated > Plants > Roots...
CGTCGATAATCACCTGAACGCCCCAAGGTTGCGGGGCGTTCGACTGACGCGCCCGGCACGATTCGAACGTGCGACCTTTCGCTCCGGAGGCGAACGCTCTATCCCCTGAGCTACGGGCGCGGGGGGACCTGCCTTTCGAGGAGGTTACCGTGCAGATCGCGATCATCTCGGATACGCACATGCCGCGCGCCGGCCGGCGCCTCCCGGAGGCCTGCGTCGCGCGCTTACGGGCAGCAGATTTGATCCTCCACGCCGGCGACCTGATGCGCCTATCCGTGCTCGAGGACCTGCGCGCGCTCGGGCCGCCAGTGCTCGCGGTGCACGGCAACGTCGACGATGCCGACGTGCGCCGGGGGCTCCCGCAGTCGCGGATCGTCGATGCCGCCGGCGCGCGGATCGCCCTAATCCACGATGCCGGTGCGCGCGCCCGCCGGCTGGCGCGGATGCGCGCGCGCTTTCCCGAAGCCGATGCCGTGATCTTCGGCCACTCGCACCTTCCGCTGCATGAGCGAGACAGCGGCTACGGGTTTCAGATCTTCAACCCAGGCAGCCCGACCGAGCGCCGCCGCGCCCCGGCTCACACCATGGGTCTGGCCCGGGTCAGCCCGGTTACCGGCCCCAGGCAACGCTCGAATGTCGAGTTCGAGCTGATCAGCCTCGACTGACAGACTCCTGAAGGACGTGGATCTCTCGGTGTTCTTCGCCGGCACCGCCGGCTCGATCCCCACCGCTCGCCGCGGTCTGCCGGCGATGCTCGTCCGGCGCGGCGCCGACCGGATCCTGTTCGACTGCGGCGAGGGAACCCAGCGCCAACTCGTGGCTTCGATCGGGTTGATGGAGCTGACCGAGGTGTTCCTCACGCACTTCCACGCCGACCACTGGCTGGGGCTTCCCGGGATGCTGAAGACCTTCGATCTTCGCGCTCGCGAGCGGCCGCTGGCGATCTACGGCCCGCGCGGCCTGCGCGAGCTGATCGTCCTGGCGCTCCGCGTGGCAGGCCGGGTGCGTTTCGAGCTCGAGCTGGTCGAGCTCGAGCCGGGCGACGTGCTCGAGCGCGAGGGCTACAAGATCGCGCCCGTGCCAGTCAGCCACAGGGGCGCCGCCTTCGGCTACGCGCTGTTCGAGGCCGAGCGCCCAGGCGTGTTCGACCCGGAGGTGGCAGTCAGCCTCGGCCTGACGCCAGGACCCGAGTTCGGCCAGGTGCAGCGCGGCCAGACGATTAGGGGCGTCACGCCGGCCCAGGTGATGGGTCCCCCGCGACCCGGACGCAAGGTGGTGATCTCGGGCGACACGATGCCGACCGAGGCGTTGGCGCTCGCCGCCTACCAGGCCGACCTGCTCGTCCACGAGGCGACCTTCGCCCATGAGGAGACCGACCGAGCCGCCGAGACGGGTCACTCGACGGCCGAACAGGCGGCGACCGTGGCGCGCGACGCGCAGGCGCGGATGCTCGCGCTCACGCACTTCTCCACGCGCTATCCGGTCCGCCTGCTGCGCGACGAGGCGCGGGCGGTGTTCCCGGCCACGGTGCTGCCGCGCGACTTCGACTTGATCGAGATCCCATACCCGGAGCGGGGCGAGCCCGAGCTCGTGCGCTGGGAGGATCGGCCTGAGGAGGATCGCCCCGAGGAGGATCGGCCTGAGGAGCCGGCGGAGCTCAGCGAGCCGGTGGGCGACGCCGCGGCATGAGCGTCGCCGAGCGCCTCGCCCATGTCGAGACGGAGCGGCTGGTGTGCGAGCGGCTGCGCTCTGAGCACGCATCCGAGTTGATCTCGCTGCACCGCGACCCCCGCGTGGCTCGGACGCTGGAGCTGACCGGCGAGCCGCCGAGCCAGGCCCAGATCTTCGAGCGGCTGAGCGCGAAGATCGCCCACTGGGAGCGCTACGGCTTCGGCTTGTGGCTGCTGCGCGACCGCCGGAGCGGAGCAATGGTCGGTCGCGGGGGGCTTCAGCACACGTTCGTGGCCGGTCGAGCCGAGATCGAGGTGGGCTGGGCGATCGTCCCCGCGCGCTGGGGCCAAGGTCTCGCCACCGAGATGGCGCACGCCGCCGTCGCCGCCGCTTTCGACGAACTCGCCCTGCGCGAGATCGTCGCCTTCACGCTCCCGCACAACACCGCCTCGCGACGGGTGATGGAGAAGGCCGGGTTCGTGTTCGAGCGCTCGATCATCCACGTCGGCATGCAGCACGTCCTCTACCGCCGCCACGTGGGCGAGCCTGGTCGGGAAGTCGCACCAATGGTGACCCTTTCTCGACCAACCTCCGGCCGGAGCCACTGCTAGGCTGCGTCGAGTCGGTTCCTTTAACCCGGTCCAGCGAGGCCAGGAAGGATCACGCGAGAGTTGCCTGAACCCACTGCCGCCGCCCCAGCGGTCGTCGTCCTCGACCGCGATGACATCCGCCGCACCCTCGTGCGGATCGCGCACGAGATCGTCGAGAAGAACCCGCACGGAGGCGTCGCCCTCGTCGGCATCCATCGACGGGGCGCACACTTGGCCAACCGGCTGCACGCACTCACCAGCGAGCTGCTCGAGCAACCTGTTCCGCTCGGCTTCGTCGACATCGCCTTCTACCGCGACGACTTCGCTATCCGCCCGCAGGCGCCGGTCGTCTATGGCACCCAGCTCGAGTTCCCCATCGACGGGCGCACGATCGTGATCGTCGACGACGTCCTCTACACCGGCCGCACGGTCCGCGCCGCGATCGACGAGATCTTCGACTACGGCCGCCCGGCGCGCGTCCAGCTTGCGACGCTCGTCGACCGTGGCCATCGCGAGCTGCCGATCCGCCCCGACTACGTCGGCAAGAACCTGCCCACGAGCCAGGAGCAGCGCGTGAATGTCCGCGTCGAAGAGGTCGACGGATACGACGAGGTGACGATCGGCCCGGCGCGCCAGTCGAGGAGCAAGGCGGCATGAGCGCGCAGCTGGCCGCAAAGCACCTGATTTCAATCGACGATCTCGACCGCTCCGGCATCGAGCAGATCCTCGACCGGGCGGAGTCGTTCGCCGAGGTCGCCGGGCGCGAGATCAAGAAGGTCCCCGCCCTCCGAGGGCGCACCGTGGTCAACCTGTTCTACGAAGCCAGCACGCGGACCAGCTCGAGCTTCGAGCTCGCGGCCAAGCGCCTCAGCGCCGACGTGGTCAGCATCCGCTCGGCCGGCTCGGCCGTCGACAAGGGCGAGTCGCTGAAAGACACGATCCATACGCTCTCGGCGTACGACCCGGCGGCGATCGTGATCCGCTCGCCGCACGCCGGCGCCGCCCAGCTCGTCGCGGGCTGGACGCCGGCCAGCGTCATCAACGCCGGCGACGGCAAGCACGAGCATCCGACCCAGGCGCTGCTCGACGCGTTCACCCTGCGCCGCCGCTTGGGCAGCCTCGACGGCCTGAACATCTGGATCGTCGGCGACGTGATGCACTCGCGCGTCGCCCGCTCGAACATTCTCGCCTTCAACCGGATGGGGGCGAAGACGACGGTATGCGGCCCTCCGACGCTGCTGCCACGCGGGATCGGGGCGCTCGGGTGCCGCGTGACCCCGGTCCTCACCGGAATCGATCAAGCCGACGTGATCTACGTCCTGCGCATGCAGCAGGAGCGGATGCGCGAGGCGTTCGTCCCCTCCTTGCGCGAGTACGCCGCGCGCTACCAGATCGGCGCCGGCCATCTGGGACCCGGGCAGCTGCTCATGCATCCAGGGCCGGTCAACCGCGGCATCGAGCTCTCGGCCGACGCGATCGACTCGCCCCAGGCGCTGATCGGAGACCAGGTCAAAGCGGGAGTGGCGGTGCGGATGGCTGTGCTCTACGAGCTGCTGGCGCACGCTCCGGCGCTGGCGGCGGCGGCGTGATGCCTGACGGAAACCCCCGCACTCGGCGTGCCATCCCGCCGGCCGAGCTGCTGATCACCGGCGTTCACGTCCTCGACCCCCGCGCCGGTCTCGACGAACCGCGCGACATCCTCATCCGCGCCGGGCACATCGCCGAGCTCGGCGCTCCCGGGACACTCACTGACGCAGACGCCGCCGGCACCGAGACGATTGACGGCACCGGCAAGCATGCGTTCCCCGGCTTCGTCGATCCGCACGTGCATCTGCGCACTCCCGGTCAGGAGTACAAGGAGGACCTCGTCACCGGTACGGCGGCGGCCGCGGCCGGGGGCTTCGTCACCGTCGTCGCGATGCCGAACACGGACCCAGTCGTCGACGATCCCAGCATTCTCCGGGCCCTGGTCGACCGCGCGCAACAGGACGCCGGGATCCCGGTCGGGTTTCTCGCCGCCATCACGCGAGGGCTGGGCGGCGGCGAGCTGACCGAGATGGCGGCTCTCAGCGACGCCGGCGCGCGCGGCTTCACCGACGACGGCAAGCCCGTCACCTCGGCCGGCATGCTGCGCAAGGCGCTGCAGTACCAGCGACTGAGCGGTGGCGTGATCGCGCTGCACGAAGAGGACCCGGCGCTGTCCGGCGACGGTGTGATGCACGAGGGAGCGGTCTCGGCCCGGCTCGGCCTGGCCGGGATCCCGAGCCTGTCGGAGTCGACGATGATCGCGCGCGACGCAGCCCTGGCCGGGTACGAAGACGCTCGCGTACACATCCAGCACGTCTCGGCCGAGGAGTCGGTGCAGGCGCTCGCCGCGGCCAAGGCCGCAGGCGCCCGGGTCACCGCCGAGGCCACCCCGCACCATCTGACGCTCACCGACGAGGCAGTGCGATCGCTCGATAGCCGGTTCAAGATGAACCCCCCGCTGCGGACCGACCAAGATCGCCGAGCCCTCCTGACTGCGCTGCGATCCGGCGTGATCGACTGCATCGCCACCGATCACGCTCCCCACGCGCGCCACGAGAAGGAGGTGCCCTTCGAACAGGCGCCGATGGGGACGACAGGGCTCGAGACCGCATTCGCAGCGCTGCACACCGACCTCGTCATCCCGGGCGAGCTCGAGCTGGAGATTCTGATCCACCGCCTGAGCGCCGGCGCCGCCATCTTCGACCTGCCGGTTCCTCGCATCGCCCCAGACGCGCCGGCAAACCTGTGCCTGGTCGACCTCGAAGGGCAATTCATCCCCGGCGCGAACGGCTACGCCAGCCGCTCGGAGAACTGCTGCTTCCACGGCCGCCGCTTGCGCGGCCGGGTTCTGCTCACGCTGGCGGCCGGCGCGCTCGCCTACCGGGCGCCACTCGACGCGCCGGCACGGACGCTGAGCGCGAGATGACGGTGTCCACGCTGCCCACGGCTTACGTCCTGCTCGAGGACGGCACCCGATTCGACGGCGTGGCGTGCGCCGCGCCGGTCGAGGGGACGGTGGGGGAGATCGTGTTCACGACCGCGATGTCCGGCTACCAGGAGGCGATGAGCGATCCCAGCTACGCCGGCCAGCTAATCGTTTTCACGTTCCCGCAGATCGGCAACTACGGCGCCTCGAGCCAAGCGATGGAGTCAGACCGCGTCCATGCCCGGGCCGCGATCATGCGCACCGCTGTCGATCGCGAGGACGCCCCGGGCGCCGAGCGCAGCTGGCTCGCGTGGCTGGCCGACCGCGGGATCCCCGCGATCACCGACCTCGACACCCGCGCTCTCGTGCGCCACATCCGCGAGCGCGGCGCGATGAAGGGCGGCGTGTTCGCGGCGAACGTCGACGAGTCACACGCGCGCGAGCTGATCGAGCGCGAGCCGTCGATGACCGGTCGCGATCTCGCGCGCGAAGTGACGCCGGACGCCCGCGTCAGTCTCGCTCCGACAGCCGGGAGCGGCCCTCGAATCGCCATGATCGACACCGGCGTGAAGCTCTCGATCCTGCGCAACCTGCGTGCCCGAGGCGCCACGCTCGAGCTGCATCCGTGCACCGCCACACCCGAAGCGCTCCTGTCGAGCCATCCCGACGCGATCTTCCTCGCCAACGGCCCCGGGGACCCAGGGGCGCTCGACTACGTCGTCCAAACCGTGCGCGAGCTGGTCGGAAAGCGCCCCGTTTACGGCATCTGCCTGGGCCACCAGCTGCTCTGCCGCGCTCTCGGCCTCGAGACTTACAAGCTGCCCTTCGGCCACCACGGCGCCAACCATCCGGTCAAGGACCTGACCACCGGCCGGACGGAGATCACGAGCCAGAACCACGGCTTCGCGGTGCTGGGGCCGGGCGGGGCACGGACGATCGACGACGACCAGCCCGTGCGCTGGGAGACCGACTTCGGCGCCGCCGAGCTCACCCACATCAACCTCTACGACCGCACCGTCGAGGGGCTGGCGCTCAAGGACGTTCCGGGCGCCACCGTCCAGTACCACCCGGAGGCCGGCCCCGGCCCCCACGACGCCCAGCATCTGTTCGACCGCTTCGTCGAGGAGATCGAGCGTGCCGCGTAGAGACGATCTGCAGAAGATCCTGCTGATCGGCTCGGGCCCGATCGTGATCGGCCAGGCCGCCGAGTTCGACTACTCCGGCACGCAGGCCTGTCGCGTGCTGATGGATGAGGGTTACGAGGTCGTGCTCGTCAACTCCAACCCGGCCACGATCATGACCGATCCGGGCCTCGCCACCGCGACCTACATCGAGCCGCTCCTGCCCCGCACCGTGGCCCAGGTGATCGAGCGCGAGAACCCGGACGCGCTGCTCCCCACGCTGGGCGGGCAGACGGCGCTTAACCTGGCCAAGGCGCTGCACGAGGACGGCACGCTCGCCGAGCACGGCGTCGAGCTGATCGGCGCCGATTACGAGGCGATCGACCGCGCTGAGGATCGCGAACGCTTCCGCGAGACGATGACCGCCGCCGGCTTGCGCGTTCCTCGCAGCGTGATCGCCCACTCCATCGCCGACGCCGTCGCCGCGCTACCCCTGCTTGGGCTGCCCTTCATCGTCCGCCCGGCGTTCACGCTCGGGGGCACCGGCGGCGGGGTCGTCCGTACCGAGGATGACATCGACCGCGTCGTCGGCCGGGGGCTGAAGGCCTCGCCGATCGGGCAGGTGCTACTCGAGGAGTCAGTGCTCGGCTGGGGGGAGTTCGAGCTCGAAGTCATGCGCGACGTCTCCGACAACGTGGTCATCGTCTGCTCGATCGAGAACCTCGACCCGATGGGCGTGCACACCGGCGACAGCGTATGCGTGGCGCCGCAGCAGACGCTCACCGACAAGCAGTACCAGGCGCTGCGCGATCAGGCGATCACCGCGATCCGCGCCGTCGGCGTCGAGACCGGCGGCTCCAACGTCCAGTTCGCGGTCAACCGCGAGACGGATGAGATCGTCGTCATCGAGATGAACCCGCGGGTCTCCCGCTCGAGCGCGCTGGCGAGCAAGGCCACCGGGTTCCCGATTGCCAAGATCGCGGCCCGACTGGCCGTCGGTTACACGCTGCAGGAGATTCCCAACGACATCACCAAGGCGACACCGGCCAGCTTCGAGCCGGCGATCGACTACTGCGTGGTCAAGTGGCCGCGGTTCGCGTTCGAGAAGTTCCCCGGGGCCGAGCCCGGGCTGACGACGCACATGAAGTCCGTGGGCGAGGCGATGGCCCTCGGCCGTACGTTCAAGCAGGCCTTCGCCAAGGCGTTGCGCTCGCGCGAGCTCGACGCCGAGCCGGCCTCGCCCGCCGGCGACGAGCAGCTTCTGACCCTCCTCGAGCAGCCGGGAGCCGAGCGCTTTGACCACCTGCTCGAGGCGCTGCGCCGCGGCTTCGCGGTGCAGGAGCTGCACCGCCGCACGAGCATCGACCCCTGGTTCCTGCACGAGCTGGCGGAGCTCGTGGCAGATCCCGAGGCGCCGTTCTCCAGCGAGCGGACGTTCAAGTCGGTCGACACCTGTGCGGCCGAGTTCGCCGCGCGCACGCCGTATTACTACTCGAGCTGGGAGCGTCCGCCGGCCGGCGGTGTCGGCGCCGAAAGCGAGATCGAGCGCGGCGAGCGCGCCAGCATCGTCATCCTCGGCTCGGGACCCAACCGCATCGGCCAGGGGATCGAGTTCGACTACTGCTGCGTGCACGCCGCCCAGACCGTCCGCGAGCTGGGGCGCGACGCGGTCATGATCAACTGCAATCCCGAGACCGTCTCGACCGACTACGACACCTCCGATCGGCTGTACTTCGAGCCGCTGACGCTCGAGGACGTGCTCGGCGTGTGCGCGGTGGAGCAACCCGAAGGCGTGGTGGTGCAGTTCGGCGGCCAGACGCCGCTGAAGCTCGCCGCCGGCCTGCACGCCGCGGGCGTGCGCATCCTCGGCACCGACATCGAGGCCATCGACCTGGCCGAGGACCGCTCGCGCTTCGGCCCCTTGCTCGATCGCCTCGGCTACAAGGCGCCGCCGTACGCCACCGCGCGCTCGGCGGCCGAGGCGCTCGAGCGCGCGCCCGAAGTCGGCTTCCCGCTGCTCGTTCGCCCGAGTTACGTGCTCGGCGGGCGCGCGATGGAGATCGTCTACAGCGTGACCGGACTGAAGGACTACCTCGAGCGGGTGGGCACGCGTCCCGGCAGCCCGATCTACCTCGACCGCTTCCTCGAAGACTCGATCGAGGTTGACGTCGACGCGCTGTGCGACGGCCACGACGTGTGGATCGCCGGCATCATGCAGCACGTCGAAGAGGCCGGGATCCACTCGGGCGACAGCGCCTGCGTGCTCCCGCCACACGCCCTCGGGGAGGACATGCTGCGCGAGCTCTCCGAGCAGACGGCCGGGATCGCCACCGCCCTCGGCGTGGTCGGGCTGATCAACGTGCAGTTCGCAATTCACGGCGATGACGGCCTGCACGTGCTCGAGGCCAACCCCCGGGCCTCGCGGACGGTTCCGTTCGTCTCGAAAGCGATCGGCTTGCCGCTGGCCAAGCTCGCCTGCCGGGTCATGCTCGGCGAGCGCATCGCCGAACTCGATCTGCCCGCAGAGACCGGCAACGGGCACATCTGCGTCAAGGAGGTCGTGCTCCCGTTCGACCGCTTCGCGGGCGCCGACGCGCTGTTGGGCCCGGAGATGCGCTCGACCGGCGAGGTCATGGGGATCGCGCGCGACTTCCCCACCGCGTTCGCCAAGGCCCAGGCCGCAGCCGGCGCGAAGCTGCCGGCCACGGGCACGGCGTTTCTCACCGTCGCCGACCACGACAAGCCGGCGGCCACCGGGATCGCGACCACGTTGCACGACCTGGGCTTCGAGATCGTCGCCACGCGCGGAACCGCGCAGGCGTTCCAGCGCATGGGGATTCCCGCCCGGCCGATCAACAAGATCGGCGAGGGTTCGCCACACGTGGTCGACGCGATCGAGCGCGGCGAGGTCGACCTCGTGATCAACACGCCGATCGGCACCGGCGCGCGCACCGACGGCTACGAGATCCGCTCGGCGGCGATAGCGCGCGGGATCCCGTGCATCACGACGATGTCGGGCGGAGTCGCAGCCGCCCGAGCGATCGCGGCTGCGCGTCGCGGTGAGGCCGAAGTGCGCTCTCTGCAGGAGATCCACGGCCGCGCCTCGGGGGTCCGTTGAACGGGCCGGCCGTCGCTGCGCCGAGCGACCGGGTGCAGGCGCCGTTCGGCCGCCGTGCGGCACGGGTCACAGCGAACGAGCGACACGGTGCTTACGTCGTGCTCCGCTGCCGCGACGAGCCGGGGCCCCGGCCGGCCGCCGGCCAGTTCTACATGCTCGCTGCCGCGCGGGGGTGGGGCGGGGGCGAGGATGGGCGACCGTTTCTCCCGCGCGCCTTCTCGGTCCTCCGCGCCCCGGCGGCGAGCGACGAGCTGCACTTCCTGATCGAGGCTGTGGGACCAGGGACCGGGCGGCTGGCCGAGCTCCAGGCAGGCGAGGAGCTGCTGCTCGTAGGACCGCTCGGACGCGGCTTCGTCGCCCCGCGCGGCGGCCGTCGGCCGCTGCTCGTCGGCGGCGGTATTGGAATCGCCCCGCTGGCGATTTGGCAGGACCAGCTCGCGCCGCGACCGCTGCGTGTCCTGCTGGGCTTTCGCGACGCCGAGCACGCCCCTGGGGCGGCGCTGCTGAGCGCGGCACGGCTCGCCACCGACGACGGGAGCGTCGGCCATCACGGACTCGTCACGGAGTTGCTGTGCGCGGAGCTCGACGCCGAGCCCTGGGCCCAGGTCTATGCGTGCGGGCCGCCGGCGATGCTCGAAGCGATCCGCGCGATCTCCGCCGAGCGCGCTGTGCCGGCGCAGCTCGCGCTCGAGTCCGGGATGGCGTGCGGGTTCGGCGCCTGCTTCGGCTGCGTGGTGCCGACCAGCGACGGCTACGTGCGGCTCTGCCTCGAGGGCCCGGTGCTCGAGGCTGACCGGCTGGAGAGTGCAATCGTGGCGGGCGCGGGCCATTGAGCGCCCCGGCCGTGACCTTCTGCGGGATCGATCTTTCGAGCCCGATCTTGAACGCCTCGGGCACCTTCGACGCGATCGCCGCGCAGTTGGCGTTTGGCGAGCGCTTGCAGGAGAACTTCCCGTTCGCGGCCTTCGTCTCGAAGACCGTCACCCTGGCGCCGCGCGAGGGAAATCCCCCGCCGCGACTATGGGAGCTGCCGGCGGGGATGATCAACTCGATCGGGCTGCCGAACAAGGGCCTCACCCGCTATCTCGAGGAGGACCTGCCGAGGCTGGCGCAGCTGCCCGTACCGCTGTTCGTCAACGTCATGGGCTTCAGCCGCGACGAGCTCGTCGAGCTCGTGGGCGCGTTCGGAGAGCGTTCCGAGGTGGCCGCGGTCGAGCTCAACGTGTCCTGTCCGAACGTCGAGACCGGACTCGTCATGGGCGCC
>Ga0213876_10002524_pt1 | contig 10715 bp, 7 predicted proteins | sample BarmaccomBMRX_R9_FD_160113 | JGI IMG/M metagenome (GOLD analysis project Ga0213876, IMG submission 160113) | Root-associated microbial communities from Barbacenia macrantha in rupestrian grasslands, the National Park of Serra do Cipo, Brazil - RX_R9 | ecosystem: Host-associated > Plants > Roots...
CTCAATTTCCGCGTCCCAAGCATCGGCGGCGCGCTCGCGCAGCCAGAGCGCGAGTTTTTGCACCTCTTCAGAAGGCAACTGCTCAATGGCGCGCTCAATCTCAACCAGCGTTTGCATCGCTGGCATCATGCCATTTTTCCCGTGCGAAAACAACCGCGCCGCACTTTCCAATTTTTCAAAATGAGCATAAAACTGAAATCCTCGCTCCTCGCTCCCGCGCTGCTCCGGCCGGCGGTTTTTGATTCCATCAAAAAACTCGATCCGCGCGTGCAATGGCGCAATCCGGTGATGTTCGTCGTGCTCGTCGGCTCGGTGCTCACGACGTTTTTCACCGTCGCGCATTGCAACAGTTTCCACCTGCAGCTCACGCTCTGGCTGTGGTTCACGCTGCTGTTCGCCAACTTCGCCGAAGCGATGGCCGAAGGCCGCGGCAAGGCGCAGGCGGCGACCTTGCGCAAGATGCGCACGACCACGAACGCGCGCCGGCTGTTACAACAAAATGGACACGAGGAAAAAATCGCCGCCGGCGAGTTGCGGCGCGGCGACCGCGTCGTGTGCGAAGCCGGTGACATCATCCCTGGCGACGGCGAGGTGATCGAAGGCATCGCCAGCGTGGACGAATCCGCCATCACCGGCGAATCTGCGCCGGTCATCCGCGAGAGCGGCGGCGACCGCAGCGCCGTCACTGGCGGCACGCGCGTGCTCAGCGACCGCATTGTCATCCGCATCACGAGCGAGCAGGGCAACACTTTCATTGATCGCATGATCGCGCTGGTCGAAGGCGCGCGGCGGCAAAAAACTCCGAACGAAATCGCGCTCGGCATCCTGCTCGTCAGCCTCACCGCGTTGTTCGTGCTCGCCGTGTTCACGCTGCCGGCGTTCGCGCGTTACTCCGAATCCACGGCGGGCCAGACGAACGCCGTCAACGTCTCGCTGCCCGTGCTCATCGCGCTGCTCGTCTGCCTCATTCCCACGACCATCGGCGGCCTGCTCAGCGCCATCGGCATCAGCGGCATCGACCGGCTTGTGCGCCGCAACGTGCTCGCCACTTCCGGCCGCGCCGTCGAAGCCGCCGGCGACATCGACGTGCTCCTGCTCGACAAGACCGGCACGATCACGATGGGCAACCGCATGGCCGTCGCGTTCCATCCCGCGCCGGGCGTCGAGACCGGCTACCTCGCCGCCGCCGCGCAGCTCGCCTCGCTCGCCGACGAGACGCCGGAAGGCCGCTCGGTCGTCGTTTTAGCCAAGGAAAAATTCGGCCTGCGCGCGCGCGAAATGCACGAGCTGCACGCGACCTTCGTGCCCTTCACCGCGCAAACGCGCATGAGCGGCGTCGAGGTTCCGGCGCATGGCGAATCCCCGGCCGTCAGCATCCGCAAAGGCGCGGCGCAGGCGGTGCAAAATCACGTCGCGTCGCGCGGCGGCATTTATCCCGACGCGGTCGCGGGCGTCGTCGATGAAATTTCCAAGCGCGGCGGCACGCCGCTCGTCGTCGCCGAGGATGCGCGCACCCTCGGCGTCATCGAATTGAAAGACGTGGTCAAAGGCGGCATCAAGGAACGCTTCGCGCAGTTGCGCAAAATGGGCATCCGCACCGTGATGATCACCGGCGACAACGCGCTCACCGCCGCCGCGATTGCCGCCGAGGCCGGCGTCGATGATTTCATGGCGCAGGCGACGCCCGAGGACAAGCTGCGCCGCATCCGCGCCGAGCAGGCGCAAGGCCGGCTCGTCGCGATGACCGGCGACGGCACGAACGACGCGCCGGCTTTGGCGCAAGCCGACGTTGGCGTAGCGATGAACACCGGCACGCAGGCCGCGCGCGAAGCCGGCAACATGGTCGATCTCGACAGCAACCCGACGAAGCTCATCGAGATCGTGGAAATCGGAAAACAATTGCTCATGACGCGCGGCGCGCTGACGACCTTTTCCATCGCCAACGACGTGGCAAAATACTTCGCCATTTTGCCCGCGATGTTCGGCGCGCTGTATCTCGCCGCAGGCGCGTCGGAAGGTCCGCTCGCCGCGCTGAACGTCATGCGTCTGCACAGCGCGGATTCGGCCATTTTGAGCGCGGTGATTTTCAACGCGCTCATCATCATCGCGCTCATCCCGCTGGCGCTCGCCGGCGTGGCGTATCGCGCCGTTGGCGCCGCGCAAGTGCTTCAGCGCAACGTGCTCATTTACGGCGTCGGCGGCGTCATCGCGCCGTTCATCGGCATCAAGCTCATCGACCTCGCGCTCGTTGCGCTGCACCTCGCGTAAGCATTCAGCCGAAAAAAAAATTTTTTATGAAAACCACGCTCCTCGCCTGCACGCCCATCGAACTTTTCCGCGCCGCTTTCACGCCGACAGCACTGCGCGAAAATCTCGCTGCGCTGCTGCTGACTTCGCCGACAGCGTCGCCGCCATCGCCTCCGCCGGTGCCGCAGCCGGAACCGCCGAAAGAGCCGGACGAAATGGTTTATCCATACTGGACCTGGTTCCTGCCGAATCCCTGCGTGCCGGTGCAAAGATCGCGCTGAAAAATTTTTTATGAAACACCTCGTTCAATCGCTCCGCATGTTGGTCGTCTTCACGCTCTTGACCGGCATGATTTATCCGCTCGTCGTCACCGGCCTGGCGCGCGCGTTGTTTCCCACCCAAAGCGCCGGCTCGCTCGTGTTCGACGCCGGCGGCAACCAACCGGTCGGCTCCGCGCTGCTCGCGCAAAAATTCACGCAGCCAAAATACTTCTGGCCGCGACCGTCGGCGGGCGACTTCGCGACCCTGCCGAGCGGCGCGAGCAACAAAGGGCCGACGAGTGTTGATCTGGTCAAAGCCATCGCCGACAACCGCGAAAAATTCGGCGCCGCCGCGCCGGTCGATTTGCTCACGGCGAGCGGCAGCGGCCTCGATCCACACGTCAGCCCCGCAGCCGCTTTGCTTCAGGCTGCGCGCGTGGCCGACACGCGAAAAATTCCGCGCGAGCGGATCGAAGCGCTGGTGAAAAAATTCATCGAGCCGCCGCAGCTCGGCTTGTTCGGCGAGCCGCGGGTAAACGTGCTCCTGCTCAACCGCGCGCTGGACGAAATGCGCTGATGGCTTCCGGGCTGGCCACCGGCCGGGGTGCGCCGTTATCGTGAGGCGTCGCCGCATTTTTCCATGAGCCACGACCACGATGACGACGCCCTGCGTCCGAATCCCGACGCGCTGCTGGCGCGCATGCAGCGCGAGACGGCGGTGGCCAGGCGCGGCCGGTTGAAAGTTTTCATCGGCATGTGCCCGGGCGTGGGCAAGACCTACGCGATGCTGCAAGCGGCGCAGGCGCGGCAGCGGGGCGGCGAGGAAGTGCTCGTCGGCATCGTCGAAACGCACGGCCGCACGGAAACCGAAGCCCTGCTCGCCGGGCTGGCCATCGCGCCGCGGGCGCAGTTTGAATACAAAGGCGCGACGCTCAACGAACTCGATCTCGACGCCATCCTGCTCTGGCATCCGCCGGTCGTCATCGTCGATGAGCTGGCGCACACGAACGCGCCCGGCTCGCGCCATCCGAAACGTTATCAGGACGTGCGCGAATTGCTCGACGCCGGCATCGACGTGTTCACCACGGTCAACGTGCAGCACCTCGAATCGCGCGCCGACACGGTCTATCAAATCACCGGCGTGCCCGTGCGCGAGACGGTGCCCGATTCCGTGCTCGATCTGGCCGACGAGATCGTGCTCGTCGATCTCACGCCCGCGCAACTGCGCGCGCGGCTCGCGGAAGGAAAAGTGTATCTCGGCGGCGCGCGCGCGGCAGCGGCGGCGGAGAATTTTTTCAAGGAAAGCAACCTCACCGCGCTGCGCGAAATGGCGCTGCGCTACGTCGCCGAGCACGTCGATCGCGACCTGCGCGACCTCATGCGCAGCGAAGCCATCGCGGGTCCGTGGAAGACGGGCGACCGGCTGCTGGTGGCGATCAGCGCGAGTCCATTTTCGGAAAAATTAATCCGCTACACGCGCCGGCTCGCGGCCACGATGGAAGGCTCGTGGATCGCCGCGTTCATCGACACCGGGCAGGCGCTCGACGAGCCGGCGCAGGCGCGGCTCGCGCGCCATCTCACCCTCGCCCGGCAGCTCGGCGCGGAGGTCGTGTCGGTGCCGGGCACGGACGTCGGCGAGACGTTGCTCGCGCTCGCCCGCCAGCACAACGTCACGCAGATCGTGCTCGGCAAACCGCTCGGCAGCCGCTGGCGGCATTGGCTCACCGCGCGCGCGTCGCCCGTGGACTGGCTCATCCGCCACAGCGGCGAGATCGACATTCACATGATCCGGCCGGAAGGCGAGGCGCGCGGGCCGCGGGCGTCGCTTCATTTTGGATCGAGCCGCACCGGCCCGCGCGAATACGTCGCCGCCACGGTGGTCGCCGGCGTGGTCACGGGCGTGTGCCTGCTGCTTTCGCCGTTCACGGGTTATTGGACGATTGCGTTGATTTATCTGCTCGCGGTCGTGCTCGCTTCGACGCGCCTCGGCCGCGGCGCGATGTTTTATCTCGCAGCGTTGAGCGCGCTGCTCTGGGATTTTCTTTTCATCCCGCCGCTCTACACGTTTTACATCCGCGAGGTGCCCGATTTCGTGATGCTCGGCACCTATTTCGTCGTTGCGCTCGTCACGGGTCAATTCACCACGCGCCTGCGCGAACGCGAACGCGCCGAGCGCTGGCGGCAGGAACGCGCCACGGCGCTCTACCGGCTGACGCGCGCGCTGGCCGCCGGCCGCAGCCTCGACGAGTCGCTGGCCACGGCGGCGGAGTTGTTGAAAAATTCGTTCGGCGCCGAGGTCGCGTTTTGGTTGCGCGACACCGCGGGCATCGCGCCGCACCGGGCGAGCACGTTCGCGCTCGACGCCAAGGACGAAAGCGTCGCCGCGTGGGCGTTTCAAAAAAAGCAGCCCGCCGGCCGCTTCACCGACACGCTGCCCGACGCCGCCGCGCTGCACCTGCCGCTCGTGGCTGGCCAGCACGCCGCGGGCGTGCTCTCGCTGCGCTTGACCGGCGGCGCGTTGAATCTCGAACAGCGCGAATTGCTCGACGCCTTCGCCGCGCAGCTCGCCGTGTTTTTGGAAAAAGAACGCGCCGTCGAAGCGACCCGCGCCGCGCAGCTCGCCGCGCAAAGCGAGCGGCTGCAAAAGACGCTCTTCGACTCGGTCTCGCACGAACTCAAAACGCCGCTGACCGCGCTGGCCGCGGCGTTGGAACAAGCCGAGCCGGACCGCAGCGAGTTGCAACAAGCCGTGCGGCGCTTGACGCGCACGGTCGATCATTTGCTCGACGTGACGCGACTCGAAAGCGGCCTGCTGCGGCCGGCGCGCGAATGGATCGATCCGGGCGAACTCGCGCGCGAAGCCATCGGGCTGGCGCGGCTGGATGCGCGCGCGGTCACGATCCACGCGCCGCCGCAAATGGCGCCGGTTTTCGTCGATGCCGGCTTGATCGAGCAGGCGCTCGTGGTGCTGTTGTCGAACGCGGAAAATTACGCGCCGATTGAGCTGAGCATCCGCAACGAAAACGGCGCGATTTTATTTCAAGTCGAGGATCGCGGGCCGGGGTTGGCGGCGGGCGAGGAGCAAAAAGTTTTTGAAAAATTTTATCGCGGCGCGAGCCAGCGCACCGGCGGCCTGGGCCTCGGGCTGGCGATTGCCAAAGGTCTCGTCGAAGCGCACGGTGGCACGATCACCGCGGCCAATCGCGCCGACGGCCGCGGCGCGCGCTTCAGCATCCGCCTGCCGCTCGGCGCGCCAATGCAACTGCCCGCGGATATTTCTTCCGAACCAGCCGCCTGATGATGAAAGCCACCGTCGCGCTCGTCATCGACGACGAGGTGCAAATCCGGCGCCTCTTGCGCGTCGCGCTGGAAGCGGCCGGCTACGTGGTGCACGAAGCCGGGACGGGTCAGCAAGGCTTGGTCGAAATCGCGATGCGCCGGCCGGACGTGGTGTTGCTCGACCTCGGGCTGCCCGACCTCGCGGGACTCGCCGTGCTCGGGCGCTTGCGCGAATGGAGCGAGGTGCCGGTGTTGATCCTCAGCGTGCGCGACGACGAGTCGGACAAAGTCGCCGCGCTCGACGCCGGCGCGGACGATTACGTGACCAAGCCGTTCGGCACCGCCGAGTTGCTCGCGCGCTTGCGCGTGGCCCAGCGCCGCGCGCGGCCGGCGGAGGAAAACGCTGTGTTTGCCCGGCGCGGTTTCGTCGTCGATCTCGTGGCGCGGCGGGTGACGCGCGACGGTCAGGAGATCAAGCTCACGGCGACGGAGTATGCGCTGTTGCGCTTGTTCGTGCGGCACGCCGGGCGGGTCATCACGCACCGGCAGATTTTGCGCGAAGTTTGGGGGCCGAAGTCCGAGGAGCATCGGCAATATCTGCGCGTCTATGTCACGCACCTGCGGCAAAAAATCGAACACCATCCGACCGCGCCGGAGTTGATCAAAACCGAGCCGGGCATCGGCTACCGCTTTGCCTCCGCCGAAGAGGATGCCAAAGCGAACTCAAAGTGAAATCGCTGCGTCGCGCTCAAGCTTCTCCCAAGCCGCGGAGAAAGGCGAGGTCGGCTTCCGGCAGGTTGTTGAGCCAGGCTTGCTCATCGCCCGGCTCGGGCAGCACGCGGCCGTATTCGATCATGTCGCGCGCCGGCAGGTCGAGCAGGTAAACCCACACGCTGTGGCGGGCCGCGCCGGCGGCTGCCGCGACCACGTCGCGTAAGGCGAACAGGAGCCGTTGACGATCCAGCGCGCTGCGGCCCGCGCGAATCTGGCCGTGGAGGAACAGTTGATCGCTCGCCAGCGGACGGCCGCCGAGGAAGTAATTGCCAGCGGGCACTTCGTGCACAATCACCTGCGCGAAGAAGCTCGCGGCGCCCGTGATTTCGTTGTGAACGCGCGTGATCTCAGCGGCGGCGCGGGCTTTCTGCGCAGGTGACAAGCGGTTGGCTGGCGCGAGGAGGAGGTAGGTGGGCATGGATCGTTTTCTCGCTTCGGCAAAAATTATCGCGGATTGCTTGCTTCACGTCGAACCTGGCGCGCGAGCGAGCAGTGCTTGTTCCAACGAATGCACCCGGCTATTCGTGGATGCTTTCACAAAAATTTTCCGCCGACCACTTCGTTATGATCCTCTTCGACACCGAACACACCGACCTGCCCACGGCGCGCGGACCGATGCGCACTTACCTCTTTCGGCCGCAACGCGCCGGGCGCTTTCCGGGGCTGCTGCTCTACTCAGAGATCTTCCAAGTCACCGGACCGATCCGCCGGCTGGCGGCATTTTTTGCGGGACATGGTTTTGTCGTCGCGGTGCCGGAGGTTTATCACGAATTTTTGCCCGTGGGCACCGTGCTCGCCTACGACCAAGCGGGCGCGGACCAAGGCAACGCGCTGAAGTTCACCAAGGAACTCGCCAGCTACGACGCGGACGTGGCGGCCTTGGTGGAACACCTCGTTGGCCGCGCCGACTGCACCGGGAGTTTGGGCAGCTTCGGCGTTTGCCTGGGCGGTCATCTCGCCTTGCGCGCGAGCTTCCACGCTCGCGTGCGCGCGGCGGCATGTTTTTATCCCACGGACGTTCATTCCGCCACGCTCGGCGCGGGCAAGCACGATGATACGCTCGGGCGCTTGGGCGAGAATCGCGAGGCCGAGTTGTTGTTTGTCTGGGGACGGCAGGACCCGCATGTGCCGGCCGCCGGCCGCCGATTGATTTATGATCGGCTGGAAGAAACGCAGCGATCCTTCGAGTGGCACGAGTTCAACGCCGCGCACGCGTTTTTGCGCGACGAGGGCGCGCGCTACAACCCGGCGCTCGCGGCGCTCGGTCTCGGTCTGGCGCGGGAGTTTTTCGACCGCACGTTGCGGTGAATACCAACCGTCCAGCCGGTCAACCTTGCCTCAAAAACCGAGCGCCATTTTCCAGACGATCCCGAGCGCGCCGCTCGCGAGCACGACGGGAATGAGTTCCCACTGAAAACGTTGCATCGCCACGAAAGCGGCGAGGCATAACGCGATGCAAAAGCCATCCGGCAGCGCGGAGAAGCCGGCGGGAAATAGCACATGACCGCCGAACCACACGGCGAGGTTGAGAATGACGCCCACGACCGCGGCGGTGATCGTCGAGAGCGCGGCGGCGAGGCGCCGGTTGTCGCGCAGCCGTTCCATGTAAGGCGCGCCCACCAGCACCCAGAGAAAGCAGGGCGTGAACGTCGTCCACGTCGTGATCAAAGCCCCGAGCGTGGCGGCGAGCAGCGGCGGCAGTCCGTCCGGAAAATTCCAGCCGCCCATGAAACCGACAAACTGCAGCACCATGATGAGCGGCCCCGGTGTCGTCTCCGCCAGCCCGAGACCGTCGAGCATCTGGCCGGGAGCGAGCCAGTGGTAATGCTCCACCGCCTGCTGCGAGACGTAGGGCAGCACGGCATACGCGCCGCCAAAGGTGACGGTCGCCGCCTTGCTGAAAAAAATGCCTTCCTTCACCAACGTATGCCCGCCGCCCAGCCACAGTGCCAGCGCGACGAGCGGCGCGGCCCAGAGCAACAGCCAGATTGCCGCGACGCGCAACGCGCGCGGGAGTTGCGGCCGGGTGTGCGGTGCTCCGCCAGCGTCATCACTGATTATTGCTGGAGCGAGAGCCGTCTCGGCAGCGTCTGTCGTCGCCGACTTCGGGCCGTGTCCGCCGCCGTCCACGCCGACGAATTTTCCTGGCAGCCATTTGCCGCCGAGCCAGCCGACGACGCCCGCCGTGAAAACGATCACGGGGAACGGGATTTTGAAAAAGTAAATCGCCATGAACGCCAGCCCCGCGATGATCCACATCAGCTCGTTTTTGAGCGCTTTCCGACCGATGCGCAAAACGGCGGCGAGCACGATGGCCAGCACCGCCGGCTTCAAGCCATAAAAGGCCGCGGCAATCCAGGGCACGTTGCCATAGGCGGCGTAGATGAAGCTCAACGTCCAAAGAATAAAAATGGATGGGATGACAAAGAACGCGCCCGCCGCGATGCCGCCCGCCGTGCGGTGCAAAAGCCAGCCGATGTAGATCGCGAGCTGCTGCGCCTCGGGGCCGGGCAGGATCATGCAGTAGTTGAGCGCGTGCAGGAAACGCCGCTCGCTGATCCAGCGCCGCCGCTCCACGATTTCCGTGTGCATGATGGCGATCTGCCCGGCGGGACCGCCGAAGGAAATCCACCCTAGTTTCATCCAAAACCGCAGCGCCTCGGCAAAGGTCGGATACCGCGCTTGGGCGACCGGCGCGGTGGTGGCAGCAACGTCCATGAGTTGTGCAAGACCAGACTGATATACAAAGGAAATTCAAGCCAGACGCCGGGCGCGTCGTCGCAGGCCGAGTTGGAAACCGTGCAATTAAACTTGCGTCGCTTGGTTCTTTTCTTACATCATTTTTATTGAAGAGTCTGCCGACAACTGAAAAGCGCGCGCGGACCTTCCGACTATTTCTACTTCCCTCCATGAAAATTCTCACTCTTCCGCGTTCACTTCTCCTCGGCAGCACTGCGCTCGGCTTCGGACTTCTTCTGACCAGCTGCGCCGAAACATCTTCCCACCACAGCGCCGCCTCCACCAGCGCGACCAGCTCCACGTCCGGCAGCGGCGCGGGCAGCCACCAAGTCGTGAAGTGCGTCCTCAAGCACGAGGCCACCCGGCACCAGCGCGAGGTCGCCCAGGAAAATGCGCGCCGCGCTTACTTCTCCCAGAGCGCCCGGCGCCGCGCCGCGTTGCGCCACGGCAAACGCAGCCGCTACATCGCCGTGCAGACCGTGCGCAACACCGAAAGCTCGGGCGAGGCCAGTTGCATGGTCTTCGACACCCGCAACCAGCAGATCGTGGGCAACACGGTCTATGATTGCGACTCGGTGCCCGCGGTGGGTGCCACGGCGAAATTCGACTCCTTCGACGCCACCTACGTCGGCAGCTGAGAGCGGAATTTTTCTCCGCGCGCTTGCGCAAATATTCCTCGCTGGCCGCGCGCCTGGTTTCCGCCACGTCGGCAGCTTGGGTTCATTAGGAAGCGCTGCTGAGGCTGGTGACCCGCTGGCAAGGCTCGCACGGCAAATGTCGTGTCGAATGCCACGCCGACGCAACCACTCACGGAAGATTCGGCGAGGGCGGCGCGGAGAGAGAAAGCTGGAGCACGCCATGCCCTAAACGGGGGCGCCAGCGAGCGACGGGCGATGAAGTAACCGCTGGCCGCCGAGAGGATCGCCGCCAGCGGCAAGCCCAAGGGTGAGCACTGCACCGCTCTGGGCCAGCACATGGCGCAGCGGAGCCTCCGCGCGCACCACGCGCAGAGTCATCAAAGCCGTTATCGCCACGCGTTGCGCCCTCCAGCGCCCGCACGGGCAGGCGACCCGCTTGCTTGGAAAAAAAGCGCGCCGCCCCGTTGTCGCGGTCACCACGCGCGGGGGCCAAAGCCAGTTCAGCGCGGCGAGGGGTTTCCTCACCCGTAGCCGCCCACGCCGCGGCAACCCCTTCGTCTGCCAAGCCGATGCCCACCGCACGCGCCGTCTTCGGATCATCCTCGCCGAGCAGGGTTTTGGCCGCTCGGATTGTTAGGCGAGTCATCTGGAGTGTCACCGGCGTCCCCGCGAACATATCCTATGATAATCATCTCGACGCGGGAAAATGAGCTAGACGCGATTGAGGCAGTCCCGTATAGCACAGCCTCTCTGGAACCCACACCAGCACTGGAGCCTA
>Ga0213876_10002525_pt1 | contig 10711 bp, 7 predicted proteins | sample BarmaccomBMRX_R9_FD_160113 | JGI IMG/M metagenome (GOLD analysis project Ga0213876, IMG submission 160113) | Root-associated microbial communities from Barbacenia macrantha in rupestrian grasslands, the National Park of Serra do Cipo, Brazil - RX_R9 | ecosystem: Host-associated > Plants > Roots...
CGGTCTGTACGGCACGTTCACCGAATGGGAACGTCCGGCCGGCGGTGTGCTACCCGAACCGGTGGGGCAGGTGCGGATGCGCGTGGTGGGCGCCGAATATGGCACCGACCTGCGCGGCCCGACGGTATGTGAGCTGATCGACGAGGGGCAGGTCGCCGACGTGGTGGCCAGGCTCGGGCCCGACCCGTTGCGCAGGGACGCCGACCCGTCGTGGGCCTGGACCCGGATCAGCAAGTCCCGCAGGCCAATTGGCGCACTGCTGATGGACCAGACCGTCATCGCCGGGGTGGGCAACGTCTACCGCAGCGAGTTGCTGTATCGCCACCGCATCGACCCCTACCGGCCCGGTCTGCAGATCAGCGAGGCGGAGTTCGACGCGGCATGGACCGATCTGGTCGCGCTGATGAAGGTCGGTCTGCGCCGCGGCAAGATCATCGTGGTGCGCCCCGAACACGACCACGGCCCGCCGTCGTACCGGCAGGGCCGGCCCCGTACCTATGTCTATCGCCGCGCCGGCGAGGCGTGCCGCGTATGCGGAACAACGATCAGCACCGCGGTGCTCGAGGGTCGAAATGTGTTCTGGTGTGGCGTTTGTCAAACATAACAATCCTGAGCATGCGTCAAATAAGCTTCACCGCAAGCTAATTGGCAGGAAACCTACAGGGTGAAACGCCGGCATTCCGGGATCTGACACAGCTTCGTCGGGTAACAGTGGGTGTATGCGAATCATTCCACGTTTAGCCGCAACGACTTTCGCGATAGCAGCCGCCCTGGGGATTGCCGGCGTGGGTGCCGGCGACGCTCAGGCGCAACCAGGCCCGTTTGCGCAATACCACTGGTGCCCGGGTCAGTTCTGGGACCCGGGGTGGGGCTCGAACTGGGACGGCAACAACTGCCACGACGATCACCACCGCGACATTGACGGCTACAACCACAGCCGTGACTGGGGTCAGCCCGGCTGGCAGGGTGGGTCGGGACCGCCGCAGCAGCCGTGGCAGCGGTGATCGACTGACCGCAGGCCCGGTCAGTCCGTGCTGACTCCGAGCACCTCGTACACCGCGTTGCTGAGGGAGACGCTGCGCGGGTCCGCGTTGGCCTTGCTGGCATCGAACCGGTTAGCCACATAGGCATAGCCGATTCGATGCTCCAGGTCGACAAACCCGAACGAGCCACCCATGCCGCCATGGCCGAATATCCGGGGGTTGGGCCCATTGATGCACCGCTGGTTAAGCATGTAGCCCAGGCCCCAGCCGTGGTCGGCGACGCGCGGACCCAGCACCAAATCGGGCTCGAAGCCGCCCTGGCTCTCCCGGGCCAGCTCCATGTGCTCACGGCTGAGCAGTTTCTCCTGGGCCAGCGCGTTGTAAAACGTCGCCAATCCCAGCGCCGACACCTGCCCATTGGTGCCGGGGAACTCGAGTTGGCGCCACAGTTGCAGGTTTTCGGTGTCCAGGTCGTCGTCGGGGAGGAAGCCCATCGCGATCGACATCCCGGCCTTGGGGTGCTCGTCGAGGCTGGTCGGGTAGCCCGGCGCCGCCAGCTCGGCCAGCAGCTGGCGTCCCGTGGGCTTGTTCACCCGTTCGGCGCAGCGGCGCTGGTCGGCCGGGGACAAGCCGATGTGGATGTCGGCGCCGATCGGTTCGGCGATCTCCGTGCGCAGATACTGGCCGACGGTGCGACCCGTGACCCGGCGGAACACCTCGCCGAGGATGAATCCGTACGTGGTCATGTGGTAGCCCTGCGCGGTTCCCGGCTCGAACCACGGTTCGGCGATGGCCAGCTGTTCGCAGACGAAGTCCCAGTCGACGAGCTGCTTCGTGTTCAACCGCGTGCGCGGCCCGATGACGCCGGAGCGGTGGCCCATGACCATGGCCAGCGTGATGTTCTGCTTACCCGCCTGGCCGAACTCGGGCCAATAGCGGGCCACCGGCGCGTGCAGGTCCAACTCACCGCGGTCGGCCAGCTGGTGGACACAGGTGGACGTCATGCCCTTGGTGCCCGACAGCACAGTCGTCAGGGTGTTTTCCCGCCAGGGCCGGGTGCCGGCAGCGTCCGCCGAACCGCCCCAAAGGTTTACGACGAGGTCCCCGTCGACCCAAACGGCAACGGCGGCACCGGCCTCCTTACGCTCCATAAAGTTGCGCTCGAAAGCGTCTCGGACGCGGACGAAGTCGGATGCGCATGAGCCGTGGACAACAGCGCGTTCGACGTCGCTCATGGCGCCTTTCTGTCGAGCGGCAACTCGCCCCCGAGCGGGCGACGGGAATCGAACCCGCGTAGCTAGTTTGGAAGACTAGGGCTCTACCATTGAGCTACGCCCGCGAGTATTAGTCGAGCGAGACTGTACGTGGTGGCAGAGATCAAATCTAATCGAAGCGACGTTGTAACCGCTCCGTGAGGTCTATGAGGTCTGTGAGGTCGCCGGACGTCATTGCGAAGGCCGAGCGGGCGCGCCGTAGGATCGCGAGGTCAGTGCGGGGTGTAGCGCAGCTTGGTAGCGCATCCGCTTTGGGAGCGGAAGGCCGCAGGTTCAAATCCTGTCACCCCGACCAATCGATCGCACGAACGAACACCAAGGAGCACACCCGTGAAGAGCACCGTCGAGCAATTGAGCCCCACGCGGGTTCGCATCAATGTGGAGGTGCCCTTCACCGAACTCGAGCCGGATTTCCAGCGGGCCTACAAGGAGCTGGCCAAACAGGTGCGGCTACCCGGCTTCCGACCCGGCAAGGCGCCGGCCAGGCTGCTGGAGGCGCGGTTCGGCCGCGAGGCGATGCTCGATCAGGTCGTCAACGACGCCCTGCCCAGCCGCTACGGGCAGGCGGTCACCGAGTCGGAGGTCCAGCCGCTCGGCCAGCCCGACATCGAGGTGACCAAGAAGGAGTACGGAGAGGACCTGGCGTTCACCGTCGAGGTCGACGTCCGTCCCAAGCTCACCCTGCCCGATCTGAGCGCGCTGACCGTGACGGTGGACCCCGTCGAGGTCAGCGACGACGACGTCGACGCCGAGCTGCAGTCGTTGCGTGCCCGATTCGGCACCCTGACCGGGGTGGACCGGCCCGTGCAAACCGGCGACTTCGTGTCGATCGACTTGTCGGCAACCGTCGACGGCGAGGACGTGCCGAACGCCGCCGCCGAGGGGCTGTCCCACGAGGTCGGCTCCGGCAGGCTGATCGCGGGCCTCGACGACGCGTTGATCGGTTTGGCCGCCGAGGAGTCGAAGACCTTCACCGCCAAGCTGGCGACCGGCGAACACGCCGGGCAGGATGCCGATGTCACGGTCACCGTGAAATCGATCAAGGAGCGCGAACTACCCGAACCCGACGACGAGTTCGCGCAGTTGGCCAGCGAATTCGACACCATCGACGAGCTGAAGGCCAGCCTCGGCGAGCAGGTGCGCCTGGCCAAGCGCGCCCAGCAGGCCGAGCAGATTCGCGCCGCGACCATCGACGCTCTGCTCAAGCAGGTCGACGTGCCGTTGCCCGAGTCGTACGTGCAAGCCCAGTACGACAGCGTTATCCACAACGCGATCAGCGGCCTCAACCACGACGAAGCCAAGTTCAACGAATTGCTCGTCCAGCAGGGGTCGTCGCGCGGGGAGTTCGACGCCGAGGCCCGCAGCGCCGCGGAGACGGACGTCAAGCGGCAACTATTGCTGGATGCTCTGGCCGAGGACCTCAACGTCCAGGTCGGCCAGGATGACCTCACGCAACGCCTGCTGGCTACGTCTCGGCAATACGGCATCGAGCCGCAACAGCTGTTCGCCTACCTGCAGGAGAACAACCAGCTGCCGTCGATGTTCGCCGATGTGCGCCGCGAGGTGGCCCTCAAGGCGGTGGCCGAGGCGGCGACGGTTACCGACTCGGACGGCAACACGATTGACACCAGTGAGTTCTTCGGTACACGCGGAGCCCAAGACGAACTCGACGAACTCGACGAGGCTGACGAACTCGACGAACTCGACGAGGCCGACGAACTCGACGAACTCGACGAGGCCGACGAACTCGACGAGGCCGACGAGGCCGAAGAAGACGGCAGCGAATCCGGCGAAACTGAAGCATGACGCTGTGAGCGAACGTGGCTGGCTTGGCCGCCACACTGTGCGTTCAGTTGGTTAGTGTCGGTGCATACAGAACTCGAGAAAGCAGGTAACCCAGTCGTGACTGACATGCGTTCGAACTCGCAGGGTCTCAACCTTACGGACTCGGTCTATGAGCGCTTGCTCTCCGAGCGCATCATCTTCCTGGGTTCGGAGGTCAACGACGACATCGCCAACCGGTTGTGCGCGCAGATTCTGCTGCTCGCCGCCGAGGACTCCACCAAGGACATCCACCTCTATATCAACTCGCCGGGTGGATCCATCAGCGCCGGCATGGCGATCTACGACACCATGGTCCTGGCGCCCTGCGACATCGCCACGTACGCGATGGGCATGGCCGCATCGATGGGCGAGTTCCTGTTGGCGGCGGGCACCAAGGGCAAGCGCTACGCGCTGCCGCACGCTCGTATCCTGATGCACCAGCCGCTGGGTGGGGTGACCGGTAGCGCGGCCGACATCGCCATCCAGGCCGAGCAGTTCGCCGTCATCAAGAAGGAGATGTTCCGGCTCAACGCCGAATTCACCGGCCAGCCGATCGAACGCATCGAGGCGGACTCCGATCGCGACCGCTGGTTCACTGCCCCGGAAGCTTTGGAATACGGTTTCGTCGACCACATCATCACCCGCGCCGCCCATATCAATGGAGAAGCCCAGTGAGTACTCAGAACCCTCAGATCCAGCCCCAGGCGCGCTACATCCTGCCGTCGTTCATCGAGCACTCCAGCTTCGGCGTCAAGGAGTCCAACCCGTATAACAAGCTGTTCGAAGAGCGCATCATCTTCCTCGGCGTCCAGGTTGACGACGCGTCGGCGAACGACATCATGGCGCAGCTGCTGGTGCTGGAGTCCCTCGATCCCGACCGCGACATCACCATGTACATCAACTCTCCCGGTGGCGGGTTCACCTCGCTGATGGCGATCTACGACACCATGCAGTACGTGCGGGCCGACATCCAGACCGTGTGCCTGGGTCAGGCGGCTTCGGCGGCGGCGGTGCTGCTGGCCGCCGGCACGCCGGGCAAGCGGATGGCACTGCCCAACGCCCGCGTGCTGATCCACCAGCCGTCGCTGTCCGGCGTGATCCAGGGGCAGTTCTCCGACCTGGAGATCCAGGCCGCCGAGATCGAGCGGATGCGTACGTTGATGGAGACCACGCTGGCCCGCCACACCGGCAAGGACCCCGAGGTGATCCGCAAGGACACCGACCGGGACAAGATCCTGACCGCAGAGGACGCCAAGGACTACGGGATCATCGACACCGTTCTCGAGTACCGCAAGCTCTCCGCGCAGACGGCCTGACCTTCCCCGAACGTGCACCGGCTGCGGGCCCGCCCGGTGTCTCGCGGCGCGTACACACTGGGCAACGGCAATCGCTGACGCGATCCGGACGGCCACTGTAGGCTGATTGGTCGGGGGACTGGCCGGGCATCTTGCGGCGGGGGCCCCGGAAATCACAGCCCCACAGCCTCGGTCAGGTAGCGACCGCGACACGCCCAAGACACGCCGTGCGCGTCTCAGCCCGTGACCGGTGCCGTCGGGCGATATGTTTCATTCGAACGAAACGGGCATGAACACCGATGAATACCAACCACGCGATTCGGCGTTAATTGTCGCGTGGTGCCCGAGCAAGCGGGTACCGTCGGGGATTACATGCGGGACGGCAAGACGAACGGCGAACAGGAAGTAGGCCCGAAAGCATCATGGCGCGCATCGGAGACGGCGGTGACCTGCTGAAATGCTCGTTCTGTGGGAAGAGCCAGAAGCAGGTCAAGAAACTCATTGCGGGCCCCGGGGTGTACATCTGCGATGAGTGCATAGACCTTTGCAACGAGATCATCGAAGAAGAGCTTGCCGATGCCGATGACGTCAAGCTCGACGAATTGCCCAAGCCCGTCGAAATCCGGGATTTCCTGGAGGGCTACGTCATCGGGCAGGACACCGCCAAGCGGACGCTGGCCGTCGCCGTCTACAACCACTACAAGCGGATCCAGGCCGGCGAGAAAACCCGCGACTCGAGGACCGAGCCCGTCGAGCTGACCAAGTCCAACATCCTGATGCTTGGACCCACCGGATGCGGCAAGACCTACCTGGCGCAGACGTTGGCCAAGATGCTCAACGTGCCGTTCGCCATCGCCGACGCCACCGCGCTCACCGAGGCCGGCTACGTCGGCGAGGACGTCGAGAACATCTTGCTCAAGCTCATCCAGGCCGCCGACTACGACGTCAAGCGCGCGGAGACCGGAATCATCTACATCGACGAGGTCGACAAGATCGCGCGCAAGAGCGAGAACCCGTCGATCACCCGAGACGTCTCCGGCGAGGGTGTGCAGCAGGCGCTGCTGAAAATCCTGGAGGGCACCCAGGCGTCGGTTCCGCCGCAGGGTGGCCGCAAGCACCCGCACCAGGAGTTCATCCAGATCGACACCACCAACGTCTTGTTCATCGTCGCCGGTGCGTTCGCGGGACTGGAGAAAATCATCTACGAGCGGGTCGGCAAGCGTGGTCTGGGCTTCGGTGCCGAGGTTCGCTCCAAGGCCGAGATCGACACCACCGATCACTTCGCCGAAGTGATGCCCGAGGACCTGATCAAGTTCGGCCTGATCCCCGAGTTCATCGGTCGGCTGCCGGTGGTTGCCTCGGTCACCAACCTGGACAAGGAGTCCCTGGTCAAGATCCTGTCCGAGCCGAAGAACGCCTTGGTCAAGCAGTACACCCGGCTCTTCGATATGGACGGTGTGGAGCTGGAGTTCACCGACGACGCGCTGGAAGCGATCGCCGACCAGGCGATTCATCGCGGCACCGGCGCCCGTGGTTTGCGGGCCATCATGGAAGAAGTCCTGCTGCCGGTGATGTATGACATCCCAAGCCGCGACGACGTCGCCAAAGTGGTGGTGACCAAGGAGACGGTGCAGGACAACGTTTTGCCGACGATCGTGCCGCGCAAGCCCTCGCGCAGCGAGCGCCGCGACAAGAGCGCCTAGCCTACGACCCCTACGAGCGTGACCTAAGCGGCGATCAGGGTCGTCGGGACGGGCGTCACCTCCAAAAACTGTGTTACGTATGGCGGGCACGAAAATCGCCTTCTCCTGAACGGAGAGTGACCAAAACCACACTATTGTCCACCCGTCGACCTGTTGCCTGACCCACCCCCTGGCTGACATGGTGTTTTAGCTGGCTGTGACCGCAAGACAGCCGCGTGTCAGGCGCCGGAGACGGCCGACTGAGCCGCCGAACGGTGCCATAATTGATACCGCCAGTGACATCAAACTTCAACGCAAGAGAGGCGCTCCGAGGGCGCGTAATCTGAAGCTGCATCGGAGTCCCTAGCCAGGTCATACATGGAAGGCGGAGACGTGGATCCGAATGGCAACGGAGCCGGGTCAGAGTCTCATAGCTCCGCGCCTGCTCGACGCCAGCGTCTGGAAAATGTGGTCATCCGTTTCGCCGGGGACTCCGGCGACGGCATGCAGCTGACCGGAGACCGATTCACTTCGGAGGCAGCGCTTTTCGGTAACGACCTGGCCACTCAGCCGAACTATCCGGCCGAGATCCGCGCGCCTGCGGGCACCTTGCCCGGGGTCTCTTCCTTCCAGATTCAAATCGCCGACTACGACATTCTGACCGCAGGCGATCGCCCCGACGTCCTCGTCGCGATGAACCCCGCGGCCCTCAAGTCCAATCTCGGTGATCTGCCGCGCGGCGGAATGGTGATCGCCAACTCCGACGAGTTCACCAAACGCAACCTGACGAAAGTGGGTTACGTAACCAACCCGCTGGAGAGCGACGAACTCGAGGAATACGTCGTGCACGCCGTGCCGATGACCACGCTGACGCTCGGGGCGGTCGAGGCGATAAGTGCGTCGAAAAAGGACGGGCAGCGCGCCAAGAACATGTTCGCGCTCGGCTTGTTGTCGTGGATGTACGGGCGGCCGATCCGGACCAGCGAAACCTTCATCAGGGAGAAGTTCGTCCGCAAGCCCGACGTCGCCGAAGCCAACGTGCTGGCCCTCAAGGCGGGGTGGAATTACGGCGAAACCACCGAGGCCTTCGGGACAACCTACGAGGTATCGCGGGCGACGTTGCCGGCCGGCGAGTATCGCCAGATCTCGGGCAACACCGCGCTCGCCTACGGCATCGTTGCGGCCGGTCAGTTGGCCGACATTCCGGTCGTGCTCGGCAGTTATCCGATCACGCCGGCCTCAGACATCCTGCACGAGCTGTCCAAGCACAAGAACTTCAACGTCACAACCTTCCAAGCCGAAGACGAGATCGGCGGCATCTGCGCCGCGCTGGGCGCCTCCTACGGCGGCGCGCTGGGCGTGACCAGCACGTCCGGGCCGGGCATTTCGCTGAAGTCGGAGGCGCTGGGCCTCGGGGTGATGACCGAGCTGCCGTTGCTGGTGATCGACGTGCAGCGGGGCGGCCCATCGACCGGCCTGCCCACCAAGACCGAGCAGGCCGACCTGCTGCAGGCACTGTACGGCCGCAACGGGGAATCACCGGTGGCGGTGCTGGCGCCGCGGTCTCCCTCCGATTGCTTCGAAACCGCCCTCGAGGCGGTGCGCATTGCGGTGTCGTATCACACCCCGGTGATCGTGCTCTCCGACGGCTCCATTGCTAACGGCTCGGAGCCGTGGCGTATCCCGGACGTCAGTACGCTGCCGCCGATCAAGCACACCTTCGCGAAATCGGACGAGCCATTCCAGCCCTATGCCCGCGACCCCGAGACGCTGGCGCGCCAGTTCGCCGTTCCGGGGACACCCGGGCTGGAGCACCGCATCGGTGGGCTGGAGGCGGCCAACGGCTCCGGCGACATCTCCTACGAGCCCGTCAACCACGACCTCATGGTTCGGTTGCGCCAGGCCAAGATTGACGGAATTCGTGTGCCCGATCTCGAGGTCGACGACCCGACCGGAGACGCCGAGCTGCTGTTGATCGGCTGGGGCAGTTCCTACGGTCCGATCGGGGAGGCATGCCGGCGTGCGCGGCGCAAGGGCGTCAAGGTCGCGCACGCCCATCTCCGGTATCTCAGTCCGTTCCCGGCCAACCTGGGCGATGTACTACGCCGTTACCCGCAGGTGGTGTGCCCGGAGATGAACCTCGGGCAGCTGGCACTTTTGCTGCGCGGCAAATACCTAGTCGACGTGCAGTCGGTCAGCAAGGTGCAGGGGCTCGCCTTCCTGGCCGACGAGGTGGGTCGCGTGATCCGCGCCGCGTTGGGTGGAACACTGGCCGAGATTGAGCAGGACAAGACGATGGTCGCCAGAATGGCGGCCGCCACGGTTGCAGCGGGAGTTGACGTATGACCCGTCCGGTGAGGATGCAGTGGGGGCACCGCCCGCATGCGGAGCGAAGCGATGAGGAGGGGCGGCGCTCGTGACTAACCTGATCAGCGAACTGGCGGGCAAGGATTTGGGCGTGACACCGGCGTTGTCAAAGAACACCGGCGTGCCCACAGTGTCTCCTGGGGACCAGCCGCAGAAGGGCAAGGACTTCACCAGTGACCAGGAAGTGCGCTGGTGCCCGGGTTGCGGTGACTACGTCATCCTGAACACCATCCGCAACTTTCTGCCCGAGCTCGGCCTGCGTCGCGAAAACATCGTGTTCATCAGCGGCATCGGTTGCTCAAGCCGGTTCCCCTACTACCTGGAGACCTACGGGTTTCATTCGATCCACGGCCGAGCGCCGGCGATCGCGACCGGCCTTGCGCTGGCCCGCGAGGACCTGTCGGTCTGGGTGGTCACCGGCGACGGCGACGCGTTGTCGATCGGCGGCAACCACCTGATCCACGCGCTGCGACGCAACGTCAACATCACGATCCTGCTGTTCAACAACCGGATCTACGGGCTGACCAAGGGACAGTATTCGCCGACGTCTGAGGTCGGCAAGATCACCAAATCAACCCCGATGGGGTCGCTGGATCACCCGTTCAACCCGGTGTCGCTGGCGCTGGGCGCCGAGGCGAGTTTCGTCGGCCGGGCACTGGACTCGGATCGCGCCGGGCTGACGGAGGTGCTACAGGCCGCCGCCCAGCATCGCGGCGCCGCGGTAGTCGAGATTCTGCAGGACTGCCCGATCTTCAATGACGGTTCGTTCGACGCGCTGCGCAAAGAAGGCGCCGAGGAACGGGTCATCAAGGTTCGGCACGGTGAGCCAATTGTGTTCGGCGCCAACGGCGAATACTGCGTGGTGAGGTCCGGCTTCGGGATGGACGTGGCCAAGACCGCCGACGTCTCGGTCGACGAGATCGTCGTGCACGACGCGCACGCCGACGACGCCGCCTACGCCTTCGCGCTGTCCCGGTTGTCCGATCAGAACCTCGACCACACCGTGCTGGGCATATTCCGCCACGTCAGTCGGCCCACGTACGACGACGCGGCGCGTTCGCAGGTCGCCGCCGCCCAGAGTGCGTCCCCGTCGGACAGCACCGCGCTGCAGTCGTTGTTGCGCGGGCGCGACACCTGGACCGTCGATTGACGTGGCCGAGCTGACGCCCGACGCGGGATCGCTCGCGGGGATTGTCGTCGCGGGTGGCGAATCCCGACGCATGGGTCGCGACAAAGCCACCCTGCCTTTTACGGCCCCCAACGGGGGTCGCACCACGATGGTCGAG
>Ga0213876_10002526_pt1 | contig 10706 bp, 8 predicted proteins | sample BarmaccomBMRX_R9_FD_160113 | JGI IMG/M metagenome (GOLD analysis project Ga0213876, IMG submission 160113) | Root-associated microbial communities from Barbacenia macrantha in rupestrian grasslands, the National Park of Serra do Cipo, Brazil - RX_R9 | ecosystem: Host-associated > Plants > Roots...
CGTAAGCGGATCGTATCGCGCAAGGTGCCGGATTGCGGCTTCCGCCGCTCGCCGCTCCGTGACGTCCTCGATAAGCACCACCGAACCGCCGCCATTCATGGCCTCGAAGGTGAAGGACAGGGAGCGGCCGTCTTCCGTGGTCGCCGTGAGCGGCGTCTCGACGCGTCGCGAAAGCCTTTCCTCGAAACCTGTCGTGAGCCTTTGCACGTCCGCCTCGGCGACGCGCTGGGCGCGCGCCGATTCGTCGAGCAGCGCCTTGACGGAGGCGCCCCGGCGCGAGGTGTCGGGCGAGGCTCCGAACAGGCCGTGAATGCGGTTGTTCGCCACGACGAGGCTGTGATCCGCGTCGAACATCATGAGGCCGAGCGGCATGTTGTTGAGCGCGGTATCGAAGCGATTGGCGAGGAGCGCCACGTCGCGCGCCGAGATCAAGGCGTCGAAGAGCGTGCGCCGCAGGCGCCCCGAGATCGATTTGATGCTCAAAAGAAGAGGAACGATGACGACCGCGAGAATGAGCCAATAGGCGGTTCCGGCCGCCATCATCGCGAGCGAAAGCGGAATCGCGGCACCGATGATTTGCGTATGCACGAGCATCGGGCTCGAGAAGTTCCGTCCCGAGATGCCCGTGAGATAAGCGAGGGTCGCCGCGAAGCTCAAGAGGCGCAGGAAGGGGTTTGGCGAGACGAGGAAGGTTGCAAAACACCAGGCGCCGATGAGCAGCACCGTCGCGGCGGCACCGGCCACATAACGCAATTCCCAGACTCTTGCGGCTTCGACCGTCTTGATGCTCTCGCGGCGTTTATTGAAGCGGCGCACATCGAGCACGCGCAGGTAACCGATCAGGGGCATCGCGGTGGCGCACAGCAGGAGCCAGGCTTCGTCGGTCCAGACCGCCGTGATGACAGCGGCCGCCGCCACCCCGATCGAGCCGAACAAGAGAGTTCTTTCGTCCTGGTAAAGGGAGCCGACAAGGGAAATATAGATTTCCTTCGGCAACACCTCTCGTCGCTGGAGCCGGTCGGCCCAAAAAGATAACCGCATCGCACCAATCGTGATTTGTGGGTGGATGGGAGGCTATGGATATCTCATTAAAACTTGGTTGGTTTTTGCGATCAAAACTCGCACAAGGTGGAGGGAGGAAGCGAGAAGGGAGGTCGTGAAAGCAAGATGTGCGAATTGAGCATAGGTCACTTCTTGGCGCTCACGCGTTCACTGGATCTTCTGATAGACCTGCTCGAAATTGGCGAGTTGCAAGGGAACGCTGATGTTTTCCTTCGTGAGGTTCTGGAAGCTCACGGCAAGCTTCTTGCCGGCTTTCAGCTCCGCGAGGAGCTCGGGTGAGATCGGCATCGCCGCGTAGCATCCCTTGAGATCACAAGTCTGCAGCGTGAGGTTCAGGGGCTTTTTGTCGTCGATCTGCAAGGTGACGCCGGCCGGAAGGAAGAGCCCAACCGGAATTTGAACCGCAAGGCTCGGCTGATGCGTATCGGCGGGCACCCGAATGCTCACGGCCGCAACGAGCTGGCCCGTCTTCTGCAGCACCGCGGTCTGCTCGACGACGCATTCGAGCGCGCCTTGGCGCGCCTCGCTGGCACAACGGGAAACCCATTCCGAGCCGGGGGGCTGGGAAACGCCGTCTCCCGAGGTTTGAGGAGCCACGACGCCGGTAGCGCCTTCCGCCGCGGGAGCCGGCGCTTGCGTCGAGGCCGCTGCCGGCTTCGGAAGGGTTTTCGGCTTCACTTGTGCCGATGACGCGCTCGGCAGCAGCAGGCAAAGGGCGCCGGCAAGGATGGCGTTCAGGCCCGTTTTCATCAATTCACCTATCGAAACTTTGCGCGGAGCTCGTCGGCGTTTCTCACCAGCGAAACAGTCTTCGCCCGCGATTGTCTAATTCGCTCTTAGCAGAATTTTGCACCATTGCCAGTTCCGAAGTTCGACTTCGACACTTAGTGTCGCGGACATGCGCGCCGGCCAGTCGCGGGCTTCGGCTCGACCATCACGGAGACCGTGCCCGAGCCCGCGACCAGCGAAGGCATTGCGTTTCCGGCGGAATGTGCCTGAATAAGGCGTGCGAACACCGGAGGCTCGATGACGGCCTTTGACGAGATGACATTGCCGGACGGCGGAGCGCGGGCGGTTTATCAACGCCTTTGGCGCTGGCTCGAGGGCGCGCCGTCCGAGCTTCTGTCCTCCCGCCGCAGCCAGGCGGAGCTTCTCTTTCGGCGCATCGGTATCACCTTCGCGGTTTATGGCGACAAGGACGCGACGGAGCGGCTCATCCCCTTCGATCTCGTGCCGCGTATTTTCGCCCGTGAAGAATGGCAGAGGCTCGAGAAAGGGCTGGTGCAGCGCGTCAACGCATTGAATATGTTCCTTGCCGACGTGTATGGCCCGCGCGACATCTTGCGGGCCGGCGTGGTGCCTTCCGATCTCGTTTACCGCAACCCGCACTATCGGCCCGAAATGGTCGGTCATAAGATGCCGCACGGCGTTTATGTCCACATCGCCGGCATCGACATCGTGCGCGTCGACGACAAGGACTTCTACGTGCTCGAGGACAATGCTCGCACCCCTTCGGGCGTCTCCTACATGCTGGAGAACCGCGAAGTGATGATGCGTCTCTTTCCCGAGCTGTTTCACGCGCATCGCGTGGCGCCCGTGGAGAACTATCCTGACGCGCTGCTCGCCACATTGCGTTCGGTGGCGCCGGTCACGGCGAGCGCCGATCCCACCGTCGTGGTGCTGACGCCGGGCCAGTTCAACTCCGCCTATTACGAGCACTCCTTCCTCGCCGACAAGCTCGGCGTCGAGCTCGTCGAAGGCCGCGATCTTTTCGTGCGCGACGACATCGTCTTCATGCGCACCACCGAGGGACCGCAACGGGTCGATGTCATCTACCGGCGTATCGACGATGATTTTCTCGATCCTTTGGCATTCAGGCCCGATTCGGCGCTCGGCGTGCCGGGCCTTTTCGGCGCCTACCTTTCCGGCAATGTCACGCTCGCCAACGCGGTCGGCACCGGAGTTTGCGATGACAAGGCGATCTACACTTATTTGCCGGAGATCATCCGCTTCTACCTCGGCGAAGAAGCAATCTTGAAGAACGTGCCGACCTGGCGCTGCCGCGACCCCGATGCGCTCGCCTATGTGCTCGAGCATCTGGGTGAGCTCGTGGTCAAGGAGGTGAACGGCTCGGGAGGCTATGGCATGCTCGTCGGGCCGCACGCCTCGAAGGGCGAAATCGCGAGCTTCGTCGCCAAGCTCAACGCCGCCCCGGACAATTTCGTCGCCCAGCCGACCCTCGCCCTTTCGACTTGCCCCACTTTTTCCGAGAGCGGCATCTCGGCGCGCCATGTGGATTTTCGCCCCTTCGTGCTTTCCGGGGCGGATGGCGTGCGCGTCGTGCCGGGCGGCCTCACTCGCGTCGCCATGAAGCCGGGTTCCCTCGTCGTGAATTCGAGCCAGGGCGGAGGCACGAAGGACACTTGGGTGATCGATGGGTGAAGGGGTGGGCTTGATGCTGAACGATCACGCCTCGCGGCGGCAAGCGCGAAGAGTCCCTCCGGGCAGTGGCGAGCGCGTGTCCGGTCCGGCAAGCTGAGCGGCCGGGATGCTCTCGCGCGCCGCCGACAATCTTTTCTGGCTTGCGCGCTATCTGGAGCGTGCCGACTACATCGCCCGTGTCATCGACGCGACACAGCGCCTCTCGGCCTTGCCGCGCGCCTATGGCGGAGCCGCTACGGAATGGGAAAGCGCGCTCGATACGGCGGGCGCCGCGGACCTCTTCATTGACCGGCAGAAGGAGGCGCCGATCGACGAGAACAACGTCGTCGAGTTCCTCGTTTTCGACGCCGAAAATCCCTCCTCGATCCGCAATTGCATCGATCTCGCGCGCACCAATGCGCGCGCCGTACGCACCGCGCTCACCATGGAGATGTGGGAGGGCATCAATAGCGCGTGGCTCGAGCTCAAGCGTTTCGAGGAAAAGCGGGACAAGACATGCGTGATGGATCTCGAGGAGCTCGGCCGCTTTCTCACCTTCGTCAAACAGACATCCTTGCATTTCGACGGCTCGTCGAACCGCACGATGCTGCGCAACGACGCCTACTGGTTCTCGCGCCTCGGCCTCTACGTGGAGCGCGCCGACAACACGGCGCGTATTCTCGACGTGAAATACCACGTGCTCTTGCCGGAGAGCGAGAAGGTCGGCGGCTCGCTGGATTATTTTCAATGGACCGCGATCCTGCGCGCCGTCTCGGCCCATACCTCCTATCACTGGGTGTATCGGCAAGGCATTCAGCCCTGGCTCGTCGCCGATCTCTTGATCTTGCGGCCGGAGATGCCGCGCTCGCTCACCTCCTGCTACGAGAACATCGTGCGCCATCTCGACTCGCTCGGCCTCTCGCATGGCCGCCAAGGCGCCTCGCAACGCCTGGCGCGCACCATGCTGGGCCGTCTCGGCAATGAGAAGATCGAGAATGTTTTCCAAAGTGGGCTGCACGAATTCATCACCGGCTTCATTCAAGACAACACGCGCCTCGGCACCGCGATCGCCGAGCAGTACCTGATGTGAACCCCGCACCCGACGACGCGCCATGCGCTTGAGCATTCGCCATGCGACCTTCCAGCGCTTTGCGCCCGCCGCGAAATCCATGATCCAGAGCTTGCGGCTCACGCCGCGAAATCACGAGGGGCAGCACGTGGTGCATTGGCGTATCGACGTCGATGTCGAGTGCCGTCTCAAGCCGTCGCAGGATGCCTTCGGCAATGTCGTGCACGGCTTCACCTCGTACGGCTCGCTCGATGAAGTCGCGATCACGGCGGTGGGGGAGGTCGACACGTTCGACACGCGCGGCGTGGTGAACAACGCGGTCGAGCGTTTTCCGCCGGAGCTTTATCTGCGCTCGACACCTTTGACTCCCGCAGGTCGGGCGCGAGAGGCTTTGGTAGGGGCCCCTTCGGTCGCACAGGAGAAAGAAGCGCTCGACCGTCTGCACGCGCTTTTGCGAGCCCTTTTCGGCGGGCCTTCGCCCGCGCAACAGCGACAAGAGTCGTCGAAAGGTCAAGGTGAGGCCGGGAAGGAGACGAGAGCGGAAGCGTCCTCGCATCTCTTCATCGCCTGCGCGCGTGCGCTCGAGATTCCGGCGCGTTATGTCGCGGGCTACCGGCTGGACGAGGCGGGTACGCGGCGCGACGGGATGCATGGCTGGGCCGAGGGTTTCGTGCCGGGTCTCGGTTGGGTCGGCTTCGATCCGGAGCATGGAGTCTGCCCCGATGATCGCTACGTGCGCGTCGCGATAGGGCTCGATTCGCTCGGCGCACGCGCCATCCGCTGCGCCCATTCGGGTGGCGGGGAACCGGTGACGAACGTCGAGCTCGTGGTCGGGGAATGCCGCACGCGCCTTTAGGCAGTCCACCGCGACACAATGTCGTGAGAAGTAGAAACAATCCGCCCTTTCGCGTTGCGGGTGATGCGGAGCACGTATTGAGTTGCCGCGCACGAAATCGAAAGGTGGCTCATGCGCGTCCTTCGCCGTCTTGCGGCAATCTTCGTCGCCCAAGCTTTGCCGGCTGCCGCCATCGTCGCCGCGGCGGGCCTTGCGCTCGCCTCGCCCGCTGCCTTGGCGCAAACTCCGGAGCCCGCCCCTCGTCAGGTTCCGGCGCGCAATCTTGCGGTCCCCACGACGGTCAGCCCGCAAATGCAAAGGATCGTGAACGGGCCGTTGCGCGCGAACTGGGACCTCTTGCCCAAGACCGGCGAGGAATGGAAGGCGCTCGCGGACGCGGGCGCGGCCGCCACGATGAAGAATGTCCCCATCTGGCGCGAGCATCTTCACGTCAAGGTCGAGCCCGCCGTGATGGACGGGGTCAAGGCTTTCTGGGTGACGCCGGACGTCGTGGCGCCCGAAAATCGCGACCGCCTCCTCGTTCACGTGCATGGCGGCTGCTACGTCTTCGGCCCCGGCGAGGCCGGGACCGCCGAAGCCATCCTCATGGCGGGCTTCGGGCACATCAAGGTCCTCTCCGTCGATTACCGCATGCCGCCCGAGGCCTATTTTCCGGCCGCGCTCGACGACGCGATGACGGTGTGGAAGGCCGTCCTCAAGACAAACGACCCGAAGCGGGTCGGCTTCATCGGGACTTCGGCGGGGGGCGCGTTGACGCTCGAGATGGCGCTCCGCGCCAAGGAGCTCGGTTTGCCGCTTCCCGGCGCGATCGCCTCGGGCACGCCGATGTCGGATGTGACCAAGACCGGCGACACGTTCCATACAAATGAGATGGTGGACAACGTGCTCGTCTCGACGAGCGGCTTTTGTGACGCCGCCGCAGCTTTTTACGCGCACGGGCACGATCTCGCCGATCCGTTGCTTTCTCCGGTCAATGGCGACATGCACGGGTTTCCGCCGACCATCCTCACGAGCGGCACGCGCGATCTTCTCTTGAGCAACACCGTGCGGGTGCATCGCAAGCTCCGCAACGCGCGAGTGGATGCGTTCTTGCAGGTGTTCGAGGCGCAAGCCCATGCCGAATATCTGCGCGACGACACGGCACCCGAGACCAAGGAGGCCTTCGAGGAGATCGCCGGCTTCTTCGACAAGCATCTGGCCAAATAGGCGCAGCGCCGAGGACGCGAGGATCATTGCCGCGACGCGGTGCCGCGGACCGGGTGAGACGCTCATTGAATTGGTTGAGCGTTCTGTGTGCCCAAGGCAGGGCTCGGCTGCAATTTTGTGGGGGCTCCTGCGGAATCGTGATTTGAGCCGCGCGGGTCGCCGCCCTATCTAGCCTGCCGGCGACTCTCAATCCAAGGACGCGAATCCTATGACGAATTTCCTTTGGCTGGCGCGGGACCGTCGCGAAATTCTTCAGCTTGCGCTTGCCGGCGGAGCGCTCGGCGCGTTCTCGGCGACGCCTTTTGCGGCCTTGGGGCAGACGATGGCGGGCGAGAAGATGAAGATCGCCACGATCGGGGCCGGTCGCGAGGGCGGCGCGCTCGGCACCTTGTTCGCCAAGGCCGGGCACCCCGTTATGTTCTCGTCGCGCAAGCCCGAGGAGCTCAAGGATCTGGTCGCGAGCGCCGGACCGATGGCACGCGCCGGTACGGTCGCCGAGGCAGTCGAATTCGGCGACGTCGTTTTCCTCGTCGTGCCTTACGCGGCGATCGAGCAGATCGGCAAGGATCATGGAAAGGCGCTCGCCGGAAAGCAGCTCGTCATCGACGTGTCGAACCCGATCGCGCGCCGCGACGGCGACGACCTCGTGAAATCCGTCGAGCAGCAGGGTGGTGCCGGCCTCGTCACCGCGAAGCTCATACCGGGCGTGCATCTCGTGCGCGCCTTCAACGCGATCAATTTTGCGGCGCTGGCGAAGGACGCGAACCGCGCGGGTGATCCCGTCGCCATCCCGATGGCGGGCGATGATCAGAAGGCAATCGAGCTCGCGAGCCGTCTGATCAAGGAGATCGGCTTCGAGCCGGTGCTCGTCGGCGGCCTCGACAAAGGCAAATATCTCGTTCCGGGAACGCCGCTGGGCGGCGAGCATACACCGGCCGAGATTCGCGAAATTGCCGCAAAGCTCAGCTGAGCCGCGACAAGAGAGGTCCGGGATGACCTCGATCGACCTCAGTGTCGCGCCGGCAAAAACCGGCGCCGGTTACCGGATGTTGCAACGTGTCGTCGCGGTGCGGCCGGATGAAGTGCGGGCCGTCCTGTGGTGTTGGCTCTACATCTTTGCGGTGCTCTCGTCGTACTACATCATGCGACCGATTCGTGACCAGATGGGGATCGCGGGCGGCGTGAAAAACCTACCCTGGCTTTTTGCCGGCACGCTCGCCGGCATGGTGCTCTTGAATATTCCCTTCGCCTGGCTCGTGAAGAAGCTGCCGCGCAGCCGTTTCATCCCGCTCACCTATCGTTTCTTCGCGGTGAACATCTTGATGTTCGCCGTGGCTCTGCACGTAGCGAGCCCCGAGCAGACGATCTGGGTCGGCCGCGTCTTCTTCATATGGGTGTCGGTCTACAATCTCTTTGTAGTGTCGGTGTTCTGGCAGCTCAATGTCGATCTCTTCAGCCCCGAGCAAGGCAAGCGCCTCTTCGGTTTCATCGCGGCCGGAGCCACTCTCGGTGCGCTTTTCGGCGCCTCGATCACCGCGACGCTGGCGCTTTATGTTTCGCCCATCTTCCTGTTGATTGGCGCCGCCCTGCTTTTGGAGGTCGCGGTCTTCGCGGTTTCGCGTCTCGCCAAGTTATCGCCGAGCTTGCAACGAACTCCGAGGGAGCATGAGAAGGCGCAAAATGATCAGCGAAAGGGCGATGAGCGGCCCGTCGGCGGTTCTGTATTCGCGGGCATGCTGCACGCCCTTGGCTCCCCTTATCTCCTGAGCGTCGGCGCGTTTCTACTCCTATATTCCATCACTTCGACATTCGCGTATTTTCAGCAGCAGGATATCGTCAGCCTCGCCATCAAGGAGCCCGGCGCCCAGACCGCGTTTCTCGCGTCGATTGATGTTGGCGTCAATTCGCTCGCCCTCTTCGTTCAGCTTTTTCTCACCGGCCGGGTCGTTACCATTCTCGGCGTGTCGCTCGCGCTCGCGCTCTTGCCGGTCTTGACCATGGCGGGTTTCGCCGGGCTCGCTTTCGCGCCGAGCCTCGGCATAGTTGCTCTCTTCCAGGTGATCAGAAGGGCGACCGATTATGCCATCACACGCCCGGTGCGCGAGGTGATCTACACGGTCGTGTCGCGTGAGGACCGCTACAAGGCGAAGGGTTTCATCGACACCTTCGTTTATCGCGTGGGCGATCAGATCGGCGCCTGGTCGGCCCCACTCCTGATGGCTTTGAGCTCATGGGCCGCCCCCCTGGCCGCGATCGCGGTTGCGGCCGCGTGGTTCATCAACGCTCTCTGGCTCGGCCAACGGCAACAGAAATTGGAGGCCGCAAGCACACACTCATGAGGGCCGCTGGTCCTTTCGGGCGGTTGCCGCTCTCACTCCGATCCTTTAAGGTCGCGCCTTGCCTTGGGCCCTTGACCCAAGCGGGCGTAGTTCAATGGCAGAACGGCAGCTTCCCAAGCTGCATACGGGAGTTCGATTCTCCTCGCCCGCTCCAATATCTGCAAGTCGCCCGCTACATGTGCGTGACTACCGGCTCCCGTGTTGTCGCCCATTACGAAATCGCCCGCGATGGCGCTCCGGAACCGGTTTGCGAGACGGTGTGGGGGCCCGCGAGCATGTCGAAGAGCCATAAAGCCGGACAACACGCGATCAGCATGAGAGTGCCGAGGTCGAATGTGATGCGAGCTGTGCCCGCGAGGGCGGCCGCCTGCCCGCCGATCAGGGGCCCGAGGATCGCGATCAGATAGAAAAGTGTGAAGAACACCCCCATGCCGACAGCCCGCGTCTCGGGCCGCAGCACGCGGCTCGGCAAGCTCATGATCGGTCCGGCGGAGATGCCGCATACGAGCCCGAGGCATGCGAAAGCCGGCACCACCATCTCGACGCGCGCCGCGACGAAAAGCAACGCGGCAAACGAAAGCAATCCACCGACGAGAACGAGCCGATGCCGACCGGTTCGATCTGCCAGTACGCCGCCAAGCGGAACGGAGGCCGCCACGAGCCAGAGCGTGAGGCTCGTCATCGAGCTCGCGGCCTGCACGGACCAGCCCCGCTCGACGAGCATCGAAGGCCCGAAGCTGAAGACCATGGCGATCGCGCCATTGTAAAGCCCCCAGATCAACCCTGCCGTGATCAACGCGAGCAAGGTCCCAGTGCTGGGTTTGGTCGGGTTCGCTGGGCTCGCCAGCTTTGATGCTGGTGGTGCACGATAAAGCCCGGCGAGGGCAGCCATTCCGGCTGCAGCGAGGAGGCTTGTGACCAAGAACGCCGAGGATGCGCCGCCAATTGCTGCGAGAGGGGGCAACAGAAGCAACGCCATGGCGATGCCGAACGGCCAGGAATTGACGAAGATCGCCATCGCGGTCGCAATCTCTTTGCCCGCGAACCAATCCGTCACCATTTTCGACATCAGCACATTCAAAAGAACGCCTCCGGTTCCGGAGAGGAGCCGACCCAGAAGCTCGAGGTGCCAACTGTGCGAAACAGCCATGATGAGCCCGCCGCCCGTCATCAAGGCCAGTCCTGTCACGACGACGAGCTTGTCTCCGTAGCGCTTGCCGATGGCGCCTCCGGGCAAGGCCAGGACAATGCCGGGAGAAAGGTAGAGACCGATCAATAGACCAATATCGGCGATGCCGATGTCGAGCTCATGGCGAAGCATCGGCGCCACGGCCGCGACGCTCTGAAACTGCAGCGCCATCGCGGTTCTCACCACGAAAAGCAGCGCCAGGACTTTCCACCGGCCGGGCATCGGTCATCTCCGCAGAGCTTGGAATCGGGAAAATGGCAAAGACCAACACGGCATGCTGCTGTTTCAATCTGAATGCAAAAGCTCACATTCCGGACTTGAGGGCAATTTCCTTCGGTCGCGCCTCATTATCGGATGGCGCTGCGGGACCGCTCATGCCGCGCGGCGTGATTTGATTCGCTTTGCATCTTCCGGCGGGAGCTCTTGGCGAGCTATTTTTAAATCGTAGTGAGTCTGAAGGTTGAGCCAGAACTCGGCGCTGTTTCCGAAAAACAGGCTAAGCCGAAGCGCCGTGTCCGCGGTGATGCGCCGCCTGTTGTGGACGATCTCAGCTATTCGATTGGG
>Ga0213876_10002527_pt1 | contig 10705 bp, 8 predicted proteins | sample BarmaccomBMRX_R9_FD_160113 | JGI IMG/M metagenome (GOLD analysis project Ga0213876, IMG submission 160113) | Root-associated microbial communities from Barbacenia macrantha in rupestrian grasslands, the National Park of Serra do Cipo, Brazil - RX_R9 | ecosystem: Host-associated > Plants > Roots...
CCAAATCGTTTCCGGAAACGATGTCCCATGCGGCTGCCTATCGAAATTCGCTTCCTACTAAGTCTATCATGCTTAGCCTTAACGAGCCTTGCTCATATATCTGTTGCCGTCGGACCTCCTCCCTTACCGAAAGCGACGGTAGAATCCGGTGAACTCGAAGGAACGTATTTCGGACCCGAGAATGAAGTAGCATTTCTTGGTGTACCCTACGCTGCGCCGCCTGTTGGCGAATTGCGTTGGAAGCCGCCGCAACCGTTGAGCAGATGGAGTGGGATACGCCAGGCCAACCAATTCGGTCCCGCGGCCCCACAGCTTCCGGCCGGCTGGTTACCCCAAGTTGCCTGGAAAGAAGATTGTCTTTATCTCAACGTATGGACGCCGCAGTTTTCGCCCAGTGCGAAGCTACCCGTTATCGTCTTCTTTCACGGCGGAGGAAATGAGGCTGGCTACAGCCAATTGACGCCGCTCGGCCCCCCGCTTTCGCGGCTTGGGGTTGTAGTGTTAAGCGCTAACTATCGATTGGGACCATTCGGATTCTTTGCCCATCCGGCGCTTACCGCGGAGTCGGAACACCATTCTTCAGGCAACTATGGTCTACTGGATCAACTGCAAGTTTTGCGCTGGGTCCGAGACAATATCTCGCGCTTTGGAGGTGATCCGAATCGAGTGACCGTGATGGGACAATCTGCTGGCGCATTGGACATCACTCTGTTAATGGCCTCTCCGCTGGCGGCCGGATTGTTTCAAGGAGCGATCCTGGAGAGCGGAGAAGCCCAGAGCACGCTTAACCAGGACATCCGGTCAGTGATTCCGTACAACCGGATCTCGGGCACCGGCGAAGACTCGGGTAAGAAATTCGCCGATGATTTAGGCATCAGCGGCGGTCCCGACACCTTGGAAAGACTGCGGAGCATGCCTGCTGACAAGATTCTGGCCGCCTGGAAACAGGATCGCGAGGTCGGCTTTGGGGCGATCGTAGATGGTTGGGTGGTTCCAGAGCAGCCAGCAAAGATTTTCGCAGAGGGCAAACAACTCAAAATCCCCGTCTTAGTCGGAAGCAATGCCGACGAAGCAACGGTGTTTGGTCTGGTCGCTCCGAAAACGGTTGATGACTACAAGACCTATCTGCAACGCGATACCGGCCGGTTTGCAGATCAGGAATTTGCGGTTTACCCGACAGAATCAGACGGAGCGATTCCCGAACAATTCCTGAAGTATCACAATGATCTCTTCAGCTGCGGCGCTTATTCTTTGGCACGAACGACAGCGCACTGGGGTCAGAACGCATATCTGTATCTATTCACGTTCGCGGAAAAAGGGAAACGCGCGAAGCTGGGTGCCTATCACGGTGAAGAACTTTATTTCCTAAGCAACTCCTATCCCAGCGACTGGGAACACAACGGCGACGACGAACGTCTCGGCCAGGCGATACGTGCGTACTGGGTCCAATTCGCGAAGACTGGTGACCCAAATTTTCATGGATTACCGGCGTGGCCGGCGTTCGAACCGCGGAAAGATCAGTATTTGGAACTTGGGCCTAGCGTTGGGCTTAAGAAGGTGTCCGAGAGGGTAAAGGTTCTAGAGCAAATCATGGCGAAAGTTGTAGCGGAAGCCACGGGTTCGCCAGGCCCGACTCGTTAGAATTAGGCGGGCGGATGTGTTCGGGCATCGAATGGCAACCGTGCGAGCATATGAGTCCCATCAGTCCGATTAGGTCCTGTCTGTGGCACCGCGCTGACCCGTCGAGGACGAGCACGAGAAGTATGGGAACCCTCTAGCCAGTCCGCGAAAATTGCGACGTAGCGATCCCCATCGAGACGTAGATACTCGTCAGTCCGTCAACGCCGAAAGACGCTGGTTTGATCCAATCGATCGGAACGTAAAGTAAGGCGCCACCCATTGGCACACGCGCACCCGGGACCAAGATCACGTGATAGGCGTGGCCTCCCAGCATGACCGGTTCCGAGGTCGGCATCAGGGCTAGCATCGCGGTCCCGCCTTCCCCACCGAAGAAGCACCAAACCGGTTTCATGGCTTTCAAATCCGTCTCTTGTTTACGATCCAGCATTCCCACAAACCGATGGGCTAGATTATAGACATTCCCGATCACCGGGATCCGCCCGAGACTCTTATCGGCGAAATCCTGTAACCGGTGTTTCAAGCCAGCCTCGACAGAAACGCCGAGCACATAAATGGCCGTAAGAACGACAACTACCCCGATCAGGTAGGCAGCGACTTTCGTGTCTACAACCCGAAGGCCGATCGAAGTGAGCAACCTGCCAAAAGTGCTGTAAGGGCCTACAAATTGATCCACCATACTCCCGACCCAGACAATAACCGCCACGGTCAATACCACTGGCAGCACCGCAACCAAGCCGGCCACAAACGTGCGAATAGGAGTCTGAAAGAATTTCTTCATGTTGAGCGAATTACGGGCTCGCCTTAGGCTCGCCCGAATGACAGATAACAAATGACAAATGACAAATTGGCCAAGTTATTCTGTCATTTGTTATCTGTCATTTGTCATTCAGGCGAGCTTCAAGCGAGCCCGGGCTTGCACCGGCCCTAGTTCAGTTACATGATTGTAACATATGGTGCCGCTAGCCCCCGCGGACATCCGCAATTTCGCCATTGCCGGGCATGCCTCGTCCGGAAAAACCATTCTTACTGAAGCCATGCTGCTTTGTAGTGGCGCGATCGGACGAATGGGCCGGATCAGTGAAGGTTCGACCGTGTCCGATTATCACGTCAGCGAACGGCAGAGACAGATTTCGACCCAGACCTCTCTGTTACACACCAATTGGCTCAGCAAGCGATTTAATATCCTGGATAGCCCCGGCTACCCGGATTTCATGAACGAGACATTCGCGTCCTTACGGGTCGCAGATTTCGCTCTGATCGTGGTGCATGCCCAGCACGGAGCCGGCGTTGGGACCGAACGGGTTTGGGATTACGCCACTGAGTGCGGTATCCCTAAGATTATCGTGGTGAACGCCATGGATAAGGAGCATGCCAATTTCGATGACGTGCTTGCCAGCCTTCGCGCCCAGTATGGACGGATTTTCCCCATGAATATACCGGTCAATCCCGGACCGGGTTTTAGTCAGATCCTAGACGTTCTCCGCAGCGATATCGTCAATTACGAAACCACGGGTCGCAGCCGGTTCAGCGAAGAGCCAGCTTCCGGCCCGTGGAAAAAACGGGTGAGCGAGCTGCACCAGGAGCTAATCGAGCTCATCGCGGAGTCCGATGACACGCTGCTGAACAAGTTTTTCGACCAAGGCTCGCTTTCGGAAGAGGAGTTTCGGAGCGGAATCCATTCAGCGATTCAATCGCGAATATTTACCCCAGTGTTCTCCGTCTCGGCCGAGACCGGCGTTGGGGTGGCCCGGCTCATGGATTTCATCGCCAAGTACGGTTCCTCGCCGGTAGACCGTGAGAAAGTAGCTGCCGTCGACGGCGACGGCGAAAACATCGAAGTCAACCTCACCGATCCAGAGCCGGTTGCTCAGATTTTCAAGACCATGAACGAGGACCAGTTTGGCGAGCTCTGGTTTTTCCGGGTTTATTCGGGTGGAGTAAAGAGCGGGAGCGACCTATTCAACAGCTCGCGGAACGCGTTCGAGCGAGTCGGCCAAATTTACTATCTAAACGGGCGGAACCGTTTTCCCGTAACCGAGCTTGGCCCAGGCGAGGTGGGGGCAACTGTGAAACTCAAAAACACGTATACCGGGAACACACTCTGCTCAGGCCACCGGCCAGTAAAATTACCGGAACCGGCCTATCCTAAACCCATGGTACATGCTGCCTTGCAGCCGCAAGCGAAGGGAGAGGAGGACAAGATCGCAGCCGGACTCGCAATATTGCATGAAGAAGACCCAACTTTCGTGGTAACGAGCGATCCGGAATTGCATCAGACCATCTTAGCGGCTCAAGGCGAACTCCATTTGGATGTACTGGCTGAACGTTTGCGCCGGAGGTTCAAAGTCCATTTCGACCTGATCGAACCACGGGTGCGCTACCGGGAGACCATCAAAATACCAGCAGAGGCAACTTATAGGCACAAGAAACAGAGCGGTGGCGCGGGGCAATTCGCGGAGGTCGTGCTTCGCATCGCTCCCAGATCGCGTAACGCGGGCCTCGAATTTAAGGAATCGCTTTCCGGCCAATGTGTTGACCGCGTGTTTGTTGCCTCGGTGGAGCGTGGGATGCATCACGCTTGCGATGAAGGAATTCTTGCCGGTTACCGGGTCGTCGACGTCGCGGTTGATTTTTACGATGGCAAAATGCATCCGGTCGATTCCAATGATATTTCGTTTCAGATCGCCGGTTATTGGGCCTTTAAAGAGGCCTTCTTGAGGGCCAAACCGTGTTTGTTGGAACCGATACAGTTGCTCGAAATCCGAATTCCAAATGACTGTATGGGTAAAGTGATCGGCGACCTGTCGAGCCGCGGTGGCAAGATTCTCGGTATGGACACCGACGGCAATTTCCAGGTTGTCCGAGCGCATGTTCCGGCACGCGAGCTTTACCGATACTCGACGCAACTCCGATCTCTCACCGGCGGCCGTGGCTTACACAGCGAAGAATTCAGCCATTACCAGGAGCTGCCCGCAGAGTTAGAACACAAGGTGGTCGAGTCAGCGAAGAAAGCTCGAAAGTAACATCTTTCGACATAGCGTTCTGCAAGCTGGTTGGATTTAGTGAGGTGCCCAGCACCGGACATACTGACAGTCCAGTTCCTCCGGATCGCCAGTCGCTGGGAACCCACGTCCACTCGCCATATCCAGGATCACGCTCTCAGGAACGTGAAAGGGGGCGGTAGCATTGAATCTTTCCACCTCAGCTCCATCCAGGTAGAAAATCACTTGCGCGTTCGGAAGGCTCGCCGGCTGTATCAGACAACCAAAAGTGTGCCATCCCCCAGGGGTCACTGCGAGATTGGAGATAGAGCCATCGCCTGCGCTTTTGCCATTGTTTCCAAGCCCCCATAAGTGAGTATGGATCTCGTAATTTGACTTAGTCGATCCTGGTATCTGGTAGCCGAACTCCATGATATCAACTTCAGCGCAGACCTGAGTGTCTGAGAGATTCCCGGGGAATGCTTTAAGCCAAAATGCTGGCCAGTTTCCAGATCCCCCCGCTGGCAATCGCAGCTTAGCTTCCCAATAGGCGTCCGCAACGGCAAATCCAGCGTCCCAAGCCGATCGAATAATGCCGCCCACCATCGTCCCTCGCGAGGAGAATGAATTAATGCTTAAGTATCCTTTATCAGTGGAAAATGGCAGCTTGTTTACGCCTATCCCGACAAACCTCGCGAAGTCGGGACAAACGCCTGGCGACGCGTACCACCTCGCGTGTGTGCCCGAGATACCTGTAGAATTCACTATCCCGGAGGTATTGATATTGGCGTAGTCCGGGCCAGTAAAGTCCTGATTCCAAACCAGCTTATAATTGTCGGGAAGAGTGACGCTGGGCTGAATTCCTTCTGCAGCAGTAGGCTTGGCCTCAGGGGTGTATTCGGTTGGGGTCGGCCCTTTTTGTTGGGCCAAAGTTGGCAAAATAAAGCCGATTGAGAGCCCTATAACGGCAAGCACTAGGCGTGTCCTCATTCTCCATTTTCTCCGGAAAGACTAACTAGTTTAATACAAGTTTTTCCGCAAGCCACCCTGCTCCTGCTTGTCCAATCTACTGCTATGCCAGAAGCGCCTTTTGTGTGTAAATTGGGCCTACCCCTTTACATCCCCCTTCTGCTCGTCCAGCTGTATCCCAGGCCCGGTCTCACCTGTTTGTCTAAGATCCACTTGGTCGGAGGAGCTGGCGTTTGCTTTTGAAATATGATCCCGAAAGCATTCGACTATTGATCCGTGTTTTCTTTGCGACTTTGCGTCTTTGCGTGAGATTTTCTTTGCTGGCATCTCGGACTTGTGGGGTTCGTAGTCACGTGCATCCTTTTTGTTGAACATGTTTGACGATGTTTTTGGAACTGCACACGAGCTGAAATCGCGCGGCGAGCCGTTTGCGATTGCGACCGTTATCAGCGTGCAAGGATCAGGATCGGCTAAGCCAGGATCGAAGGTTATTGTCGACACGGATGGCCACGTAGTGCTTGGATGGATTGGCGGCGGGTGCGCCGAAAGCACGGTCTGTCAAGAAGCCCTGGAAAGTATGAACGATGGCAAAGTCAGGGTCATTAATGTGGATCTTACCGATGAGGTTTTTGGAATGCCGTGCGGCGGTATGATGCAAGTGGCTATTGAACCGGTGTTGCCTAAACCGGATCTGCTAGTCGCCGGTCACGGCCGGATCGCTGAAACGTTAGCTCAGCTCGGGAATTTGCTGGGATTTTCTGTGACGGTAGCTGATCCGGGAGCGGTCCCTAATGCTTTTCCGACCGCTGATCATGTGTTTTCGACTGGGCTGAACTCGGCAGAAGTCGAAGTGAGGCCGGGATCTTATGTGGTGGTAGCAACGCATCACAAAGGCGATCATTTATCGCTTAAAAAAGCGATCGATAGCCAAGCCGGCTACGTGGCTTTGATCGCCAGCCGCAGCCGATCCCAATTGATATTTGAATATCTTGAGGACGCGGGCATGCCGCGCGAGAACGTAGCCAAAATCCGTTCACCAGCGGGGTTGAGCCTCGGCGCGGAAACGCCGGAGGAAATCGCGCTCAGCATTATGAGCGAAGTGGTAGCGGTGCGCCGGGGCGGTTCGGGCCAGCCAATGGCTGAAAGCGCAGCGGTACGTCAACTCGAAGCGAATCTCGATAAGCCGGCTCAAACGTTAGATGCACCCACGCTCCCGCCTGCCATCTCGAGTCAATCGAAAGGCCTCTGATGGTCTCTGCTGTTGTCCTGGCGGCCGGCATGTCGACCCGGATGGGTCGGAATAAATTGCTTCTGACCTTTCAGGACAGGCCACTGGTTGTCCACGCAATCGATACATTGTTGGCGTCGAAGGTCGGCGAGATCATTGTGGTTTTAGGTCACGAATCCGAGAAGGTCTGGGAACAACTTGAGGCTTACGCCATCCAGGTGTCCGACGGAGCTGCGACGAGTCGTGTCCGTCTGGTCAAGAATCCCGATTACCGTGAGGGGCTGAGCACCTCGGTTCGAACCGGCGTTCAGGCGGTCTGCCCTGAAGGCGCGGCTATTATGATTTATCTGGCAGATCAGCCGCTGATTGAACCCGGCGATGTGGACCGGATCATCGCGGCATTCGCTGCAGCGAAAGCGGAAAACAAGACGATCGTGGTTCCGTTTTTTAAAGGCGAACGGGGCAATCCGGTGATCCTGGATGCAACGTTGAGGGATTCAATCTTAGGGATTGTAGGAGATGTGGGCTGCAAGGGTGTGATCAAACGTTACCCCGAACAGGTTTACGCAATCGAGATGGAAAACGATCACGTCGTGCGTGATGTGGACGACGTTCAGGCGTACGAACGGTTGGTAGGGTAGCCGCAATCGTACTCGTACTCGTCCTCGAAGGCTTTAGGCGTAGCTGCGGTCTCAAGCGTCGAGCTTCCAAGCCGCGGACCTCCGGCGATTCAATTGCTGCAGAACGAAATCGAGGACGACGACGAGTACGAGTACGATTGGGCGTGGCAACACGGTAGGCCACGGCTCGGCGCGCTTTCGGGCCTAACAATATCGTTCATCCCGGTTCACTTTTCTGCTTCGTCACAGGCATATCGGCTTTCGGGAAGCCTCGCCCCACCAACCTCGGCTGCCTTACCGAACCGCCCCGCACTCCAACCCGAAATACGCCTTCGCGTTCTCGAAACAGATTCCTCTCACTAAACTACCTAACAAACCTTCATCATTGGGAAGCTCACCTCGCTCGACTTCGCGGCCAAGAACATCACAAAGCACTCGCCGGAAATACTCATGCCGCGGATAGGACATGAAGCTACGAGAGTCGGTCAGCATACCGACAAAATGCGTGAGCAGGCCGCAATTCGATAACGCATTCAATTGCCACTCGATGGCTTCTTTCTGATCCAGAAACCACCAGCCGGTGCCGAACTGGAGTTTTCCCGGAGTCGGACCGCTCTGGAAATTGCCGACCATTGTCGCCAATACATAATTATCATTGGGGTTAAGATTGTAGAGGATCATTCGGGGCAATTTCCCCGCCGACTCCAATTGATCTAAATATCTGACTAAAGGCTCCGCTTGTGACCAATCTCCGATGGAGTCGAACCCGGTGTCGGGGCCAAGTTGTTTAAAAGCGCGACTATTCGTATTCCTAAGCCCGCCCAGGTGGAGCTGCTTGGTCCAATCCGCTTCTGCGTCCAGTTCGCCAAAAAACCGTAAGAGGTAGCTTCTGAACTTAAGCGTTTCGTCATCTCCCGGCGCGGCTCCTGATCGCACTTTTCCGTAGATGGCACGCGCTTCAGATTCATCGCACGTCGCGGAATAACAATACGGGATACCGTGATCGGACAACTTCGCGCCGTGGTCGTCGAAGAACCGATGCCGGCTCCGCAACGCGTCCAAGAATTCTGTAAGATCGCGACAAGCGGAGCCGCTGATTTTTGCCAGCCGATCAGTCCATTGGTTAAACGATTCTATCTGATCGACGGCAAATGCTTTGTCAGGACGAAAGGCGGGATAAACCATCGTTGATAAACCGCTCTTTCGGATCGTTTGATGGTGCTCCAAATCATCCGTTGGATCATCGGTGGTACAGATCACCGAAACCTTGAATTTTTCGATGATTCGCTGGGCGGTGAGATCTTGAAGGCGCTCGTTAGCCTGTTCCCAAATCCGGGGAGCAGAAGCCTCGTCAAGAAGCTCACTGATATCGAAATACCGTTGCAACTCGAGATGAGTCCAATGATAGAGCGGGTTGCGGATAGCAGCGGGAACGGTCTTAGCGTAGGCGAGGAACTTGTCGTAATCGCTGGCCTCACCGGTGATATAGCGTTCGGGCACACCATGGGCGCGCATCGCTCTCCATTTGTAATGATCGCCGTACCTACCGTCGTTTAGCCAGATCCTGGTCAGATTTTCGAACCGCCGGTTCTGGGCGATTTCTGCGGGCGGGATGTGGCAATGGTAGTCGAAGATGGGAAGATCTTGGGCAAATTCGAAATACAGTTTTTCGCTCGTCGGCGTAGATAAGAGGAAGTTCCGGGAGAGAAATTGGTCCTTCATAGGTAAAATATAGGCTGGCAATCGAGTGCGAGATAAAAGAGCCTGTGTACTAACCGATCCGGCTCAAGCGCTGCTATGAAGAAAATCCCAGGACTGCGCTGGTGGATTATCGGGCTAATCTGCCTTGGCACAATCATAAATTATCTAGCGCGTAACTCGCTAGCGGTATTGGCGCCTGAACTCGAGAAGCGGTTACAATTCTCCGATCAACAATATTCGTACATCGTCTTAGCATTTCAGCTTGGCTACACTGTGATGCAGTCGGTTTGCGGTTTCATCCTCGATTTTCTCGGACTCCAGCTCGGGTTTGCTTTGTTCGCTTTGGCTTGGTCTCTTTTTAATGTACTGCACTCATTTGCCGGAGGCTGGGCTTCGCTGGCTTTCTTTCGCGGGCTACTAGGTCTGAGCGAAGCTTCGGCGATCCCTGCCGGCATCAAGGCGATCTCGGAATGGTTTCCTGCTAAAGAACGCTCGGTCGCAGTCGGCTATTTCAACGCTGGGACTTCGCTCGGCGCTTTGCTAGCGCCACCACTAGTGGTTTGGGTCTTAGTACAGTCCGGCTGGCAAATGGCGTTTGTGGTGACGGGCAGCCTCGGCTTTATCTGGGCGGCCCTATGGTGGTTTTTTTACCGATCGCCTAGCAAACACCGGTTGCTGGGTGAGAACGAGCGTTCCTACATCATCAAGGGTCAAGAACGGGATAAAGTCGTAACGACCGAAGAAAGGAAACCTCCTTCCATCCGCAAGATTTTGTCCTCCTCCCGATTCTGGGGTATCGCACTCCCTCGTTTTTTAGCCGAGCCTGCCTGGCAAACCTTCAACTTTTGGATTCCGCTCTATCTGGCCAAGGAACGCCATATGGACCTTAAAGAGATCGCGGTATTCGCGTGGTTACCGTTCCTGGCTGCTGACCTTGGCGGAATCTTCGGCGGTTATTTGTCCCCGTTATTGATGAAGTTTTTCCGGATCAAACTGATCGATTCCAGAATTGCCGGCATTGTGTTAGGTGCAATCCTCATGATTGGGCCGGGATCGATCGGCTTAGCCGCCAGCCCTTATGTTGCGATCGCCCTTTTTTGCATCGGCGGGTTTGCCCACCAAATGATCTCAGCCCTGCTAAATACTTTGAGTGCTGATGTGTTCGACGCGCATGAAGTCGCGACAGCGAATGGTTTTACCGGTACTGCAGCTTGGACGGGCGGCTTGCTATTCACGTTGGTGGTTGGCGCCCTGGTCAGCACTATCGGCTACGGGCCACTGTTCGCTTGCCTGGCAATATTTGACTTGGTCGGAGCAACTATCGTGATCGTGTTACTGCGCGGGCGAGGCCGAGGCGCTCAGACCGCAACCTGATAATTTCACCGCAAAGACAGAGAGAGCACAGAGAGATTTTCATCACAAAGACACAAAGTACAACAAGGTTTGAAGTTACACGTTTGTCGGGTCCGACAAGACCACGTCGCAAGAAAGACAAGGTCCCAAAACCGATAGTTTTCTCTCTGTATCCAATCTTGGTGTCCTTTGTGTCTCTGTGGTGAACCATT
>Ga0213876_10002528_pt1 | contig 10703 bp, 6 predicted proteins | sample BarmaccomBMRX_R9_FD_160113 | JGI IMG/M metagenome (GOLD analysis project Ga0213876, IMG submission 160113) | Root-associated microbial communities from Barbacenia macrantha in rupestrian grasslands, the National Park of Serra do Cipo, Brazil - RX_R9 | ecosystem: Host-associated > Plants > Roots...
AGCTTTGCCAGGCGTACCGAGCGCAGTACGGATTTAATGCCATCAGTCTGATGCCCACCAATCTTTATGGTCCAGGCGATAACTTCGATTTGCAAAACTCCCATGTGCTTCCGGCGCTGATTCGTAAGTTTCATAACGCCCAAGTTGAATCGCAGTCCGAAGTAGTAATCTGGGGAACGGGAAGACCAAAGCGCGAGTTTCTGCATGCCGATGATCTGGCGTCAGCAGCAGTGTTCCTTATGCGACACTACAACGAGGCGGAAATTATCAATGTTGGTACTGGTGAAGATATCACTATTGCCGAACTCGCCCATTTGGTTTCACAGGTGGTTGGTTTTGAAGGAGCGCTCACATTTGATACGGCGAAGCCTGATGGCACGCCGCGAAAGCTGCTGGATGTCAGTCGACTGCACGCATTAGGCTGGCATCACAAGATCGCTTTAAGCGATGGAATCCGATCCACCCATGACTGGTATCTGCAAAATACGGAAACTGCAACGGTCAGTGTAAGTTAATAATCAAGTCAAAATTCACCAACTTGAAACACCTCAAGGAACTAGTACCTGCGAGGTCGGTTGTGTGTGCCTTGCCCTAGTACTCAATTTAGACAACCTTAACACTGTAATACAGTTATAAATTGTCAATCCACCATAGGTAAGCTAATCTGAAATGAAAGCATTAGTCCGCAGGGGATAATGGGTTAACCCTCCGGGGTATAGACGGGGATTAAGCACAGTACTTTATTTGTCCTCTTCGAAAGAAAGGCGTGTGTACCGGTAATCATGGGGAGAGAACCAGGGTATTCTATTGACGCAAAGAACTCTTTTTTCGAAATCACGCGATCAGTTGGGTTGTTCCGGGTCGGTAGGTATTTTCAGCGAAATAATCAAAAAATATTGATTCTTTGTTACCACGGAGTCAGTAAGGCAGACGAGCATCTTTGGCATCCTGCCCTTTACATTCCACGGAGCTTGTTTCGCCAGAGACTCCAAATCTTGCGAGACTTCGGCTATCAAGTTTTGCCTCTTTCTACAGCATTAGAACAATTAAACAGCGGAACGCTTCATGGCCGGACAGCAGCGATCACATTTGACGATGGTTGGCATGATTTCTACACTGAAGCATGGCCGGAATTACGGTCTTTTGGATATCCCGCTACTGTGTACCAAACTACCTACTACTCTTCGTATTCAAGGCCGGTTTTCGATCCAGCGTGTAGGTATTTGCTTTGGAAAGGCCGAGGGAAAACGTTAAGGAACAACAAAATTACTGGTATCGAGAATGCCTTTACGCTCGATTCACCAGGCGCGCTGGACAGTGCATTCTGTGCGATACAAGCCCGATTGCGCAAACTAGGGTCGAGCGCTGACGATAAAGACTGTATTTTGGCAAAACTGGCCGAGCACCTAGATGTTGATTTCGGACAGGTGCTCAACTCTCGCCTCCTACATTTGATGAATGCGTCCGAGATGGCGGAGGTTTCAAATGCCGGTATCGACATTCAGCTCCACACGCACCGGCATCGGCTGCCTTTAGAAAAAAAGCTATTTCTGGAAGAGATTGAGACGAATCGCGAGATCATTGAGGCAGCAACTGGCAAGCGCGCTGTTCATTTCTGTTATCCGAATGGAAACCATCGGCCTGAGTTCTTAACTTGGTTAAAGAGCGCAGGAGTTTTGTCCGCTACGACCTGTGAGACCGGTTGTGTTTCACATCAATCGGAACGTTTATTGTTGCCGAGGGTAACTGACTCAGCTACCGTGTCACAGGCGCGTTTCGAATCGTGGCTTTCGGGAGTAGGATTGCTGGTTTCTGCTTGGAAGCGAAAGACGCTTTCCCTTTCCGGGCGGGATCGCGACGACGCCAATGAGGTTTCATTAGAAGTCACTGCTAATGGGAACCAGCCAACAGGTGAAACCTGCAGCAAAGCCATGGCCCGTGCTGCGGGAGGAAACTGACACTTCTCCACCCAAGCTGAATCAGTACACTGGTGTGGGAACTCAACTATGAAATGCCTCATCAGTTTCTTTCTTCTGCTTGGCTTAGCCGTATCTTTACCAGCTGGCGACAAAACGCCATTGCGGAAAGCTCCTGAACTGGCCTTTACGCTTCCCTCAGAAGGCCAAAAGCTTCTCAGTCAATACCAGGGCAAGGTGGTAGCGCTTGAATTTATCCTGACTACTTGCATGCATTGCCAAGCAGCATCAAGGGTGATGACTCGAATGCAGGGGGAGTTTGGGGGCAACGGCTTTCAATCGCTCGATCTGGCGATCAATGGGCTGGACGAAGGCCGTACTCCGCAGGAAGCGGATGCCCTGGTCAAAAATTTTCAGTCGAGTTTTCAAGTGGGCTTTCCGGTCGGCTGGGTGCGGCGCGAAGAGATGGCGTCATTTCTCCAGTTCAGTCTCATGGAGCGCAGCGTCGTTCCGCAGTTGGTATTGATTGATCGCGCAGGCTACATTCACTACCAGACACCGCCGATGGGTGAGGAGAAATCCATGCAGGAAGAAACGATTCGCGAGCGAATTAAAGAATTGTTAGCTTTGCCCTACAAGCCTGCGAGCGGAGTGACCAAAGCGCGCACGGCAGGGAGGAAAAGCTCGTAAGCACGCTTTAGCAGAACCTCCTTCTAACACCGCGCGCCCAACCTCCTAAGCCCAGCAGCGCCACGCCGAACAGGGCCAGGGTGCCCGGCTCCGGCACGGGGGTGAGCAGATAGGCGCTGAACAAGCTGTTGGCTAAAGTCTGGCCGTGGTCATTAATAGCATTCGCGCTAGTTAACGTGATTCCGAGCGCCGGGTCGGTCAAATTGTTGAGGTCATACACCGGCACAATTCGTCCGTCAAAAGATCCGCTCTCTTGTGAGAAGGCTCGTTCTGGCGTGCCCTCTACTATATTTCCGCGTCGAAAATTGCCTAAACCTGCGAGTAGCGCGAATCCAAAAGATCGAGTTCGCGTTCCAGCGTGTGAAGCACGTTATCGCCAATCTTCTTTCGATTGCGAAGCTGAATAGCCGTTTCACGCTCAACCCGGCGCAGTTCCTTGCTGACAGCGCGGTAATGCTCCTGGTGTTCCGAATGCGCATCGTTCATATTCCCGTTCTCCTGGGCGAGCGCCGCTAGGCGATCCTCATAGTGGTGAGCGAGGTCGTCGTAAACTTCCGTGTTGTGGGGCGCATCATCTTCCCGCAAAGCTTGGAGCCGTTCGAGAGCTGCTTGCAGCATCTTGCGCCGTGCCTCTTTCTCTTCTCCATCATCTCCGACCCTGACCGCCAGGCCAAGCGCCCGAATCAAAGGAGGCAAGGTTAAGCCTTGTGCTACCAAAGTGACAAAAATCACGCAGAACGTGAGAAAGATAATCATGTTCCGCTGCGGAAAAGCTCCTCCGCCCGCAATGGTTTCAGGAAGGGAAATCGCAGCGGCCAGCGCGACCACGCCGCGCATGCCGGTCCAGCCCACCATAAAAATGCCTCGTACGGAAGGCAACGATTCCGGTTGTTTCAAGATATAACGACGGATCAGAAACGCGGTATAAGCGCCAGGGAAGACCCAGATCAGCCGGAGGACGATAACGGCGCTCACAAACTCGGCAGCGTCTATGAATAATTCATGGGGGGACGCACTGCGGATTTGATTGAGGATGTAAGGCAATTGCAATCCGATCAGCAGGAAAACAACGCCGTTCAGAACAAAAGTGAAAGTATCCCAGAACCCATACGCCGCAATACGAACGGTGGAAGAGAAAAAGTATGAGCTTTTATTCCCAAGATAGAAACCGACTGCTACTGCCGCCAGAACGCCCGAGCAATGGAGGGCGTCAGCCGCCAGATAAGCGGCGTAGGGAATCACCAAGCTCAGGGTTACTTCGACCGGCGCATCCTCCAGGTGTCTTTCAATTAGATTCACCAGTATGCCAATGACGAGACCTATTCCAATTCCGCCGACGATCAGCCAGAGCAAGCGCCCTAGACCTTCACCCAAGCTCGGAGTTCGGTTGCTGACCACCAGAGCAGTGGCGAACTCTAAAGCAAGCAGGCCGCTGGCGTCGTTGATCAAGCTTTCCCCTTCGAGAATGTCAATGATCCGGCGAGGCAGGCCGACGCGCTCGGCAATCGAAGTGGCGGCGATGGCATCCGTTGTGGCGATCACTGCTCCGAGTACCAATCCCAGGCGCCAGTCAAACCCCGGCAAAAGCATATGCGCCATGCCGCCGATACCGAGAACAGTAAAACCGACCAAACCAAAAGCGAGCAGAAAAATGCTGACGAAGTTATAACGAAAATCACGCCACGAAGTCGCAAATGCAGCGGAAAAGAGCAACGGGGGCAGAACGATGAGGAAAACGAATGGAGGATCGAGCGAGACTCGCGGAAGCCCTGGAACAAAGCTCAAGATGAGGCCCGCGATCACCAGAACAATGGGATAAGGGAGCGCCAAACGTTTTGCCAGCGCGCCGAATCCAACAACAAAAACGAGAAGGAGAAAGATCAACTCTGTTTGATTTGTAAGATTCAACCGTTTAACCCCAACCTGAAATGTGCACTTTCGGCCATCTTACTCGATCATTTTCGAGTACCCGCTGGCCTTGCTGAGGCCTCAGACTGTAAGGAGAAAGTGCCTGTTTGGCAAAGGCTAAACTGGTTTTGAGCGAATTTTTAGCCACGTTGCGTAAATTCGGTTTGTCCGGTCACTTTAAGCCGCACCATTGCCGCTTTGTTTCGCTTGGGAGTCAGTAGATGTGGATTGTTCATCTAGCATTACGCCGTCCGTACACCTTTGTGGTGTTTTCCGTATTGGTGCTCATTTTGGGAGCCATTGCGTCAATCGTCACGCCTAAGGACATCTTCCCTTCTATTGACATCCCAGTTGTCAGCGTGGTCTGGACTTATAACGGTCTTACTCCGGACGATATGGAGAAACGTGTGGTGACGATTTGCGAACGAGCCATGACTACGACTGTCAACGATATCGAACACATGGAGTCGGAATCCTATACAGGTGTGGCCGTGATTCGGGTTTTTTTCCAGCCTAATGCCAAAGTAGAATTGGCACTCTCGCAAATTACTTCCATCGTGCAAACGATTCTGCGCGCTCTGCCGCCAGGTATCTTCCCGCCGAGCATTTTGAAATATGACGCTTCGAGCGTCCCCGTCCTTCAGCTTGGGCTTTCCGGCGAGGGTTTAACGGAACAAGACCTTTATGACCTGGGACTGAACTTTATCCGCACTCGTCTGGCTACGGTGCAGGGCGCTTCCGTCCCTCTTCCCTGGGGCGGTAAATCACGCCAGATCATGGTGGATCTCGATCCGAATGCTTTGTATGCAAAACATCTTTCAGGCATCGACGTTTCCAACGCGTTAAATGCGCAAAGCTTGATTCTGCCCGCCGGCACTGCCCGTATTGGAGAAACCGAGTATCTGATCAAGACAAACAGCGCTCCGACCACTGTGGAAGAAATGAACGAACTGCCGATTCGCGCTTCAAACGGCGCTATCGTCTATATGAAAGATATTGGCCAGATCCGTAACGGCTTCGCTGTTCAAACCAATGTTGTGCGCGAGAACGGCAGAAGATCAGCGCTGTTAACGGTGCTCAAAAACGGCAAAGCTTCTACGCTGAATATCGTGAATGCCGTCAAGAAAGCGCTGCCGCGAGTCAAAGCCGATCTGCCGCCTGCACTTCGCATCACGCCGTTGTTCGATCAATCGGTCTTTGTTCGCAATTCCATTGATGAGGTTCTGCGCGAAGCCGGTATTGCCGCTTTTCTGACCGCACTGATGATTCTGTTGTTTCTCGGCAGTTGGCGCAGCACTCTGATTGTTTGCATTTCGATTCCGCTTTCGATTTTGACATCGATTTGTATCCTTGCCGCTCTGGGCGAAACAATTAACGTAATGACGCTCGGCGGACTGGCGTTGGCTGTCGGCATTTTAGTGGATGACGCTACAGTTGAAATCGAGAACACTCATCGCAATCTGGCAGAACCCGGCAAGTCGCTCGTTCACGCGATTCTGGATAGCGCGAGCCAGGTTGCCGCGCCTGCCCTGGTTTCAACGCTCTCGATCTGCATCGTATTTTTGCCGGTGCTGCTGCTGACCGGCGCAGCAAAGTATCTGTTTACGCCGCTTGCTATGGGTGTGGTATTTGCCATGATGGCCTCTTACTTCCTGTCACGCACGCTTGTGCCCACTATGATGCATTATCTGCTGCCTGCGGAAGTACCTCTTTATCAGCAACAGGAGGGGCAGGAAGAGCCAAAGGAGGCGAAGAACTGGATCTGGCGCGTACATCAGCGGTTCGAGCACGGATTCGAGAAAATGCGTGAACGTTATAAAAGCGCGCTGGAGTGGAGCTTGCACCATCGCGCGATTGTTTTGGTCATTTTCGGCATCTTTGTCGGAGGATCGTCGCTGCTAACGTTAGCCATTGGACGGGACTTCTTCCCGTACGTTGATTCGGGCCAGATGAAGCTGCATGTGCTCCCGCCGGAAGGGATGCGCATTGAGCAGTCGGAGATAATTTTTGCTGCGGTCGAGGCTGAGATCCGAAAAATCCTTCCGAAGGATCGGATCGATATGGTCCTCGACAATATCGGACTGCCTAATGGCGGCATCAATCTGGCATTTGGGAACAACGCGAGTATCAGTAATTCGGACGGCGATATTCTTATCGCGCTCAAGCCCGGCAAGCGCGAAACTCTTGAACTGAGGCGACAATTACGGGCGAGACTCGCGGAAGAATTTCCGCAAGAAACATTCTTTTTCACGCCGGCCAACATTACCAATCAAATTCTGAATTTCGGCCTGCCCGCGCCCATTGACTTGCAAGTGGTAGGTCGAAATCCGAACGCGAACTACAAAATAGCGCAGGATCTCATGCGCAAAGTACAGGCTATTCCCGGAGCTGTCGATGTTCACATTCATCAGCAGGTGTCCTATCCAACTGTGCAAGTGAACGTGGACCGTTTGAGGGCTCAACAGATTGGCCTTCAGCAGAGGGATGTCGCCAATAGCATGCTGATCTCGCTTTCAGGAAGCGGACAGACTGCGCCGAACCAATGGTTGAATCCGCAGAACGGCGTGAACTATCAAGTCGTGGTGCAAAGCCCGCAGTACCGTGTGGATTCATTCGATGCGCTCAAACGAACCCCGGTCACAGCGCCAGCCGGAACGAATAGCCAACTCCTGGCAAATCTGGCTACGCTGAAACGCGATATTTCTACTATTGTTGTCGATCACTATGATGTCCAGCCAACCATCGACGTGTATGCCGATGTGGACCGCCGTGATCTGGGCGGAGTCGCTGATGAGATTCATAAAATTATCAAGTCGGAAAAGAATCTGCCGAGCGGAACGTTTATCGAACTGCGCGGTGAAGTGACCACGATGGAACAGTCTTTCTCCCGTTTGCTGCTCGGAATCGGTTTTGCAGTGATTATTGTTTACCTGCTCATGGCCGTAAACTTCCAAAGCTGGATGGACCCTTTTATTATTCTGATGGCGCTTCCCGGCGCTTTCTCCGGCATTCTCTGGATGCTTTACCTGACACAGACGACTTTCAGCGTGCCTTCTTTAATGGGCTCCATCATGACCATCGGTGTTGCTACCGCGAACTCGATTTTGCTGGTTGTCTTTGCAAATGACGAGCGCATGACGGGAAAGGACCAGTGGGAGGCGGCGCTGGCTGCAGGCTACACTCGTTTGCGTCCCGTTTGTATGACCGCCCTGGCCATGATTATCGGTATGCTGCCGATGGCTCTGGCCTTTGGCGAAGGTGGAGAGCAGAACGCGCCGCTGGGCCGTGCGGTTATTGGCGGCTTATTGGTGGCCACGGTCGGTACGTTGTTTATCGTGCCGATCATCTACTCCTTGCTTCGCAAAAACGCGCCGGTTAACTATGACGAACGGATCGACAAAGAGTATAAAGGCGAGATGACTCCCGAAGGCAAGCCGGTACAGGGAGGCGGAGCGCGTCCGCAGAAAGCATAGGTATGGCAACCATTAATGAACCTTTAAAGGCAGAAGAGGATTTGAGGCAGAACGACCCGTATGGAGGTCGTAGGCAACGGCCGGGCCACTCGGTTCGATACTGGTTGCTGTTTGCTGTCGCGCTGATCTTCGCTGCTGCGGCGGTCTACTTCTTCGGGTGGCTGCCCCGGTATCAACGTCAACAGGAAATTAACAGGGAAGCACAGCAACGCACGGACGAGCGCCCGCGGGTCGAGGTGCAAACAGTCCGGCGTGCTCAGGCAACCAGCGAGTTGATGGTGCCGGGAACGACGCTCGCCTTCACGGAAGCATATATCTACGCGCGCGCCTCCGGTTATGTTAGTAAACGCCTGGCCGATATTGGAGACCATGTCCGGCAAGGGCAGTTACTAGCGGTCATTGATGCGCCGGATCTGGACAAGCAAGTGGCGCAAGCCCGCTCCAATCTGGAGCAAAGCCAATCCAATCTCACGCAGGTGGAAGCTCAACTGCATTTAGCGGCAGTTACCTGGGACCGTTGGAAAGTGCTGGTCGCCAGGGGCGTCTTCTCGCGCCAGGAAGGCGATCAGCAGGAAGCAAATTACCGCGTAGCGGAAGCTAATGTCCGCGCCGCTCAGAATACAATCCAGGCCAACCGGGAAAATTTGGATCGCCTGCTTGTTTTACAGGGATATGAGCGCGTCACCGCGCCCTTTAGCGGAGTGGTTACGGCTCGCAACATTGATGTCGGAGCGCTGATCAATGCAGGCGGATCTGGTTTGGGATCAAGCACGCCTTCGAGCAACCCTGGGCCGACAACCGCAGCCGCACAGGGAAACAATCAAGGCGCTTCCGGCAATCTTGCTTCCAACGTCAATCCCTCCACAGGCGGAGCAAGCGGCGGCGAAATGTTTTCTATCGCCAATATCGACCGTTTGCGCGTGCTGGTCTCCGTGCCGGAAGCTTACACATCCGTTATCCATGTCGGGCAGCGCGCGGCCTTGTTTTTCCAGGAGCGGCCCAACGACAAAATTGAAGGGCGCGTCACGCGAACCTCGGCTTCCATTGATCAGAACACCCGCACTCTGCTTGTAGAGGTGCAGGTCGCTAATGATCGCAGGTTGGTTCCCGGCATGTATGTGGTTGTCAATTTCATCAACGTTAAGGGAGAGCCGCCGCTGATTATCCCCGGCGCGGCCATTGTGGTGCGTAATGGAAAAACGGTTGTTGCCGTGGTGGAGGGCCAAACCGTTCATCTGCGGCCGATTGGAATTGGACGAGATTATGGCGACCAGACGGAAATTACGAGCGGTCTGAAGGAGGGGGATGCGATTGTTACGAATGTCACTGACGAAATCCGCGACGGTATCGAAGTTGATCCGCAGTTCCCAAAAAACAATCAGGCGCCGGGAGCAGGTGGTCAGAGCGACAAGAATCCTGGCAATCAAGGCCAATACGGCCAGCAAGGATTAACCAACAGCGCGCAAAAAGCGAGCGAGAGCGGACAAGGAAAGGGTAAGTCTGGAGCGCAGGGCGGATCAAAATCTGCGGGTTCCGGGAAGCAATGAAACGTGTACTGATTGTAGGTCTCATCATCCTTCAGGCTGTTTCTTTTGGCCGGCAATCGCCGGCCACTTCGCAGATGTTGCAAGATGTTCAGAGTAATACCGTTAATCCCAAAAGCGAAAAGGTGAACTACCCGGCGCTGGATTCCATTTCGCAGTTTGGAGCGCGTTATGCAAAGCCCACCGCTCCCGAGTTGCCGCTCGGACCAGCTGATCGCGCTCGACCGCTGATACACAACGGCGCTATTTATCTCTCGCTACATGACGCGATTGCACTGGCTATCGAGAACAATCTAGACGTCGAAGTAGCTCGTTATAGTTTGACAATTGCGGGAACGGAGACTCTGCGCGCCTCCGGAGGCGGAAACCTGCGCGGCGTTGATTACGCGGTTCAGGAAAGTCCAACAGGAGTTGGGGGGCCAGGCAGCCCGCTGCTTAACAGCGCCGCCTCTACGGTTACGCCGACAACGCCAACTGTGAATGATCTCACTTCGTTAAACGTGCTGAGCGAAGCTCCGAGTAATCTCTCGGTACAAGGCACAGCCGGTTACGCTGCTGGGCCTACCGTTCCCACGTTGCAACCTATTTTGGTAGGTCAAAGCACATATTTCAATCGACGAAATAGCACGCTTCTCACAGCCACTACCACCGGAAATCCAGCCGCTTTAACTCCGTCAAGCAATGTTCTGAATTTCATTACCGCCAACTATGCGCTTGTGCAAGGATTTTCCTACGGAACGCAATTGGAGGTGGATGTTAACAATGCAGCTCAGGCGCTCTACTCCGATCAAAGTAGACTCAACCCTTTTTCGGCCCCCAATACTTCCATTACCATCACGCAGCCGCTCTTTAAGGGACGAGGTAAAGGAATTAACCTTCGCTATATTCGCATTGCCAGCATTAACCAGAAAATTTCCCGTTTGTTGTTTTATCAGCAACTCATCAGCACGGTGTACGGTGTATCAAGGCTTTACTATGATCTGGTCAGCTTGAATGAGAATACGCAGGTTAAACGCGAAACGCTGACAGCAGCAAGAAAGTTATACGAGGACGACAAGGCGCAGGTGGAGCAGGGAACCCTAGCTCCGCTGGAGCTTACTCGCGCACAATCGCTTCTTACCTCAAGCGAGCTGGATTTGATTCAGGCCGAAGGGCTGGTTCATCAGCAGGAA
>Ga0213876_10002529_pt1 | contig 10703 bp, 7 predicted proteins | sample BarmaccomBMRX_R9_FD_160113 | JGI IMG/M metagenome (GOLD analysis project Ga0213876, IMG submission 160113) | Root-associated microbial communities from Barbacenia macrantha in rupestrian grasslands, the National Park of Serra do Cipo, Brazil - RX_R9 | ecosystem: Host-associated > Plants > Roots...
AATGGATTCAGTCGCCATACCGATCGAGTCACAGGTCAACGGTGTGGACAAGATGCTCTACATGCAGTCGCTCAGCGGCAACGACGGCAAGATGAACCTGAGTGTGACGTTCGACGTCGGCACCGACGTCGACATCATGCAGGTCAACACCCAAAACCGGGTATCGCAGGCTCAGGCGCAGCTTCCGGACGAGGTTAAACGGGAAGGAGTGATCGTTAACCGGTCAAACCCGGACCTATTGTTAGTGATTGGCCTCTACTCTCCCAAGGGCACCTATGACGCCATCTTTCTGGGCAACTATGCAAATATCAATCTGGTCGACGCCATCAAACGGGTTCCCGGTGTAGGCGACGTCATCAATTATACGGCCCAGGATTACGCCATGCGTATCTGGGTCAAGCCCGATAGAATGGCCGCGCTCGGGATTACGCCGGAAGAAATTGCCGCTGCCGTGCGCGAACAAAATGCTCAGGCGCCGGCCGGCAGTGTCGGTTCAGAACCTGCCCCACCGGGACAGGAGACCCAATATAATGTCCGGACCGTCGGATTGTTGAGAGAGGCGGATGAGTTTGGCAATATTGTAGTGCGATCTGGCTCGGATGGTTCTCAGGTAAAGATCAAAGACGTGGCCCGAGTTGAGCTCGGAGCGCAGACCTACGATTTGCGCGCCCGGCTTAATCAATCACCGGCTGCGGCGCTAGGAATCTCCCTAGCTCCTGGAGCTAACGCGCTGAAGACCGCAGAGCAAGTAGTCCGGATCCTGAACGAGAGCGAAAAGCGGTTCCCGCCTGACATGAAGTACGAGATCACGCTGGATTCGACAGCGCCTATTGTGGCTTCAATGCACAAAATTCAGCTCACCTTAATCGAGGCGATCTTGCTGGTTCTGGTGGTGGTCTTTATTTTTCTGCAGAGCTTGCGCGCAACCATCATCCCGATGCTTGCTGTTCCGGTATCGCTGCTGGGTACCTTCATCGCTTTTCCGATGTTGGGTTTCAGTGTCAATACCCTGACTCTATTCGGCATGGTGTTGGCGATCGGTATCGTCGTAGACGACGCCATTGTGGTGGTGGAAGCGGTGCAACATCATATCGAGCATGGACTCAGCCCGCGCGACGCAACGGTGCAAGCAATGAAGGAGGTATCCGGTCCGGTCATTGCCATTGCGTTGATCCTCTGCGCCGTCTTCGTGCCGGTAGCGTTTATGAGCGGAGTAACCGGGCGCCTCTATCAGCAGTTTGCGATTACCATCGCGGTCTCTGTCATTTTTTCGGCGATAAACGCGTTAACCCTAAGCCCGGCGCTCAGCGCGATGCTATTGCGAAAACCGCAACCAGGCCGGGGACCGCTCGGTTGGTTTTTCGGCTGGTTCAATCGCTCGTTTGATCGGGTTACCACCGGTTACGGCAAGATCGTTGACTTTTTTGTGCGCAAGGCAGCGCGCTCGATGCTGTTGCTCGTGGTGATCATCGGCGGAATCTGGCTATTATCGAAACAGTTACCAGGAGGCTTTATCCCAGACGAGGACAAAGGCTATATCTTTGTCGCGATGCAGCTTCCTGAAGGCGCCTCGTTGCAGCGTTCCGATGCGGTATTGAAAAAAATCGAGCAGATGGTTTCTGCTACTAAGGGCGTACGATCGAGCTTGGCCATCTCCGGCTTCAATATCCTGAACGCACAGACCGCGCCAAACGCGGGTCTAATCTTCATCGGACTCGACGATTGGAAAAAAAGGGAAGCACCCGAACTTAAGGCCGAAGCCTTGGCGCGGAAACTCAATGCCCAGTTTTTCAAGATTCCTGAGGCCCGCATCTTCGCGTTTGGACCGCCGCCATTGCCCGGCTACGGAAACTCCTCCGGGTTCACTCTTCAACTGCAGGATCGCTCAGGTGGTTCGGTCGACCAACTCGGCGCCCAGGTAAAAGCATTTATGGCCGAAGCATCGAAACGCCCGGAAATCGGCCGGCTAACGACAACGCTGGATGCGGTGACCCCGCAGATTAAGGTGGAGCTGGACCGAGAAAAAGCGCGAGCGACTGGGGTCAAGGTAGACAGCGTATACCAGACGATGCAGGCCTATCTCAGTGGAATGTATGTAAACGATTTTGTACGCTTCGGTCGGGTGTTCAAAGTCCTGCTTCAAGCGGAACCGGAATACACCAATATACCAAGCAAGATAGGAGAATTCTATGTGCGCAACACAGACGGGAAAATGGTCCCCCTCAGCACCTTGGTGAACGTCCAGCAAATGTCGGGGCCGAATTTTGTCTCTCGTTACAATCTTTATCAGGCCGCAGAAATCACTGGAGTGCCGGCACCCGGATATAGTTCGGCGCAAGCCCTCAACGCGCTTGAGGAAGTGGCCAAACGGCTGCCGCTCAACTACAGCTATGAATGGTCGGGGTTAACTTACCAGGAAAAGAAATCAGAAGGTGAAGCCGGTATCATTTTTGGCATGGCTGTCATCTTCGTCTTTCTGTTACTGGCGGCGCAGTACGAAAGTTGGACGTTACCATTCGCGGTTCTGCTTTGTACACCGTTAGTCGTACTCGGAACTTTCCTTGGAGTACTGGTCCGCGGCTATGACAATAACGTTTACGTCCAGATCGGCTTAGTCATGTTAATCGGCCTGGCAGCAAAGAACGCGATTCTGATTGTCGAGTTCGCTAAACTACAGCGAGAACAAGGGAAACCGACCATCCAAGCGGCTCTGGAAGCATCTAAGCTCCGTCTGCGTCCGATCCTGATGACGTCGCTGGCCTTCATTGTTGGTTGTGTTCCTTTGATGCTATCGAGCGGCTCAGGCGCGGCTGCCCGAGGCGTTATGGGAACCGCGGTGGTCTTCGGTATGACTTGCGCAACCGTGATCGGGATTTTTCTGGTCCCGGTTTGTTACGTATTCATAGAGCAAATTACTGGCCGCAAAGGGAGCAGGGCAGAGAAAGTCTCACCCGAAGCCACAAGGACCCGAGAAGAGGACATCGCCAAAAGCGAAGCCTAGCACTGTAAACCCCGGCTCGGCGAGTCTTCCGGCCTAGAAACTTCTTAAAAATAAGCGCATCAGCGGCTTCGTTAACATCGCGGGCCAGAAGCGAGCCTCGCCCCACCAAAAATCGCCCACGTCGCCCTTTCGCAGCTATGTTTCCCAGATCCCTCGCAACGGCCCCTCTGCCCCAAACATGGGGTCGTTATCTGGGATCGGCAGAGATGCTATATTCTTATCCGCTTGCGGGCGTTCTCCCGGTTTGCCCGTCAATAAATCCCAGTCCCTCCCTTCTGGGTAGGCGCCAACCACACCGAAATCTTCGCTAGCGCCAAGATTCTTATGCCCAACGCCGGCGGGAATGACGATCACGTCGCCCGCGCCTACGTTAAAGTCTCTTCCCTGTTCTCCGCCCAGCCGCACCGTCACGGAACCACGGTACACACCCAATACTTCGTGGCTGGTGCTGTGATAATGATGAAACGGGTAGATACCGTTGCGCCATGAGTTGGTCCAATTGTTGGCCGCGAATAACCGCACGACTCGCGTCGCCGGGTCTGCCCCGCCGACCGGGAGAACTCCGCGGTACAAAAGCAAGTGAAGCCGATTGTTCGGCATTACGCCGTCGTCTTTGAAGAGGGCGGTCTCAGGTTGTTTCATATTTCTTGCCTGCGCCAAAACTCGCCGAATCGCCGAGATGGATCCAAGAGCAAGCAGAGCCGTCATCTTGAATGACCTGGCTAAGAATTGGCGACGATAAGTTCCATTTTGCTCTTCCATGCCACAGCTAACATAACGCGATCGCAGTTCACGGCTAGCCTGTGCGCATCCTGCGAATAGATAACACGCAGGTACTCGAAAGGGCGATTGCGGAGACCGGGCGACACGCGCGGAAATAGGGGACTTAAGTGGACGGAGTAGACGCCGTACGGTACGGCGCCCAACGCGTTAAGAAGAGTCGACTACGTCTACTTAGTCCACTCCGTCCACTATCTCGGCACGCGTATCGCCGTATTGCCTACTTTGGCGTCTCCGATCCCGCTTTCGCTTTCTCAACTGCGGAAGAGTGAGTAAGATAAAGCGCCAGCCCGATCAGGGCGATACTGGCAGCCACGCAGAGGACATCCAAGGGACTCTGTGTTCTGATCTGGAACCCGTCTTTGAAGGTTTCCACAATCAAAATGATCAGAATCACTTTACCAAGCCGTGATTTCAAATCCTCGAGCGATTCGATCCGAAGAATACGCGCCGACATCATGGATGCCTTCGCTTCCTGAATCTGAGCAACGAACAGCTCATACAATCCGAAACCAAAGATCAGCATGAACGCGCCCAGCAAGTAGCCATCGATCATCGTGATCAATTTAATTATGCTCTCGCTCATAATCGTTTCCCTTTGTTCAACCGCCATGGTTGGATCGATACAGTGAAACATATTGGCAAGAACCCCGAAGGTCTGGAGACCGATCACTAGGAATAATGCGACCCCGGCCAGCACCGCTGTGATCACCGCTAATAAAACGACTAAACGACTACTCCACAGAGCACTTTCGAACCATCTTCTCATGAATTGATTTCTGGACTTTTCTTTGATCAGTATTGCCGGTCTGTGGCTCCAAACTGCCGGTTTTTATTTTGGAAGCAATCGGTTTCGGCAACATTCGGTCAAAACCCGGGACACCGGTGGAAAAATAGCAGGGAGCGAGTTTTCCAGCTCCTAAATTCTAGCTCCTCTAGACGAGAAGACGCTGGTTGATTACACTCCGCCACCCGCAATGAGCTCAATCGATTCGTTGATAGAAAACAATCGCGCTTGGTCGCAGAGCATGACTTCAGGCAGGCCCGATTATTTTCGCCAACTGGCGAAGCAGCAATCCCCAAAATTTCTTTGGATCGGATGCGCTGACAGCAGAGTACCAGCGAACGAGGTCGTTGGTTTGATGCCCGGAGAACTATTCGTCCATCGAAACGTCGCTAATTTGGTCTATCCATCGGACCTGAACTGTATCTCCGTCGTTCAATTCGCGGTGGAGGTTCTCAAGGTGGAACATATTATCGTCTGCGGGCACTACGGTTGCGGCGGCGTGAAAGCCGCGATGTCTGGCGCCCACCATGGCCTGATCGATAACTGGCTCGCGAAAATTAAGGAGCTTTACCTCCGAAACCATGAACGACTCGACGCAATCGCCGACTCGGAAGTGAAAGCGGACGCGCTCTGCGAATTGAATGTCGCGGACCAGGTAGAGGCACTAAGCCGCACCGCCACTGTCCAAGATGCGTGGTATCGCGGTCAGAGCCTCGAGATCCACGGATGGATCTACGGCCTCAAAGATGGCTTAGTCAACGACCTCGGGGTCCGGGTGAATCGGATCGATCAGGTCCCGCCACAGTTGCGCTTCGAGCGAAAGGGTTAGCGGCTTACCCCCACCCGCCTCACCAGCACACAAAACCACCATCGACCACTAAATCCACGCCAGTACAAAACGAAGCAGCGGCGCTCAGAAGAAAAACGGCGGGCCCAACCAATTCATCAACGGTTGCCATGCGCCCCAGCGGCGTATCTGCTTCGAATTGTTTGCGCTGTTCCGCGACCTCGGGGCGGGTGTTCATGGGAGTTAGTGTGTAGCCCGGGCTAATCGAATTAACTCGGACGCCGCGATCGCACCATTCCATGGCCAGGCTCTTGGTAAGATGGATTACTCCGGCCTTTGAGGTGTTGTAGTGAATCTGCTGGATTCCCCGGTTGACGATGATTCCGGACATCGACGCGATATTGACGATCGACCCTTGCCGGCGCGGCAACATGGCGTTGGCTTCGGCCTGGCAAGACAAGAAAATGCCGGTGAGATTGATATCCAACATCTTTTGCCATTGCGAGAGGGGCATCTCTTCGGCGGGAGCGGCATTCGCGATACCGGCACAATTCACCGCTAAAGAAAGAGCGCCCAGATTTTTCTCAGCAGATTCGATGGCCTCGGTTAGATCCTCTCGTCGGGTGACGTCTCCCCGAAGCGCTATCGCGTTTCTGCCAGTTGCCTCAATGCGTTCAACTGTGCTAGCCAAGCCGCCACTGGTTTCCAAATCAAAACAGGCGACCGTGGCTCCCGCCTCAGCCAAACCGACTGCGATGCGTTGGCCGATCCCGCTTCCCGCCCCCGTAACGATCGCCACTTTATCTTCTAAACTGAATAAGTTCATTTTTAACCGCGAATAAAAGACTAAATGCTCAACCGCGAATGGACACGAATGGACACGAATGGACACGAAATTAAAGCGCGCCGAAACTGTTCAAAGACTCAAATAGCAACATACATTTTCATCTGCGTTTAACTGCAGTCTCTATAGCCCCAATTTTCGCGTCCATTCGTGTCCATTCGCGGTTAAGAAGTCGCGAGGTCCATGATGGCGACCTGGTTTGTATCCGCGGCATTTAAGATGCCTTTTTGGCGGCCGCGACTGAGCACCAGAATTCGGTGGGAGAGCCCCAGGACTTCTTCTAAGTCCGAGCTGACTACAATCACTCCCATTCCACCGCGGGCCAGACCAGCAATGGTTTCATAGATAGCTGACCTGGCTCCCATATCGATACCGCGAGTTGGCTCGTCCAAAATGAAGATCTTGGGTACCCGCGAAATCCAGCGAGCAATAATCACCTTTTGCTGGTTACCTCCCGACAAGTGCCGCGCCAGCTGTTGAGGTGTCCCCTTAACCCCTAGCCGTTTAATAGCTTCCTTAGCAAAAGCGCCGATTCCTTGAGGAGATAGCCACCCCTTACTCCCAATCCGATCGTAATTACCTAACGACAGATTGCTGGCCACGCTGTGATCCAATACCAAACCCTGCGCCTTCCGATCCTCGGGAACGAGAACCATTCCCGCTCGGATCGCATCGCCGGGCTGGCGAATCTGGATTCGCTCGCCCTCGATCCAAATTTCGCCCGCCGCTAAAGGGTCAACGCCGACAATGGCTCGAACCAATTCGCTTCGGCCGGCCCCAACAATCCCGGCGATCCCAACGATTTCACCGCTATGGACCGTGAAGCTAACTTCGCGAAACCGGCTATTAGGAGCAGTCAGCTTTTCACATCGGAACACTTCCTTGGTACCCGGAGCTAACTTGGCAGGAAAAATCCGGTCAACGCTCCGGCCGACCATATTTTCAAGCACGATATTCACCGGGATATCGGCGGAGGCATGTCGGGCTACTAGCTTACCATCGCGTAACACAACAATTCGCTCCGCGATTCGAGCAATCTCATCCAAGCGGTGGCTGATATAAATGAAGGACACGCCCTGTTTCTTAAGACGATCGATCTGTGAAAAAAGCCGGTCCGTCTCTGGACCTCCTAACGCCGCGGTCGGTTCATCCAAGATCAAAAGCTTGGCATCGAGTGTCAGTGCTTTGGCAATTTCGACCTGTTGTTGAGCCGCAACGGACAATCGATGAACCGGTGTGGCCGGCGAAATATCCAACCCAAGGCGGTGAAGCTGTTCCGCCGCCCTTTTGCGCATGTTCTCTCGGTCAACAAATCCATTGCGTTTCGGTAACCGCCCTACAAACACGTTTTCTGCGACCGAAAGCGCCGGCAGTAATCGCATCTCTTGATGGATCAAGCCAATCCCCGTCGCCATCGCATCCCGAGGCGAAGCCGGCGCGTAAGGTGAACCTTCCCACGACATCGAGCCGGTATCGGGTAAAAGTAGCCCCGCAATAATCGAAGAAAGAGTCGATTTTCCGGCACCGTTCTCACCCACGACCGCCAGCACCTCGCCTTCATAAACATCCAGATCGATCCCGGACAGGACTTGGATGCCAGCGAAGCTTTTGCCAAGTCCACGTACCGAGAGCCGGGCCCCTTTGTGGGGTGATGCTACCGGGTTATCGATCGGTTTCGCTGGGTGCTCGTTCATTTCTACTTCGCGAACAAAGCCGGGCGGCCTTGGTGAGCCGCGCCGGCCGAAGACTGGAACAAGTTATGGATGCTTGGCAATGAACGGTTCGACATTCTCCTTTGTCGTCAGAACCGCGTCCTGCAGCTGATCTGCGGGTAGTTTCTTTCCGGCAATAAGATCAAGGGCGGACTGCAACGCCAGGCGGCCCATACCTTGGGTCTGCTGCGTCATGGTGGCAGTTAAGGTCCCGTCGCGCACGGCCTTGAGACCGGCGACATCGCCATCGAACCCAACCACAATCACCTTGTGATCCAGGTTACCGACTTTGACTGCTTGAGCAGCCCCCAGCGCCAATGCGTCCGCACGACCGAAGAACACGGTGATATCAGGATGCCGCTGCAACATATCCTGGGCGATAGCAAACCCTTCGTCCTGCATCCATGCCTTGCTCGGCTGTTTAGCGACTACCTGGAGCCCTGGGAATTTCGCGAGCGCCTCGCTGAAACCTTTATCCCGGTCCATTTCCGGAGTTGTGCCGAGCTGACCTTGCAAGATTCCTACCTTGCCTTTTCCGTCGGTGATTTTACCGACGTACTCACCCAAGGTGCGTGCCGCCGAAACGCTATCGGTAGCAATAAAAGTGTCCCCGGGATTATCGGGCGGAGTTCGATCCACACATACCACCGGGATCCCTGCCGCTTTCGCAGTTTTGACCGGGACACCAGCGGCAGTCGCTCCGGCTGGAATATAGATCAACGCTTTAATCCCGCGGGTAATCAGATCCTGGATCTGGCTAACCTGGGTCGCGGAATCTCCTTTGGCGTCAACGGTGATCACCGTGACACCTTTAGCCTTGGCTTCGGCTTCGACCGATTGCTTGATCTGATTAAAGAAGTCTGCTTGCAGGTTGGCGACCGCTAAGCCGATGGTCACATCCTTCTGCTGGGCAACAACCGGGGATGTACTACTAAATGCGAAGGCAGCAGCGGCTATAACCGCGATCACTGAGGTGCTGCGGAGGAACATGGATCTTATCATTCTATTGTGGGGATAGGTTGGGTGTGGTTGGGTTTTGAGTTCGCCTGACCCTTGCGGCAACACCGCAGGAAGTCGGGCAGTGGGGAGTATGGAGAGATGGAGTGGTGGCGAAATGGAGAGATGGAGTGGTGAGGCCTGGCAAGTACGCTGGACGGCGTTTTGCGGGATTCCCATTCTGAACTCCTCTTCTCACGCCTCCTTTCTCCGTAAGGTGTCCGCCATTACCGCAACAGCGATAACCGCTCCAATAATGATCTGTTGAATAAAGGGAGATACCCCGATCAAATTAAGACCGTTGTGAAGTACGCCGATGATCAATACGCCAACGATAGTGCCGCCGATCCCCCCGATTCCCCCGCTTAGGCTCGCTCCGCCTATAACGACGGCCGCAATCGTATCGAGCTCGTAACCGAGACCCGCGCTTGGTTCCGAAGAATCCAGGCGGCTGGCTTGAGCGATGCCGGCGACCCCGGCCAACGTCCCCGCCGCTATATAGACCCAGATCGTCAGCGTCTGGACTTTGATTCCAGCGAGTCGGGCGACTTCGGCGCTCCCCCCAATTGCGTAGAGACTGCGCCCTGCGCTGCGGTAGCGCAAAAAGATCCAGGTAATCGCCACCAGGATCAGGAAGAGAGCTACGGTGATCGATAGAAATCCAAAGTGCCGGACCGTGGACAGGCTGGTGAACCAGTCAGGAAACCCGACGACTTGGCGGCCGTCGGTCACGATATTCGCCAGTCCTCGGCCGATCGACATCATCGCCAGCGTAGCAATGAACGCGGGCAGTCTTGCCTTGGTAACGAGTAAGCCGTTAATCAGGCCGCAAACCGCGCCACAAAGAAGGGCGATCAGGATCGCTAACGGCAAAGGAACATTGAAGCTATCCTTCAGCCAACCCATCACCATCATTCCAAAGGCGAGGATCGATCCAACGGAGAGGTCGATACCGCCAATCACAATGACCAGGGTCATGCCAACAGCCAGGATCCCAAGAACAGTGACCTGGTCGAGGACGTTCAACGCGTTGCGTACCGAGAAAAAGACGTTGGTGGTAAAGGCGAAGATAACGCACAGCAGGATTAGACCGAGGAGCGGCCCTTGGACTCCAATGACCCAGTTGGCCCAGGACGCGCCTTTAGAGGTGGCGACGGATGCAGATGGATCAACGGTGGCGTTCTTCGTGTCGCTCATTGCTTGGGATCAAGTCTGGGGGGAAAGAAAAAGAGTTAAGGAAAGCTTTAGAGGAAAACCGTAAAATAGGGGAAATCAGAATTTTTACGCAGTAATGAATTTTTATTCATCGACAACAAAATATTCTTATCTACCTTCTCTCGTGTCAACCCCTATCTGATTTTCTCTATATGATTCCTTTTCAGCGTTTTGTTCAGAAAACCGTCCTCATCACTGGCGCCAGTCGCGGTATCGGCGCAGGCCTCGCTCGCCGCTTCGCTGACGAAGGCGCCAACCTCGTGCTTTCCGCTAATGAAGCAAAGGTTCAGGCAGTGGCGGCCGAACTTGAAAAATCCGGCGCCAATGCCATCGCCGTGATCTGCGATGTCACTTCTAAAAGCGAAGTCGAGAAGCTTTTCGCGACCGCGGTCAAACGCTTCGGCGCCGTTGATGTCTCGATTCAAAACGCCGGAGTCATTACCATCGCCAAAGTCGAGGACCTCACCGAAGCCGAGTGGGATAAAGTGATGGACGTAAACACTAAAGGCGTTTTTCTCTGCTGCCAGGAGGCCGCCCGCCACATGGTGCCGAGAAAAAGCGGCCGGATAATCAATACCGCC
>Ga0213876_10002530_pt1 | contig 10702 bp, 6 predicted proteins | sample BarmaccomBMRX_R9_FD_160113 | JGI IMG/M metagenome (GOLD analysis project Ga0213876, IMG submission 160113) | Root-associated microbial communities from Barbacenia macrantha in rupestrian grasslands, the National Park of Serra do Cipo, Brazil - RX_R9 | ecosystem: Host-associated > Plants > Roots...
TGGTTGCATTCGTGGGTTTCGCATTGGGATCCCAGGGCTTCACATCCCAAAAAGCGACGACGGTTGTTGCTCCGTCGGAGCTCGAGAACGTATAGCATCGGGTGCCGAGCCGGCCCGGTTTAACCGCCGGGTCAAGTGCAATCGTAGCCTGTTTCGACTTGGCGGCTGCACTCATTCCGGCAAGGGTGCTGGTAACCCTTTGCAAAGCGAAAAAGGACGGCTTAGCCGAAAGATCATTGTGGATTAAACCGAAATTTTGTTCGTTAGAGTAAGGATCAGTTCCGTCATCCTTAAAGTCGTATACAAAGGTATGCTCGACGCCGATACCTTCGCTCTCCAATACCCGACGGAGGATATAGACCGCTTGGGTGTCCTCGGATATGACAGGCTTGCCGGCTTTTGATCGTTCAGTCGAATAGCCCCATTCGGTGTGCCAGAGGTGCTCTGTGGCCCCATATTTTTTTGCTTGTTCCCGGAACATCGCGACTTGGGAGTCAAAGGTGCTGTTGGCGTCAGCGGTAGCGATACCGTCGCGAAGGAGAAAGTACGGATTATTGGCGTAGGGTACAATTTCAGGGATATCCCTGCCATATGGGTGGTCGGTGAGACCGTCGACTTGCGGAACTAAGCCGAGTGCAATCATCCGGAAACTGGCTGGAGGTGGAGTGCCCAAACCAATTGCGGTCATATTCGGATTGGCGAGTTTTATCTCTTTGGCGGCCGCATTCAGGATTTGCACGTATTTCTGCAGATAAGGTGAGACACCACCAAGGCGTTCGTTTCCATTCCATTGTCCGCCGTACGCATCCTTGAACCCGAAATTGTTTGGCTCGTTCAGAATCTCGATCGCTTGAACATCGTTAGCGAGCTCGCGGGCGAGCCAACCCGCCGCCTTCGCGTAAGCGGCGGTGTCATAATGGTCGGGATATGCCGAATTACCATAAGCCAAGATCACGTCGACCTTGAGTCCGGCAGCTCGGGCGGCTTGAATCCAAGCCTTAGCTTTTGTCGGGATGCGATAACTCCCCGGTTTAGGTTCCAGGTCAGACCAATTAAAATCATCACGGATCCAGCCTGCACCCGACATTGCAATCAACGGCATCACCAAGTCCGGCGACCAATTCTGTGAGAAATGAGTGCACACTCCCACGCGATCATCGCGGACGGTTTCATCGGCGCGCAGAGTTTGCTTGGGCGCCAGTGATAGGAGAAAGAGAGAACCCACCGAAATACGGAGCCCGTAGACTATGCGGCTTGGATTTAGTGAAAACATAGGAAAAAACAAGGGGTTTCGAGCACGAGGACGAGCACGAGAAAACGCGCTTAATACGCGCCCACCAATCACCAATCACGTTCCTCTGGCGTGGGCGAAACCCGGTCGCACGGGTATCTCCATCTCTCGCGAGCTACCTGACCTATCTCTCAGTTTCTGCTGATCGAGTCGCCAGTAGGCCAAACCCAGAAACATCCATGTCGTGGGCAGGAAAAACTCTGACACATTGATGCAATACAGAAAGAAAATCGTTGCGATCCCCACTTTCAGGCCCAGACCTCCGTCACTTGATCGCAACGAAATTGCCGGCTTCAAGAATGCATAACAATAGACCGCCAGGCCGATCAAACCGGTGTTAATCAGCATGGTAGTCAGTACCGACCCATAGTAATAACCAAAACCGATCCCAAAAATGGCGTTCATGGGGTCGAAGGTTTTTAACGTCGCAATCATCGCGTCGTTGGCGGCCTGATGCATATCGCCAGAGCCGGCCTCGCCGTTTATTTTGTTAGTGAAGATCGCGTCAAAGGTATCGGGATAAGCAAAATACAGAGCAACCAATGCGCCGACAAAAAGAAGAAGAATCAGGATCAGTGGTAAAGTGAATTTGCGTTTCAATATGCAGTAAATGAACAGGGCGAAAGCCAATCCCGCATAGGCCGAGGTCGAGGTGGAGAATACGGTGCAAAAGAGCAAGGCGGCGGAAAGGAGTTTCTTCCTGTTCTCCAGAGCCAGCAGTAGATAGGGGACTACGGCCGCGGACAAAAAGGAGGGCTCCCCGTACGTCGACTTGATGCGAAGCAAATTGAAGGGCCCAAACTGGATCGACTGAGACCAGCTTCCGGTATGGAGATCCTCGCCATATGTCCGATTCCCTAGAAAGTCACCGGGTTGCTGGAATACAAGAAAGAAGAGCCATTCATAGATCCCGTAGATGGCCAGAAACCATGCGCCCCACAGGACGTAACGCATCCATTCGGGACGGAAGAAGAAACGAAAAAACAAGGCGATACAAAAGCAGGCAGCCAGATACAAAGTCTGCGTGAAAAGCACGGGACGAAGCACGACGCGAGTGTCACTCTGATTATTGAGAAACAGTTCACCGAAGTCGCGCCTGCCTGAGATTAGGTGCCCGAGTTGGCTCCCACACAGTAAGAGAAGCCAGATCGCGCCCATAGCCACGGCTAAGGTGATGTAGTGCCTTCGCTGTAGACAAGGTTGTCCGCTGTCACGGCCGAGGATGACCAAACCCACAGAGACAAAAGCAAAAATATATGCGGGTATGGTCCCTTGGGCAGAGCGGATGACCAAAAATGATGTCACCGGCATCAACACACACCAGAGTGCCACAAACGAATTCGGAATACCTTTCATGGGGATAAATACCCGTCGCAAATCTCAGACTCTGTCGGTTCGTTTCGTACTCGTCTTCGAAAGACGTGATGCATCATAGACGAACTCCGCGAAAGAAAGTCGTTAGATTCTCGATTCACTAATCCTTAGCTACCCACCAATTCTCGAGGACGACGACGAGGACGAGAGCGAGGAGGATTATTCGAACCACGAAGCAACCTGAGCAATTCTTCGTGATCACCTCGCTCGCCGAAACTAGCAAAATACGTCCGGCTCTCGCGCACAGCGGCGCGACGATTCTCTTCGTGATCAAGAATACGGGTCACAGCTTGTCGTTGGATCGGGAACACGCAACCTTCATAGCCGGGCGGGAGCCCCGCCAAAGAAGATTGAGATGCGAACACAGGTTTGCCTTTGGCTAGTGCGTCCACAATTTTTATTTTTAAACCCGTTCCGACGACGGGCGAAACCGCCGCTCGGGAGCGGCGATAGATCTGGTCGATGTCGTCCACAAACCCCAGAAGGGAGACGTTAGGATAGCGGCTTGCGACCTGGATCACATCCGGTTGTTGACAAACTTTGCCGCACACAGCGACCCGGTACCTTTTCAGCCAAGTTCCGTGTTCTTGCAGAAAACCGATCAAGCCGTCGATATTTAAGATATTGTCAGAACCGACGAACACGAGGTCATAGAGAAAGTCTTCCGCATCTTCCGTCTCTAGTTCTTCGACCCTGGCTTCTTGATTGAATTTAGGAATATACAGCACCTTAGCTCCGTCGACGAGCATCCCAAAAAAGTGGCTTTCTGTCGGCGAGATAGCGATCACCGCCTGAGCCGTGCTCAGCAGGGCTATCTCGCTGCGAAACTTGGAAATAGTTCTTATATCGGTGGCTGATTTGTGAGCCTGGAACCGGTAGTTGATGAACTTGATGTCATGCGTTTCAACCACGAATCCCCGGTTGGGAACGCCATTTAACTGCGTGAGTCCGTCCACGTAGTTGATGATTAGAGTGGCAGCCGGATGCTCCTTCATGAGCGACGCATAAGCAGGCGCGGCGCCCGGAAGGCTGAGCCTTATAATCTGTCTGCCGAAAGAAGGTAGAAACATGGCCAACGTATTCTTAAGCCGCGTCATCGCCACCAGCTTAGGCGTGCGCTCTTCCAGAACTAGTTGTGCTCGCGGATATTCCACAGCAAACCTTTGCGCCAGTTCATCTGTCCATGGGCACGTTGGATGGTTGCGAAAGCTGTAAACGATGACCCGCTCGAAGTGGCGCAACAGGAATCGAAGGAACGAGTCCATGCGGGCATGAGCCCCGTTCAGTCTTTCCATGAACGTACCGTTGAAATAAATAATAACCTCTTGAGACGACAAGCTCATACGTAAGAACTGAAGATCGGTTGCCAGACTGCCTCGACGGAGTAAGGGGTTGGTGGGGCGAGGCTCCCTTCCGGCCATATGATGTCAACGAAGTCGCCGATGTGCTTATTGCCAAGACTTTGCTAGGCCGTAGCTCTGCCGAGCCGGAGTATGTAGTGCGGCCGCGGACAAGCGCACCATTTGACCAACTTTACGTTACCATTTCTCCAGTCCCCGCCCTGATGTAACTGCAAAAACCAGACCCGCGGCTCGGCGCGCCTGTCGGCCTCACAGGATCAGGTAACTCTACAGGACTCAATTCTTCGCAACCAGTTACAAGACGCTCGGGAGCCTCGCCCCACCAAACCGACATCTATCCGTTTGATAAACGTCCCGAAACGCCTGCTCTAGCCACATATTCCAGACCCGACATCACCTCTTTGACAGTCCTACGCCACGACTCCTTCTGCCGGGTGAAAAGCCAATTCTTAATATAGACGCTCCGCAGTCGTCTATTAAGCATGCACTTTGCGTAGTAAGCTCCGCGGCCGCGGTCGTACCAGCGGGTAAGCCGTACCTCATCCTCCCAAGTCTTTCTGCCGTGATGGTGGTAGACAACCGGCGTGGGATCGTACGCACCGTTCCAGCCCGCCGCCGAGATTCGCGCCATCAATTCCAGTTCATCCCCGCTGTACAGCGCTCCAGCTCCAAACCATGGATCGAAGCCACCAGCCGCGTTAATCGCCTCCCGGCGATAACCGATGCTGGCGCCTTGAACAACGCCGGCTCGGATAAAACCACCCGCCGGGAAAAAAACGGGCTCCAAAGATTCCTGTATGGTGATCCGGCGGTCGGTCGGGTCATACAGCAGGATCCGGCCTCCGACAAAACCGAGTTTTGGATCGTTCGAAAAGCACTTGAACATTGCATCCAGGTAATCCGGTTCCGGATAGCAGTCGTCGTCGAGGCAAACTACGATATCGGCTCTGGCCGCTTGCCAGCCTGCGTTTTTTGCGATGGCGACGCCTCGACCCTGTTGCTTGATCATCTGCACTGGATGATCAAAATTCCTGGCAAAGCTTTCTACCACGGCGTTGGTCTTATCCGTCGATTCGTTGTCTACGACAACTACTTCCCAGCTTAACTGGGATCTTATCACGGAAAGCTTATTCAGAGTCTGCACAAGCTGATCCGCCCGGTTGCGAGTACAAATCACTAATGATAGATCGAATAGTCTTTCGCTCATTCGAAGGTTGTCGGCCACTGGCTAAGCAAGCTCGGTTGGTCGCGTCAGCCTGGATTTGCTAGCCGCTAGTTGCTATTTGCTACGATTCCTCCGGACACGAACTCATCATTCGCATCCGACGCTTCCCAGGAAAAATCTCCAAAGACCAAACCGTGGGCCGAAGCGTCTGGCACGGCCGAAGTCGGGTATGGCAGCACGGGAGATATCGTCAACGAACAAGCCCCCTCCCAATAATCCATGGTCCAAGCGGCGCCCAGAGAAAGGTCTACTCGATAACTCCCGGGCTTCAGCCAAGGCGTAGTGAAACGTATTTGTCCTTTCAATCGCGGAGAATCTTCCAACCAGAATCCCAGGAGACGTGAATCATACTGCGCCAGGACCACTCCCTTCGCGTCGCGTATCAGGGCGCACAGCCACATCCTTCCTACCAGCTTGCCCCGGCGCTCTATTTCAAAGTTGATTACCTTTTCGTCCGTGCCTTCGTAAACCGGTTGCTCGGGCGCCGCCAATGTGTAGCGATATTCACCCGAACCATATCGGCGATCTGGGTTATCGTGTTGCCCATCTGCCTGCGCATAACTGTCGATGTACTTATCGATGGTTTCTTTAGCGCTACCCACATACTGAACCGAACCTGAACGAAGAAATACGCCTCGGTTACAAAGCACCGAAATAGCCTGCATGTTGTGGCTGACGAACAAGACCGTCCGGCCGCTCGTGGCCACGTCTTGCATCTTACCGAGACACTTCTTCTGGAATTCTACGTCGCCGACCGCAAGTACTTCATCTACGATGAGAATCTCCGGTTCCAGATGGGCCGCAACCGCAAACGCCAGTCGCACGTACATACCGCTGCTGTAACGTTTAACCGGAGTATCGAGAAACTGTTCCACCGCGGCAAACGCGACGATCTCATCGAACTTAGCTTTGATCTCGGCGCGGCTCATTCCCAGAATCGCGCCGTTCAGATAAACGTTTTCGCGTCCGGTTAGCTCCTGGTGAAAGCCTGTACCCACTTCTAGTAAGCTGGCTACCCGGCCGCTGATCGTGATTCGGCCTTCTGTTGGTTCCGTGATCCTGCTCAATATCTTAAGCAAGGTAGATTTTCCGGCCCCGTTTCGTCCGATGAAGCCGATTACATCCCCTTGTTTAATCTCCAATGATACGCCTTTAAGCGCCCAGAACTCTTCAACCGAATTTTGAGAATAAGAAGAGCCGGACCCCTTGGGGTGTGAGCCATTCGAACGGCTCTTACTGCTTACTTTCTGAGCAAACGCTTTAAATGGTGCCGCCGCCTGCCGCGCAATTACATCGCGAAGAGTGGTATAGGCCTCGCCGTTTTTCTTGTGGCGCAGAGTATACTTTTTACTGACGTTTTCGATGGAAATTACCGTTTCAGACATACAAGGAGTTCGAGGAGTACGAGAAGTGCAAGGATTGATCCTGCGATTTGAAAAAGCAGGGGCTGATAACGCCGAACGTCGAACGCAAACCTGGTTCAGATCACGTCGGCAAAGCCCTTTTCCGTTTTGCGGAAGTACCAGACGCCAAGCATCAGGAGAAGCACAGTAACAGTCAATGAGAGTATAAAGCCCGGCATATAGAAATCGCCGGTTCCGCCCCGGCACAGTGCCCAGCGAAATCCGTCAATCACTCCTACCATCGGATTTAACGAATAGAGCAACTTCCATTGCTCCGGAATAACGTCGATACTGAAACCAACCGGTGAAATGAAGAGTCCGAACTGCACGATAAAGGGGACTACCAATCGGAAATCGCGGTATTTTACATTGAGCGCGGTAATGAGTATCCCCGGACCGAGCGCGGCGAGAAAGGCGAGTACCGTGAAAAAAGGGAGAGTCAGCACGCGCCAGTCGGGCAGATAATTAAACCCGATCATCAGAAACGCGAGCAGCACCGCCGAGACCGCAAAATCGACCAAACTGGTAATGACGGCGCCAGCCGGGATGATTAGACGCGGGAAATAGACCTTCGACACAAGATTCGTGTTGGCAACCATACTCAGACCGGCCTCCGAGAGCGCGGTAGCAAAGAATTGCCAAGGCAGCATCGCCGCAAACACCAGAATTGGATAGGGGATCCCATTGGATGGCATCTTTGCCAGCCGGCCAAACACGACCGTGAATATCAACATTGCCAGAAATGGACGCAGTACTGCCCAGATCACGCCGATGGCAGTCTGCTTGTAGCGAACGGAAATGTCGCGCCAAGCCAGTATGTAGAAAAGTTCACGGTAACGCCAAAGATCTGTCCAGTAGTTCTTCTCGCTTCGACCGGCTTCGATTACAAGCTGTTGCATAGATTTATAGGATTCGCTTGGCTAGTTTCGAACTGGGAGGAAGAGGTGGAGTGAGCAGTGAGCGTTAAGCAGTGAGCAGTGAGCAGTGAGCAGTGAGCAGTGAGCAGTGAGCAGTAAGCAGTAAGCAGTAAGCAGTAAGCAGTAAGCAGTAAGCAGTAAGTGGTAAGCCGTAATAACGAATGCGATGTTTGTCTTGGGTCTTATTCGAAGCAGTTGAACTGCTTACTGCTGACTACTCACTGCTTACTGTTTACTGTTTACTGTTTACTGTTTACTGTTTACTGTTTACTGTTTACTGCTTACTGCTCAATTCGGCCAACGTGATCACGCTAGTGGCAAAACGTCATCAACATTGGCTTCTGCGTAAAGCGTTCGGCCCATCCATTCGATCAGAATCTCCACACGTTCCTTCGAAGGGATTAGTCGGCTTATTACAGCTTCCAAGCCCAAAAAGGGGCCACGAGCTACCTGGACCGGACGTCCCGGCTCGAGCTCCGGATTGATCTCGACCACTTCATCTCCTGCCGTCTGTCTCCTGATTTCGTGGATCAGCGGTTCCGGCAGCATGGCCAGGCGTTCCCCAAACTGAACAAAACCGCTAACGCCTGGTCCTTGCCTTATCCGGCGGTTGAAGTTCGCATAGTCGAAACGGGCGAAGAGATATCCTGGAAACATGGCCTCGATAAACCAGACAGGTCCCCGATTGGTTAACCTTCTAAACCGCAGCCGGGGACAGAAAACCTCAACATCTGATATCTGTCGGAGGCACGCCGCCGCGATATGTTCCCGTTTAGGCTGAGCCCGCAAACAGAACCAACTGTCGACCGGACGTTGCTGCGAGATTTCGTGAGGAGTTAATAGCATAGGTATCGGAGATCGCAGGAACAGTTGCCGTGCCTTTCCATAGAGGTGCAGTGATAAGAATCTTGCTTTCTGCTATTTGTCATTACCACGGAGGTTGGTGCCCGGGCATGCTGCCGCCCTTGGTCGCGGCCCTTCAGCTCGGACTGAAATTAGTAAAATGTTCGTGAACCATCAGATCCACGTCACGTTCTGGGGGGAACGGTTATCTAACACAACCGTTTACAACCTGGCCTCAGCCGCTGCCGATGGGCCGAGGTAGCTTTGGACATCATAGAGGCGCGACAGACTCATGCCGTAGCGACCGAAGCCGACAGTGCCAAGCCATCAAAGTCGAGTGGGCGATTATATGCATTACAAAGTAGCCCCATTTTCTCCCGTTTTGGCCGTAGGCCGATATCCTTTAGCCTTCGCATACATGCTCGCGTATCGAGCGAAGTGGTAATAGTCGCGTGAGGCTTTACGCACTCGGTTTAAGATCGCCGCATCGGGGCTATGGTTCGCCCAGCCCAAATGGTCACAAGCTCTAATCAATGCGCCCCGCGGAGTCTTGCGAGCCCAAATAACCAGACAGACCAATTCGATTTCCCGCGCGACAAGTTGCGTATCGCTTACCGCATTGACCGGAGCGCTATCTAAGACGATGCGGTCGAAATGCAGTTTCGCTTCGCTCAGTAGGGCAGCTAAGTCACCGGAAGCAAGTAGCTCAGCTGGTCTGTTTACGCGTCCACCGGCGCCGAGAACGAACAGGTTTTCTATTTTGGTCGGCTGGCAGCTGTCCAGCAGACTGGCTCGGCCGCTCAGGCAGTCAGTCAGTCCCGGCGCTTTCGGGTCGGTAACCAGAGCCTTGCTCAACTTCGGCCGGCGTAGGTCGGCGTCTATGACTAACGTGCGTAAGCCTAGCTGAGACAGAGCTGCGGCACAGTTGAGGGAGGTGTAGGTTTTCCCCTCGCCCGGATTGGCACTGGTGAACAGGACAGTCTTAAAATCTTTTTCGGGTCCGAGAAATGATAACGCCGTCCGAAGAGAGCGGAATGCTTCCGCTTCGTGTGAAGCCGGATCCGCATTAACCACCGGGGTCCGATCGGGATGTCGGCGTCTGGAGCGCGGGATCGAGGTTAGCACCGGTATGCGCAACAGTTCCTCCACCTGACTGACATTGCGCATAGAGGTGTTCGCTATATCGAAGGCAAACACGGTGCCGCAGGAAAGGATTAACCCGCCCAGAATAGAGAGGGCCAGAATCTTCAATTTGCTTGGCTTAGACGGCGAAACCGGCACGAGCGGACTTTCGATGAGCCGGATATTATTCTCCTCAACGTTTTGTTTGACGTTCGTCTCCTTCATTCGGCGCAGAACGGCGTCGTACATCGCGCGATCGGATTCTTCCTCCCGCGACAGGACGTTGTAAGGGATGGCGATTTTATTCAGCTCCAGTGCCGCGTTTTCTTGATCTTTGAGCTCGCCCTGCAGCTTGTCCTCGGTCGCTTTGGCCGCTTGATACGACTGCATCACCAAGTTGGCCGAGTTAAGTAAGGTCCGGTTCAAAGTCTGTTTCAGGTCTTGCAGCTGCGCCTGCGCCTCAAGCCACTTTGGATGGAGTTGTCCGTAGTGTTCGTTGACTTGAGCAAATTCTGCTTCTTTATCGGAAATCTTCTGACGCAGGTCCGCCACTACCGGAAGCGAAGCTACACTCGATAAAAGTAGGAGTTGTTCCGGGTTCTTCTTATTGACGTGCTGGATGGTGGATATATCCGATTCCAACTTAAGACGTTCACTGCGCGCATCCGTGACTTTCTGATTCAGTTCTTTGAGTTTCTCCACCACGATGTTCTGTCTTTCCTCGAGCGAAACTGCGTGCTGGTCTTCCCGGTACTGCTGAAGTGCCTGCTCAGACTTGTGGAGTTTATCTTTGAGCCGATCTGATTCCTGAATCAGAGCATCGTTTCCCGCCTTAATATCAGTCGCCTTCTCTTCCCAGTTCAGCGACTCGTACTGTGTCACCATCGATTTGGCCAGCTGCGCCGCTTTCTGAGGATCTTTGTCGTCGACGTTGATGTCGATCAATCGCGTCCCCCGGCGAAGCAACACGGCAACCTTCTTGCTCATCAATGCCGCTAGCTCCATGTCTGAATAGGCCGAGCCGCCTTTCTTAGGCGGCGCAAATTCGGGATCTTTTTCCAGTTCGTTGGACTTTACGACCCGCAAAAGGAGAGTATCACTCAGGAGGCTTTGCTCGATCGTCTTCAGCGCATCGTTATTCTTGTACTCCTCTTTGTCGACATCCG
>Ga0213876_10002531_pt1 | contig 10702 bp, 11 predicted proteins | sample BarmaccomBMRX_R9_FD_160113 | JGI IMG/M metagenome (GOLD analysis project Ga0213876, IMG submission 160113) | Root-associated microbial communities from Barbacenia macrantha in rupestrian grasslands, the National Park of Serra do Cipo, Brazil - RX_R9 | ecosystem: Host-associated > Plants > Roots...
TGTCGCGCCCGATGACGTTGTTCGTCGCGAGCGCGGCGATGATCGAGATTCTCATACCGCGATGGGCGCCTTGATCGAGGGATGCGGATCGTAGTTCTCCAGCGTGAAGTCGGAGAACTTGAAGTCGAAGATCGAGGTGATGTCGGGATTCAGTTTCATCGTCGGCAACGGTCGCGGATCCCGTGTGAGCTGTTCGCGTGCCTGCTCGAAGTGATTCGAGTAGAGGTGCGCGTCGCCGAACGTGTGGATGAGCTCGCCTGGCTGCAGGTTCGTCACCTGCGCGACCATCATCGTGAGCAATGCGTACGACGCGATGTTGAAAGGGACGCCGAGGAAGATGTCCGCGCTGCGCTGGTAGAGCTGGCAGGAGAGCTTGCCGTTCGCCACGTAGAACTGGAACAGCGCGTGGCAGGGCATGAGCGCCATCTTGTCGAGGTCGGCGACGTTCCACGCGCTCACGATGAGCCGTCGCGAGTCGGGCGTGCGTTTGATCTGGTCGATGACCTGCGCGATCTGGTCGATGTGCCGGCCGTCCGGCGTCGGCCACGAGCGCCATTGATAGCCGTAGACCGGGCCGAGCTCGCCGTTCGCGTCTGCCCACTCGTCCCAGATCGTCACCTTGTTCTCGCGGAGGAACGCGACGTTCGTCTCGCCGCGCAGGAACCACAGCAGCTCGTAGATGATCGAACGGAGGTGCAGCTTCTTCGTCGTGAGGAGCGGAAAGCCGGCGCCGAGGTCGAAACGGAGCTGGGGGCCGAAGATGCTGCGCGTACCGGTGCCGGTGCGGTCCGACTTGTCGACTCCGTGGTCGAGCACGTGGCGGACGAGGTCGAGGTATTGCTGCATCCGGGGATTATGAACCAGCTTGCCGCTCGCGGTACGGGACGTGAAGAAGCGGTACGACCGTGACCGCCCTCCTCTTCGTATTGGCTCTCAGCATGCGCACCTTCGGCTCCGCCCCGCCCCACCTCACCTACGTCGTCCTCGGCGACAGCACCGCGGCCGGCGTCGGCGGCGACTACGAGGTCGGGATCGCGGTCTCGACGGCGAAACACCTCGCGCTCCATCGCACCGTCGCGATGACAAATTTAGCCGTGTCCGGCGCGCGGATGGCGGACGTGCGGAAGGACCAGCTGCCGAACGCGATCGCGCTGCGTCCGGACCTCGTGCTGCTCTCCGCCGGCGCGAACGACGTCATCCATCTCACCGGCGTCCGATCGATGCGCACGGATCTCCGGGCGATCGTTGGCGCGTTGACCGCCGCAAATCCGCAGGTGCGCATCGTCATCACCGGATCGCCGGACATGGGCTCGCCGCCGCGCATCCCGCGACTCTTGCGCGGCATCGCGTCGTGGCGCACGCGACGCGTGAACCGGATGTTCCGCGCCGAGGCGGAGAGCCTCCACCTCGGCTTCGCGCCGATTGCGGACGTCACCGGCCCGATGTTCCGCCGCGACCGGTCGCTCTTCGATACGGACCGCTTTCACCCCAACGATCGCGGCTACGCCACCTGGGTCCCGGTGCTGAACGATGCGTTGGAAAAGGCTATGACGGCTGAAACAATCCGGCGCGATCCGCGCGGCTGACGTAGATCAGGACCGCGATCCCGATGATGGTCCCGATCGGAACATTCAGCAGCGAGAGCGCTCCCTGAACGTACGCCAGGTTCCTCGACCACGGTCGTTGCGCCTCCATGCCTCGAGCGGTGAAAAACGCCAACACGGTCGAGACGAGAGCGATGATCGCGCCGATGAGCGTCATGCCGTCCGGGCCGCCGCGGAGGAGCGCCAGAACGCGAATGCCGAAACCGAAGACGCCGAGAACGGCGAGCACGTAGAAGATGCGCGTGGCGCGTTCCAGGCCGGCGTTTCCGGGGTCGCGAGTCACCGATTCGAACAATTCGTTCCTCTCTGGCCGGGCAGTGCGGCACGCCATTCTACGTCGATGACGCGAGCCGTCCTGCGGCAGCAGATCGCGAACGTCGCTGACCGCGCTCACCGCAAGCACACGCGGGCAATGACGATCAACAGGCCGCCGAGCAGAAGCAGCATCGGCATGCTGAGCGTCGGGATTGCCTCCGGAGCGACGACATACAACGCCGTAGCGTAGTCCTCGTCGCCTGATGGGCCGTGGAAACGCCAGGTGATGTCATAGGGTCCCGCAGGGAGCGACCCGAGCGAGGCCGTGCGGCTCACGCAGGAGACCGGCGCTGGGCTCTCCAGAGCATCGCTCGGCACGGCCAGCTGCTCGATCAGGATGCTGTTGCCATTCACCGTGATCGTCGGCTCGCCGAGGGTTTCGTCGCGCGAGCTTGGATGGGCGTGCAACACGGTGACGGGCGTGCCCACCATCGCCGGGAACGGATAGACGTCGAACGTCGGCTCGCTGCTGCAGACGAGCGGCAGATCGACGTGGAAGACGTGGGTGAACGTCTCCGTCTCGACGTCGCACCCGTCCGCCAGGCACGACGTCACGCGGTGCACGTTCCAGCGGACGGTGTGATCGCCCGGCTCGAAATCATGCGGGAGCACCGTCGTGACGTTGAAGCAACTCGGGTCGGACAGCGGAGCGCCCGGCGCAAGTCCAAGATAGACATCGATGGTCACGTCACCATCGGCCTCCTGGATCTTCGTCGTCGTCACGACCCGATTCAGAGAAGGATCGAGCGGCAGCGTGAGCGTGGTGGCCGGAGCGCCGTGTTGGGCATTGACAACGATCGGACCGCAGAGCGTGATGGCGCCAAACGCGGCGGGAGCGAGAACGACGACGAGCACCATGGCGAGCTTTCTCAAGAATCCTCCCCCAAAAACAAAAGGCGGAGCCGAGGCTCCGCCGTCCATGTCCAAAACAAAAGTCCAAAACAAAAACGGCGAAGCCAGAAGGCTCCGCCGTCGATGCGATTTGCTGTAGCTGCGCGGAGTGTAGCACGCCATCCACCTCTAAGCCTTCTCTTCCCCTTCCCTTCCCGTACAATCGCCGCGCTCATGCAGTTCATCGACGGTTCTCTCCACATCGAAACCCTCTCGGCGGCCGATCTGGCCGCGCAGTTCGGCACGCCGTTCTACGTTTATGAGGCGAGCGTCCTGCGGCGCCAGATCGCGAACGTCCGCAACGCCTTCGCCAAGCTTCCCTTCCGCCCGTTCTACGCCGTCAAGGCGAACAGCTCGCTGGCCCTTCTGCGCATCGTCCACGAGAGCGGATTCGGCGCGGACTGCGTCTCGCCGGGCGAGATCTTCCTCGCCGGCAAAGCGGGCTTCGGGCCGACGGACATCTGGTTCACCTGCTCCAACGTCTCCGATGACGACCTGCGCGCGATTCCCGACGAGCGCATCGTCGTCAACGTCAACTCCATGTCGGAGATCGACCGTCTCCTCCGCCTCGGCCTGCACAATCCGATCGCGTTGCGCGTGAATCCGGACGTCGGCGCCGGCCATCATCTCGACGTCGTCACCGCCGGCGGCGGCGTGAAGTTCGGCATCGACCTCGCCGAAGTCGAGACCGCGCGCTGCGTGGCCGAGGATGCGGGGCGGCGGGTGGTGGGGATCCATGCGCACATCGGCTCGGGCATCGACGATCTGCATCCGCTGCTGAACGCCGCGCGTACGTTGCTCGACCTGAGCGACGAGTTCCCGAACCTCGAATTCATCAACTTCGGCGGCGGCTTCTCCATCCCCTACAAGCCGGGCGACAAAGAGTTCCCGATCGCGGCGTACGGCGAAGAGCTGACGACCATCGCCGACGCGAAGCTGCGCAAGCGCAACCTGACGGCGATTCTCGAGCCGGGGCGCTACATCGTCGCGCAGTGCGGCACGCTGATCGCGCGCGTCACGGCGGAGCGCATCAGCGGCGGGATGGAGTGGATCGGCTGCGACACCGGCTTCAACCATCTCGCCCGGCCGTCGAAGTACAACGCGTACCACCACATCCTCAACGCAGTGCGCGATCCGAACGGGCCGACGCGCGACGTGGTCGTGGCCGGCAACATCTGCGAGTCAGGCGACGTCTTCACCCGCGACCCGCAAGGCCATCCCATCACGCGCAACATCGCCGACCCGCACATCGGCGATCTCTTCGCGTTCTGCGACGCCGGCGCGTACGGCTTCTCCATGGCCTCGCACTACAACGCGCGCCTCTTGCCGCCCGAGGTGCTCGTCGATGGCGATCAGGCGCGGTTGATCCGCAAGCGCCAGATGTTCGATCACCTGCTGGAGGGACAGGAGTGAAACGCGCGCTCCTCGCCGCGACGCTGTTCCTCGCCGCCTGCGCCCACACCCCGAGTCCCAAGCCGAACATGCTCGATCTCAAGATCACGAACGGACGCATCATCGACGGCTCCGGCGCGCCATGGTTCCGCGGCGACGTCGGCATCAAGGGCAACACGATCGTCGCCGTCGGCGACCTGGCCCCGATGACCGCGACGTCGACCCTCGACGCGCAAGACCGCATCGTCGCTCCCGGCTTCATCGACCTCCTCGGCCAATCCCAGCAATCGGTGCTCGCCGATCCGCATCTGGAAACGAAAGTGCGCCAGGGCGTGACGACCGAGGTGACCGGCGAAGGGACGTCGCCCGGCCCGATCAAGATCGATCCCGAAGCCAAGCAAAAACCGCGTTGGATCTCCCTCGGCGACTACCTCGACATCGTCGACCGGCAAGGCTCGGCGATCAACTTCGCGCTGCTCGTCGGCGCGTCGAATCCGCGGGAGATCGTGATCGGCGACGTCGACCGTCAGCCGACCGAGGCCGAGATGCGGGAGATGGAGGAGATCGTCGACCGGGCGATGAAAGACGGCGCGATCGGCATCTCGACGTCGCTCATCTATCTCCCGGCGATGTACTCGACGACCGAGGAAATCGTGCGGCTCGCGCGCGTGGCGGCGAAGTACGACGGCATGTACTTCACGCACATGCGCGACGAAGGCGATCACATCGACGACGGCCTCGACGAGGCGTTCCGCGTGGGGCGTGAGGCGAAGATCCCGGTCAACATCTGGCACCTGAAAGTCGGCGGACGCGCGAATTGGGGACGCATGCCCCACGTCATCGAGCGCATCGAAGCTGTTCGTCGCGAAGGGCTCGATGTGGCGGCAAACGTCTATCCGTATCCGGCGTCGTCGACGAGCCTCAGCACGCTCGTCCCGAACTGGGCGCTGGAAGGCGGCTACGCGGAGCTGCAGAAGCGGCTCGCGAATCCGGAGCAACGCGTCAGGATCGCCGAGGAGTTGCGGCGGCAGTTCGAGAAACGGGGCGAACGCGGGATCTACGTCGCGCGCATCGACAACCCCGACTTCGCCAAGTACGAGAAGAAGTTCCTCGAACAGATCGTCAACGAGATGGGCGTCGCGCCGGACGAGGCGCTGATGACGCTGTACGCGCAGACGAAGGGCTCGCCGAACGTGATCTTCTTCTCGATGAGCGAAGACGACGTGCAGTACGCGCTCAAACAGCCGTTCGTCTCCGTCGGCGCCGACTCCGGCTCCGTTTCGCCGCAGTCGCGCGCGCGGAACGTGGCCGTGCATCCGCGCGCGTACGGAACGTTTCCGCGCGTCGCCGGCCACTACGTGCGTGACATCAAGCTCTTCTCGCTCGAAGAGGCGGTGCGCAAGATGACATCGCAGGCGGCGGCACGCGCGCACATCTACGATCGCGGTGTGCTACGGGCCGGGATGAAGGCGGACGTGATCGTCTTCGACCCCGCCGCGATCAACGACCCTGCGACGTTTGACGATCCGCATCATTTCGCGGAAGGTGTCTCCGATGTGCTCGTGAATGGCGTGGCGGTGTTGCGCGCGGGAAAGATGACCGACGCGCTGCCGGGAAGGACGATTCGTGGCAAAGGCTATCGGAAATAGTTGCTGGTTGCTGGTTAGTGGTTGCTGGTAAGACGAACTACGGAAGCGACGGAAGCGACGAGAGAGCGAGGCACAGATGACGGTGACGAGCAACCAGCAACCAGCAACCAGCAACTCCACCGGCCAACTCATTCGAACCGTCGGCTTCTGGGGCCTCGTGGCGATGTGCATCAATGCGGTCGTCGGCTCCGGCGTCTTCCTCCTCCCGAGCGAGTCGTACAAGCTCCTCGGACCCTTCTCGCTCTGGGCACCGCTGATCTTCGCCCTGCCCGTGTTCATCCTCGTGCTCTGCTTCGCCGAGGCGGCGAGCCATTTCAGCCAGCCGGGCGGCGCGTATCTGTACGCGCGCACCGCGTTCGGCGACTTCGTCGGCTTCGAGACCGGCTGGATGAACTGGCTGGCGCGCGTCACGTCGCTCGCCTCGCTGTCGAACGGCTTCGTGCTCGCGCTTTCGCGCCTCTACGAACCATTAGGCGAAGGCGTCTGGCGAGCGGCGATCATCCTCGGCTCGATCTTCATCCTGACCGCGATCCACTTCGTCGGCGTACGCTACGGCGCGGCGTCGATCTACGTGTTCACGCTCGGCAAACTGATCCCGCTCGTCGGCTTCATCATCGTGGCGCTGCTCGTGTGGCGGACGAATCCGATCCCAGGCTCGTTCGTGCTGCCGGGACCGGGGACGAAGTGGAATGACGCGGCGCTCTTCATGCTCTTCGCATACGCAGGCTTCGAGAACATGGGCGTGCCGGCGGGCGAGTTCAAGAATCCGAAACGCGACCTGCCCCGCGCGCTGCTCGTCGGAACGCTGGCGATCGCGATCATCTATGTGCTGGCCCAGCTCGGGGCGATGTCCGCGGTTCCCGATCTCTCCAACTCGAAGACGCCGATCGCGGACGCCGCGGCGCAACTCGTCGGCCCGATCGGCGCGCTGCTCGTGACGCTCGGCGCGTTGCTTTCGATGGCCGGGACGAACTCCGGCACCGTCCTCGAAGGCTCGCGCATGCTCTACGCCCTCTCCCTCGGTCGCCCTCGCCTCCGCGCGCTGAGCTACGTGCATCCGAGCTTCCGCACGCCTTCCGTCGCGATCATCATCCACGTCGTGTTCGCCGCGGCGCTCGCGCTCGGCGGCTCATTCGCCTACCTCGCGCTGCTGTCGTCGACGGCGCGCCTGTCGACGTACCTCTTCACCTGCGCCGGCGTGCCGTTCCTGCGCAAGCTCGGCGGCGGCTTCCGTCTGCCGGTGATCCTGCCAATTCTGGGGACGCTCGTGTCGCTGAGCCTGGTCGTGACGCTCGACGCGCCGAAACTCGTCGCGGCGGCGATTGCACTGACGGTCGGCGGTTTGTTGTACGTGGCGTCCGGATCCGGCGCGGCGATTGCTCCTGTAGAGGAGCATGAGCGAACAACCACTGACCTTGCGTGAAACTGCGGAGGGCGTCGCCCTTCGCGCGGGAGTTCTGGTCGTCGGCGGCGTCGTGATCGGCGGCTGGCTGACGGCGATGCTGTTCAAAGCCGCGAGCGGCCTGATGCGCCTGCTGATCGGCATGCTGCTGGTCCTGGTGACCGGCGGCCTGATTACCTGGGAAGTGAAAAAGGTGCAACGCCGCCTCGAGGCGTAACCCTTGTCATCCTGAGCCCCGCAGAGGGCGAAGGATCTCCCGGCTCGTGCGCTTTCCGCCCGCAACAGGAGTCCTTCGCCGTCTTTGCGGCTCAGGATGACAAAGGTCTATACTTCCGTCCTATGGACGAAAAGTACGGTTCGATCGTCGGCTCGTGGATGATGGTGGAAGCCTGGGATCTCGACGATCCGGGCAAGCCGGGCATTTCCTATCCGTGGGGCAACCCGCCCCTCGGCTACTGGGTCTACGACGCGGCCGGCAACGTGTCGGTCCAGATCTCCCTCAACCCGCCCCTCTCCAACCTCGGCGACAGCTGGTGGACGAACACGCCGCCGCCCGTGGCCGAGATGGTCGAGTCCTTCAACAACTACATGGCCTACTTCGGCACGTACACCGTCGACTACGACGCCGGCACGGTGACGCACAACGTGACGACGGACGTTCTGCGCCAGTACACCGGCACCGCGCAGGCGCGGCCATTCGCGATCGTCGATGGCGAGTTGCTCATCGGAGATGGCAAAAGCTACCTGCGGCGCTTCAAACGCGTGGCTTGAAGGGCTGTGTCATCCTGAGCCCCGAAGAGGGCGAAGGATCTCCTGATGCGAGCGACACGCGCACGCGCCGGGAGATCCTTCCCCGTCTTCGCGGGTCAGGATGACACTCGGCCTTCAAGCGCGTGGCGTGATCCGTATTGAACGTGAGGACCGGCTTCAGCCGGTCCTGGAGCCGGCTGAAGCCGGCTCCCACGTTTCTCACCGTCAGAACAGCCAAGCGCACAACGCCACGGCCACGATCGCCGCCACCGCATCGCCGATGAGCGCCGCCGGCACCGTGTGCCGCGTCCGTTTCACGCCGATCGCGCCGTAGTACACGGCGAGCACGTAGAACAACGTTTCCGAGCTTCCGTACATCGTGGCCGCGGTGCGCCCGAGGACGGTGTCGGGGCCGAAGCGTTTGATGAGATCGGTGGTGACCGCCAGCGAGCCGCTGCCGGAAAGCGTACGCAGGATCGCGAGCGGGAAGAGCTCGGGCGGGAAGTTCGTCGCGCTGAGCAGCGGGCGCAGCGCATTCGTCAACAGGTCCATCGCGCCCGAGCCGCGAAACATCCCGATCGCGACCAGGATCCCGACCAGGAACGGGATGATGCGCACCGCGACCTGGAAGCCTTCCTTCGCGCCGTCGATGAACGTGTCGTACACCTTCACGCCGCGGATCATGCCGATCAGCGGAATGCCGACCAGCAGCACCGGAATCGTCCATAGCGAAATGTTCTCGAGGATCGCGCGGATCATTGCGCGCTCCGGTACGGGAAGAAGCGCTGCAGGATCTTCGCGGCCGTGACCGCGGCCGCCGCGCCGCACAACGTCGCGATGAGCGTCGGGGCGATGATCGACGTCGGATTCGCCGCGCCCGATGCGGCGAGGATGCCGATGATCGTCACGGGGATGAACTGGATGCCTGCGGTATTCAGCATCAGGAACGTGACCATCGCGTTCGACGCGGTCTCCTTGTCCTCGTTCACCGTCTGCAGCTCTTCCATCGCCTTGATGCCCATCGGCGTGGCCGCGTTGCTGAGGCCGAGCATGTTCGCCGCGACGTTCAGGATCATCGCGCCGATCGCCGGATGATCGGGCGGCAGCTCGGGGAAGAGCAGCCGGCTCACCGGGCGCAGAAGACGGCCGAGCACGGCGATGAGGCCGGCCTTTTCGGCGATGCGCATGATGCCGAGCCAGAGCGTCATGATGCCGATGAGTCCGAGCGCGAGCTCCGCGGCGGTCTTCGCCGAGTCGACCGCGCCTTTCGTCACGCCGGCAGCCGTGCCGTTGATGGCGGCCACGACCAGAGCGATGGCCATGAGGGCGAACCAGATGTAGTTCAGCATGCCGGCGATGATACAAGTAGCAGCCGACATGAGACGCTCGCTGGCGCTCGCCTGCCTTCTCCTCTTCTCCTGTTCCCGCCCCGAAACGCCGGCACAGCAGTCCACTCCCCCCGCCGCCCGCCCGTCGATCCTCCTCGTCACGCTCGATACCACGCGCGCGGATGCCATCGGCCCCGAGGCGAAGGGCGTCGAGACGCCGAGCTTCAATGCGCTGGTGAAGCGCGGCCTGCGCTTCCGTTACGCGTACGCCGCCGTCCCCCAAACGCTCCCCTCCCACACCTCGATGCTCACCGGGCTCTATCCGGCCGGACACGGGCTCCACGAGAACGGCCGCTACGTCGCCGAGGCGCAGCCGCTCGTCGCGGAACGGCTGCGGACGTCGGGCTACCGCACCGCCGCCTTCGTCTCCGCCTTCGCCCTCGCCCGCCGTTTCGGCCTGGGCCGCGGATTCGACGTCTACGACGAAGACTTCGGCACCGACAAAGCGGAGCGGCCGGCAAAGGAGACGACCGACCGCGCACTGGCCTGGCTCGGCCAGACATCCGCGCAGCCGACGTTCCTCTGGGTGCACTACTACGACCCGCACTATCCCTACCTCCCGCCCGAGCCGTTCCGCTCCCGCTACGCCGCGAATCCCTACCTCGGCGAGGTCGCATCGATGGACGAGCAACTCGGTCGGCTCGTGCAAGCCTTCGAGAAGTCCGCGGCCGGCGAGAAGGCGATCATCATCGTCGCCGACCACGGCGAAGGCCTCGGCGAGCACGGCGAGCAACAGCACGGCAATCTGCTCTACCAGTCGACGATGCACGTGCCGCTGCTGCTCATCGGCCCGGGCGTGACTCCCGGATCCAATGACACGCCCGTGAGCACGCGCCACATCGCGCACACGATCCTCGACTGGGCCGGCGTCGACCCGAAGAACAGCCTGCGCAAACCGGAGGCGGAAGTCGTGGTCGGCGAGGCGATGAAACCGTTCCTCGACTACGGTTGGCAGCCTCAGGTGATGGCCGTTGAAGGACGCCAAAAAGCAATCCTCGCCGGAAAAACCGAGGCTTACGACGTGGTCGCCGACCCCGCCGAGCAACACGACCTCGGCGCGCAGGCAAACCTCTCTCGCACCGCCCGCGCCGCGCTCCGCGACTATCCGCCGCCTTCCGCCGCATCCGCCGAACCGCCCGCCAACATGGACGAGGAAAGCCGTCGCCAACTGGCCAGCCTCGGCTACGTCGCCTCAGGCGTGAAGCCCGTCGTACGCGCCGACGCCCCCCGCCCCGCGGACATGGCGTCGCTCTTCCCCGTCCTCGACGACGCCGCATCGCTGTTCGTACGCGAGAAGTACACGAAGGCGAT
>Ga0213876_10002532_pt1 | contig 10697 bp, 9 predicted proteins | sample BarmaccomBMRX_R9_FD_160113 | JGI IMG/M metagenome (GOLD analysis project Ga0213876, IMG submission 160113) | Root-associated microbial communities from Barbacenia macrantha in rupestrian grasslands, the National Park of Serra do Cipo, Brazil - RX_R9 | ecosystem: Host-associated > Plants > Roots...
TGCTGAAATTGAGTTGCTGGCCGACTGCCGCCCAGCGCGCGGTCGCCAAGATGCCGGCGCTGGGCACGCAGACCTGTGGCGGACCGCGACTGGGCACGTGCGAGCGCACGAGGTCGGCAAGCGCCCGGGTCATCGCCGCCTGGAGCCGCGGGTCGGCGGGAGGCACCGCTGGTAGCCCCGGCCCGGTGTAGATCGCATCGCGCCAGTCATCGAGGCCCCACGCGAACTGCAGCGATCCGGCGCTGAACACCTCCGCCCCGGAGCACGCGGTGTAGCGGACGGTGTCCTGCCGCACGGGCGTGCCGTTCGGCAGCGGAGGCCCGGAGGCGCTGAACAGGCGCGTGACCGGCGGGACGTGGCAGCCCGGCATGACGGCGTCGGTCTCGCTGCCCCCAAGCCCCGAGAGCACCGACCCGGTGCTCAGGCCGGAGCCCGCAAACCAGGGGTCCCTTGGCACCGCTGAATCCGCCACCAGGTCGAGGTTACGGTGGTACAGGACATCGTCTTGGAGCTGCACTCCGAACAGCCACATTCGGGCCGCGCCGGACTCATTTGGCGAAACTGCGTTGTCTTCTGTCCCGGCTCGGGGTCGGGATCGGGCGACGCCTTATAGCCGACGAGGGTGCGCCCGCCGTCTTCATAGCCGACTTGCCAGTAGCTGTCATTCGCGCCCATGAAGGCCAGGTTGACGCCGGCATCACGGGCGGCCTCCCAAGCGTCGCGCATCGTCTTCGTCCAGTACTCGTCGTGCCCGGCTGCCATGTCGAGAGCATGGTGCAGCAGCAGCGCGGGATCGCTGGCATGAGTTCAAGATGCGCGCGCGAACGTCGCGCGTCCGTCATTGCTCGCCTGGATACGTGGACCTACCTCCTCGGGTGCCGAGTCTAGGTCTACAGGTCGGCCGAGGCGTCATTCGCCGCCGGCTCGGCGGACGGCGGCGAGGGGTTGGCGACGTTCGTCTTGCCCACCGACTGCAGCGCACTCGGAAGGATTGTCAGCTCGGCAACGTGGGCGCGCGGCGGCCTGGTCACCGCGAACAGGCACGCCTCCGCCACATCTTCCGGCGCGAGCATGTGGGCGCGCATTTCCGGCGACGGCGGCGTCGGTCGCCGGTCGAGCAGCGGCGTGTCGACCACACCGGGGAGGATCGTGGTGAAGCGCACGCCGTGCCCGTGCTCCTCGAATCCCGCTGCACGTGCGAAGGCGAGCAGCCCGGCCTTCGCGGCCTGGTACGCAGCGCCCGAGGGATCGGGCCAGCTTCCCGACACCGAGCCGATCAGCACGACGTCACCCTGTGCCTCGCGCAGCCCCGGCAGCAGCGCGTGCACCAGGTTGAACGCACCGGTGAGGTTGACCGCGACCATCGTGTCCCACGCCTCGGGGGTGAGGCGCTCGAGCGAGCGCTCGGTCAGGTTGGTGCCCGCCGCGACGACGAGGGTGTGGATCGGCTCGCGCTCGGTCAGCGCAGACGTCAATGCAGCGACCGCGGCCCGGTCGGTGATGTCGAGCTCGTGGGCGGCTACGCCAGCGCCCAACTCGGGACGACGCCGTGCGGCGACGTGTACGGTCGCGCCCGCCTCAGCCAGCAACCGTGCTGTGGCCGCGCCGATGCCGCTCGATGCGCCGGCCACCAAGGCCACGCGGCCGGCAAGTGGCGCGGCGCTCAAGCGCCGCCCGCGCCCGCCAGGAAGATCTTGACCTGATCCCCAGGGCCTTTCGCGAGTTGCGCGAACGCATCGGGTCCCTCTTCGAGCGGCAGCACCGGCGCCAGCTCGCCGAGCGATGCCCGGCCCTCGACGAGCAAGCCCAGAGCCTGCTCGAAATCCGCCATCGTGTAGGCGTAGGAGCCGATGATCGCTACCTGGCCGCGCACGATCTCGTGAAAGCTGAGCGTGGTCTGATCGTCGGCCAACCCGACGCACACGACGCGGCCGCCTGGCCGCACCAGTTCGACTGCCATTGCGCGCGTCGCCTGCCGCCCAACTGCGTCCAGCACGAGATCGAACCCGAGGCCGTCGCCGCCGGCGCGCGCGGAGTCGCCATCGCGATGAACGCTATGTGCGCCGAGCGTCCGCGCCTGCTCGCGCCGGCGCTCGTGCGGCTCGATCACCGCCACCTGCTCGAGCCCGCTCAGCAACGCGGCTTGCAGCGTCACTAGCCCGATCGTGCCGGCGCCGATCACGACCGCTGAGCGGGCGTCGTGTCCGGCGAGCCCAAGCCTGACGGCGTGCACGCCATTGGCGAGAGGCTCGGTCAGCGCCGCGACCCGGATGTCCAATTGGGACGGGACGCGCCGCAGGTTGGCCGCGGGTGCCCGCACGAGGTCGGCGAAGGCACCGTCGTGATGAATGCCGATCAGTGTGCGCTCGGGACACAGGTTCTCCTGGCCGGAGCGGCACAAGCGGCACTCGCCGCACCCGGCGATCGGGTTGACGGTGGCGCGCGCGCCGAGCCACTCCTGGGCGCCGGGGCCGGCGGCCACCACCTCGCCGGCGAACTCATGCCCCATGACCAGGGGCGGGATGCGGTTGCCCATGTGCCCGAGGTAGCCCTCGACTTCGGAGCCGCAGATGCCGACCGCGCCGGGCCGGAGCACCACCTCTGCCGCCTGGGGCGAATCGGGCTCGGGGCGCTCGGCCAGCTCCATCCGCTCTGGCCCCTGCCACACGATCGCCTTCAACGAGCCATCCCTCGCTTAGCGCTCGGCACGCTCAGGCCTCGCTCCGCTGGCGGCCGTAGAGCAGGAGGATGGCCAAGATCACGACGCCGTAGACGATGTCTCGGGCGTAGTCGGGTGCGCTCTTGGCGAGCAGCACGCTGATCAGCGTCGTGAGCACGATTGCTCCGGCGACCGTGCCGAGGTAGTGCCCGCGGCCGCCGAGGATGTACGTACCACCGATCACGACCGCTGCGATCGACTGGAACAGGTATGGGTCACCCATCCCGAGCGTCGCGCTGCCGCCGAACCCGGCCAGGGCGATTCCAGCCGCGGCGGCAAACAAGCCGCTCAACGCGTACAGCGTCACCGTCACGAGCTTCACGTTGACACCCGCTAAAAACGACACTCGCTCCGAGTTGCCGACGGCGTAGATCCGACGTCCGAAGGTGGTGAACGAGAGGACGAAGCTGACCACGATGATGATTCCGATCCAGATCAGCAGGCTCGTGTCGATCCCGAGGGTCTTGCCGGTCATCGCGTTGACCAGCGCCGTCGGCGCAGGCTTCAGGCAGCCGCCGCAGGAGAGGCCGTGGGTGACGCCGAGCGACAGCCCCTCGACGATCCCGTTCATCCCGAGCGTCATCACCACGGCGGGGATACCGAGTAGCACGATGCCGAGACCGTTGACGATCCCGCACGCCAGCCCTAGGACGAGCGCCAGCACGATCCCGATCGCGAGCTTGCCGTTCGACCCGGCCGACTGGGAAATCAGGACGATGGCCGCCGCATTCAGTACCCACGGCACCGATAGGTCGATGCCGCCGACGAGGATCACGAACGTCTGCCCCGCGGCCACAATCCCCACGAACGAGGAGATCTCGAGGATCTGCTGGATTCCGCTCGCGCTCGCGAAGCCCGGCTTGACGATCTCGCCGATGATGAACAGCCCGATCGCGGCCACGAAGCCGTAGATGATCTTGCGCCGGTCCGGGTTGAGGATCGTGCGTAGCCCGCTAGGAGCAGGTTGTGACTCGGTGGTCGCGCTCATCTTCGTCTCACCAGGTGACGGCCGAGCAGCGTGCTCGCGCCGACCGCGACGACCAGGAACAACCCCTGGTAGAAGGGCTGAAACAACGGGTCGATGTTCGCGAAGAACAGAACGTCGACGAGCAGCGTCAAGACGAATGCGCCGCACAGGGCACCGACCCCGCTGCCGCGCCCGCCGAACAGCGATACGCCACCGACCACGACGGCCGCGATCGAGGACAGCGTGAACACGTCACCGGCCGTCGCGTCGCCGCCGGTCGTCGTCGTCGCCAGCGCGATCCCGGCGCCCGCGGCCAACAGCCCGGCGAGCGCGTAAGCGAGGACCTTCGTTCGCAGGACCGGCACCGAGTTCGCGCGAGCAGCGTTCTCGTCGTTGCCGATCGCGTAGATATTCACTCCTAAGCGGCTCCGGCGGAGCACCGCCCAGGCCAAGCCGAGGATCACGACCCAAACCAGCGCGCTCGGCGCCTTTGGGTCCAGGAAGAAGTTCGTGTAGCCGCCGGCGACGTGGCCGCCGGGTGACGGCAGGATCCACAGCGCGACGCCCTGGAAGATCGAAAAGGTGCCAAGCGTGACGAGAATCGGCTGTAGCCGGCCGAAAGCGACAAGCACGCCGTTCAGCAGCCCGCCGCCGGCGCCGATGAGCAGGATGAGAACCGTCCACAGCGCCTCGACCCCGAAGCCGCCGTGCAGCTTCAGCGCCGCGAGGCTGTTGCTGACGTCCATCATCCCGCCGATCGAGAGGTCGATCCCACGGGTCAGGATGACCAGCGTCTGGCCGAGCGCGGCCAGGCACAGCGGCATCGCGTGGTTGGTGATCGACGCCGCCTCGAAGGCTCCCGGGAACGAGCCGAGCGAGACCGAGTACAAGACGATGTAGATCACCAGCATCGCGACAAGCAGCGCGCCGGCGACGACGAGCGGCGCGTTCTGGGCGGCGATCTGCTGGCGGCGGGCCGCCACCCAGCCAGCCGAACGACCGAGACCTCGCAGGGGTTCCGCGCGCTCAAGCATGCGTCTCCTCTCGGAAAGATGCGCCGATGATTTCCTCGGAGGAGATCTCGCCCTGGAGCTCCTGGGCAATTGCCCCCTCGCGCAGCACCAGGACGCGATGGCAGAGATGGGCGATCTCCTCCGTGTCCGAGGAATAGAAGAGGATCGCGCGGCCTTCGCGCGCGAGATCGAGAATCAGGCTGTAGATGTCCTGCTTGGTGGCGACGTCGACGCCGCGCGTGACGTCGTAGAGCAACAGGATGTGTGAGTCGGCCAGCAGCCAGCGCCCAAGCAGGACCTTCTGCTGATTGCCGCCGCTGAGCGTGCCGACAGGCTGCCCGGGCCGGCGCGCATCGATGTGCAGGCGGTCGATCATCTCGCGGGCAGCGCCGCGCTCTGCGGCCGGCCGCAGCACGCCGCTGGCGGCCACGCGGCGCAGGATCGGCAGGGTCAGGTTGTCCCTAACCGACATCGGCAGCAGCAGACCCTCGGCCTTGCGGTCCTGCGGAATGAAGGCAATCCCCGCGGCGATCGCCTCGCGCGGATTGTGCAGCCGCTTGCGCTCGCCGCGGATCTCGATTTCTCCATCTGCCGGCGCGAGGCCATAGAGGGCGTGGAACAGCTCGCGCTGACCTTGGCCTTCCAGGCCGCCGATCCCCAGCACCTCGCCGGCGTGTAGCGACAGCGACACGCCGTGCAGACCGGAGGCGCTGAGCTCGCGAGCCTCGAGCACAACTTCACGCTCGGGCTCCTCCTCGGGCTCGACGTAAGCGGTGGAGACCTGCCGCCCGGTCATCAGCCTGACCGCCTCCTCCTCGGATATCTGCTCCTGGGTGCCAACGTCCGTGCCGTTTCGGAAGACCGTGACCCGGTCGGCGAGATCGGTCACCTCGCTCCAGCGGTGGGAAGTGAAGACCACGCAGGTGCCCTGATCACGCAGCCGGCGGACGAGGCCGAACAGCCATTCCACCTCGCGCCGAGCCAGCGCCGAGGTCGGCTCGTCGAGAATCAGGACTGACGGCTCGCGCATTACGGCGCCGACGATTTCCACGAGCTGCTGCTGAGCCAGCGCCAGGTTCTCCACCAGCTCACCGGCGTCGACCGACTCGACTCCGTGCTCGGCCAGCAGCTGAGCCGCGACGTCCGGCATTTCGAGCCGGCGGATGATGCGCCCGTGCCCGCGAGGCTCGCGGCCGATCAACAGGTTCTCCGCCACCGTCATCCGCGGCAGCAGCGTGAGCTCCTGGAACACCGTGGCCACTCCGCGCCGGAGCGCGTGCTCCGGCGAGCGCAGTCGCACGTCCTCACCCCGGATTCGTATCTGCCCCTCGTCGGGGCGGATCACGCCGGCGAGCGCCTTGATCATCGTGCTCTTGCCCGCGCCGTTCTCGCCTACGAGCGCGTGCACCTCGCCCGGCGCGGCGCGGAACGTGGCGTCGTCGAGCGCGACCACGCCGCCGTAGGACTTGCGGATATCGATGCCCTCGAGCGCTGCATCGCGCGGCTGACCGCCGGTCGCTTGGCGCGGTTCGTGTCCGGCGGGCTGTGCGGGTTCGCTCATGAGCGGATCACAGCGCCGGGAGCCTGACGTCGAGGGTCGCGCCCACCGGCTTGCCGGTCACCACCGAGGACAGCGGCATGTTGACGAGGTGCGCCGGGGTGGTATCGGTGAACGGGGTGAAGAAAGAGTCTTGGAGCTGCGGAAACACGGTCTGCCCTACCTTCACCGTCTGGGTGGTGACGGTGGGGTAAGGGACAGTCAGGCTCTTGCGCGGGTACTCGTGCCGCAAGATCCGCCGCGCCAGCTCGAGCGCGATCAGCACCAGGTAGGTCGGCTGCCCGATCGAGAACGCCTGGAGCTTTGTGCCCTTGGCGCCGCTCATGTAGAGGCGGAAGCCGTTCTCCGACTCTCCGGCCGTGGGCGGCAGTGGCCGCCCCGCTGCCTTGAACGCCTTGAGAATCCCGTCTGTTCCGCCTTGGGCCCAGATGCCGTCGATCTTCGGCAGCGACGGCAGTACTGCCGCCGTGTTGCGCTGAGCCACGGCCGAGTCCCACATCCCCGAGAACTTGTTGACGACCTTTATCCCGGGATTGCGGGAGAACACTGACATGCCTCCCGCGGTGCGCTGGGTGTCGACGTACGTCCCCGGAACGCCGGTGACCATGATGATGCTGCCTTTGCCGTGGAGCTCGCCGACGAGCCAGCGCGCGAGGTCGCGGCCAAACTTGAACTGGTCCGTGTTCACCTGCAGCGCGCCCGGCGCGGTGACGATGTTGTCGAACGACACGACGAGGATTCCCTGTTCGATGGCCTGGCTGACCACGCCGTTCAGGCCTGTCGGCGACGCCGAGTCGATCAGGATCGCGTCGACCCGGGCGGAGATCAGGTTCGAGAGCTGATTGGCCTGATCGGACATGTCGTTCTCGGAGTTGAACACCTGGCCGAAGACCTGCGAGCGATACGGCTCCATCGCCAGCGCGGCACGGTAGGTGTTCTCCATCTCGAGCCGCCAGGTGTTGCCGATGAACGAGTTGGCGAGCGGGATCTTGAGCTTGTCGTTCACCCGCGATCCGGCGGCGCCGTTACACCCGGCGACACCGAACACGGTAAGACCGGCCGCGGCACGACCCGCCGTGCCGATGAACCGTCGGCGAGTCAGTCCCGCCCGACGGCCGGTACTGGCCTGCTCCTCCACGACTAGACCCTCTTCCCGACTCGCCGAGGCCCAAACGCGGCTTGGTAACTTCACGCCGGGGTATCGTCAGCATGAGGACGAAACTGGAGAGAAAGGACGGGCGGAGTGACGAGCACGAACCAAACCGGCGCTGTCGGCACTCCCGCCGCGGAGCTGACCCGGGAGCAGGTGTTGCAGGCGCTCTCTCTGGTCAGCGAAGGCCGGAGGTATGACCTCGACTGCGGCCGCTTTCCGGGCATGCCCGTGTTTCCGGGTCACCCACCCTTCCAGGTCCTCTCGTATCGCACTCCACGCGGTCTCGACAACCAGGACGACCAGGAATGGCTTCGGGACAACGACGTGAACTTCCGCTGGAACAGCGAGGTAGTGACGGGCACCGTTCACACCGGAACGCACATCGACGCTCTCTCGCACATCACCGCGGGTGATGGTCACGGGTGGTTCGGCGGCGGCTCGGCCGAGCGCGACGTCGGCGATTTTGGTCCACTGCGCGACGACGCCACCGATATCCCGGCGCTGATCACGCGCGGCGTTCTGCTCGACGTGGCCGGCGCGCGTGGCGTTGATGCGCTGCCCGCTCACGAGGCGATTGGCGCTGAAGAGCTGCGCCAGGTGGCCGAGCGAGAGGGGGTCGAGCTGCGATCCGGCGACGTAGCACTGGTGCGGACCGGCTATCTGTCGGGATGGCCGGACGCGGATTTCATCGCCGCGCACGAGCAGGCGGGGATCGATCGCGACGCGGCGCTGTGGCTGGCCGAGCAGGGAGTGGTGGCGGTGGCGGGCGACACCGAGTCGCTCGAGGTGCTGCCCTCGACGGTCGCGCACAACCCTCACCCCGTGCACATCGCGCTGCTGCGCGAGCGCGGCATCTTCATCATTGAGATGGTCAACTGCGAGGAGCTCGCGCGTGACCGAGTCCACGTGTTCTGCTTCATCTGCCTGCCGATCTCGATCCGCGGTGCGACCGGCTCGATGGTCCGCCCGGTCGCGCTTCGCTGAGTGCCGTCCGGCGCCGGTGAAGAGCCGAGAGCTGCGTCGCTTCGGCGTCAGGTCGGTGGGGTAGGCAGGTCTCCGTGCGCGACTGCGAGATAACAGCGGTCGAAGTCCGCGACGTGAGGTTTCCGACATCGCGGAATCTGGCCGGCTCAGACGCGATGAACGAAGCGCCCGACTACTCCGCCGCCTACGTGATTCTCGAAACTGACAATGACCTGCGCGGCTACGGGATGACGTTCACAATCGGTCGCGGCACCGAGATCGTGGTAGCGGCGATTCATGCGCTGGCCCCAATCGTCAAGGGCCGGCGGCTGGGCGACATCGCCGCCGACCAGCGTGGCTTCTGGCGCTCGCTCACCGGCGACTCACACCTGCGCTGGCTCGGGCCGGAGAAGGGAATCGTCCACCTGGCTACGGCCGCGCTCGTCAACGCGGTGTGGGATCTGTGGGCGAGAGCCGAAGGCAAGCCGCTGTGGAAGCTCGTGGTCGACATGACTCCCGAGCAGCTCGTTGGCTGCATCGACTTCCGTTACATGACCGATGTGCTGACACAGGAGGAGGCGGTTGACCTGCTGGCGCGCGGGCAGGCGGGCAAGGCGGCGCGCGAGGCGGAGATAAGTCGTAGCGGGTTCCCCGCATATACGACGTCGGTTGGCTGGCTCGGTTTCTCCGACGAGGAGGTGCGGGAGCGCTGCCGCGTCGCAATCGCGCAGGGCTGGACGCACCTGAAGATGAAGGTCGGCGCGAGTCTCGAGGACGACGTCCGGCGGGCGACGATGATCCGCGAGGAGATCGGCGCCGAGCGGTTCCTGATGATGGATGCCAATCAGGTCTGGGAGGTGGCGGAGGCGGTGAGCGCGATCCGCCGCCTGGGCGAGTTCGACCCGTGGTGGATCGAGGAGCCGACGAGCCCTGACGACATCCTCGGGCACGCGCGAATCGCCCGAGAGGTGGCGCCGATCCGGATCGCCACGGGCGAGCACTCGCACAACCGGACGATGTTCAAGCAGCTCATGCAGGCTGGTGGCATCCAGGTCTGCCAGCTCGATTCGTGCCGCCTCGGTGGCGTCAACGAGGTGCTGGCTGTGCTGCTGCTCGCCGCGCGCTTCGACGTTCCCGTGTGTCCACACGCGGGCGGGATTGGCCTCTCCGAGTACGTGCAGCACCTTTCGGTGATCGACTACGTCGCGATCAGCGGTGAGCTTCGGGACCGGGTGATCGAGTACGTGGATGAGCTGCACGAGCATTTCGCCGCACCGGTACAGATCTCCGACGGCCGCTACGTGGTACCCGAGACACCCGGCTACAGCATCGAGATGCTGCCGGAGTCGCTCGAGGAGTACGCGTTCCCCGAGGGCGCCGCCTGGGCGGGCGCCGGCGTGCCGGCACGCTGATGAGCGTCGAATCGGCTGGGCTGCGGCTGGTCCGGGTCAGCGACCCGGATGGGAATGCCCGTGTGGGAGTGGTAGCCGGCGACGAGCTGGGGCTCCTGGGACACGACGACATGATCGGCACGCTCGAGCGCGGGGAGGTGGACAGCGTTCTCGACAGCGTCCCGATCCGCGACGCCGAGACACTCGCGCTTCCCGAGCCTTGGCGCGTTCTTGTGCCAATCGTGGCTCCGGAGACGTGGGCCGCGGGAGTCACCTACGAACGCAGCCGCGAAGCCCGCACCGCGGAGAGCCAGCGCCGCGACGTCTACGACCTGGTCTATGACGCGGAACGGCCGGAGCTGTTTCTGAAGGACGCCGCCGGGCGCCGCACGGTTGGCCCGGGCGAGCCGATCGCGGTTCGCAGCGACGCGAGCTGGAGCGTGCCCGAACCGGAGCTCGCGGTCGTGCTCGGCGCCGGCGCGCGGCCGCTAGCGGTCACGATCGGCAACGACGTTTCCTCGCGCGACATCGAAGGCGCCAACCCGCTCTACCTGCCGCAGGCCAAGATCTACGGCCGCGCGTGCGCGCTTGGCCCGGCGCTGCTGGTTCCGCTCGACTGGAGCGTCAGCTACGAGATCGAGCTGCGGATCTTCGATGCGTCAGGTCAGCTCCGATTCGAAGACGGCACGTCCACCGCGAGCATGTGCCGCTCGATCTCGACCCTGACCGAGTTTCTGCGGCGGGACAACCCGGTGCCCGCCGGTAGCGTTCTGCTGACCGGCACCGGAATCGTCCCCCCGGACGAGATGAGCCTGACGCCTGGGCAGACGGTGGAGATCCGGATCCCGGGTATCGGCGTTCTGCGAAGCCCGGTGGGCGGCGCCGCGCACCTAAACGAGCCAAAGGAGGACCAAGCCAATGTCTGAGACCGCC
>Ga0213876_10002533_pt1 | contig 10695 bp, 13 predicted proteins | sample BarmaccomBMRX_R9_FD_160113 | JGI IMG/M metagenome (GOLD analysis project Ga0213876, IMG submission 160113) | Root-associated microbial communities from Barbacenia macrantha in rupestrian grasslands, the National Park of Serra do Cipo, Brazil - RX_R9 | ecosystem: Host-associated > Plants > Roots...
TGATGCGCGAGACGTTGGAGCGATCCTCACTCGGCGGGCTGTCCAGCGGCGATCCGGTCAACCTAGAACGGGCCGTGACCCCGACCACCCGGCTGGGCGGCCACATCGTGCAAGGCCATGTCGACGGGGTCGGGACGATCGCGGCGCGGCGGCCCTCCGAGCACTGGGAGGAGGTCGACGTCGACCTGCCACCCGAGCTCTCCCGGTACGTCGTGATGAAGGGATCGATCACCATCGATGGGGTGAGTCTGACCGTGGCGGCCCTCGACGACGCCAAGGTGACGGTCAGTCTGATACCGGAGACGCTGTCCCGTACGACGCTCGGCTGGCGCGGCGTCGGTGACCTGGTGAACATCGAGGTCGACGTACTCGCGAAGTACGTCGAACGACTGCTCGCCGCCGGCCCGCGGGATGGAGCCACCCCATGACCTTCAGCAGCGTCGAGCAGGCAATCGCGGACATCGAGGCGGGAAAGGCCGTCGTCGTGGTCGATGACGCCGACCGGGAGAACGAAGGCGACCTAATCTTCGCGGCGGAGATGGCCACGCCGGAGCTCGTCGCCTTCATGGTCCGGTACACCTCCGGCTACATCTGCGTTCCGCTGACCGAAGCCGACTGCGACCGCCTCGAGCTGCCGCCGATGTACCACACCAACCAGGACCGGCGCGGTACGGCGTACACCGTCTCCGTCGACGCGCGCGAGGGAACGACGACCGGGATCTCCGCCCACGACCGCGCCCTCACGATGCGGATGCTTGCCGATCCGGCGTCCAGTGCAACCGAGTTCACGAGACCTGGTCACGTCGTGCCGTTGCGCGCAAAGGCCGGCGGGGTCCTGCGGCGACCCGGCCATACCGAGGCCGCGGTCGACCTGTGCCGGCTGGCCGGGCTGCGGCCGGCAGGCGTGCTGTGCGAGATCGTGAGCGAGAAGGACGTGGAGGACATGGCACGGCTCGACGAGCTCGAGCTGTTCTGCGCGGTGCATGGCCTCTCCCTGATCTCCATCGCCGACGTGATCGCCTACCGCCGTCGCACCGAGCGGCAGATCGAGCGGATGGCCGAAGCGCGCATCCCGACGGCGCATGGCGAGTTCCGCGCGGTCGGCTACCGGAGCACCGTGGACGAGATCGAGCATGTCGCGCTGGTGCGGGGCGACCTCGGCGACGGTGAAGACGTTCTCGTGCGCGTGCACTCCGAATGCCTGACCGGCGACGTGTTCGGCAGCCGGCGATGCGACTGCGGGCCGCAGCTCGATGCCGCGATCGCGACGATCGCCGCCGAGGGCAGGGGAGTGGTGCTGTACGTCCGCGGCCACGAGGGCAGGGGGATCGGCCTGATGCACAAGTTGCAGGCGTACCAGCTGCAGGACGAGGGGCAGGACACGGTCGACGCGAACGTCTCGCTCGGGCTCCCGGCGGACGCGCGCGACTACGGGACCGGCGCGCAGATCCTCGCCGATCTCGGCGTGCGGTCGATGCGACTGCTGACCAACAATCCGTCCAAGCGGGCCGGGCTCGAAGGGTACGACCTGCGAATCGTCGGGCGAGTGCCGCTGCCGGTTCGGGTAACCGCCGACAACCTCCGGTACCTCACGACGAAGCGGGACCGGATGGGCCACGACCTGCCCAACCTGCCGACGACGCTCGACGACGAGGTGACCGAAGCCAGCGCCGACCTGCTGCCGGCGGCGGTGAGCGAACGAGCGGCCGCGGCGGAGCCAGAGGCGGTCAGCAGCGCGCTTAGGCTCGCCCATGCTCGCGCCTTGTCGCCGTGGGCACTGCCGGTCGAGGATCCAGCGACGGAGGAGGTCTCGGGATGAGTGGAGCCGGGTCGCCCGAGGAGCGGGTCCTCGATGGTCACGGGCTGCGGGTCGCGATCGTCGCTGCGCGGTGGCACACCGAGGTCAGTGAAGGACTGGTGTCCGGCGCGGAGCGCGCACTTCATGACTGCCAGGTGTCCGACGTGTCGGTGCTGCGGGTCCCTGGAGCCTTCGAGCTGCCGGTGACCGCGAAAGCGCTCGCGGCGCAGCGCTACGACGCGGTGGTCGCCCTCGGCGTCGTGATTCGCGGCGGCACGCCCCACTTCGAGTACGTGTGCCAGGCGGCCACCGACGGGCTCGCCCAGGTCGCTGTCGACACCGGAGTCCCGGTAGGGTTCGGGTTGTTGACCTGCGACACGACGGAGCAGGCGCTCGACCGGTGCGGGCGAGCGGAATCGAGTGAGGACAAAGGACGGGAGGCCGCGATGGCTGCGGTCGAGACGGCACTTCTGCTGCGCAAGGTGCGCCGTGGTGAGGGCCATGAAGGGGCGGCCGGGCACTGAGCCTGGTTCGCCGTACTCCTGCCCTGCCCGTTCCTCTGAAAGGCTTCAGCCGTGCTCTCGCTCGTCCTTCCGAAGGGTTCCCTGGAAAAGCAGGTCCTTGACCTGTTCGACGCCGCCGATCTGACGGTGATCCGCGGCGGGGACCGTGACTACCACGCGCGGATCGACGATCCTCGCATCGACCGCGTCCGCTTCCTTCGCCCGCAGGAGATCCCGACGTATGTCGAGCAGGGGATCTTCGACCTCGGCATCTCGGGGCGTGACTGGGTCACCGAGACCGGCGCCGACGTGCAGAGCCTCGGCGAGATCGGCGGCGGCCGGGCCGGGGAAGCAGTCGTCAAGGTGGTACTCGCCGTACCGCGGGAGTCCGACTGGGAGTCGATCAAGGATCTCCCCGACGGCGTGCGCATCTCGACGGAGATGCCGGAGACCACCCGCCGGTTCTGCGCCGAGCATGGTGTGAGCGCCAAGGTCTTCACCTCCCACGGCGCGACCGAGGCGAAGATCCCAGACATCGTGGACGCCATCGTCGACCTCACCGAGACCGGCTCGTCGTTGCGCAAAGCCGGGCTGAAGGTGATCGAGACGTTGCTCACCTCCAAGACCGAGCTGCTCGCGAATCGTGAGGCGTACGCCGACGGCGACAAGCGTGCCGCGATGGACGACATCCTGCTGCTGGTCCGTGGCGCGCTGGTCGCGCGCGGCAAAGTCCTCCTGAAGCTCAACGTTGCCGCAGCGTCGCTCGACGCTGTGCTCGACGTGTTGCCAGCGATGGAGTCGCCGACCATCATGCCGCTCGCGCACGGCGAGTTGCGGGCGGTCGAGGCGGTCGTCGCCAAGCAGGGTGTCAACACCCTCATTCCCTCGCTGAAGGCTGCTGGAGCCCGAGACATCCTCGAGATCCCCATCGCCAAGATCGTCGAGTAGGGCGACCCCGGTGCGTCGGATCCCGTCGGGGGCGGCGGTTGGCGTCGCGGTGCTTGCGGGAGCGATGGTCGGCGTCCAGGGCCGGATCAACGGCGAGCTCGCGACCCGAACCGGGTCGGCGCTGGAGACTGCCGCAGCGTCGTTCGCGATCGGCCTTGCGATGCTTGCCGCAGCAATGCCCTGGCGGGCTCAGCCGACGCGCCGGTTGTTGCGGACCAAGGGACGATGGTGGTGGTGGCTCGGCGGCTTCGGCGGGGCCTTCCTTGTCTCGATGTCAGCGCACGGCGTGCCCCAGATCGGGGTTGCGCTGGTGACGGTCTGCCTGGTCGCCGGCACGACGGCCGGCGCGCTGTTGACCGATCAGCTCGGACTCGGGCCGAGCGGCAAACACCCAGCGACCTTCTGGCGATTCGCCGGGGTAGCGATCGTGGTCGCCGCGGTTGCCATCGGCGCGGTAGGGGAGAGCGGATCGTTCAAGCCCGCGCTGTTCCTGCTCCTCATCCTCGCTGGCGCCGCGTCGGCAGTGCAGCAAGCGGCGAACGGTCAGCTCAGGGTGATCTCGGACGTCGTCGTCGCATCGTTCGTGTCGTTCTTGGGCGGGACGCTCGTGCTGGTCATCGCGACGATCGTGGCGGGAGACCTCCACCTCGGTTTGCTGCCGAGCGCGCCGTGGCTCTACCTCGGTGGGCCGCTCGGCGTGTTCTACATCCTGGCTGGCGCGGCCACCGTCCGGTCGCTCGGCGTGCTGCGGTTCGTCCTCGGCGTGGTCGCGGGGCAGCTGATCGCGGCAGTCGTCATCGATGCGGCCTGGCCGGCACCGGGAATCTCGCTGCGGCCCGCCACGGTGATCGGGGCGCTCGTCACCGTGATCGGCGTCTGGCTCTCTGGGCGCGACCAGGGGCACGACTCGGCATCGGAGGAGTCGCCGGAGGACGTGGGGGAGGCCGACGCCGACCTGGCGGCGGCACTCGAGGGCAGCGATCTCGAGGCGGTACGGCGCCGGCTGCCCGCCGCTCGCGTCCTGGTCCCGGTGACAGCGACGGGAGAGGAGGCGACCGGTGCCGAGATGGCGGTCCCTCGCCTGATCGGGAAGGACGGCCGGCATGCGCTGCCGATCTTCACGTCGTACGACGCGCTTCGCGCCTGGCAGCCGGACGCCCGGCCGGTGCCCATGTCCGGGGAGCAAGCGCTCGTGGCGGCCGTCAGCGAGGGCTATCAGGCGGTGGTCATCGACGTCGCAGGGCCGATCACCCAGGTGCTGGAGATCGAAGCCGCGGCCGACTGAGCGCCACGCTGCTAGTCTTGAACGGCGACCGCTGGACGGCCATCCGGCCAGCGTGCAAGTGGAGCCAGACTCCCACCCGCTCGATCCTGGATTGACGGGTCTTCGTCGCCGGACCGACGGCACGCCGTTGGTGTGGTGGACGTCGTCGTCTGGGCCCCGCGTGCGTGTCGTGCGGGGCTCTTGCCGTGTAAGGGCACCGCGCACACCGACGATCCACTGGAGGTCCCATCAGCGTCGAACCCCGTATCAACGACCGGATCCGCGTCCCCGAGGTGCGGCTGGTCGGTCCGAACGGTGAGCAGGTCGGCATCGTCGCCATCGGCGATGCGCTCCGGTTGGCACAGGAAGCCGATCTCGATCTCGTCGAGGTCGCCCCTGACGCCCGCCCGCCAGTGGCCAAGCTCATGGACTACGGCAAATGGAAGTACGAGAACGCGCAGAAGGCTCGCGAAGCGCGACGCAACCAGTCGCACACGGTCATCAAGGAGATGAAGCTTCGGCCCAAGATCGATCCGCACGACTACGAGACCAAGAAGGGTCACGTCGTTCGGTTCCTGAAGGCCGGTGACAAAGTCAAGATCACGATCATGTTCCGTGGCCGTGAGCAGTCGCGACCCGAGCTGGGGTTCCGGTTGCTGCAGCGGCTTGCCGCCGACGTGGAGGAGCTCGGTTATGTCGAGTCCGCCCCCAAGCAGGACGGCCGAAACATGATCATGGTGATGGCACCCCACCGCGGCGGACAGCCACAACAGCGCCGGCGCGCCGAGCCAGCGGCCGCGACCGCGTCCGAGGCGGCAGTCCAGCCACCCGAGCAGGCCAGCGCATAGGCGCCGAAGCCGAAGCTCGAACCGCACTACCTGCACCACCCGACACAACGACCGAGGAGACGAGGCAGCGATGCCCAAGATGAAGACCCACAGCGGTGCGAAGAAGCGCTTCAAGGTCACCGGGAGCGGCAAGCTCCGGCACCGTCGCGCGGGCCGCAAGCACTACTTGGAGCACAAGCCCTCGACCCTGACCCGCCGGTTGAAGAACGACGAGGTCATGTCGCCGGGCGACGCCGCGAAGGCCAAGAAAATGCTCGGTATCTAGTCGTCCCCCTTTCTCGACGTACCTTTTCCGGCCTGCCGGACCTGACTTTCAAGGAGATCTCCGTGGCACGCGTGAAGCGGGCGGTCAACGCCCACAAGAAGCGCCGTGTTGTCCTCGAGCGCGCCAGCGGCTACCGCGGACAGCGCTCGCGGCTGTACCGCAAGGCCAAGGAGCAGATGCTCCACTCGATGAACTACTCCTACCGCGACCGGCGGGCCCGCAAGGGCGACTTCCGGTCGCTGTGGATCCAGCGCATCAACGCTGCGGCTCGCGCCAACGGCATGACCTACAACCGATTCATCCAGGGCATCAAGGCGGCGGGTGTCGAGGTCGACCGCAAGCATCTCGCCGAGCTCGCGGTCTCGGATGAGGCGGCCTTCGCTGCTCTCGTCGAGCTGGCGCGAACCTCGCTGCCGGCGACGACCGCGGCGGCATCGGACTCGGCTGCCTGACATCTCGCCGTCGCCCGACGCGGGGGAGGCCGGCCGGCGGCCGGCGATCTCCTCCGTCCAGAACGCTCATGTCGCGGCCGCCCGGTCCTTGCTCAGTCGCAAGGGGCGGGTGGCCGCGTCGGCGTTTCTCGTCGAGGGTCCGCACGCTCTCGCCGAGGCGCTCGGTTCCCCGGCGCACGAGGTCCGCGAGATCTTCACCACCGAAGCCGCGGCCGAACGCGACACATCGCTGCTCGAGAAGGCCCGCGGCCGGGACGTCGTGATCCGGCTCGTGACCGAGCAGGTGCTCGCGTCCCTCGGCGACACCGTGACGCCGCAAGGCGTCGTGGCGGTGGTCGGGAAGCCGACCACGACCGTCGCGTCGGTGATGTCCGGGGCGCCACGGCTCGTGGTCCTGCTGGAGGCGGTCGGCGACCCCGGAAATGCTGGCACCGCCATCCGCACTGCGGACGCCGCTGGGGCCGACGCGGTGATCGCCACCCGCGGCTCGGTCGATCTGTGGTCGGGCAAGTGCGTCCGGGCCACGGCGGGCAGCGGATTCCACCTGCCGGTCGTGGCCGACGTCGAGACGGTCCCGGTAGTCGAGGGGGCACGGGCCAGCGGGCTACAGGTGTTCGCGACCGCCGCGGACGGCGGCTGCGATCTCGACCAGCTGATCGACGATGGCGAACTGGCGGCGCCGACGATGTGGGTGTTCGGCAACGAGGCGCACGGCGTCAGCGCGGAGGTGCGGGCGGCGGCCGATCGCGTCGTACGGCTCCCGATCTACGGTGCCGCCGAGAGCCTCAACCTTGCCGCGACAGCGGCGGTGTGTCTGTATGCCTCAGCCCGGGCTCAGCGGCGCTGAATCGACAGGGCAGGGCTCTTCACGAGCGTCTGCAGCACGACGCAGTATCGCTTGGTGGTCTCGATCAATGCGTCGAGATCCGCGGCCGGGGCAGCTGACTCGAGCTCGAAGATCAACCGGATGTCGGTGAAGCCCACGGGTGCGTCGGGGTCGACGCCGAGGGTGCCGGTGAAGTCCAGGTCGCCCTCGGCCCGGACGGTGCCCGTGACCTCGATCTCTCGGTTGGTGGCCACCGACCGCAGCGTCACGCCGGCGCAGGCGACGAGTGCCTGCAACAGCATGTCGCCGGAGCACGCGAGAGTGCCCGTCCCGCCGGTCGCGGGATGCAGGCCGGCCTCGACGAGCGCCTGCCCGGTCTGCACCGAGCAGGCGACGTCGGAGTCGGCGAGCGAGCCATCCGCTCGGAGCGTGATCACCGCGGCGGACGGGTCCGCGCGATAACGCTCCTTGAGCGGACGCTGGAGCTCGCGTAGCTGGGCTCGATCCATGTGGCGCTCGTTACTCGCCGGTGGAGGGATCGATCACGGTGGCCACCTTGTGGACCTTGTCGATCGGGAAGCCACCGCATCGCGCGTGCTCGTGGATGATGTCCTCGTCCGGCGCGACATAGACGCAGTACAGCTTGTCGTCCGTGACGTAGCTCTGGAGCCAGTGGATGTCCGGACCGAGGCCGGCGATCACGCCGTTGGACTTCGCGCTGATGCCTTGCAGATCCTCCGCGGTGAGCTGTCCGGCACCCGGCAGATCGCGCTCGATGACGTACTTCGGCATGGGATTCCCCTCCTGATTTGTGTTACCGTACCGACCGTCGGTACGGATAACTACATTCCGACGGTACGGAGGGTGACATACCGTGAGTACGGACGTCAAGAGCCGTCGAGTAATTCAGGGGGAGGAGACCCGAGACGCGCTGATCGGAGCGGCCCGCGAGCTCTTCGGAACCCAGGGCTACGCCGCGACGTCCACCGAGGAGATCGTCTCGAAGGCTGGCGTCACGAAGGGTGCGCTGTACCACCACTTCTCGGACAAGGAACGGCTGTTCCGTGCGGTGTACGAGCAGATCCAGCGGGAGATCTCCGACGCGTCGGTGGTCGAGTTCTTGCAGGCCGACAAGTTCGAGCCGTTGGTCACCGGGTGCCAGCTCTGGGTGGACTCCCACTCCGACCCGATCGTCCGCCAGATAGTGCTGGTCGACGCGCGCGGCGTGCTCGGGCCCGAGGTGACCCGGCAGATCGAGACGAGGTTCTCCACCGTTGCTCTTCGTGGCGCCCTTCGCACCGCGATGCACGCGGGGGTCATCGAGCGCCGCCCGCTGCGGCCGCTGGCGTTCATGCTGATCGGCGCGCTCACCGAGGCTTGCCTGTACGTCGCGGCCGCCGAGGATGCGGAACTTGCGCGCGACGAGGTCAGCCGGCTGATCCTGGATCTCCTCGCCGGATTGCGCGCGGCCTGACGGCCGCCGGCGCCCGATTTCGCTACGCTCAGAGCCTGGCTTTGTAGGGAGGGCTCAGCGTGCGCGAGGGGCAGCACGCCGCGGCCGGGTACGACGACCTGCCGGATGGCGTCGTCGTGGCAGACGGGAGCGGCACCGTCGTGGCGGCGAACCTTGCCGCCACGCGGATCCTCGACGTCCAACAGTCGGAGCTCGTCGGGGTACCGCTGGCCAAGGTGCTGCCGCTACTCGATCCGCAGGGCCGGGACTGGTGGGAGTGCACGGATCCTTACGGCGGGCTGTCCACCCGGGTCCGCCAGCCGGAGCGGATGCTGAGCCTGGTCCGCCCGGACCGGCCAGACCTCGCGCTGCTGGTGACGGCGACCTATGTCCGGGATGACAAGCACACCGTCGAGCGTGTGGTCGTGTGCTTTCGGGACAACCGAGCCCGTGCGAAGCTCGAGCGCAGCGGCGCCGAACTGGTGTCCGTCGTCGCCCACGAGCTGCGCTCACCCCTGACCAGCGTGAAGGGTTTCACCGCGACGCTGCTCGCGAAGTGGGAGCGCTTCAACGACGACCAGAAGCTGCACATGCTGCAGACCATCAACTCGGACGCGGATCGGCTCACCCGTCTGATCAGCGAGCTCCTCGATGTCTCCCGCATCGAAACCGGCCGGCTCGAGGTGCGCAAGCAGGTCGTCGACCTGCCGGAGCTCGTGCAGCGAGACATCGACTCCCGGGTCGCGGCGGGCGAGGCGGCCGACCGGTTCGTTCTCAAGGTCGAGAGCACGCTTCCCGAGTTGTGGGCCGACCCGGACAAGCTGGCGCAGGTCGTGGGCAACGTCATCGAGAACGCGCTGCGTCATGGCGGTGGGACGGTGACCATCAAAGTCGGGACCGATGGTGACTACGCCACGCTCGAAGTGAGCGACGAGGGCGAAGGGATCAAACGCGAGGCGCTGCCGAGGATCTTCACGAAGTTCTGGCATGACGCAAAGCGCGGCGGGACCGGCCTCGGGCTGTTCATCGCGAAGGGGATCGTCGACGCGCACGGCGGGACGATCGAGGCGGGCAACGGCGACGACTGCGGTGCGGTCGTGCGATTTAGGTTGCCCGCGGGCACTCCAAGCTTTGCCGACTGAGTGACCGCGGGCGCGCGACCGCCCTGTCCATAGACTTCCGCGAGGTTTCCCATGTCTGCTCCCAACGACCCGTACGACCCGAAGGAAGTGGCCGCGCTGTCCACCGACGAGCTCGCGGCCGCCCAGCGCGCCGCGCTGGCAGCGTTCGAGGCAGCCACTGATCTCGACCAGCTCGCGGCGGCGCACTCCGCGCATCTCGGCAACAAGGCGCCGGTTGCGCTCGCTCGCCGCGAGCTCGGAGCGTTGCCGCCGCAAGCGCGCGCCGACGCCGGCCGTCGTGTCAACGAGGTGCTCACGGCGCTCACAGCGTCCTACGAGGCGGCCCGCACCGGGCTCGAGGCCGCGCGCGACGAGCGGGTCCTGATCGAAGAAGCCGTGGACGTCACCCTGCCCTGGGACATGACGCCGCCCGGTGGACGGCATCCGCTGACGCTGGTGCAGGAACGGACATCAGACGTCTTCGTCGCGATGGGTTGGGAGGTCGCGGAGGGTCCGGAGGTCGAGGCCGAGTGGTTGAACTTCGACGCTCTGAACATCCCACGGTCGCACTCTGCGCGCGAGGCACAGGACACGTTGTGGCTGGATCCGCCCGACGGCGGCGTCCTGCTGCGCACCCACACCTCGCCGGTGCAGCTGCGCGCGCTGCTCGCGCGCGGGGCGCCGTGCTACGTCGTGGTGCCGGGTCGGGTCTACCGGCAGGAAGCCCTTGACGCGACCCACTCGCCGGTGTTCCACCAGCTCGAGGGTCTGGCGGTCGATGAAGGGCTGACGATGGCCGACCTGCGCGGGACGCTCGACTTGTTCGCCGAGTCGATGTTCGGCGCCGGCGTACGGACCCGACTGCGGCCTGACCACTACCCGTTCACCGAGCCATCCGCGGATGTCGACCTGCTGTGCTGGGTGTGTCACGGATCGTCGACGGAGCCGGGCGCCGAGTTCTGCCGGACCTGTCGATCCGAGGGCTGGATCGAGTGGGGCGGCAGCGGAATGGTGCACCCTGTCGTGCTCCAGTCCGCAGGGGTCGACCCGGATCGCTACACGGGTTACGCCTTCGGCATCGGGATGGAGCGCACCTTGATGTCGCGCCACGACCTCGCGGACATCCGCGACCTGGTCGAGGGCGACGTTCGCGTCACCACGGCGCTCGGCCGGGAGGCCTGATGCGCGTCCCCATGTCATGGCTGCGCGACTACGTA
>Ga0213876_10002534_pt1 | contig 10690 bp, 9 predicted proteins | sample BarmaccomBMRX_R9_FD_160113 | JGI IMG/M metagenome (GOLD analysis project Ga0213876, IMG submission 160113) | Root-associated microbial communities from Barbacenia macrantha in rupestrian grasslands, the National Park of Serra do Cipo, Brazil - RX_R9 | ecosystem: Host-associated > Plants > Roots...
GGCCATCGACGCCGGCAAGGAGATCATCATCGCGGAAATGCAGGTGGGTTTTGCGAGCTTTCGCGAGCGCTACACCAGCCGCATTGTGGTCGATCCTGCGGCGCGCCGCATTGATGTGCGGCAAGTCCACGGCGTGTTCCGCGAGCTGGAGAATTGCTGGCGCTTCAAGCCGGAAGGGCAGGGCTGCCGCATCGATTTTTTCGTGCGCTTCGAATTCCGCAGCCGGCTGCTCGGCATGGTGGCTGGCACCGCCATGTCGCTTGCCGTGTCGAGCATGACGCACGCGTTTGAGGAACGGGCACGCAAGCTCGCGCTAAAACAGGCGCTGCAAAAGCTTTAGCGCCGCTTCGACGGATTTGAGGCGGATATTGCTCCGGCAGATGTCGCCGAAGCGATGTTCCTCGTGCAGCAGCGCGCCGCCTTTGCGCGCCGCGGCGATGTTCACGAGGCCGACGGGCTTCTCGGCCGTGCCGCCATCCGGTCCGGCAATGCCGGTCACCGCGACGGCGAGGTCCGCGAGGGAATGCGCCAGCGCGCCTTCCGCCATCGCTCGCGCCACCGCTTCGGACACCGCGCCGTGTTCCTCAATCAGCGCGGCCGGAACGCCGATCAGCTCAGTCTTTGCGGCATTGGAATAGGTGACGAAGCCTCGTTCAAACACATCGGAGGAACCGGCAATGTCGGTGAGCAGTCCGGCAATCAATCCGCCGGTGCAGCTTTCGGCCGTGGCGATGCGCAATCGCTTCTCGCGCGCTTCGTCCAGCAACGCGCGCGCAAGGATCAACAGTTGCTCCGGGAACATCGCCTCAGATTAGGTTCAGGTGCGCGAGCACGGCAAGGATGGCGCCCGTCATCAGCGCCGCGACAATATCGTCCGCCATGATGCCGATGCCGCCGTGCAGCCGCTCGACATGGCGAATTGGCCAAGGCTTCCAGATGTCGAAAACGCGGAACAGCAGGAAGGCCAGCGCATAGGCGAGGGGCGCGATCGGCGCGAAGGCGCAGGCGATCCATTGTCCCGCCAGCTCGTCGATAACACATTCGCAAGGGTCGTTGGATTTGGATTGCGTGGCGTACACCTCGGAAGCCCAGGCGCCAATCGCGAACGCCACAATCCCGAACGCCAGCACGGCAAAGCGCCCGCCCGACCACGCAATCAGCCATGCGAGGAGCAGCGCGACGGCGCTTGCGACGGTGCCTGGCGCCGTGCGCACATAGCCAACGCCGAACAATGTCGCGATGGCGCGGGCCATGTTCACGTCGGAAGCCGGATGGTTGCCGTCGCCTGCGCCGCAAGGCCTTCACTACGGCCTGTGAAGCCGAGGCCTTCGGTTGTCGTCGCTTTCACGCTGACCCGTCCGATATCCAGTTCCAGAATCTCCGCGACACTGGCGCGCATCGCTCCGCGATGCGGCCCGATCTTCGGTGCTTCGCAGATGATCGTGATATCGCAATGGAGAATGGTGCCGCCACGTTGCTTCACCAGTTCGGCGGCATGGGCGAGGAATAGCCGCGACGCGGCGTGTTTCCACTTCGGATCCGATGGCGGAAAATGCTGGCCGATATCGCCCGCTGCAACTGCGCCTAGAATTGCATCCGTCAATGCGTGTAATCCCGCGTCCGCGTCCGAATGCCCCTCGAGCCCGCATGCGTGCGGAATACGTATGCCGCACAGCCAAACGTGATCGCCCGCCGTGAAGCGGTGCACGTCGAACCCACCGCCGGTGCGGATATCTGCCTTGCCGCCAACAAGCCTTTCCGCAAAGGCAAGATCGGATTCCGTGGTCACCTTGATATTCGCCTCCTCACCGGCAACCGCGATGATCTTCATCCCGGCACGTTCGGCCAACGCGATATCGTCTGTCGCGCCGCCGCCAGCGAAACGAGCATGTGCTTCACGGATACCTGCATACAGGAAGCCTTGCGGCGTCTGCACGCGACAAACCCAGTCGCGCGGTATGGCGTCGCCCACCAGACCGCCATTCATCTGCCGCAGAGAATCGGAGACCGGCAACAACGGAACGACGGCCTCGGCACCTTGTTTCAGCACCGCGGCGACGGAGGCGATGATATCGCTGGAGACAAGCGGCCGCGCGGCATCATGGATCAGTACAAATTCAGGAGCGTGCGGGGAAAGTGCGTCGAGGCCACGCCGTACCGATTCCTGCCGGGTCTCTCCGCCCGGCACTGGCGGCAGTGCGTCGAGGCCGCGCATTGCCGAAGCATAGTGCACCTCCTGGCCCGCGCCGATGACCACCTGCAATGCACAACAGTCTTTTGCGGCGAGGAATGCGTTGACCGCCCGGCGAATGATCGGGAGGCGCCCAAGCGTTTCATATTGCTTCGGAACCGAGCCTCCAAAACGGCTGCCGCTGCCTCCTGCCACGATCAGGGCGGCAAAACTCCCCATCACCATCTCCTCTGTGGACCGCACGGATGCGGTTTTGGCGGCATCAACGCGGCTTTCTTGCCACAGGTGCGGTGAGGCCGCTACAGTAAAGGCCGACAAGGTCGACTGGCCAACGCGACAGCATTCTATGGCAACATCAACTACTCTGGACGTGACACCGGCGCCATTGGGACTTTGGCGCCTGCTATCGCGGCCGACACTGTACGCGAGCGGCCTGGCCGTTATTGCCGCCGCCTCCGGCCTCATCACCTACGCGGCTGTCACGGGCCTCGTACCGTACAGGCCCAGCCATGCCGGCTTGTATGCACTGATTGCCCTTAACGTTCTTCTTGTCGCCACCCTGGGATTGCTCATTGCCTGGCGGCTGACCCGGCTGTGGGCGGCCCGCCGCTCCGCCGGCACGCAGCTGCAAATGCGGCTGGTGGGGCAATTCGCGGTTATTGCCGTCGTGCCGGCCATACTGATCGCCGCTTTCGGAGGCGTTATTGTCAATCAAGGCGTCGAGGGGTGGTTCTCACCTCGGGTGAAAGGGGCCCTCGGAAATGCTGTCAACGTGGCGCAGCGCTACGTGCAAGAGCACGAACGCTCGATCGTGGCCGACGCCTACGAAATCGCAAGCAGCATCCAGTACGATCCCGAACTGTTCGATGCGAACCGGCACGTTCGTCCGGATGTGCTGTTCGCGAAGCTGGCCACCGTCACACGCGACCGGAGCCTGCAGGCCTCCTATATCCTGAACTCAAAGGCGCAAATTCTCGGCAGCACCAAGCAACGGTTTCTGCCTGATCTGAAGCCTCCTTCACCGGCAGAGATTGCCCAGGCCAGTCGCGGCACGGTGGTGATCGACGCCAATTCCCGGATCGGCAACTCCAAAATCGGCGTGGTGCGGGCCCTCATTCGCCTTCAGGCACTGAACGATGCGTACCTGCTCGTGGTGCGTACTGTCGATCCCAAGGTGCTGGCCTATTACCAGAACACGGTCAGCGCGGTGTCGGAGTACAAGCGTCTGGAACGCGACCGGTCGCAGATCCAGCTGCTGTTTGCGGCCATCTATGGCGTGGTCTCCCTGTTGACTCTGCTCGGCGCAATCTGGCTCGGCATCTGGGCGGCCAACCGGCTAGGCCGTCCGATCGCGAAGCTCATCGGCGCCGCGGAAGAAGTATCAACCGGAAATCTTCGCGCGCGCGTGGCCGTTGAGCGAAACGACGACGAAATGGCGCTTCTCGGCCGCACCTTCAACCGGATGACGTCACAGCTGGAAGCACAGCGAAGCGAATTGGTCGATGCGAACCGCCAGATCGATGCCCGCCGCCGCTTTACCGAAGCCGTGCTGGCAGGTGTCAGCGCCGGCGTCATCGGACTCGACGGAGAAGGGCGGGTCACCATCGTCAACCGGGCCGCCGCGCGCCTGCTTGATGCCGCGCCGGAGGAGATGGAAGGGCAGCATTACGCGGAAGCGGTACCGGAGCTTGCCGGACTAATCCGGCGTGCTGTTCAAGAACCGGTGGGCCGGGCAAGCGGCGAAGCCACCGTCAAGCGGGCCGGCAAGAATCGAACACTGAGCGTGCAGGCAGGACGCGAGGCGGGCGAGGCCGGCTACATCGTAACCTTCGACGACATCACCGATCTCGTTTCGGCGCAGCGCACGGCCGCCTGGGCCGACGTGGCGCGGCGGATCGCGCACGAGATCAAGAATCCGCTTACACCGATCCAGCTTTCCGCGGAGCGTCTCAAGCGAAAGTACTTGCGCGAAGTGGAAACCGACCCGGAGATCTTCCAGCAATGCACCGATACGATCATCCGGCAGGTGGGCGATATCGGCCGGATGGTTGATGAGTTTTCTTCCTTTGCGCGGATGCCGGCGCCTCAAATACGGCGCGAGAACGCGCACGAACTCCTGCAGCAAGCGATTTTCCCCCAGCGCGTTGCCAATCCCTCCATCGCCTTCTCAGTGAATGCTCCGCGGGCGGCCCTCCATGTGGAGTGCGACGGGCGGCTCATCATTCAGGCGCTTACCAATGTACTGAAGAATGGCGCTGAGGCGATCGAAGCGCGGCTCGCCAAAGGTGATGATACACCCGGCACGATCGCTACGAGCCTGGAGATCGATGGGGACCGTCTTGTCATTTGCGTCATCGATAACGGCATTGGACTACCCGCCGACCAGCGACATCGCCTGACGGAACCGTACGTCACCACGCGGGTAAAAGGCACCGGACTCGGTCTCGCTATCGTGCGAAAGGTTTTCGAAGATCATGGTGGGGATCTTTCGCTGACGGATGCCGGTGAAGAATCGCGTGGCGCGGAAGTGCGCATGACGTTGCCGCTTCGCGCCAAGAGTTCACGGACGTTGGAAAAGGACAATTTTGAGAATGAGCAAGACCGGCTCGCTAATCCCGCCTGACATTCTGATTGTCGACGACGAGGCAGATATTCGTGACCTCGTCGCTGGCATATTGAAAGACGAGGGCTACGAACCCCGGCTGGCGGGAGACTCCGAGTCGGCGCTCAACGCGGTGCGTACCCGCCGGCCGCAGCTTGTCATTCTGGACATCTGGCTGCAGGGCAGCCGCATGGACGGCATTCAGGTGCTCGATTCCCTGAAGCGCGACCATCCCAACCTTGCCGTGGTGATGATCAGCGGCCACGGCACGATCGAAACCGCGGTCGCCTCGATCAGGAAAGGAGCTTACGATTTCATAGAAAAGCCTTTCAAGGCCGACCGCCTGATTCACGTGGTGGAGCGGGCGCTGGAAGCGGCACGGCTGAAGCGCGAAGTGCAGGAACTCAAGCTGCGGGCAGGGGACGATACCGAACTGGTGGGAGGTTCGAGTGTTGTCTCGCAGCTGCGTCAGCAGATCGACAAGATTGCGCCGACCAACAGTCGTGTCCTGGTCAGCGGTCCGGCCGGGTCCGGCAAAGAGGTGGCCGCACGGCTGATTCATTCACGCTCGCGCCGTGCGGCAAACGCCTTCGTCGCGTTGAATTGCGCAACCATGGCGCCGGATCGCATCGAGCTCGAGCTCTTCGGTGAAGAGAGCAATGAGGGGCCGCGAAAGATCGGCGTGTTTGAGCTTGCGCACAACGGCACGCTCTATCTTGACGAAGTGGCCGATATGCCGTTGGAGACACAGGCCAAGATCCTGCGCGTTCTGGTGGATCAGACCTTCACCCGGCTTGGCGGCACCACGCGCGTGCAGGTGGATGCAAGGGTGATTTCATCGACCACGCACGACCTCCGTAACGAGATCGCCGCGGGACGCTTCCGCGAGGATTTGTACCACCGCCTCAACGTCGTTCCGGTGCGCGTGCCGGCGTTGGCCGAGCGGCGGGACGATATCCCGATGCTGGTTGGCCATTTCATGAAACGCTTGTCGGCAGCCTCGGGGCTCTCAATGCGCGAGATCGGCGACGATGCGATGGCGGTTCTTCAGGCGCATAGCTGGCCGGGCAACGTGCGCCAATTGCGCAATCTGGTGGAACGGCTCCTGATTCTCGCTACCGAGGATGCCATACGGGCGATCTCGGCCGAGATGCTGCCGCCAGACCTCGGCGGCGACGGACCGTGGAGCAATGGCGGTCGCGAGATGGTGATTTCGCTGCCGCTGCGCGAAGCCCGCGAGATCTTCGAGCGCGAATATCTGCTGGCGCAGATCAACCGCTTCGGCGGAAATATCTCGCGCACGGCGACCTTCATCGGCATGGAGCGCTCCGCCCTGCACCGCAAGCTCAAGTCGCTTGGCGTCGGTCCGAACGGCACCAAGGAGCAGGCATTCAACGCATGAGCGAACCACAGCACGGCTGGCCAGCCCGCGAACCCGTTGGCCGCATCGCCTACGTCAATGGCCGCTACATCCCGCACAGCATCGCTGCGGTTCATATCGAGGATCGCGGATTGCAGTTCGCGGATGCCATTTATGAAGTGGTGGGCGTAACTGCCGGGACATTTCTCGATGAGGAAGAGCATCTTGCCCGGCTTGCCCGCTCCGTTGACGAAATCGGCATGCCGATGCCGGCAAGCCCCGCCGTGCTGAAAGTGATCACCCGCGAAATGGCTCGCCGCAATCGATTGCGCGATGGTCTTATCTATTTCCAGATCACCCGCGGCGCGGTGCGCCGGGATCATGCCGCACCCGACAGGCCGCCGCGTCCGACCCTGATCGTCACCGCCCGAAGCCTTGATCCCACTACCATCGAACGGCGGCGGCAAACGGGCGTGCGCGTAATCAGCCACCCGGACGAACGATGGGCGCGGTGCGATATCAAATCCACAGCTTTGTTGCCGAACATCTTGGCCAAAACGGCGGCGCGCAAGGCTGGCGCTTTCGAAGCGTGGTTGGTGGACAAAGACGGCTTCGTCACCGAAGGCTCTTCGACCTCGGCGTGGATCGTGACCCAGGAGGGCAGGGTCATCACCCGTGATCTGACCAATGCCATCCTGCCCGGGGTGACGCGCGCGATCATTTTGAAGGCGGCGGCCGAGGGGCAAATCCCTGTCGTGGAACGTAAATTCACGCTCGCCGAGGCCTTCGCCGCCAAGGAAGCCTTCATCACCGCGGCAACCTTGGGGGCCACAGCCGTGATCGCGATCGATGGCCGCCAAATCGGCGATGGCAGGCCCGGCGCACTCACCCGCCGCGTCCAGGAGCTGTACCGCCACGCGGCGGCGGCCCGCGGGAAACCATAAGGATAGTTTGCCCTGGAATTTCGCCTTTGCGGCAAATCACCCTATGCTCTCGATTCGCTTCGCAACGGGGCGAACAGAAGCGCAAGCGGGCGCCAATATGACTGAAAAACACCAGAACCTGCAGGACACTTTTCTGAATGCCGTGCGTAAGAGCAAGGCGGCCGTGACGATCTTTCTGGTCAACGGCGTGAAGCTCCAGGGTCACATCACGTGGTTCGACAATTTCTGCGTGCTTCTCCGCCGGGACGGCCAGGCCCAACTGGTATACAAGCACGCGATCTCGACCGTGATGCCGCTGGGGCCGATCCCCCTGCAGGATCAGGAGACAGTGGCGGCGGCGCCGGTTTTGGAACACGCCTGAGTCCGTCGCCACGGAAACCGCGCGGCGGAAACACGCCTCGCCGCACCGCCTTTGTCGTCCACATCGAACGGAAAGCGCGCGCCCGCGGCGAACTGCGCGACGCGCCAGCGCGGCTTGCCGAAGCGGTGGGACTGACGCAGGCGATCGGCCTTCAAGTCATTGGCGAATACATCGTGCCGCTCTCGCGGCCGGTGCCGGCGACCTTGATGGGCTCCGGCAAGGTTGAAGAAATTGGCGCAGGCACGCGCGGGCTCGAGCCTGAAGTCATCATCGTCAACGCGCAGCTGTCGCCGGTGCAGCAGCGCAATCTGGAGCGGGCGTGGAAGACCAAGGTGCTGGACCGCACCGCGCTCATTCTGGAAATCTTCGGCGAGCGGGCGCAGACGCGGGAAGGGCGGTTGCAGGTGGAGCTGGCGCACCTCACCTACCAGCGCTCGCGGCTGGTGCGCAGCTGGACGCACCTTGAGCGGCAACGCGGGGGCTTCGGCTTTCTCGGCGGCCCCGGCGAAACGCAGATCGAAACCGACCGGCGCCTCATCGGCGAGCGCATGGCGAAAATCCGCCGCGAACTGGAAGAGGTGAAGCGCACGCGCGGATTGCATCGCAGCGCGCGCAAGCGGGTGCCGTACCCGATCGTCGCGCTGGTGGGCTACACCAACGCCGGCAAGTCGACGCTGTTCAACACGCTGACGAAATCCAAAGTGATGGCGAAGGATCTGCTGTTCGCCACGCTCGATCCGACCATGCGCGCGCTGAAGTTGCCCGATGGCCGTAACGTCATTCTCTCCGACACGGTCGGTTTCATCGCCGACCTGCCGCACGAGTTGATCGCCGCCTTCCGCGCCACGCTCGAAGAAGTGCTGGAAGCAGATGTCATCCTGCACATCCGCGATGCCGCGCATGAGGAGACGGAAGCGCAGAAGGCTGACGTGATGACGGTGCTGGCCGAGCTTGGCATCGATGCTGATGGCGGGCGGCCGATCCTGGAAGTGTTGAACAAGATCGATCTTCTGGACACGGACGAACGCGAGTCGCTGCTGGCGCGCGGCAAGCGCGGCGGGACCGTTGCGATTTCGGCGCTCACCGGAGAGGGACTTCCGGAACTGCTGGAACGCATCGGGCAGGCGCTGAGCGCGAGCGAAACTCTGTACCGCTTGCGGCTCGATCCGGCGGACGGGGCAGGGCTTGCCTGGGCTTACAAGCACGGGCGGGTGACGGCGCGGCGTGATCGTGCCGACGGGCTTTGGCTCACCGTGTCGGTCGATCCCGCCGACATCGACCGTTTCCTGACGCGCTTCGGCGACGACATTCGCCTCGAACCGGCTGTCCGCCGCGCGGGGTGAACCGCGCCGGACGCGCACATAGCAGCGCTCCGGCCGTACAATCTTGTAGGTGACCTGTGGACGAGGCCGGGGCAGCGCCGAGCGAAGGGGCGCCAGCGCGGCCTTCACCATCCGCACATAGAGCCCGATCGCGCGATGGAATTCGCAAAACGCAGCTGTATGGGCACCCGATTTCCGCGCATTTTGGTTTCCCATCGGCGCCCCACCTTTGGGTTTAGATCGATTTATCCTCCCCCGCTTGCGGGGGAGGTGCCGAGCGCACGTTGCTGCGCGAGGCGGAAGGGGGACTTGCGCCATTCCCCCTACCGTCTCGCCGCTGTGCGGCGATCCACCTCCCCCGCAAGCGGGGGAGGATAACATCTTGATCTCGCTATAAAATCTGTCGAAGGTTGTTTTGCGGAAATTGAGGGAGGGGGGCTCCCCCTCCTTCGGCAACGTCGGCAGATTTGGCAGCCGCAGGTTCGCCAACAGGATGGCCGTGAGTGAATCGATTCTCGATAACTGCTCCAGCAAGCCGAGCACAAAGGCCGTCGCAATAAAGGCGTTGTGCAGCCGGAGATACTCGCTGACGTAAGCCGAGCGCAGCCGCCAGTGGCCGGCCGCCAAGGCCCGCTTCAGGCATTCATCCAGCAATCCCACCTGCGCCCGTACCTGTTCCGGCAGGCCGGACAAATCCTGCTTGCGCATTCCAACAAAGTAGAACAAAGTAAGTACAATTTCAACTCCTCAACTCCTGGGAAGATGGAATTTGCCCGGCTATGAGATCGACGAGGACGGCCTGCCGCGTTCCGTTGTAGGCGAGTGGGCTCTGGAGAAGCACGAGCGGTTGCGCAAGTACGTTGACATCACGCGCGCGATACGCCGGAAATTTATCGTCCCTGACAGTTCGCGAAAGTATGTCGGGGGAGCAGCATACATCGACCTATTTGCAGGGCCTGGACGCGCCCGAATTCGCGAGTCGACGCGCGTTATTGATGGCAGCCCGGTCGTTGCGGCAAGGGCCGCCGCCACAAGTAAGGGTCCATTTGGAGAGATGCATCTTGCGGATGCCGATCAGCAACTCTGCGAAGCTTCCGTCAAGCGCGTGCGAAATGCGGGGGGCGTTGTTACAGGCTATGCAGCTTCAGCAGAGGTAGCTGCGAAAACGGTCGTCGCGAAGCTAAATTCGGATGGGCTGCACTTCGCATTCCTTGACCCCTACAATTTGGAAGGCCTCACATTTGCAACTATCAAACAGCTCTCGATGCTTCACCGCGTTGATATCCTTTTGCATTTGAGCGTCGCAGATTTGCAGCGAAATCTGGACCGATATTCGGCGGCGCTGCATTCTCCGCTCGACGAAGTGGCGCCCGGATGGCGAACGGCGGTTAATCTGAAGCAATCCGCCAACTCGCTTCGGGTGGCTTACGTTTCGTACTGGCAAGACAAGATGAAGGAGCTTGGCTTCACACACCGCGGTGTGGAGTTGGTTACAGGAAGTAGAAATCAGCGGCTCTATTGGCTCGTGTTTTTAAGCCGGAGTGAATTCGCAAACGATCTGTGGGATAAGATCAGGCACATCTCCGGGCAGGGGCAGCTAGGGTTATGAGTAGTGGCTGGGATTAGCGACATCGAGTGGACGGACGCGACATGGAATCCGGTTTCCGGATGTACGATCTTGTCGCCCGGCTGCACGCATTGCTACGCCATGCGCATGGCGGCACGGCTCCAGGCGATGGACCATGCCGCCTATAAAGACGTTACGCGCAAGGTGAACGGGAAGGCGGTCTGGACCGGAACATTGCACCTGAACGAGCGGGCCCTAACGATTCCGTTGCGCTGGCGCGCGCCACGAAAAATCTTCGTCAACTCCATGTCCGATCTGTTTCAGGACGGCATACCCAGCGAAT
>Ga0213876_10002535_pt1 | contig 10689 bp, 13 predicted proteins | sample BarmaccomBMRX_R9_FD_160113 | JGI IMG/M metagenome (GOLD analysis project Ga0213876, IMG submission 160113) | Root-associated microbial communities from Barbacenia macrantha in rupestrian grasslands, the National Park of Serra do Cipo, Brazil - RX_R9 | ecosystem: Host-associated > Plants > Roots...
GAGGGCGTTGGGCTTGAGGGCTCCTGACTTGTTCCGGCCCCCGGCAAACACCTCGTCGGGGTTCTCTCCGGCCATGATCTCGGCCGCACGGCGCTTGGATACCCCGGGAGCCATAATCCCCTCGCGCTCCTCGACGGTGTTGGACGTCTTCGGGTTCCGGTGCCACCAGATCCGCTCACCGGGGCCGCCCAGCGGCCGGTGCTCGCGGAGCGCCTCGGCCGCGTCGCGGACGTTCTGGCCCCACGCGGTCTGGGGCGAGTAGGTCGCCAGGAGCCCGGCGGCCTCCTGGGTCGAGACGCCGTACTTCTTCCCGAGCGCCTGGGCCAGCCTGTGAGCGTGGGGGTACCACACCTCACCGGACTCGTGCTCTCCGGCGGTGCCCTGGTTCCACATGTCCACGATGTTCCGGGCCGAGACCGGGTGCCGATCGAGCCAGTCGCGGGTCTCGGAGTTGGTCCAGCGGCCCTTGCGGTCTCGGGGCTCGGCGGGGTCGTAGGCCAAGTCGAGCGCGGACACATCCCAGACGCGGACCGGGAACTTCCGGCCAGCGCGGCGGGCGGCCTCGGCCCGGTGGTGGCCGTCCTGTATGTAGTTCTTGCCACGGGCACGGATCACAAGGCCGGGCGGAATCGTCCATGGCTCGGCCGCTTCATATCTGCGGACCACGTCCTCGAAACGTGTCTCCTGGGTCGGCGTGAGCACAGTCGGGTCAAGGTATTCGGTCGGGGTCACGCCCCACTCGGGCACCTCCCCGGCTTTGGCGGCGACCATCTCGTCGTACGCCTTGGCCCAGCGCCCCTTGCGATCTCGGGGCTCGGCGGGGTCGTAGCGGTGCGCGAGATCCACGTCCGCCGCCGAGGCCCTCATACGGCCCCGGCGCGTCATCGGAGCGCGGCGTGCCGGGCCGCCCCGCCGCCGGAGCCGACGAACCCGACCAGGGGTCCGTCGATCGCCTCCAGAGCGGGCTCGATCAGGTCCTCAGCGCTCACCTGGGACAGGCTCACGTCGCCGCCGGTCTTGGCGTGCACGGCGGCCTTGGTGTGCTTCATCAGCAGAGCCGCCTTCGCGCTCTGCTGCTTGGCGTCGGCCGCCTGGGCTCGGCTGTCGGCCTTGGCCGCCGCCGCCGCCTGCTTGTGTGCCAGTCCGGGCGGCGCACCCGTCTGGACAGCCCTGTGCGCGGCCTGGACAGCCCCTGCGAGCCCTGCCACCGCCTGGCCGGTCGGGGAGGCTCCTCCGGGCGTCTCGGTCAGCGCCTTGGCCTGGGCCTGGGCCGCCGCCGCGTCGAACGACTTCTTGAACTGCTCGCGGGCGTTCTCGCCGTCCAGGCCGAGGTAGGTCGCGACCTGCCCGGCCAACTCGGCGATGAACTGGGTCGGCACCGGGCCTCCCGGCGGCGCGGCCATGGCCTGCTTGAGCAGGTCGACGGCAACCTGCTTGTCGATGTCGTTCAGGGGCTCGAACTTGAGGTACGGCACGGCCGCGTTCGGGCCGAAGTTCCACCGGATCAGCGGGGCGAAGAGTTGCTTGCGGATCTGGTCCTCGATCTCGCGGGCCTTGGCCTCCAGGCTCTGGAGGAAGAAGTCCGAGGCGTCCTTGCTCAGAGCGTAGGAGCCCGCTCCGGCCGTCGCAGCGTGCAGGGTCAGGTCAAGGAAGCCCGCGAGCACGCTCTGGGTGGCGCAGCCGTCAAGCCAGTCGATCGCGGCCTTGAACTGCTCGTGGCCCTTGCCGGACACGTCGAGGGTCGAGATGTCGACGGAGTCGGGCTGTCCCGGCACGCCGATCGGCAGCACGCCGGAGGACTTCATCTGGGCCAGTTGGCGGGCCACGTCGCGGGCCACGCCGGTGTCCCCGGCCTTGACGACGGTCTTGGGCAGCGAGACCGACTGGAGGAACTGGAACCACAGGAGGAGGACCTTCTGCTTGGTCTTCCACGCCCAGTAGGCCACCTCCATGTCCGAGGTTCCGTTCAGCGGGTCGCGTCGGGTGCCGTGGGTGTAGACGAAGGCGCGGTTGGGCGAGATCTGGATCGGCCACTTGTCCAGCGAGCGGATCGCCGGGCCCACGAAGTACGCCTGCTGCTCGAAGCCGAGGTACCGGCCGTTCTTCGGGTCGCGCATCAGGCGGCACGTGGTCTGCGGCCTCCAGGCCACGTCGGCGTAGACGGTCTTGCCCTCGAAGGGCCCGGTGCCCTTGGTGATGACCTTCTCGAAGTAGGTCCGGCGGAAGTAGAACGCGCCGGTGCACAGGCCGATGATCTGGTCCAGCGACGTACGGCAGCCGCCGGAGAACGAGTCGGCCTCCCAGTAGGACTTGAGCCACTCGGTCTCGCCGGTGTCGCCCTTGGCGGGCTGGATGGTGTGCTCGGCTGAGGTGATCGGCAGGGTGAGGACGTTCTCGATCTGCTTGGCCTTGTAGTCCTTGGACAGCATCTCGTGCATGTCACGGGCTTCCCAGTCGGCCAGGTCCGTGACGTACTTGCCGTCCGGGGAGCCACCGAGCATGTTCCACCGGGCGTCCCACCCAAAGGTGGTGCCGTCCTCGACACCGAGCGGGGGCAGGTCGAAGCCGTCGTCAGCGCGGATCGTTTGGATCTTCGCCATGGTCAGATATCCCAGTCATCCCAGTTGGTGGTCGTGGCACCAGAGTAGCCACTACCCCCGATCAGGGACTCCCAGGAATCGTCGGCCACCGGGTCATCGAACCGGGGCGTGAGGCTCCGCACCCGGCCGGGGTCCTGCCGCCGGGGGACCTGGTAGGGGATCGGGTCGTCCACCTGGAAGTCACCGCCGATCCAGAACGCCGCGATCAGCGCGTCGGCGGCGTCGGTCGACCGGCCGATCCGGCGCTTGATGTCGTCCTTGCTCTCGACCTTGATCTTGCCGCCGACGTGATGGACCCACGTGGGGGCGACGAGTTCTTCGACCAGGGCCTCGTCGTCGGGGATCGCGATGTTGGCCCCGAACGCCGGGTCGAGGAGTTCCCGGAGGTTCCACCAGGCCGCCGCCCGGTCGTTGAGGAAGCGGAACTGGCCCAACTTGTCGCGGCGATTGGACTGCCCTGCTGCATTGAAGGGGTGGGCGGTGCCTGCGCACCTGTCCTCGCGCTTGTAGCGGCGCAACAGGTCGTAGACCCCGGAGCCGATCCCGATCACGTCGATGCAGGCCGCCGAGCGGGGCTCCTGGAGCACCCCGGCGGCGCGGTCGGCGATCTCGGTGGTGTCGGTGATCCGCATATGCTCGATCTTGGTCACAAAGTTGCCGTAGCGGTGGGCGAAGCACGTCTCGTCGTCGCCGGAGCGAGCCACGTCCACCCCGAGGATGAAGTCCCCGGCGACGTGGGTGGTCCGGCCTCGGTTGTCGCGGAGGTCGTGCCACCGCTCGATCGCTCGCTGGACCCATCCCAGCGGGATGACACCCTCGGTGGCCGAGGTCGGGAAGAGCCCGCGCACCTTGGCCGTGAAGAGCGCGGAGCCCGCACACGCCGTGCGAACCTTCTCGACCAGTTGCGGCCACGTCAGGGTCGCCACCAGTTGCGGGCCGACGTTGGCCCACCGCGAGATCCGCTCCTCGATCCACTGCTCGTTGATCAGCATCGGGCGGAGCCCGTCCGGTACCTCCTCGGTGGAGTACGGGATGCCCTCGGCCTCCATCAGGGCGGCCAAGAGAGGGTACTTCGGCTGGGTCGGGTCGGGGCCGATGATCCGCTCTTCGGTCATGTTGGGGGACCGGAGCCCGTCGAGGTGGATGGTGTTCCAGCCCGACCCGGGCTGGCAAACGTGGGCGAAGTGGCTTGCCGGGTCGTCGGGGTTGCCGATCGCGAGCACTCGGGCGTTCTCGTTGGTGGCCAGCGCGTCGACCGCGTCGTAGAGGTGCTGGGCCACGCCGCACGCCTCGTCAATGACCACGAGCACGTACTCGGCGTGGATGCCCTGGAAGGCCGACTGCTCGTAGTCGGCGGGCTTGCGGCCGTAGCCGACCAACTCCCCGTCGAGGTACCACTGGGGGTACCCGGCTCGGTTGATCTTGCCGGGCAGGTCGGCCTTCTTGTGGATCTTGCCGACCTCGCGCCACATGATCGCCGAGACCTGGGCGGCCGAAGGGGCGGTCGAGACGACGAAGGCCGAGCCCGGCGGGTGGGTGGCGATCCACCACGCGATGATCCGCGAGGCGATGAAGGACTTCCCGAGGTCGTGGGCGGAGTGCACGGCGGTGTAGCGGTTGTCGCGGACCGACTCCATGATCGCGGCCTGCTGGGACCACACGTCCTCGCCCTGGTCCTTGAGCCAGAGCACCGGCTGCTTGAGGAAGACCGCCTCGTCGGCCGACCACCGTTGGCCGATCAGAGCGAGGACCTCGGCCAGGTCGTCGCTCGGGTTCGAGAGAGGTGCGCCCATCATGGGTCCAGCGTACAGAGATGGTCTTCCAGGCATGGCAACACCCCCGAGCGGGGCCCCTCAACCCTGGCTCGGGGGTGTTGCGGACGGGGTGGCGCAGGTCTGCCTCCGCGCGTTGGACCGCGCGGTCATGGGCAGCCTTCGGGTAGGAAGTCAGGCCCCGTTGACGCCGTGGTCTCCCGTCCTCGCAGGCGCGTGTAAACGCGCCGTCACATGTAAGCGGCCCCGAGGTCCTTCTCGACCCGAGGGTCGAGCGGCGGACGCTTGGAGTGGGTCTGGTGCACGTGGTGGTCGTGATCGCCGTTCGCGTGGACGATCTGGTGCTCCAGCCCGACCTTCGCGGCCTCCTCGGCGACGACGGTCTCGATGTCGCCTTCTCCGGCCTGCATCCGAGCCTGCACGGCCGCCTCGAACGACTTGACCTTCTGCTGGACCTCCTCGGGCATCGAGTCGGTGATGTAGGTCTCCATCAGGTTGTGGATCAGGCGGAAGGTCATCGAGACCTTCGCGTCCTGCCGATCCTTGAAGCCCGCCTTGCCGCGCTCCAGAGCGACGACCCGGCCCGCGACCTGGGCCAGCGTGCCCATCGCCGCGATGTCGGGGCTCCCGCCGTGCTTCTCGGCGAGCGCCTCGATGCCCAGGCAGATCCGGTAGAGGCACTCCTCGATCAGGAGTGAGCCCTGGTCGGTGTTCAGGGCCTCGACGTGGTCCCAGACCGCGTCCATCGCCTTGCGCACGGCCGGGGACGTGTCAGGGTCGTACTCGTCGGGGTCGGTCTCGGGGGTGTGCTCGCTCATGCGGGTGTCTCGCTTTCCGGGTTGGGGTGGGTGTAGTTGTAGCAGGCGCTACAGGGTCCGTCGCACCTCGGGCAGTACCACCATATGCCGTTGGGCTTGTCGATCTCGTGGGCATGGGCTCGCATCGCCATGCCGCACGGCTGGGCCTTCTCGAAGATCGCGAGCCGAGGAAACCGGCGGAGGAACTCGCCCTCCGGCGGCAGGTCATTGTGGCAGAAGGGCGTCCCGTAGGAGTCGTTGCGGCTCATGTCGCCCTCGCTGGGCGGATGATCCGGACCGGGCCGGAGCGGGAGGCCCACTCGGCGTCCTCGGCCTCGCGGACCTCTTTCGGGACGTTCCAGTACCGGGTCCAGAAGTCCGCGTAGACGGCCTTGTCCTCGGTCGAGTCCAGCACGATGCCGTCCTCGATCTGGTAGGGCTGCTCGGGGTGGAGACGGGGGTCAGCGGTCGCGAACCTCATGCCGCCACCTCCCCGATGCCGGAGCACAGGGTGCAGATGTAGGCCCACTCGTCCTGGGGGTCGTCGGCGGCCACCTCGATCTCGCCGGTGCCCTGGCACCGAGGACAGGTCGTGACCCCGGACGCTTCCATGAAGCGGCCCCGGTCAAAGTTGGGGTTGGTCTCGGCGAAGTAGTCCGCCTGCTCGTGGGCGACATTCGCGCGGATCGCGATGTCGGGGATGCGAGCGGTGATCGCCGCGAGGGCGACATGAGCCGCAACGACTCCGGTTGGCATGAGGGTTCGATTCCTTTCGTCGGTGGGTCTCTCCCACTGGCCCCAACCTAGCCGATCCGGAAGGCTGCACCACCACTTTGGTGTGGGTTTCTCGGGCCCGCCACCTTGCTCTCCACGCGGGACGCTTGAACGTCGGTGTCTCCCGGTGCGGCAAGGCGGCGGGCATGGGTCGAGCCTACTACTGGCGCACCCGCGAGTCGGCCTTAAGATTCTGGAAGGCGGTCATCCGCGTGGTGTTCGGCACCAGGGGCTCACCCTTGCCACCGGTCTGGGAGTTGAACTCCAGGGCGTACTTGACGTTGGGCGTGGTCAGGATCGTGTTGCCGATCGCGTTCATCGAGGCCGCCGTGTACGCCGAAAACTCCCCGATGATCAGGGGCTTGTTGGCGTCGCCCATCGAGGAGAGGTAGTTGAGCAGGGTCGGCATCCGGGTCGACAGGTCGTTGTTGCCCGGCGAGGCGTTGGTGCCGGACTGGTAGGAGTCGATCCCGAAGTAGGTGAGCATGGCGAACACGTCGGGGGCCATGTAGGCGGTGAAGCGCGAGTCGAGGTTGTCCAGCAGCCAGCCGTGCAGGATGCAGAACGTCGACAGGTTCGACTTGGCGTTCAGGATCGGCAGGACCTGCCGCTGGATCGCCAGGAACTCCGGCCCGGACATGTCATCGAAGGGCTCGTGCCAGCAGGCCACCAAGATCGGCACGCCGAGCGCCTGGAGTTGGTTGGCCGCCGCCTGGACCCACTGGTTGTAGTCCCCGTTTCCGGCCTTCGCGATGGTGCCCGACCCGAACTTGAACGACACGCACGGTGTCATCCCGGCCGCGATCGCGTCCTGGATCAGGCTCATGTTCGAGATCCCGTTGGCGGACACGTCAGCGTAGATCCGCCGGGCCGTGATGCCCGGGCGGCCGACCTCGGCCAGCCGCTGGTCCCAGAGGCTGGCGGGCGAGGACATGCCGACGATCTTCGTCGGGCCCGTGCCCCCGTTCACCGTGAACGACGCGGTGGCGGTGTACGGCGTCCCGTCGAAGGTCGCGTGCCCGGTGACGGTGTGAGCGGCCATGGCGCTCAGGAAGCCGGGGCCGTGGCGGTCCAGACCTTGGGGTCGGCCGTGGCCGCGTAGGTCATCCCCGGCGCGGTCGGAGCCTGGAACGTGGTCTGGTGGGTGAGGTGCATGACCTCGGTGTCGTTGTACGTCACGCCGTCGAGCGTCGCGGTGCCGGTGGTGGTGATGTCGCGGTCGGCGGGAGCGCCCTGAAAGGCGTACGTGGCGGTCACAGTCGAGCCCGGAGCCGGGTTGGCCGGGGTCACAGTCAGCACAAGGGAGGTCGTCATAAGGCCAGCCTAGCACCGTCACATCTCGGTGCCCCACTGCTCGAAGGTGTTCGGCATGATCGCGAAGACCAGGTTGGCGGTCGCCCCGGCCGTGCCGATGGTCGCCGTCGTGGTACCGGTCGCCCCGGCGGTCGCCCGGGTGCCGGTGGCCACCATGACACCGCCGCCGTTGCCGTTGGCCGTAAACGCCTGGTTCTGGACCGTGAAGCCGGTTAGGGTGCTGTTGGTGATCGCCGAGTAGTTGTCGGTGGCGATGTCGGTCTGGTTGGCCGAGCAGACGAGCACCAGGCGGTCCTCACCGAGCGTCGTGCCGCCGGTGGCCGACATGTTCGAGCCCGAGGCGTTGCCGGAGCCCACCGGGGCGAAGTCGAGCGCCCCGGCGTTACCGAGCACGAGCATGAAGCCCACCTGGTGGTCGGAGACGCCCGCGATCTGCGGGGCCGACTCGCCACCGAGGAAGTCGCAGCGCATAATGCTGAGTGAGGTCACGTTCGAGCCCTGGGCTCGGGGTGAGTTGGTGATGTGGGGCCACCCGGTGGGGGCGGTGACGCCACCGGTGAGGTTGGTCTCCACGATCAGCAGGCCGGTGTCGCCCTGGGTCGCGGTGTAGCCGCTGGGGAAGGGGTAGGTGGTCGCGCCGGTCAGCCCGGCGGTGTCCGCGCCTTGCCCGATGACGAAGGGGGCGGACATGGCTCAGGCCGTCCGGCGCAGGCGGATCGAGAAGGTCAGGTTGGCCCCGGCCACCGTCGAGCCGATCTGGTCCACGTCGACCGTGATGTAGTCGCCGGTGGTCACCGAGGTCACGTCCGGGGTGCCTTGGGTCGAGGTGTTGGTTGAGACCGCGATCGTGGGCCGGTTGGCCTGGGTGGTGAAGATCGTCGTACCGTTCTTGTTCACGTCGAGGATGACCGCAGCGCCGGTCGGGGCGGTGTTGACCATCGCCGACATGCTGACGACCGAGAACGTGCCGCCATGGATGGGCAGCCGGAGCACGCCGGTGGAGGTCGCTAGCGTCCCGGTCTTGGAGAAGGTCAGGTTCTCCAGGGACCGGTCGAGCGCCATGACGGTGCCCGCCGAGTCCTCGTCGTACCACCCGTCGCTCTTGGGGAAGAGCAGGCGGGAGCCGCTCGGAGGAGCCGAGGGGTTCGAGCCCTGCACGAGGACCTGGAAGACGGCGCGGACGATACTCAGCGCAGCCATGAGGGCCTCCGATCAGCCGTGGACGACGATGCGGTAGTCCGAAGCGGCCGGGGCCGCTCCCCAGTCCACGGTGATCGTGCCGGACGCCTTGGAGACCCCGGCGTACACGTCGTTACCCGAGGAGTCCCAGATCCGGTAGACCAGGTCGTCGGTGCCCAGGGAGTGAGTGAAGGTCTGGGGGTTGGTCGTGACCACGCAGTTGGCCGCGTACTTCTTGACCACCACGGTGAAGTCGTTGGTCAGGCCCGAGCCCGAGACGCTCATGCCCGAGCCGCCTGCCAGCAGGATCGAGAAGGTCGTGGTGCCGGTCAGGCCGTTGCCCGCCGTGATCGAGGTGCCGCCGCCGAACTGGACCCAGGTCTGGCCCGTGGTGCCGACCGTGGTGACCGTCGCGGTCTGTGTAAACGCCTTGTCGGCGTTGGTCGTGCCGTTGGAGACGAAGACCGTCGCGTTCTCCAACTCGGTCGTCGCGTCGGCGTCGACCGCGCGGGTCGGGGCTCCGGCGGCGTTAACGGTGTAGATGCCGTTCTCCGAAGCCGTGGTCTGGTCCTTGAGCAGGATGCGGTCGCCGGTGGCCAGCGTGACGCCGTCGATGGTCTGGCCGTTCGCGTAGGCGGTGGACAGCGCGCCGTTGGTCGTGGTCGCGGCTCGGACCTCGTCCTTCCAGGACAGGCCACGGACCATGGCCTGGAGTTGCTGGAGGGTGACCGCGTCGGTGGCGGCCGTGCCGTCCGCGAGGTTGGTCAGCCGGGCGTTGTTGAACGAGGCTCCAACGCGGAAGACGGGCGCAGCCATGGTGCTCTCCTCAGAGGATGTAGGCGTCCCCGGCGGTCGGGGTCGGCCAGGTCAGGACGACGGTGTTGGCGTCGGGGTACGTGGTATCAGTGTAGACCGGGCTCGTCGGCGAGTCGCTCGGCAGGAGCACCACGGGCGGGTAGGTGCCCAGACCGTGGTTCAGCGTCCAGGTCGCGGCCGGGGTCGAGAAGACGAAGTGCTGAGGCGGCGCGGCCGGGGGTCCGGCAGGCCCGGTCGGGCCAACGTAGGAGGGGACGCCCTGGTTGACCGAGACCGGCCGGAGGTCCTTGAGGTCGTGCGTTCCGGCGGCCGGGGAGATGTGGAACAACTGCCCGTTGGTGAACTTCTCCTGCACGGTGAAGGTCCAGCCCGTGGGGTTACCCGAGACGTTGTCGGGAAGCGCGATGGGGGTGATGACCGAGTTGACCACGGGGGTGATGTAGCGGGTCTTGATCAGGGTCGAGTCGGGCAGGACCACCGCAGCCACGTCGGGGACGAAGTGGAGTTCCCCGTTCACCGGGGTGGCCCCGGTGTAGGTGCCTTGGATCGTGCAGGTCATGGGCCAAGAGTAGCGGTCCGCACGCTCAGGCCCTTGAGGTCAGAATCCCCACCACCAGGAGGTGGTCGGAGTGCGGCAGCGCCGGGTCGTTGGGCACGGTGTGGATCGAGCCGTGGAGGTTGCGGATGACGGCGAAGTCGATCTCGCCGTGGCCCGTGCTCACGCCGGGGTGAATGATGCGCCCGCCGATCCTCTTGGCCAGCCGGGCGGCGGAGTTGAAGCCCAGCGCCTCCGGGGTGGTATTCCAGTCGCCGAGGAAGCACAGGAGTGAGTTGCGGTGCCGCGAGGCGATCAGGCGCAGTCGCTTGACGTAGCGGTGGAAGGCGATCCGACGCCGAACCGGTCCGAGGAAGTGCCGCCCGCCCTTGCCCGGCGTCCAGGCTCCCACCGGGGCGTGGACGACCACGAAGACCATCTTCTCCTCGCCGGGCTTGCCGACGTGGACCACGAGCGGGTCCTCGGAGCGCCGCAGTTGGCCGTCTGTTGAGAAGTACGTAGCGGGCATCGGGACCGAGTGGTAGCGGCCGACCTCCAGCCCGTGGCGTACAAGTAGGGCCTGGTTGATCACGTTCTCGGGCCCGGTGATGTAGATCAGGCTGTGCCCGGCTGCCCGCGCCATACGGTCCAGTGCATGAACGTAGTCGGCGACCTCGGTCAGCGCGAGCACGTCGAGGCGAAGGTCCTCGAAGCGCCGCAGGATCATGTTCGCGTGCTGGGTCGTGGGGTGGCCGCGCTGGACGTTGTACGCGCCGAAACGAAGATGGGTCATACCGACAGCGTAGTGCAGCAGACCAACGACCGGTAGCGGCTCCGAGGAGCCGAGTTCGGCGCTCACCTCATGCCCTGGAGTACCAGGTCGGGGACCGGCGGACTGTCCA
>Ga0213876_10002536_pt1 | contig 10687 bp, 7 predicted proteins | sample BarmaccomBMRX_R9_FD_160113 | JGI IMG/M metagenome (GOLD analysis project Ga0213876, IMG submission 160113) | Root-associated microbial communities from Barbacenia macrantha in rupestrian grasslands, the National Park of Serra do Cipo, Brazil - RX_R9 | ecosystem: Host-associated > Plants > Roots...
AACATTCTGGCGCGGCATTTTCATGAGACAGGGCATTGTGTGACGGTTATCGGCCGCCATCCGAAGCCTGCCGAATGGACTGTTCTGCGCTGGAACGGACAAGATCTCGGATCTTGGACGGAAGCGATAGACGGATCTGACGTGGTGATTAATCTTGCCGGGCGCAGCGTTAATTGCCGCTACAATGCCGCTCATCAGCGCGAAATCAAAAATTCCCGGGTCCTTACAACCGGTTTGGTCGGCAGGGCCATCCGGGGGGCCGCAAAGCCTCCGGCGCTCTGGCTGAACGCCAGCACGGCTACTATCTACCGTCACAGCCTGGACCGTCCCATGGACGATTTGACGGGAGAACTGGGCGGGGATGAACCGGACGCGCCCGCGAAATGGCGATTCAGCATTGATGTCGCAAAAAGCTGGGAGCAGGCGTTTTTTGCGGCGGACACGCCTCATACGCGCCGGGTTGCTATGCGAAGCGCGATGACGATGAGCCCCGATGAGGGCGGCGTATTCGATGTTCTTCTGCGCCTGGTGCGGTTCGGGCTGGGCGGCAAGGCTGGATCAGGCCATCAGTATGTGTCATGGATTCATGACGTGGATTTCATTCGCGCTGTCGAGTTTCTGATTACTCATGAGGAGCTCGGAGGCGCCGTCAATCTTTCATCTCCCTGCCCGGTCACGAACAGCAGTTTTATGTCCTGCCTGCGCCGCGCCTGGTGTACCAGCTATATCGGCCTGCCGTCCTCAAAATGGATGCTCGCCATCGGAGCTGTTTTCTTGCGCACGGAAACAGAACTCATTCTCAAGAGCCGCCGTGTCGTTCCGCGCCGTTTGACGGATGCCGGTTTCGAGTTTCATTTTCCGAACTGGCGCGGCGCGTCTCAGGACCTGGTGCATCGCTGGCGCGAGTTGCACGGCGGTTAATTCAAGAGAGCTGCCAAGCAAGTTATAGAATCAAAACGGGAGAATTTACAGTACATGGCAAGCACAGGAGCAGGCCTCGAAGGCGTTGTCGCCACGTCATCTCAAATCTGTTTCATTGACGGCTATCAGGGAGTATTGAGCTACTTCGGCTACAACATCCATACCCTGGCAGAGAGCGCGACATTTGAAGAAACGATTTACTTGCTATGGAATGGCAAACTGCCGAACCGGGGGGAGCTGGAACAACTAAAATCCTCACTGGTTGCCGAGCGGAATCTGCCGGAGGAAGTAACGGCTTTTTTAAAGAACGCGCCGCAGGGTGCTCAACCCATGGATGTGTTGCGAACCGCTGTGTCCATGTTGAGCCTGTATGATCCGCTTGCCCGGGACAATTCAACGGAAGCAAGCGTCCAGAAAGCCGTCAAGCTGATGGCGCGAGTGGCGACGATTGTGACTAGCTTTGACCGGCTGCGCAACGGGAAAGAGGTGGTTCCGGGTAATCCTGCTCTTGGCTACGCTGCTAACTTTCTGTACACGCTGACGGGCAAGAAGCCGGATGACGTGATGGAGCATGTGTTTGATATTGCTCTGATTCTGCATGCCGATCATGAGTTGAATGCGTCAACATTTGCGGCGCGTGTCACAGCGGCAACGCTTTCGGACATCTATTCGGCTGTGACATCCGCAATCGGCGCGCTGAAGGGACCTTTGCACGGCGGCGCGAACGAGGATGTTATTCGGCTGCTGCTGGCGACCTCCTCGCCGGATGATACCGTTCAAAAGGTGAAGGACCTGCTTAACAACAAGCAAAAGATTGCGGGTTTCGGCCATCGCGTTTATCGCACACTTGATCCGCGCGCGATTCACTTGAAAAAGCTTAGCGAAGAGCTGGGCAAACGCACGGGGCACACAGAGCTTTACGAGAAATCATCCCGGGTCGAGCAAGCTATTCGCGAATTGAAAGGCTTGAATGCGAATGTAGATTTTTATTCTGCGTCCACTTACTATTCGCTCGGAATTCCAGTAGATCTCTTTACGCCTATTTTTGCGGTCAGCCGCATGTCCGGCTGGACGGCGCACATTCTGGAGCAGTACAGGAACAATCGGCTGATCCGGCCCAGAGCGGACTACACAGGCGCACCGGATGGTCAACAGTGGGTGCCGCTGGAGAACCGCTCCTAACGATGCACGATCTCAGTTTCTTCCGCAGAGATCTCGACAGGATACGAGATCGTTTGCTCACTCGTGGTTTTGTTTTGGATGTCGACGAATTTAAGCGGCTTGATGCCCAACGTCGACAGTGTGTTACCGAAACCGAGCAGTTGAAGGCAGAACGCAATCAAGCGACTGTTGAAATCGGCAAGCTTCGTAAAGCGGGCGAGGATACCACGGAGCGGCAGGGTCAGGTTCGCGCGATTGGGGATAGGATTGCGCAGCTTGATGAGCATGTAGCAAAGCTTGACGCGGAGTTTCGTGATTTTCTGGCGCGTGTTCCTAACATTCCGAACGAAACGGTTCCGATTGGAAGGAGTGAACACGACAACCAGGAAGTAAAACGCTGGGGTGAGCCGCCGAAGTTTTCATTTCCACCGCAGCCGCATTGGGATCTGGCAGCCGCTTTGAATATCCTAGACCTGGAACGCGCCGCCAAGATTACCGGCGCGCGCTTTGCCGTTTACTGGGCTCTCGGCGCGCGGCTGGAGCGGGCATTGATTAACTTCATGCTCGACCTGCACACAAGAGAGCATGGGTACACGGAAGTGTTGCCGCCATTCATGATTAATTCAGCAAGTCTGTACGGCACGGGGCAACTGCCGAAATTTGCCGAGGATCTTTTTCGCTGCGAGGGATATGATTTATGGCTTGCTCCTACGGCGGAAGTTCCGGTCACCAATCTTTTTCGTGATGAAACGCTCAATACGGACTCGCTTCCCATTTCGCTTTGTGCCTACACGCCTTGTTTTCGCAGCGAAGCCGGGTCCTATGGGCGTGATGTGCGCGGCATTATCCGGCAGCATCAGTTTCAAAAGGTTGAGCTTGTCAAGTTTGCCCGGCCGGAGCAAAGCGATGAGGAGCATGAAAAGTTGACGCGAGATGCGGAGACCGTTCTGGAAAGGCTGGAGCTGCCTTACCGGAGAGTTTTGCTTTGTACTGGCGATACCGGCTTCAGCGCCGCGAAGACGTACGACCTTGAAGTCTGGCTGCCGGGTCAAAATGCATATAAAGAAATTTCCTCCTGCTCGAACTTTGAGGCGTTCCAGGCCCGACGTGCGCAGATCCGGTTTAAGAGCGGCAAAGGAAAGGCGGATTTTCTGCACACACTGAATGGAAGCGGTTTGGCTGTAGGGCGTACCTGGGTGGCCATTGTCGAGAACTTTCAGCAGGCAGATGGCAGCGTAGTTGTTCCTAAAGCGTTGCAGCCGTACTTGAATGCGGAGCGGATCACTCGGAATATGCTGTTGTCATCCTAGTTCGAACTAAACGGCAGCCATGCCGAAACTGGCCTTCTGCCGTGTGATCGATAACACCGTGATATCGTCTTCCTGGCCGAACTCGTGGGCGGTGCGGGCAATTTCGGAAGCAGGCTGACGGGCCATTTCCTGTGTACGCTGGAAGCCGAGCAGTTCCCGTTTCCCGTTCCGGGCTTCAATTACACCGTCGGAAACCCAGAGAAGACGATCGCCGAGTTGCAACGTGATCTGCATCTCCTCCCATGCAGCGTCGGACGCCAAGCCGAGAGGGAGACCCGGCGGAGTCGGAATTTCCTCTCCATTGCGGTAAGGCGCGAAATGGCCCGCATTGGCGAGAGTGACCGTTCCGTCCGGCGCAAAAAGGGCACAGCAGCAGGTAGTGAATCCGCCCTCGCTCACTCTCAGCAGAACGGTGTTCAGTTCCTGCAAAACACACAAGGGCCGGTCGGACTGGCGATTCCGTAACGCGCCAACCACCATGGAAACCAGCAGGGCGGCTTGCATGCCTTTCCCGCTCACGTCGCCCACAACCAGCAGCAACGAGGCAGAGAAAACAGGGAAGATCTGGAAGAAATCGCCGCCCACTTCCGTCGCGGGCTGATAATGCGCCTCAATTTCGAAACCAGGTACCTGGAGGGTCTGGGACGGCAGCAAAATTTGCTGCACGTGTCGGGCGGCTTCCAGCTCGCGGCGTAGGCGTTCACGCTCGTCACGGAAGCGCAGATTTGCTTTGTGGATCTGTACCGCAATGGCGGGTACCCAGAGCAGTAACGTGAGATCCCAGGACCACAACCGGAATCCGGCGATGTTGATGGCGGTTGGCAACCCGACGTGATAGGCGATAGCGAGTATGTTGTTTAGAGTCGCGGCACTCCAAATAGCAAAAAGGAAGAAGGTCAACCCTGCATCTGGTGTGCGTTTCCGCAACTCCGCGCCAGCGAGCGCGACAGGAACAATCATAGGAATCAAATCGGCATTAAATACGATAAACTCCACTGAATTGGATACCGGTGCAGGCACAGCAAGAATTGCGAGCAAACACTCGACACAGCGAATTGCGAGCGGTATTGGACGTCTAAAGAGCCCGTATGAAAATTCGATGGCTCCAATAAACAAGAGCGTTCCAAGCGGCCAAACGAGCGCAAACACGATATTGCCCGGAATACTGAGCGGACCGTCATTCACATAAAACTCGTCCATAACGAGCAACGCACGGCTCAGTAGAATCACGCCCAACCACCGAAACGCAGCCCCTTGGGAGACAGAGGGTGGAAGCAGCAGGAAGTAAAGCCCTGCGAGGAGCAGCCCAAAGTCAACGAGCAGTTGTAAGAGCCGGGGCTGGAAGTCAGCGCGCATATATGCCGATTCCACCTCGTGTAGGGCCGCAAAGTTCCCAATTCGGTTTTCACCGGCATTAAGGCTTGGCCCGCGCGGGCCAAATCCAACACCGATTTGGCCGATGTGAAGGGCTATGGCATGACTGCCTTCGTTGGTGAGATGACGTGGTATGTGGAATGTCTGCCAGCGCGGGGTGAACCACTTACCACGGGAAAGGTCGCCGAAGCGGCCAATGCGCTGATCGTCCCAGTAAACGTCATACGCGTATGCAATAGGACCCAGCAACAGACCCGGATCAGACGTTCCGCCCGTTTGAACATGAAGCCGAATCCAATATTGTCGATCCGGTGGCAACGGTCCCGGAACACGCAGCGGAGACCAATGGGAGTCGTCGAAGGTGGCCGAGGCCCATTGCATATTGTCGCCCGCGTGCCAGAGCCAAGTTCCGTCGAGCGTGGCAGTCCAGGGACCTGAGGCTGCCTGGATATTGGTCTGCGCACGGGCACCCATCAGGGTACACGAAAAGAGCACGACGACCCGCCACATACGCGTCCTCCATCTTAGCCTTGAAGAGCCGATTATGGAACGGGTTCACATGTAGATGTTAATTAGATCATGTTGATGATATGATCTGATTCTGACTTGTTTGAGTACTTGCTGCAAATGCACGTCCCCGCCCGAGTGCGCTGCCAACACCCTAGCAAGCTGCCATGATGAGATTTAGGCTATGACGATCACGCTGACGCCTGCTCAGGAACGAGCGATTCAGCAAGCCATACAAAGGGGTGTCTTCCGGTCCGTGGACGACTTCATTGAGGCCGCATTAAGGACTCTGGATCGACCCGCTCCGGCAGTAACGGCGGCTCCTGTTTCTTCTGATCAACAGGAAGAGAATCGGCCAGGTTTAGTGCGGAAAGGAAGATTTCTTATTCACCCGGGCATACCGAGGGAGAACTTCGACGTGCTGAAAGCGATTGAGGAGATTCGCGAAGAACATGCTCGTCGCCTGCTGGGCTTGTGAGACTCTACTTCGATACCTCGACACTTGTGGCTGCCTTTGTGCAAGGGCACCCTCATTCGGGCCCGGCGCTGCAATGTCTGGAAGACATGGTGTCCCAAAAACACCAAGGGTATACCAGCGTTCACAGTTTAGCGGAAGTTTATGCAGTCCTGACGCGAGCGCCATTTCAGCCCCGCATTACACCCGCTATTGCGTGGCGTCTGCTGGAGGAAAATATTCTGCCCATCCTGGAGCTGGTGACGCTTACCGCGGCCGAGTACCAGCAGGTGATCCAAAACTGTGCGGCGGGTCAACACACGGGAGGACGAACGTATGATGCGATTCATTTGCATTGCGCGTTGAAAGTTGACTGTGACAAGCTTTACACCCTGAATGTCAGGGACTTCCGCGCACTGGCACCGGATCCGTTCCAATCGAGAATCGTTACGCCATAATGAGCAGCAAAGTAAACCGCATCTCTCCCAACGCCTGTCACGGCAAGAGGCGAGAGCAGTGTTGAAAAAGTTTTTAAATCGGCGATACAGTGAGGCTCCACTGCCCGGCGATGAACTGACCAGTTCCGATAAATCGCCCGCTCATTCATCAAAGAAAGCGTCAAAAGATAGGTCCACCTGATAGCTAAGGGGGACGCAAGAAGACTAACGATATACTCACGAACGATGAATCGCCATTATCTGGCGCTGGATCTCGGCGCCGAAAGTGGACGGGCTATGTTGGCCCAACTGGACGGTCACCGTCTTGAGTTAAAGGAACTGCACCGCTTTGCCAATACGCCCGTACCGCTTCCGACGGGTTTGTATTGGGACAGTCTGCGCTTGTTTTATGAGATATGCGAAGGTATCCGAATTGCCGCGAAATCGGTAGAGGATCTGGACGGCATCGCCGTTGATACGTGGGGAGTTGACTTCGGTTTGCTCTCCGCCGATGGAGAGTTGCTGCACATGCCCCGGCATTACCGGGACGGTCGTACGGTGGGCACATCAGCGGAGGTTTTTGGGGTTGTACCGCGCGCTGAAATCTTCCGGCAGACGGGCATCCAGTTCATGGAAATCAATTCTCTTTACCAGCTTTGGGTTTATCAGCGTGATTCCCCTGAATTATTGAACAGGGTTTCGAAGCTGCTATTCATGCCCGATCTGTTCAACTACTTTTTAACAGGCACCTATGCCGCCGAGCGCACGATTGCCAGCACGTCGCAGTTCTACGATCCAGTCAGAAAACGCTTTACAACGGATATGCTGCGCAAGCTGGAAATTAGAGGCAGTTTCTTTCCTGACCTGATAGATCCTGGAACCGAGTTAGGCAATATTCTGCCATATGTTGCCGACCGTTGCGGACTTCAGCATGATACGTGCGTTTATACGACGGGATCGCACGATACCGCTTCCGCAGTGGCCGCTGTGCCTGCTGCCGGAGAGGATGGCTGGTGCTATATAAGTTCCGGGACTTGGTCGCTGATGGGTGTCGAAACCGAAGCGCCGATTATTAATGACGCTTCGCTCGGAGCGAATTTCACAAATGAAGTGGGCGTGGGGAACACAATTCGTCTCCTTAAAAACATTCCCGGGCTTTGGGTTCTGCAGGAGTGCAGGCGCGATTGGGCCAAGCGCGGCGAAGAGTATTCGTATGCGGAGCTGATGGAGCGAGCGAGGACGGCTAAGCCAACCAACACCATTATTGATCTCGACCAGTTCATCTCTCCTGGGAATCACCTTCAACGTATTTGCGCGCATTGCCGCGAAACCGGGCAGGAAGTTCCGCAAGATGCGGGCACGACAACGCGCGTCATTCTCCAAAGCCTTGCCCAGCGTTATAAAGAGGTGTTGGAAACGCTCGAAAAGCTGACCGGAAAAAGTATCGAGACGATCCATATTGTGGGTGGCGGATCACGCAACAAGCTTCTGAATCAACTCACGGCGGACCGCACCGGCCGCCGCGTGGTTGCCGGACCAGCCGAAGCCACCGCCGCCGGAAATGCCTTAACGCAAGCGATGGGCAGCGGAGAGTTGCAGTCGCTTGAGGAGATCCGGTCAGTGGTGCGGCGCTCGTTTGAGTTAGATCAATTTCATAGCACTTAATAAGTGACGTTTTTCAACATCATAAGGTCCTTCCCGGCTTGATCCATTTGGGTGTAGAGCAGCCAGTGTTCATCCGGTGAGACGGACAAGCTGGGAGTTCGGAACTCGGGCGTGCGTTGAATCGTGGCTACGTCGGAAGTTTGGCGCGTAGCGAAGTTGTAAAAATGAATCGTCCAGGGCGGGTTCTCGCTGGCAAGAAAATAAATGCCCGTGCGACTGACAAAGAAGTGGCGGCTGGTGTCCACTTGCTCCAAGCCCGGCACCTGCATCTCCGTTCCGCCGGACACCGGAGCCTGCCAGAGTCCTTTCAGGTTTTTTCTGTAATACAGTGTTCTTCCGTCAGACGATTCGGCAGCTTCTTCACCTCCTCTTTGTGTAACCTGCACCGCAGGACCTCCGGCCACCGGTTGCTTCCAGACCTGCCGGAGTTCGATCCTAGCAGGAGAAACAAAGTAGACAAAACGTCCGTCCCGGGACCAGCTCGGCATCATAGAATCGGATGCTTTGGTCACCAAAAGGCGTGGAGAGCCGCCTTGAGCCGCAACGAGCGCAATAACGGAGCGTCCTTGCCGGGCCGTATCGAAGACGATTTGCCGGCCATCGGGCGACCAGCGGGGTGTGCCCACTGGCGCGCCATCTCCTTCGAAAAGCGCGACGGGGTGTGAGCCGTCGGCCCTGCAGGTCCAGAGTTCGGGCACGCCCGAACGGTCCGTGACAAATACAATCCGTTTACCGTCCGGCGAGTATTGGGCGCTGTCATTGCTAGTCGAAGAGGCAATCAGTTGCTGGGGAGATCCTGATGCCTGCGCCCCGATGGGAGCGCGCCAGATATTCGTGTTGCGGAAGTTTTCGGCGTAGACCAGGGTGCGCCCATTGTCCGAAGCGGTGGGCTGGCTCACGTTCTGCCCGGCCCCTGCTATCAGTTCGGGTGTGCCGCCGCGCGGGGACACGCTCCACAGGAGAGAGTTCCCAAGCCGATTGGAGGCGAAGACCAATCTGTTCGTGGAGGCCCAGGTGAGACCTATGATTTGCTTGGAGTCGAACGTAATCCGGCGAGCTTTGCCGTTATGTAGCGATTGCACATAGAGATCAGAAGAGAGTCGGGAGTCAAATACCCGCACAAAGGCGAGGGTGCGACCATCTGGCGAGAAGGCCGGATAGTAATCGCCCTCCGCTTCAGTGGTCGAGGGGAACGTCGCTCGCTTTTTCTCGCCCGTTTGCACGGAAACCAGATATAAGCTATCCGCCTCTTGCGGATCAGAGCGGTCCGTCACGGCCAGAAACTGGCCATCCGGTGACCAGGCCGGACCCGGCAAGCGGTTCCTAATGGACGCTTCCGGCGGGCTGGCGGCTTGAATCGGGTGGGTTTGGCAAAGAAGACGCTCCGAGCCGCCGGAGGCAGGAACGATGAAAACTTGTTTTGCTCCGTCCGGAGACTCTCGGAGGAAGGCAATATGACGGCCATCGGGCGACCAGGTCGGGTCGAGATCATGTTCCGGATCAGAGGTCAGGCGTAACGGCTCGCCGGAGTCCAAGTTCTTGACATAGATATTGTAGTTGTTGTCCGTCCCGTTCCAGACGAAGGCGACGCGCTGGCCGTCGCGTGACAGGCTCGGTTGAAATTCGAAACCCTGATAGCGCGTGACCGGAACCGCATGCGGGGGAATGGCAGGCTTACGGTGGTACGCGAAGCGGTACCAGATCACGCCCAGAGCCGTCCCGATCAACAGTGTCAGGACCACCCCGGCAGCCCAACGCCAGGGAGATGGCGGTTTGGGTAATGGGGGAGGCTCCGGGACGATCACCGTCAATTGCGGAGCGGCTTCGGGCCGGATGTCGAACTGCGGCGCGTAGCCGCCGGTGGGAACGGTAATGACAATGCGGTCGTGGCGGCCTGGTCCGGCATAGTACTCCTCCAGCTTGAGGCGCAAACGGCGGGCCTGAGTGCGCACGATCGGTTCCGTTTTCGGGTCGTACCCTACGGGACGGCCATAGACCTGCACACCGATCAGGGTTTCCTTGATCCCTTCGGGGCCTTCGCGCAGCGAGGCTTCCACAATGAAACGTAAGAAGTGACACAACCGGTCGGCTTTGGCGAACAGGTTACTGCCCAGAATCCTGTCCACTTCTTCACGAATGAGTGTGGCTTGGGTGCGATGGCGATCTGCGCCGGAGATCTCGTGCAGGTTGCCCATGGTCTGCCGCAATAGTTTAGCGTAGTACAAACCATTTGACCATCTCTGCGCCAAAGCAGGGGTAACCAAGGCGCAGATACCCCGTGGATACCCCTGGTTACTCCCACCCGTAGGCTCTTTCCTGCTGCAATGGATTCCACTCGGCCCTGACAACTGGGACACAATCCACGGCTGAGCATCACGGAATCCAACAACGTAAGGAGAATGACTTTGATTATGAAGTGCAACGGTCTTCACCGGAACCGCCCTTCTCGGCTCGGAACCTTGTCGATCGCTTTCCTGAGTTTCGCCCTGCTCGCCCCGGCGCAGGTCCAGACCGGCCCGTCCTCGTTTAAGGCTCATGGGCGGGCGGGCCGCCGCATTCAGCTCGGCAACGTTGGGGTGGGTGGAACGCCCTCGCCCCTACCGCCAGTCCAGAGCTGGCGTTTGCTGGGTCGCCCGACGGGCAGTCAGGCGGTGCTGGATGATCCCAGTTCCCCTCTGCTCAGCTTCACCCCAGATATGCAAGGCACCTACTTGGCCGAGGGAGCGACAGGGAGCAGACCAGTGCGGCTAGAACTGGCTGTAGGGCCCAGCCAAGCCTTGACGCCGGTGCAAACGCGGGTACAAGATGGCGCGGGTTACGACATTGTGGTGAACGGCGTAGCATACCAAGGCTCACAC
>Ga0213876_10002537_pt1 | contig 10687 bp, 13 predicted proteins | sample BarmaccomBMRX_R9_FD_160113 | JGI IMG/M metagenome (GOLD analysis project Ga0213876, IMG submission 160113) | Root-associated microbial communities from Barbacenia macrantha in rupestrian grasslands, the National Park of Serra do Cipo, Brazil - RX_R9 | ecosystem: Host-associated > Plants > Roots...
ACGGGCTTGCTCCTCCTCGTCAGCGGACGTCAGGAGCCTACTTCCGGGCGCGTGCGTCCGGCGATCAGGTTCCATTCCTCGATCAGATAGAGCAAACCGGTCCACACGTACAGCGCCGCGCCCCAGCTCGTGAACGCCCAGGCGAGTGGACGGACCGCGTGACCGAGGGTGTTGTCGCCGACCGACAGCAGCAACAGCGGGAAGGCGTAGAGCAGGTTCAGGGTGGCCGCCTTGCCGAGGAAGTGGACCTCCGGCGGAGGGAAACCGTAGTGCCGCAACACCAGCAACCCGATCGACAGCACCACATCACGCCCGACTACGGCTGCGGCCAGCCACAACGGCACGATGTGCCGGTCGGTGAGCGCGAACAGCGTGGCGAGGATGTACAGCCGGTCGGCTGCCGGGTCGAGCAGCGCTCCGAGCTTGGAGGTGAGGTTGTAGCGGCGGGCGATCTTGCCGTCGAGGTAGTCGGTGAAGCCGCCCACCATGAGCAGGATCACTGCCCATCCGTCGGCTTTGGGTCCGAGCGCGAGCCACAGGAAAAGCGGTACGCCGAGCAGCCGCAGCACCGACAGCGCGTTCGGGATCGTCCAGATCCGATCGCTGGGAGGGGGCTCGGGCGCGCTCATCGGGAGGACCCTAGCCGGATCACGTCGGGCCGGCGCCCAGCCCCACTACACTCAGCGCCCAGCGGGCTGTGGCGCAGTTTGGTAGCGCACTTGACTGGGGGTCAAGGGGTCGCAGGTTCAAATCCTGTCAGCCCGACAAATCGGACGCGATCGCGCTATGGCATGAATGCCTGGTTGATGTTGCCGTCGGGGAACACGGTGCCCCAGAAGTGACCATCGGTGTTCTGCCACTGCCCCTGGTCGGAGTTCGCCGTCGTGTCCCCGGCGTAGGTGTACAGGGGGTGACCGTTGTAGGTGACCTGGTGCACTCCCGTCGTACCGAACGTGCGATCGATCGTGCCGAGCATCGCCTGGTTCACACCACTGCCCGCCGTGGCAGCGTGGTTGGCGGCATCGGTCAGCACCGGTGTCCACACCGGGACACAGCCGTCGGAGTCCGAGCAGATGAGGTTCGACCCGGTTTCAGAGGCGAGCGCGTAGAGCGCGAACCCGCTCGAGTTGGCCAGCACCGGTTGCGTGGTCGTGGTGCCCTCTTGCTGGGCGTTGATCGTGGGCGGGCTGGCGGGGACCACCGGGTGGTATCCGCCGTCGCCACCCTTGGTCGGTTTGACCGGCTTGCCCTTGGGTGAAAGCAGGAACCACTTCCCGCCGAACTGCTTGGCGCCGTCGCCTTTGGTCTTCCCGTGACCAGAGTTCGCCGTGTAGAAGTACAGCGGGTGGCCGTAGTAGGTGACCTGCCCCTGCTTTGTGCTGCCGAGGTGCCGGGCCTTGATGTGACTGCCCGCCCGGGCGGCCTTCTTGCTCGTCACGGCCGGCCACACCGCGCTGCAGGAGCCCGAGCACTTGGACTTGTTCTTCGAGTCCTTCTCGAACTCGAACATGACCCGGCCGGCATGGTTCGACACCACGCGGCCGAGCTTCGTCGTGACCGTCGAGATCTTGGTGTGCTTTGCGCTGACGGCAGCTGTGGCGGGCGCCGAAACGGCTGCCACCGCAAGACCCACACCCACCACAACACTGCTGAACCGCTGTGAACGACTCATCTGGAACGCCCCCTGTCCGAGCCCACCCTCATGTCGATGCTTGCACGGCCGCTCCCCGCGAATGGTTCAGCGCCCGACTCGCTTGCCTTTCTCCCGCGCTTTGACCGACAGCTCGATCGGCGTCCCCGCGAAGTCGTAGCGCTCGCGCAGCTTGCGTTCGAGAAAGCGCCGGTACGACGCTTCGAGCGGGCCGGAGGTGAAAAGCACGAATTTCGGCGGCGCCACGCTCGGCTGCGTGGCGAACAGCACCTTCGGCTGTTTGCCGCCGCGGACCGGGGGCGGCGTCGCGGCAACGATGGCGGCAAGGTAGGCGTTCAGCTCGCCGGTGGGGATGCGGCGCTGCCAGGACTCCAGTGCGGCTTCGAGCGCCGGTGCGAGCCGCTTCATCCCGCGTCCGGTACGCGCGGAGATGTTCAGTCGCGCGGCCCAGCTGATCCGGCCGAGTTCCCGCTCGATCTCGCGGTCCAACCGCTCTCGCCGGCCCTCGTCGACCAGGTCCCACTTGTTCATCGCGACGACCAGCGCCCGTCCCGCCTCGACGATCTTGTCGGCGACCCGGAGGTCCTGATCGCTGATCGGTTCGGCGGCGTCGAGGAGCAGCAGGACGACCTCAGCGGCGTCGATCGCTGATGAGGTGCGCAAGCTTGAGTAGTACTCCGCGCCGGTGGCCTCATGGACCCGACGCCGAAGACCTGCTGTATCGACAAATCGCCAAGTCGTTCCATCGATTTCCACGAGCGAGTCCACCGGGTCTCGAGTGGTGCCCGCGGCGGCGTCGACCAGCGAACGCTCCGCCCCAACGAGCTGGTTCAGCAGGCTGGACTTGCCGACATTCGGCCGTCCGATCAGCGCCACCCGGCGTGGGCCGACGCTGGGTTCCGGTACGGCGGGGGCCTCCGGCAGGGCCGCGACCAGCGCGTCCAGCAGGTCGCCGCTGCCGCGCCCGTGCAGCGCGCTCACCGGCATCGGCTCGCCGACCCCGAGCGACCACAGCGCGGCCACCTCCGGCTCGGCGTTCGCGGAGTCGACCTTGTTGGCCGCGAGGATGACCGGCCGGCCGGAACGCTGGAGAACCCGGCCGACAGCGGCATCGATCTCGGTGATCCCGACCGTGGCGTCGACGACCATGAGCACGACGTCCGCAGCGTCCATCGCGACCTCGGCCGCCGCAGCGATCCGCGCCGCCATGCCCTTGGCGTCGGGCTGCCAGCCCCCCGTGTCAACGACCGTGAAGGTGCGGCCTGCCCACTCGGCCTCGTACGCGACGCGGTCCCGGGTGACGCCCGGGACGTCCTCCACGACCGCTTCGCGCCGGCCAAGCACCCGGTTCACCAGGGTCGATTTGCCGACGTTCGGCCGGCCGATGACGGCGACGACCGGGAGCTCCCCGGTCGCGGTCACGGCGCTGCCTCGAGCTCGCGCTGTTCGGTGACGTGGGCGAGCAAGCCGAGGCGCACCTCTTCGGCGGCCGCGGCGATCGTGCTGCGGGCACGCGGATCGCCCGAAACATCGAGCGTGAAAGCCGGCCCGAAGACCACCTCGATCGGCGCCCGGAACCGCGGCAGCGCCTTTCCCTTGGGCAGCGCCTCCGCGGTCCCCCGGCACAGCACCGGCACCACCGGGCAGTTGCCATGCAAGGCGAGGTATCCGATGCCGTGCTGAATCGTCTCCACGCTGCCGCTCCCCCGAGTGCCCTCTGGGAACATCCCGAGCACACCGCCGCCACGCAGCACGGCCAGACCGGCCTGCAGGGCGGTGCGATCCGGGGTGCCGCGATGGACGGGGATCTGCCGACCGAAGTTCAGAATCGCCGGTAGCGGACCCTTGTAGATCTCGCTCTTGATCAGGATGGAGGACGGCCGCGGCAGCGTGATCATGACGATCGGACCATCGAGGAACCCGGTGTGATTTCCGGCGAGAAGCACCGGCCCACTTGCCGGAAGGTGCTCGAGCCCCCTCAACCTCACCTTGAAGTAGAGCCTGATGAGCAGCGCGGCGAAGTGCCGCACCAGCCACAGCGGCACTGACTCTCGCGCGGGGTTGGTGCTACGTGCGGTCACGCCGACACCGCTGCCGTCCGGTCGAGCACCGCCTGTACCACCTCGTCGATCGTCATCGTGGACGAGTCGATGACGACGGCATCCGGCGCCTTCTGTAGCGGCGATGCCGTCCGTGTGGCGTCCGCAGCGTCCCGCTCGCGCAGCGCGACCTCGGTGTTCGCCGCTTGCGTGGCGGCTCCGCCGTCCTGCGCCGTACGGCGTTGCGCCCTGGTGGTGGCATCTGCGTCGAGATAGACCTTCACCGCCGCCTCCGGCGCCACCGTCGAGCCGATGTCACGACCCTCGACAACGATTCCGCCGGCCCCGATGAGCTCACGCTGTCGGCGGACCATCGCGTCGCGCACCCCCGCCACCGCGCTGACCTGGCTGACCGCGGCCGTGACCTCGGCGCCGCGCACCGCGGCCGTCACGTCAGTGCCGGCAGCCACGATCGCAGGTTGCTCGGGATCCGTGGTGACCTCGAGCGTTGCCGCCTCCGCAAGCGTCGTCAGAGCGGCCGGATCGTCCAGCTGCACGCCGCGGTCCAGTGCCAGCCAGGTCACCGCGCGGTACATCGCACCGGTGTCGAGATATCGCAGACCGAGCCGTGCCGCGACGCCGCGCGCGACCGTCGACTTCCCCGATCCCGACGGCCCGTCGATCGCGACGACCAGGGTTCGCCGATCCATCCGATCGAGACTAGTGCCCACTATGCGCTTGGCGGCGGGCTCGCGGTGGCCGACCAACCGCGCGCGATCAGGTCGCGCTCCAGCAGTGCACCGCGGTCAGGCGCCACGTCGAGCTCAACGATTCCGAACGGCTGGCCGGGTGAGTGATCGACGCGGATGTCCTCGACGTTCACGCCGGCCGCTGCGGCGTCGTTGAGCACGCGGGCGAGCTTGCCTGGCTCGTCGGGTACGACGACCGCCACCGTCGCCCAGCGCACGGCTCGCTGCCCGTGCTTGCCGCCGAGGAGTTCCCGACCGCGCCGTCCTCGCTCGATGAGGTCGCGCACCGCCTCCCTGCGCCGGTCATCCGCTCCGTGTTCGAGGGCATCTACCACCACGTGGAGGGGCTCCAGCACAGCGCGGAGTGCGGTGGCTACCGGACCGGGGTTCGCCGCCACGATCTCCGCCCACAGGTTCGCGTCGGAGTCCGCGATGCGCGTGGTGTCTCGCAACCCGGTACCCGCGAGCCCCACAGCCGCGCGATCCAGACCGGCCAAGCCGCCGGCGAGTGCCGAGGCCACCAGCTGCGGCGAGTGAGAGAGCCTGGCGAACAGAGCATCGTGATCCGTCGCGGGCATGACGGTGACCAGCGCCCCGCAGGCCGCCGCGAGGGCTGACACGGCCGCCACCGCTGCGGGGGCGGAGGCCTCGGTCGGGCAAACGATCCACGGCCGCCGGCTGAACAGGTCTGCCGAGGCGTGATGAGGCCCGGAACGCTCGCGGCCAGCGATCGGGTGACTGCCGACAAAACCTGCAAATCCTGGATGAAGACTCTCGACCTGATGTTGAGGGTCAGACTGCACGCTCGCGAGATGGGTCAGAATCGGTGCGACATCCGCCTCGATTAGTCGGCTGACGACCCCTCCCACCGCGGCCGGCGGCACTGCGGCGACGGCGAGATCGACCGGAGGGTCACCCGCGCGGCGGGGCGATCCCGCCCCCACCGACACCGCGAGCGCCACCCGTTCCGGGTCCTGGTCCTCGAGTGACACGTCGTAGCCACCCGCGCTGGCGGCCAGCGCTACTGAGGTGCCGATGAGGCCGGTACCGACCACGAGCAGCCGCATGGCGTCAGTCTCGCGGCAGGTCGGTCCGCAGGGCGGCTGCGCCGCGCAGGTAGACGTGGCGGGCCTCCGCCCGAGTGAACCCAGCGTCGACGAATGCCATCAGGCGCACCACGCGTTCCATCGCGCCGGGCACCGCGATCTCGGAGGCGCACAGCAACGGCACGTCGGAGAGGCCGGCCAGCCGAGCGGCGTACGCCGGGAACTCGGCCACCAGGTCGGGTGTCGTCGTGAAGATGATGCTGATCAGGTCGTCGTCGCTCAGACCGTTACGGTCCAGGACCGCCCGCACGAGCTCCGCCGTCGCCTCGACGATCGCGTCCTGATCATCGACCGCCACCTGCGTCGCGCCGCGCAGCGCGCGTACCGCCATGCCACTCCCCTACCTGTTGTGCCACCTGGCGTCGGGACCATCGGCCCGGCGAGCCTAGGTCATCGGCGGCCACCGGTCGCGGTGGCGCTGCACCGTCGAGCCGAATGGCGGGATCCGACGCTGCCGACTCCCCGACAAAGCGCTAGGTCTACAAATTGACTTCTCGATACAGCGCTTGAACCTCTTCTCGCTGAAGATGCCGCCGGCGTCCCGGCTTGAGGTCGCCCAGCCGGATCGGTCCCACGGCGGTACGGACCAGCCGAGTCACCGGGAATCCCACCTGATCGAACACCCGCCGGACGACGTGGTTGCGCCCTTCGTGCAGGCTCAGCTCGAGCACGCTGCGGGCGGCGGTGGCATCGACGAGGGTGACCTCGTCGATCGTCACCGGGCCGTCCTCGAGCACGACGCCGCCCCGCAGCTCGCGGGTCGCGGCGCGGGAGATCACTCCCTCGATCTCGGCTAAGTAGGTCTTCCGCACGCCGTAGGACGGATGCATCAGCCGGTGCGAGAGCGCTCCGTCGTTGGTCAGCAGGATCAGGCCTTCGCTGTCGGCATCGAGACGTCCGACGTGGTGCAACGCAGTGGTGACGTCGACGATCAGATCGCCGAGGCACTCCCTGCCGCGGTCGTCGGACATCGTGGACAGCACGCCACGCGGCTTGTGGATCGCGTAGTAGACCAGCCCGGCAGCGGTCGGGATCTGGCTGCCATCGAGGGCGACGACGTCGCGCTCCGGATCGACCCGGGCGCCGAGGGCGGCCGGGCGGCCGTTCACCTTCACCCGGCCGGCTGCAATCAGCTCCTCGCAGGCGCGCCGGCTGCCGACGCCCGCTGCCGCGAGGACTTTCTGGAGCCGAACCCCTTCCGGACCCTCGCTTCGTGCGTCAGCCGAGGGCATCGTCGTCGAGCACGGACAGGTCCGGCAGGTAGTCCTTGATCTCGGGGAGCTCGTCGATCGACGCGATGCCCAGCCGGTCCAGGAAGTGGTCGGTCGTGGCGTACAGGATCGCGCCTGAGTCGCGTTCGATCCCCACCTCGGCTACCAGGCCGCGCGTGACGAGCGTGCGCATCACGGCATCCACGTTCACGCCGCGGACGGCCGCGATTCGCGACCGGGTGGTCGGTTGCCGGTAGGCGACGACCGCGAGCGTCTCGAGCGCCGCCTGGCTGAGCTTGGCGGACTGCCCATCCCGCACGAATCGCTCGACGTACGGCGCGCATGCGGCACGCGTGTAGAGCCGCCAGCCGCCAGCCACTTCGCGCAGCTCGAAGCCGCGTTCGGCGGCGTCGTACTCGGCAGCGAGGTCGCGAAGCGTCTGCGCCACCTCCTCGCGGGGCCGTTCCACGACCTGCGCGAGCGTGACCTCGGCAACCGGCTCCTCGACGACCAGCAGCACCGCCTCCAGCGCCGTGCGCAGGCCAGGAAGCGGCACGTCCTCGCTCCCCGGGTCGTCGGTCACCATCACCACCAGGTCATCGGTCAGGTCATCCATCGTCGTCCCCTGATTCGGCTGGTACAGAAACCAGGTCGTAGGAGTCGTCGACATCGGCGGACAGGAACGGCGTGACGTCGTCGCCGGCCACCCAGCGGACGTGTAGCTCACCGAGTGGTTCGACCTGGTCGAAGGCGACGGCCCCTTCGCGGTAGAGCTCGAGCACAGCCAGGAAGCGGCCGACGATCGTCATGGTGTCCGGACAGTCGGAGATCAGCGTGCGGAAGGTTGCGGCGCCGACGTCGCGGAGGCGGGTGGCGAGGATGACCGCCTGCTCGCGGACGCTCACCACAGGAGCGTGGAGGTGAGCGACATCCACGACCGGGACCGGACGCGGCGTGCACGCTCGACCGGCGAGCTCCGCGAACTCGACGGCGTCGACGCCGAGCACGACCTCCGGCAGCAAGGTCAGGAACTGCGGCTCGAGGCCGACGGACCGGGGGAAGCGCTTGGCCGCCGCGTCCATCTGCTGCGCGAACACCGCCGCGACCTCCTTGTAGGCGCGGTACTGGAGCAGCCGGGCGAACAACAGGTCCCGCGCTTCGAGCAGGGCGAGGTCTTCCTCGTCGACCTCCGCAGACGGCAGCAGCCGAGCCACTTTGAGGTCGAGCAAGGTCGCTGCGACGACCAGGAACTCGCTCGCTCGGTCGAGGTCCCAGTCGTCCTCGTGGTTGCGCAGGTATCCCAGGAACTCGTCGGTGACCTGTGCGATCGCCACGAGCGTGACGTCGAGGCGCCGTTTGGCGATCAATGACAGGAGCAGGTCGAACGGCCCGTCGAACACGTCGAGATGGACGTGGAACGTCGATTTCGACCCGATGCCTTCCGGAGTCTCGACGACGTCTACGGGCGGCACCGGTCGACGGTAGCCCAGCGCGGTACGGCGCCCGGCTACAACGCGCCGAGGATGCGATCGCCGATGGATCCCACCAGTTTCAGCAGCAGCGGGAACTCGCCGGCGAGCGGCAGGACGAGCAGGACCAGCACGACCAGGATCCCCCAGTGCTCCTCGAGCAGGCGGTAGGCGAGGCGTCGCGAGGACGGCGTCTTGGGCAACGTGGACCACAGCGCCACGCCGAGCTCGAGCGGCGGGATCGGGAACAGCGCGAGAATGCCGCAGGCGAGGTTCTCGATCCCGAATCCGAGGGCGAGCCGCTGCAAGAAGTCACCAGCGACGAACTGCGTGCCGTGCAGGACGGTGATCGTCGAAACGAAGTCAAAGGCCTCGCGCACCCCTCCCGCGACGAGGTAGAGCCCGAGCCCGACTGCGGCCAGGGCGGCATGGACGACGACGGCGACGACGACCATCGTCCAGACCTGGCGGGACTTGAAGCGGCTGACAGTCGGTCGCGGCGCCCACCCGACGCCGCCGATGAGAGCGCCCACCAGGCCGTAAGGATCGAGCCAGAGCGAGTGTTGGTGGGGCCGCCGAATCGAGCGTAAACCGCCGATTACGGCCTGCTGCAGGGCCGCTCGCAGCCCGCACCCCACGACGAAGCCCAGGACTAGGCCGAGGAACGTCGCAGGTTGACGTAACGCATACAGCATGTGGGGTCAGCGGCTACGCAGCCGGCGGACCAGGATGCTCTGCTCTCCCTTGGCCTCCAGATCGGCGAGGACGACGGCGAGCGCCTCCCGCACGATTCGGCCACGGTCGACCGCCAGCGAGTGATCGGCACGCAGCACGAGCCGGGCGTGCTCGAGGTCGACCAACTCGGCCGGCGACACGTACACCGTGATCTTCTCGTCGTGGCGCTGGCGGCCGCTCGGGCTTCGCGGGCCGGTTGGCCGCGCCGTCGGCGTCCGGGTTTCTGTGGCCACCGCAGCAGTGCTCGTTGCGGTGTCGGTGGGCGCGAGCTCCTCCGGCTCCGGCGCCCGCTGCACGGAGCCGGTCGAGCGGAAGAGCTCATCCGCGCCAGGCAGGATCACACGGCGAGACAACGCGCCACCACCTCTCGGGCCAGGTCGCGGTAGGCCGCCGCTCCGGGCGATGTCGTGGCGAAGCTCGTGATCGGCTCACCCGCCACAGTCGTCTCGGGGAAACGGACCGTCCGGTTGATCACCGTGTGGAAGACCTTGTCGCCGAAGGCCTGGACGACGCGGGTGAGCACCTCGCGGCCGTGTAAGGTCCGGCCGTCGTACATCGTCGCGAGAATCCCCTCAAGTTGAAGTTGAGGGTTAAGCCGCTCGCTGACTTTATCTATAGTTTGGATCAACAGTGCGACGCCGCGGAGGGAAAAGTACTCACACTCCAGCGGGATGATCACGCCATGTGCGGCAGTCAGGGCATTGATCGTGAGCAGGCCGAGCGACGGCTGGCAGTCGACCAGGATGAAGTCGTAGTCGTTCATCACCGGGTCGAGCACCCGCTTCAGCGTCTGTTCCCGAGCCACCTCCCCCACGAGCTGCACCTCGGCGGCCGACAGGTCGATGTTGCTCGGCAACAGGTCCATTCCGGCGCTGGTCTTGATCATGATGTCGTCTGCCGACACCGACCGCTCCATGAGCGCGTTGTAGACCGTGACCTCGAGCTCGTTGGGGTTCACGCCAAGGCCGACCGACAACGCGCCCTGCGGATCGAAGTCCACCAGGAGCACCTTGCGACCGAACTCCACCAGTGCGGCGCCCAGGTTGATCGTCGACGTGGTCTTGCCGACTCCGCCCTTCTGGTTGCACAAGGAGATGATGTGAGCCGGCCCATGGGTCGACAGCGGCTTGGGATCGCGGAGCTTCGGCATCGGACGGCCGGTCGGGCCGATCTCCCGCTGCGGCCGTACGCGCGACTCGACGGATGTCGACATATTGCCCTTTCGATAAAGCCTCATACCGATTCCACGATTTCTCGCGAAGCAGTTGTAACGACGAGTCGGGAAGATATGCCTGTGGACAACCGGTTGGCAACCGTGGATAGCCCAGCTGAGCGTGAAAAACTCGTGAAACAGCAGTCACATCAGTCGCCAGCGTCGCACGACGGCACCGGTCAGCTCGTCAAGTGACGGGACGTCGCGCCCGCGGATGCGACGTCGCATAGACCTCTCGGAGCCGGTCCACCGTCACCATCGTGTACACCTGGGTCGTCGTCACTGAGGCATGACCGAGGAGCTCCTGGACCACCCGCACGTCCGCGCCGCCGTCGAGCAGATGGGTGGCAAAAGAATGCCGCAGCGTGTGCGGGCCGATCGTCGTCCGAATACCGGCGCGCTCCGCCGTCAGCTGCAGGATCGTCCATGCGCTCTGCCTGGAAAGGCGCCCGCCACGCGTGTTGAGGAACAGCGCCGGGCTCCCGCCGCCCGCGGCGGCGAACACCGGCCGGCC
>Ga0213876_10002538_pt1 | contig 10683 bp, 11 predicted proteins | sample BarmaccomBMRX_R9_FD_160113 | JGI IMG/M metagenome (GOLD analysis project Ga0213876, IMG submission 160113) | Root-associated microbial communities from Barbacenia macrantha in rupestrian grasslands, the National Park of Serra do Cipo, Brazil - RX_R9 | ecosystem: Host-associated > Plants > Roots...
CGTGACGTAATGCAGGGACGAATCACACTCGACGAGCTCCGACGCCTCACCGCCGACGGCGGGATCGAGACCGTCATCGCCGTTTTCCCCGACATGTACGGGCGCCTGGTCGGCAAGCGGATCACCGCGCGCTTCTTCATCGACGACGTCGTCGAGCACGGCATGCACGCCTGCGACTACCTCCTCGCCTGCGACATGGACATGGAGCCGGTGCCCGGCTATGCGTTCACGAGCTGGGCGAAAGGCTACGGCGACTTCCGCCCCGTGCCCGACTTCGACACGTTGCGCGTCGCGTCGTGGCAGGAGAAGTCGGCGCTCGTGCTCTGCGACGTGATGCACGACGGCCGCGACGAGCTGGTCTCGCTCGCGCCGCGCAGCATCCTCCGCCGCCAGTTCGCCCGCGCCGCAGAAAAAGGCTTCACCGCCTTCGGCGCCTCGGAGCTGGAGCTCTACGTGTTCAAAGACTCGTTCGAGCGCATCGCCGAGAAGGGCTTCATCAACGCCGAGCCGATGGGCCGCATCATCGAGGACTACCACATCCTCCAGGGCACGAAGGAAGAGCACGTGATCGGCGCGATCCGTTCGCACTTGGAGCGCAGCGGCGTGCCGGTCGAGTCGTCGAAAGGCGAATGGGGACCGGGGCAACAGGAGATCGGTCTTCGTTACGCGGAGCTGCTGGAGATGGCGGACCGCCATCACATCTACAAGCACGCCGCGAAGGAGATCGCCTGGAAGCTCGGCCACGCCGTGACGTTCATGGCGAAGTGGGACGAGCGCTACGCCGGCTCCAGCTGTCACATCCACATGAGCCTCTGGGGCGACGAGGGTACGACGCCGCTCTTCCCTGGCGACGAGTCGCTCGGCCCCATCCACTGCTCCCCCACCTTCCGCCACTTCCTCGGCGGCTGGATGGCGCACATCCGGGAGCTGTTCGCGTTCTATGCGCCTTACCCCGCGTCCTACAAACGCTACGTTGCCGGCTCGTTCGCGCCCACCGGCATCGCCTGGAGCTACGACAACCGCACCGCCGGCTTCCGCATCGTCGGCCATGGTCCGTCGCTGCGCATCGAATGCCGCGCCGCCGGCGCCGACGCGAACGCGTACCTCGCCTTCGCGGCGACGCTCGCCGCCGGCCTGGACGGCATCGAGAACCAGATCGAGCCGCCGGAGCGCTTCGAAGGCGACGTCTACGCGGCGCGCGAGCTGCCGCACGTGCCGCACTCCCTCAACGACTCCATCGCCGCACTCGACGGCAGCGCGTGGGCGCGCCGCGTGTTCGGCGAAGACGTGATCGAGCACTACCTGCACTTCTTCCGCACCGAGCAACGCAAATTCGACGCGGCCGTGACCGACTGGGAACGGCGGAGGTATTTCGAGCAAAGCTAGCGCGATGGGATACGTCGCAAATTGAAAATGCAAAATGGAAAATTGAAAAAGCGTCTGCGTTGCAATTCCTCCTCGCAGCTGCGTTTTCAATTTTCCATTTCTCGGAGGGATCAGTGAGACTCGCGAACAAAGTCACTCTCATCACCGGCGGCGGCAGCGGCATCGGCAAGGCTTCGTGCCTCCTCTTCGCACGCGAAGGGGCGAAGGTCGTGGTCGTCGATCTGAAGCAGGAGACCGCCGACTCCACCGTTCAGGAGATCCGCGATGCGGGCGGCGAGGCGAGCGCGTTCGCCGCGGACGTCTCGAAAGGCGCCGACTGCGAGGCGATGATCGCGTTCGCGGAGAAGACGTACGGCAAGCTCAACGTCGTCTTCAACAACGCCGGCGTTTTCCATCCCGAGGACGACTCCGTGACCAATACCGCCGAGGCGATTTGGGACATGGTGATCGATGTGAATCTGAAGGGCGTCTTCCTCGGCTGCAAGTACGCGATTCCCGCGTTGCTGCGCGCCGGCGGCGGCTCGATCATCAACACCGCTTCATTCGTCGCGGTGATGGGCGCCGCGGCGCCGCAGATCGCCTACACGGCGAGCAAAGGCGGCGTGCTGGCGATGACGCGGGAGATCGCCGTGGAGTTCGCGAGGAAGAACATCCGGGCCAACTCGCTCTGCCCCGGGCCGGTCGAGACACCGCTCCTCGCCGAGCTGCTTTCCGATCCGGCGCGACGCAATCGGCGACTGGTTCACATCCCGCCCGGACGCTTCGCGCGCCCGGAAGAGATGGCGAATGCCGCGTTGTTTTTGGCCAGCGACGAGTCGTCGTACGTGAACGGCTCGACGTTCCTCGTCGACGGCGGCATCACCGCCGCCTACATCACCCCCGAATGAGAGACCATGCTCGCGCGCTCGTGCTTGCCGGCTCGATGAGTGTCGAGCCGGCGCCGGCGCTCCTGGAGCTGCGCGTCCCCGCGATCCGGCGCACGGTGCAGAACATCGCGCCGCCGCTGGATCTGACCGCGCTCGTGTTTCGCTACCGAGTAACGGCGGATGGGATCGAGCCGGTGAATCCTGTGCACTCGTCGAGTTGCCGCCGACGCAGGAGCCGGTGATGTAGGGGCCGGCTTCAGCCGGTCCGGACGGGCTGAAGCCCGTCCCCACGTGGCCAAGGGCCGGCTTTAGCCGGTCCGGGACGGGCTGAAGCCCGTCCCCACGTGGTCCGGGACGGGCCTTGCCCTCCCGTCCCCACCGTTGTGTCGCGTTACATCCCCACCCGCGCGACCTTGATGCTGCCGTTCGTCGTCGAGAGGCGGATCGACGGGCCGCCGCCGTTCAATGTGCCCCGCAGCGAGTTCTTGTCGAAGCGCGTCGTCGTGATCGGGATGTCGGTCGAGACCGAGCCGTTCGTCGTGCCGGCCTCGATGCTCGCGGAAAGCGTCGACGGGATGGCGAGCGTGATGCCGCCGTTGGTCGTTTCCAGCTTCAACGAAGAGCCGGGCGCCACCTGCAGCAGTTCGGCGCGGATCGAGCCGTTCGTCGTGCCGGCGTTCAGCGAGCCGGTGCAGCGTTCGACTTCGATGCGGCCGTTCGTCGTCTCCAGATCGAGGCGGCCGCTGAGCTGCGACACGTGGACGGAGCCGTTCGTGTTCTCGACGTTCAGGTTCACGGAACGGGGCACGGTGAGCTCGTAGCGGACGCCGAGGTCGACGCGGTCGCCGAAGAGGGCTTCGAGGATGCCGCTGCCGCCGTTGTTCCGAGGGTGCTTCGTCTCGATCGTCAGGCCGCTCGGCGTCGAGCGCACGTCGATCTTGAGATCGCGCATCGCCTGCTTCGCGGCGTCTTCATCGCGGCTGTCGGCGTACTTTTCGGCCTGCAGGCGCACGCGCGGCTGGTCCCACGACGTGATCGTGATCTTTCCGTTGACGTTCACCAGCGAGATCTCGCCTCCCGCCTTGATGTCGAACGTGCGGTCGACCGGCTCGCGGAGCGTGCCGGCCGTCGCCGCGGACGCGATCAGAAGGATGAATGTGAGCAGCAGCTTGCGCATGGATGCCTCCGTCTCGACGAAGATACGGATGCGGGCGCTCCGGGTTTCGCTAGTCGCCCTTTACAAATAACTGCATTTTCCATCCGTCGGGCGTTTTCCCGAAGCAGGCGCGGTAGCCGACCGGGCTGCGCAGGTAGTCGCTGCTGATCCAGCCGACTTTTCCACCGGACGTTTTCACCTTCCGCCAGCCCTTCTGCTCCGCGCCGGCGATCGTGACGACGTCGTAGTCGAGGCGTGTCAGAACGCGGCCTGTCTTCGGCGAGGATCGCAGCGCGACGCCCTTCCCGGTGACGGCGAAGCCCTGAAAAGAGTCGACCGAATCGGGCCATTTGCTGTAGACGTACGGCGCGCAGAACGTCTCGGCCTGCCACGAGCCGCCGTGGCTCACGACCCACTCCAACTCCTTCCAGTCCAAATGCTTGCGAAGGTCGGCGGCGCCGCCACCATCACCGAAGCTGGTGCGGATCTTCGGATCGACGAGCTTCACCAGGCCGGCCTCGTCACGGTTGTGGATGGTTTCGAGCAGGAGATCGCGGTAGGCGACGAACGACGGGTCGCGTTTCGCCTCATCCACGGGCATGAGGATGGCGAACAGAAGCAGCAGCACTTTCATGCGCCGGGACAAACCAACGTCCGTGCCACAATGCCGTTCGTGAAGCGGATTCTGCTGTGGCTGCTATTGGGAATCGTTCTGCTCGCCGTGCTCGCCCGCGAGGTCCAGGGTCCGGCGCCGAAATCCACCGATGCGCCGGCCGCGGAGTTCTCGGCCGGGAGAGCGCAGCCGATCTTGCGCTCGGTGATCGGCGACATCCCCCATCCGACCGGCAGCGCCGAGCATGCACACGTCCGCGAACGCGTGATCGCCCGCTTCCGCGACCTCGGCTACACCGTCTCCATCCAGCGCCGCTTCGCCTGCAACCATCACTTCGAGTGTGCGTCCGTGCAGAACGTGCTCGCGACACGGCCGTTCGATGACGCCACGAAGAAAGCCGTAGTCCTCGCGGCGCATTACGACTCTGTCGCCGCGGGGCCCGGCGTGTCCGATGACGGCATGGGCGTCGCGGTGCTGCTGGAGATCGCGCGTGCAATGCGCGAGGAGAAGACCCCGAATCCGGTCGTGTTCCTCGTCGATGATGCCGAGGAGGTTGGGCTGCTCGGGGCGGAGGGATGGGCGGCGGATCCGGCGCTCGTCGCCCGGGCCGGCGCCATGGTCAATGTGGAGAACCGCGGCACGACCGGCGCGAGCTACCTGTTCGAGACGAGTCGCAACAACGGTTGGCTGATCGCCACCGTAGCGCGGGCGCTGCCGCGTCCGATCACGACGTCGCTCTTCGTCAGCATCTACGAGCTGCTGCCGAACGACACCGACCTCACCGTCTTCAAGCGCCTCGGCCTGGAGGGCGTCAACTTCGCGGCCATCGGCAACGTAAACGCGTACCACACGCCGAACGACAACCAGGCGAATGCCGATCCGCGATTGCTCCAGCATCATGGCGACAACGCGCTCGCCGCCGCGCGGGCCCTGGCGAACGCCGACCTCACGCAACGCAGCGGCGGCAACGCCGTGCACTTCGACGTCCTCGGCCTGTTCGTCGTCAGCTGGCCGGCCGGCATCACGATCTGGGTCGCGATCGCGGGGCTGATTCTCGCGCTGTTCGCTGCGTCACGCGGCGAAGGGCGCGCGACCGTCGCAGGCATCGCGTTCGTCCTCGGTGCGATCGTCGTCGCCGGCGGCCTCGGCTTCCTCGCCACGGCGGCGATGCGCTTGCCGAACTTCATCGCGTACCCGAATGCCGCGATCGCCTCGATGTGGCTTCTCGGCGGAGCCGCGGCGTTCGCCGTCGCGCCACGCAAGATCGCCATCGCCGGGCCGGCGATCGTCTGGAACGTGTTGGCCGTAGTCCTTGCGCTGGTGCTGCCGGGCGGCAGCTATCTCTTCGTCGTTCCCGGCCTCGTGCTCGCCATCGCGGCGCTGTTGAAGCAGGACGAAGGGGGAGCGATTGCGGCGACCGTCGTTGCGGCGATTCTCTGGTTCCCATTCGGCGTCGTGCTCTACGACGCGCTCGGCGCCGGGATGCTCGCCGCCGTGTCGGTCATCCTCGCGCTCGTGATGAGCACCGTCGCGCCGCTGTTCCAACGCCGCGTCGCCATCCCGCTGTTCGCGCTCGCCCTCATCGGCTTCATCACGACGGCGACGCGCCCCGTGTACACGCCGGAGAAACCGCGGCGCGTGAGCTACACCTACTTCGACGACGGCGCGCAGACGTTCTGGGCCAGCAACTCGAAGTTCGACGGCGCAACGCAACGCGTCGTCACGCCGTGGTACGCCGGGCCGCCGCAGATGTGGACGAAAGATGCGCCGAACGCCTCGCTGCCGCGCGTCGAGCTCGCCGTGCTGTCCGACCGCGCGGAAGGCGGCAAACGATTCCTGACCGTACAGGTGCGCAGCTTGCGTGGTGCGGAACGCGTCGCTTTGCTCTGGAAGACGTCCGCGGCCGTGGAGCGCGTCACGATCAACGGCGTCACGCCGCCGCCGCGCGGCGCGCGCTACCGCAACTACCTCGGGCCGGAGTGGAGCCGGGTGGGCGTGCGGGGGCAGGAGGCGCACATCGAGATCGTGTTGAACGGAACAGCGCCCGTCGAGCTGATCGCGAGCGACACGTCATTCCACGTTCCGGGCGGGATTCCGGCGCGGCGGCTCGCGGTGCCGAGCGACGAAGGCGACACCGCGGTCACGCTGCAAACGAAAAAGGCCGGCTGAATCAGCCGGCCTTGGTTCATTGCGTAGTTTCGAAGACTACTCTTCCGACTTCTTCTTCCGAGTCGCCTTCTTCGGCTTCTCTTCGGCGTCGTCGGCCTTCGGAGCAGCCTTGCGCGTCTTCTTCGGCTTCTCGCCTTCGGCTTCGTCTTTCGCCGGAGCGGCCTTCTTCGCGCCGCCCTTCTTCTTCGACTCCTCGGCGGCCGGGGTGGCCGTCGATTCGGCGGAGCGCTCGACCAGCTCGAGAATCGCCATCTCCGCGGCGTCGCCGCGACGAGGTCCGAGCTTGATGATGCGCGTGTAGCCGCCCGGTCGGGTCGAGAAGCGGGGGCCGATCGTGCCGAACAGCTTGGCCACGATCGCGTCGTCCGCAACCAGGCGAGCTGCCTGGCGGCGGGCGTGGACGCTGTCGTTCTTGCCGAGGGTGATGAGGCGCTCGATCTGAGGACGGAGCTCCTTCGCCTTCGGCAGCGTCGTGATGATGCGTTCCTTGTCGATCATGGACGCCAGCTGGTTGCGGAACATCGCCAGGCGATGTCCGGACTTGCGTCCCAGCTTGCGGTTGACCATTCCGTGTCTCATGAGTTCAGCCCTTTCCTTTCGCGTGCGCGAGGATTAGTCGCGCATCTCCGCGCCACCGCGGGCGGGCAGCTTCGTCATGCCGAACGAGAGGCCCATGTTGGCCAGAACGTCTTTGATCTCGTCGAGCGACTTGCGGCCGAAGTTCTTGGTGGACAGCATCTCGCGCTCCGTGCGCTGGACGAGGTCGCCGAGCGTGCGGATGTTCGCGTTCTTGAGGCAGTTCGCGGAGCGGACGGAGAGGTCGAGCTCCTCGATCGGCTTGGCCAGCATCTCGGCCAGGCGCGGATCGACTTCCGGAGCAGCGGCTTCCTCGACCTGCTCGCCGCGGGTCTCGAAGGAGCTGAAGATGCGCAGGTGATCGGAGAGGAGGTCGGCGGCGAGGCCGACGGCTTCCTGCGGCGAGACGGCGCCGTTCGTCCACACCTCGAGGATCAGGCGGTCGTAGTCGGTCATCTGGCCGACGCGGGCGCCTTCCACGTGGTAGTTCACGCGCCGGACGGGCGAGTGGATGGAGTCGATGGGGATGTAGCCGAGGGGGAGATCGGACTCGGCGTTGCGATCGGCGACCTGGTAGCCGCGGCCGCGCTTGAGACGCGCCTCGAGCTTGAGCGAGCCTTCCTTGGAAAGCGTCGCGATGTGCGCCGTCGGATCGAGGATCTCGATGTCGGCGTCCTGCTCGAAGTCGGCGGCCGTGACGACGCCCGGCCCCTTCTTCTCGAGGTACAGCGTTTTCGGACCTTCACCATGCATCTTGAAGGCGACCTGTTTGAGGTTGAGCACGACGTCCGTCATGTCCTCGACGACGCCGGTCAGCGAGGAGAACTCGTGAAGGACGCCCTCGACGCGGACGGCGGTGATGGCCGCCCCTTCGATCGAGGAGAGGAGCACGCGACGCAGCGCGTTGCCGATCGTCGTCCCGAAGCCGCGCTCGAAAGGCTGGGCGATGAACCGGCCATAATTCGGAGTGAGGGTTTCGGGATCGTAATCGAGCTTTTTCGGTTTCTGGAAATCTGACCACAGCATGTGAGCGGCCTCCTCGCCAAAGTGGAGGGCAGGCGCAGGCGGGTTGGGGGCGCCTGCCCTTCACCGAGATTTACTTCGAGTAGAGTTCGACGATGAGCTGTTCCTGGATCGGGAGGCGAATGTCCTCGCGCTTCGGCAGGTCGACGACCCGGCCGAGGAACTGCTCGGGATTCAGCTCGAGCCAGGACGGGATGCCGCGACCGGACGCCGTTTCGACGGCCTGGCGGATCTGGTCGTTCTTGCGGCTCTTCTCGCGAACCTGGATCACATCGCCCTTGCGGCCCTGGTAGGAGGGGATGTTGATCTTCTTTCCGTTCACCTCGATGTGACCGTGGCGCACGAGCTGGCGCGCCTGAGGACGGGAGGCGGCGAAACCGAGGGAGTAGACGACGTTGTCGAGCCGGAGCTCGAGCTGGCGAAGCAGGTTCTCACCGGTGATGCCGGTCTTGCGCTCGGCGCGCTGGAAGTAGAGACGGAACTGGCTCTCGAGCAGACCGTAGATGCGCTTGACCTTCTGCTTCTCGCGGAGCTGCAGGCCGTAGCCGAGCACCTTGGAGCGACGGCGGCCGTGCTGGCCCGGCGCGTAGTTGCGGCGCTCGATGGCGCACTTGTCCTTGAAACAGCGATCACCCTTCAGAAAGAGCTTCATGCCCTCGCGCCGGCAAAGCCGGCAGACGGGATCGGAATAACGAGCCACTATGCCTCCTGTCGTTCGCACCCGTCCCACCATGAGACGTTGCGTGCACGGCGGCAGCTGCTCGCCGTACGGGATACCGCAGCGGTGCGACGACGCACCGCGAATTCATTCCTGGATTTCGGATCGCTACACGCGGCGGCGCTTGGGCGGGCGGCAGCCGTTGTGCGGGATGGGCGTCACGTCCTTGATCGACTTGATGTCGAGGCCGGACGCGGCCAGGGCGCGGATGGCCGACTCGCGGCCGGCGCCGGGACCCTTCACCTTCACGTCCACCGATCGGAGACCGTGCTCCTGCGCGAGCTGGGCCGCGTTCTGAGCCGCGACCTGAGCCGCGAACGGCGTGCCCTTGCGCGAGCCCTTGAAGCCGATGCGGCCGGCGCTCGACCAGGAGAGGACGTTCCCCACCGGATCGGTGATGGCGACGATGGTGTTGTTGAAGGTCGCCGCGATCGAGGCGACGCCGTGCGGAACGTTCTTCCGTTCCTTGCGCTTGGTTCCGGCGCGACGCGCGCCCGCTTTCGGTGCTCTTGCAGTTGCCATTTGGTTCCTGTCCTCTTGTCAGCGTTCGGCCGGGAGCCGCGCGCTACTTCTTGGTCGCCTTCTTCTTGCCCGCGACGGCGCCCTTGCGGGGGCCCTTCCGGGTGCGCGCGTTGGTGTGCGTGCGCTGGCCGCGCACCGGGAGGCCACGGCGATGACGCATGCCGCGGTAGCAGTTGATCTCCATCAACCGCTTGATGTCCAGGCCGATGTCCTTGCGGAGATCGCCCTCGACCTTCCCTTCGTCCGTGATGACCTGCCGGATCTTCCGCACATCATCCTCGGTGAGATCTTTGACGCGCACGTCTTTGCCGACCTGCGCCTTGCCGAGGATGTCGTTCGACCGCGCGCGGCCGATGCCGTAGATGTAGGTCAGACCGATTTCCACTCGCTTGTTGAGCGGGAGGTCGACGCCTGAAATTCGTGCCATTCTCTGTGCTCCTGACCTAGCCCTGACGCTGCTTGTGCTTGGGGTTCTCGCAAATGATGCGGATCACGCCTTGACGGCGGACGATTTTGCACTTGGTACAGATCTTCTTGACTGATGAACGGACTTTCATGTTCTTAGCTCACTTGTAGCGGTAGATGATGCGACCCCGCGTCAGGTCGTACGGCGACAGTTCCACCAGGACCTTGTCTCCGGGAAGGATGCGGATGAAGTGTTTGCGCATCTTGCCGGAGATGTGGGCCAGGACCTTGTGCTTGTTCTCCAGCTCGACCTGAAACATCGCATTGGGCAACGTCTCGAGGACGGTCGCAGTCACTTCAATCGCTTCTTCTTTCGACATGCAGCTCCTGTTTTAGTCTCTTCCTATCCAAGAAAACCGCCGGGCATTCCCGGCCTATCTGCCCAGAACCATCGGTCCGTTCGCGGTGACCGCGACGGAGTGCTCGAAGTGGGCGGCCAGAGTGCCGTCCACCGTGCGAGCCGTCCAGCCGTCATTGTCGGTCCGGACGTCCTGCATCATTCCGCCCGCGCCGGCCCGCTCCAACCGCGAGCGCAGCTTCGGGCCGATCTCGCAGAGCATCGGCTCGATGGCCAAGACCATCCCTTCCTTCAGTTCCAGCCCCCGGCCGCGTTTGCCGTAATTGTGGACCTGCGGCTCTTCGTGCATCTTCCGCCCGATCCCATGGCCGACGAAGTTGCGGATGACGTGGAAGCCGCGCGACTCCGCGTGCTCCTGCACCGCTGCGCCGATGTCGCCGAGCCGGCGGCCCGGGCGCATCTCCTCGATCGCGAGATCGAGGCATTCCTTCGTCGTCCGCAACAGCTCTTCCGCGCGCGGCGTCACCTTCCCGACCGCGAGCGTCACGGCGCCATCGCCGACGAACCCGTCGAGGATGGAGCCGAAGTCGAGGCCGACGATGTCGCCCTCCTGCAGCTTGGCCCGATTGGGGATACCGTGCACGATCACGTCGTTGACCGAGGAGCAGAGGACGGCGGGGTAAGGAGGCAGGCCCATCGGCGCATAGCCCTTGAAGGGGCTCTTCGCGCCGCGTTTGGCCAGCTCTTCTTCCGCCACCGCGTTCAACTGCGCCGTCGTCACGCCCGGCTTGACCATGTTCCCCATGATGTCGAGGATCTCGAGCACCACGCGGTTCGCACGGTCCATCACCGCGATCTCTTCGCGGCTCTTGAGCACTGGGCCTTTCATTC
>Ga0213876_10002539_pt1 | contig 10681 bp, 6 predicted proteins | sample BarmaccomBMRX_R9_FD_160113 | JGI IMG/M metagenome (GOLD analysis project Ga0213876, IMG submission 160113) | Root-associated microbial communities from Barbacenia macrantha in rupestrian grasslands, the National Park of Serra do Cipo, Brazil - RX_R9 | ecosystem: Host-associated > Plants > Roots...
CTGCGCCCACCCCCGCCGACACGATGCCCGGCGAGATCGCGCACGCGGCGATCTACTGGGCGGGACGAGCCGCCGCCGCCGCTGGCGACGCGGCCGGTGCGCGCGCGCGGTGGCAGGACGCGGCCCGCCGCGTGCCGGCGTCGTACTACGCGATGCTCGCCGCCCGCCGGCTGGGGACGGCGCCGTGGGCCCCGGCCGCCGGCACTGGTGCGGGCGCTGGCGCGACGTCCGACGCGATCATCGACGCGGCGGTGCGGCGCATGGCGCTGCTCGAGCGGATCGGGTTCGACCCGGAGGTGCAGTGGGAGCGCGAGTGGCTCACGCGGTGGGCCGACTCGTCCGCCGACCGCCAGCTCGCCGTCGCGCGCGCCCTGCGCGACGCGGGGGCGACGTCGGCCGGGATGCGGCTCGCGCGGCGCGCCGTCGACCGCGGCGGCGCCTCGTCGGCGGCTGCGTCGGCGGCCGCCTATCGCACGCTCTATCCGTGGCCGTGGGAGGCGCTGGTGCGGCAGTCGGCGCAGGCCCGCGGGCTCGATCCGGCGCTCGCCGCGGCGGTCATCCGCCAGGAGTCGAACTTCACCCCCGGGGCCACGTCGCCGGCCGGCGCGGTGGGGCTCATGCAGCTCATGCCCCCCGTGGGCCGGTCGCTCTGGGACGCCCTCGGCGCCCAGCGCGCCGACGTGCCGTGGAGCGCGGCGCTGCTCCGCCAGCCCGACGTGAGCATCGCGTTAGGCACTCGCCACCTCGCGTCGGCCATGGCCCAGTACCCCGACCCGGCCATCGCGCTCGCCGCGTACAACGCCGGCGGCACGCCGGTGGCCCGCTGGCGCAAGCGCGCCGGCACGGACGACCCCGAGCTGTTCGTCGAGCGCATCCCGTACGACGAGACGCGCGACTACGTGCGGATCGTGTCGCGCAACCGGGCCTTCTACGCGGCGCTGTACGCCGCACCGTGATGCGCGTCCGAACGTGCGTCCGAACGTGCGTCCGAACGTGCGTCCGAAAGTGATCGATACCTGTCGGTCCGCGATGCGACAACGGATCTACGGACCGGTACCTTCGCGGAGAACATCGGCGTTTCTCGTCGCGACGCCGTCACCTCCGCGCCACGTTGCACATCCGCCCACCCGCAGGCCGCCGTCGTGCGTCGCTCGGCATGGCCGCGCTGCTCTGGCTCTGGCCATCGGCCGACGCGCGCGCGTCGGTGCCGCACGCTGAGCGTCTCGCTCGCGGCGACGGTGGGAAGCGGGGCTGCGTCGCCTGCCATACCGGCCCCCGCGCACTGGACGGCCGCGCCAGCGCCGCACCGGCGCCCGCCCGCGCGCCGCGTCCCGCCACGTCGGGGGCGCCGGGTGGGCCGAGCCGCGGCGCGAGCCCCGACGTACGCCTCATCGTCGGAGCCCGCGCCGTCGCCTACCGTGCGCGACTCATGGCGTACGCACCGCCCGCCGATCCTGCCGCAGCTCGTGCCGATCGCTGAGGATCTCGCGATGGTCGCCACGCACCTCGTGCACGTCCGCGCGCACCTCGCGCCGGTCGCGCCGCACGGCGACCGAGTCGTCCGACCGTCGGTCGACGCGCAGGTCGCGGCGGTCCGCGCGCAGGTCGCGCACGTCGCCGCGCGTGTCGCGCGTGTCCTGGCGCAGCTCGTGGCGATCGCGCCGCACCTCGCCACGATCGGTCGTCGACTGCGCGCGGGCCGTCCCCGCCGCCGTCACCAGCATCGCCGCGGCGAGCGCCGCCCATCTCGCGTTAGTCATGTCGTGCCTCCTTGGCTGCTGCGTCTCGTCGGTGCCGGCGCCACGTCGGCGCCGCATCCGGCAGACGCCGCGAGCCCGACGGCGTTAACGCTCTCACGCTCTTCGAAGGGCATGATCCCGCAGATTCGCGCAGATTGCTTCGTTGCCTGACGGGCAGGCTCTCGCCAGATCGTCACCCCGGCTTTCGCCGGGGCGACGAACCAGGGCAGACGCTCACTCGCCGCGCAGCACCTGCATCGGGTCGATGCGGAGCGCGCGGCGGCCGGGAACGTAGGAGGCGACGAGCGTCGTCGCGCCGAACACCGCGACCACCGCGGCGAGCGCGCCGAGGTCGAGGGTCCAGTGGCCGAAGAGCAGGCCGTCCATGAAGCGGAACGCGACGGCGGTGAGCGCGAGGCCGAGCGCGGTGCCCGCGGCGACGACGCGCAGGCCGTGGCCTAACAACAGGCGCAGCACCTGTCCGCGCGCCGCGCCGACGGCCATGCGCACCGCGATCTCGCGCGTGCGCCGCGACGTGAAGAACGCGATCGATCCATAGAGGCCGATCGTCGCCAGGCCGAGGGCGAGCGCGCCGAGCAGCGCGACGGCGCGCGTCAGGCGGCCTAACGGCCCGATGGCCGCGTCGCGCAGCGTGCCCACCTGCCACGTCTCGGCGGCCGGCGCGAGCCCGGCCAGCCGCTCGCGCACCGGCCCCACCATCGGCGCGGCGGCGCCGGCGACGCGCACGAGGACGGTCGCGCTGCCTAACGACGCGTCGGCGAGGCGGCGGTAGACGCGGGCGTCGGGCGCGTCGTCGCGCACCACGCCGGCGACGACGACGGCCTCCGAGTCCCCGAGCACGAACCGCGCGCCGGCCGCGTTGCCCGCCGGCCAGAAGCGGCGCGCCGCGCGCTCGTTGACGAGCGCCTCGCCCGTCACGCCGGGCGTGAGGTCGTGCCCCGCGGCGAGCGCGTAGGCGAATGCGCGCAGGAACGCCGTGTCGACCCGCTGCACGACGACGTCGGCGGATGGAGCGTTCGCGGCCGACGTACCGTCAGGCCGGCGCGGCGCGCCGTCGGGGACGAGCGCGCGGCGCTGGTCGCCGCCCGTGGGGACGAGCGTCACCGCGCGCACGCCGGGGAGCGCCGCGAGCTGCATGCGGGTGCGCTGCCACAGCGCCGCGCGCGCCGCGTCGTCGCGCGGCACGGCGGCCACCTGTGCGGCGACGACGTGGTCGAGCAGCACGGCCTGGTCGCCGACGTAGGTCGACACGAGCGTGCGCACGAACGTCGACGCGACGACGAGCAGCACGACCGACGACGCGATCTGCGTGACGAGGAAGAACCCGCGCAGCCGCGACGCGTCCGGCGCCTCGTCGCGCCCCGCGGTGCCACCGGCGCTGCCACCGGCGCTGCCACCGGCGCTGCCGCCGGCGAGCGCCGGGGCGACGTCGACGCGCGTCGCCTGGAGCGCGGGCGCGAGGCCGAACACGATCGTGCTCACGAGCGCGACCGCCGCCGTGTACGCGAGCACGTGGCCGTCGAGCTCCACCGCGATCGTCGCGAACTCGGGGAGCGTCGCCCACACCAGCCGGATCGCCCACGCGCCGGCGAGCAGCCCGGCCACGCCGCCTAACGCCGCGAGCAGCAGGCTCTCGACGAGCAGCAGCCGCACGACGCGCGACCGCGGCGCGCCCGTCGCCAGCCGCACCACGATCTCGCGCCGCCGCGCGACGGCGCGCGCGAGCAGCAGGTTGGCGACGTTCGAGCAGCCGATCCACAGGATGATCATCATCACGGTGAACGGCACGACGGTGACGAGCAGCAGCTCGACGTGCTTCTCCGGCGACGACGGCCCGCGCCACGACTCGCGCCCGTCGTCCACGCCCAACGGCTCGGCCGGAAACAGCGCCGGCGTGCGCGCGGCGAGCACGCGCAGCTCGGCCGTCGCCTGGTCGAACGTGGCGCCGTCGCGCAGCCGGCCGACGAGCCGCCACCGGCGCACGGCCGCGTCGTCCCAGTCGGGCGCGTGCGACTCGAGCGCCGGCAGCATGCCGAGCGGCACCCAGAGCGGCGGCCGCTCCGGCCCCGCGCCGTGGAACGCCGCCGGCGCCACGCCGACGATCGTGAGCGGCACGCCGTTCACCGTGATCGCCTGCCCAACGACGTTAGGCGCCGCGCCGAGCTGCTGCTCCCAGAAGCGGTAGTCGAGCACCGCGACCGCGTCGGGCTGCGGATGGTCGCCGCCGTCGCCCGCGAGCAGCCGGCCGAGGGCGGGGCGCACGCGGAGCACGGCGAAGTAGTCGTCCGAGACGGCCGGCACCGCGTGCCGCACGCTGCCGCCCGCCCACCGGATGTCCGCCGACGTCATGTCGTAGGCGGCGAGGCCGGCCAGCGTGCGGCTGCCGGCGCGCAGCGCGCGGTAGCCCGCGTACGACGGCTTGCCGGCGACGAACGCCACGCGGTCGGCCGCGGGGACGCCGCGGATCGTCTGGAAGAAGAGCGTGTTGACGATGCCGAACACCACGCTGTTCAACCCGATGCCGGCGGCGAGCGAGAGCACCGCGACCGCGGTGAAGCCGAGGTCGCGGCGGAGCATGCGGGCGGCGAAGCGCAGGTCTCGGCCGAGCGAGTCGAGCCACTCCATGGGCGGTCTCCAGGCGGGTGGGGGAAGGGCGTCCGCCGACACTACGGCGTATCATCCCCGGATGATCCATCTCGCCGAGCTCCGGGTGAAGCGGCCGCACGGCGCCGCGGCGGCCGCGTACCCGTTCACGGTGCCGGCGGTGCAGACGGTGACCGCGCTCGCGTTCGACGCGCCGGTGACGTGCTTCGTCGGCGAGAACGGCTCCGGGAAGTCGACGCTGCTCGAGGGGATCGCGGCGGCCGCCGGCCTCCCCGCGGTGGGGAGCGACGACGTGCAGCACGACCCGACGCTGGCTCCGGCGCGCGCGCTGGCGCGGGCGCTCACGCTCTCGTGGTCGCGCCGTACGACGCGCGGCTTCTTCCTGCGCGCCGAGGACTTCTTCGGCTTCGCGAAGCGCCTGGCGCGCGAGCGCGCGGAGATGCTCGCGCGGCTGGCCGAGCTGGAGGAGGAGTACACGACGCAGGACCGGTCGCGCTACGCGTTAGGCCTCGCGCAGGGGCCGGCGCGCGCCTCGCTGCGCGACATGGAGCGGCGCTACGGCGTGGACCTCGACGAGAACTCGCACGGGCAGGCGTTCCTGCGGCTCTTCGGCAGCCGCTTCGTGCCCGGCGGGCTCTATCTGCTCGACGAGCCCGAGGCCGCGCTGTCGCCGCAGAGCCAGCTCGCGCTGCTGTCGATGCTGCTCGACATGGTGCGGCAGGACGCGCAGTTCATCGTCGCCACGCACTCGCCGATCCTGCTCGCCTATCCCGGTGCCGCGCTCTACACGTTCGACGCGGCGCCGCCGGAGCGGGTGTCGTACGACGATCTGGAGCACGTGCGGCTGACGCGCGCGTTTCTGACCGATCCCGCACGTTACCTGCGGCATCTCGGGTCCGGACCGGAATAGATTCTCGCGTTCATGAGGACGTCGACCATCACCGGAGCCCAGTCATGAAGCGCTCGCTCGTCTCCGCGCTCGCAGTCGCATCGATCGCGCTGCTCGCCGCGCCCGCCCACGCGCAGGGCCATCTCACGCTCACCAGCCCCGACGTGAAGCCGGGCGCGACGATCCCCGCGCGCCACGTCTTCAACGGCATGGGGTGCACCGGCCAGAACGTGTCGCCCGCGCTCGCGTGGAGCGGCGCGCCCGCCGGCACGAAGAGCTTCGCCGTCACCGTCTACGACCCCGACGCGCCGACGGGCAGCGGCTTCTGGCACTGGGTGCTCTACAACGTCCCCGCCGGCACGACGTCGCTCCCTGCCGGCGTCTCCAACGTCGGCACGCTCGGCACCACCGACTTCGGCACGAAGGGCTACGGCGGCCCGTGCCCGCCGCCGGGCGACACGCCGCACCGCTACGTCTTCACCGTCTACGCGCTGAAGACCGACAAGATCGACGTCCCCGCGAACGCGACCGCGGCGATGGTCGGCTTCAACCTGCACGCCAACCAGCTCGCGAAGGCGACGCTGACGGCGCGGTATGGGAGATAGCGCAGAGCGCAGAGCGAGGAGCGACGAGGGGACGACGCGCTCCTCGCTCTGCGCTCTGCGCTCCTCGCTCCCATGACGGCCGTCGTCACCGGCGCCACCGCCGGCATCGGCCGCGTGTTCGCCGAGCGGCTCGCGGCGCGCGGGCACGACCTGCTGCTCGTCGCGCGCGACGCCGCGCGGCTCGATGCGGCCGCGGCGGAGCTGACGGCGCGACACGGCGTCGCCGCGCGCACGCACCCCGCGGACCTCGCCGACCCGGCGCAGGTGGAGTCGCTCGCCGCCGCGTTAGGCACCGAGCCGCGCGTCGACGTGCTCGTGAACAACGCCGGCTTCGGCACCAAGGGCAGCCTCGCCCGCACCGACCCGGCCGCGCAGCAGCGGCTCGTGCACGTCCACTGCCTCACGCCGCTGCGGCTCATGCAGGCCGTGCTCCCCGGCATGACCGCGCGACGCAGCGGCGCGATCGTCAACGTCGCCTCGGTGGCGTCGTTCGTGGCGATGCCGGGCACGGTCACCTACTCGGCGGCGAAGGCGTTCCTCCGCGTGCTGTCCGACGGCGCCGCTGCGGAGCTCGCGGACAGCGGCGTGCACGTGCAGGCGCTCTGCCCCGGCTTCACGCGCACCGAGTTCCAGCAGCGCATGGGCGCCGACACCGCGCAGATCCCCGGCTGGGCGTGGCTCTCCGCCGACGCGGTGGTCGACGCCTCGCTCCGCGCGCTCGACCGCGGCGGCCCCGCCGTCGTCGTCCCCGCGCTGCGCTACCGCGCGATGGTCGCCACCTTCCGCCACCTGCCGATGCGCATGCTCACCTGGTTCGAGTCGCGCGGCCCGCGGCGGCGTGCGTGACGACGAACCATGGAGGGCACGGAGGACTGCCTAACGAACGTCGCCCCGACCGTCACCCCGGCGAAGGCCGGGGCGGGGCCCGACGACTTCCCACCCGCCCGTCACCCCCGCGCACGCGGGGGTCCAGTGGCTTTGGCGAACGACGCTGGATCCCCCCGCGTTCGCGGGGATGACGGCGAGGGCGGGGACGGTGAGGCGGGGATGAGGTGAAGGGCGACGGATGGGGTTAGGCAGTCCTCTGCGGCCTCCGCGTCCTCTGCGGTTCAAGGAAATAGAACCGCGAAGGACGCAGAGGCCGCAGAGGACTGCCTAACGGACGTCGCCGCGGCGAAGGCCGGGACCCAATGTCGTTGCACAGTCGCTGGGCCCGGCGTTCGCCGGGGCGACAGATCGTGGGTCGCTCCGTGTCCTCCGTGTCCTCCGTGGTCCACCGCCGAGCGAAGGATCAGCGCGGCGCGCGCAGCACCTGCCGCGCGCCTAACGCCTCGGCGACGCGCGCGAGCAGCGCCTCGGTCGTGAACGGCTTCTCGATGAACAGCGTCCCCGCGTCCAGGTCCCCCGCCGCGGCGCCGCCCTCGAGGTAGCCCGACATCAGCACCACCGGCAGCGCCGGCGCGGCGTCGCGCAGCGCGCGCACCAGCTCGCGGCCGCCGCTCTTCGGCATCACCACGTCGGAGAGCAGCAGGTCGACGTCGCGCGCCGCGGCGTGCTCGGCGTGCCACACGTCGAGCGCCTCCTGGCCGTCGTGCGCGACGAGCACCGTGTAGCCCGCGTGGCGGAGGATGCGCGACGCCAGCGCGCGCACCGCGTCCTCGTCCTCCACGAGCAGGATGCGCTCGCGTGCCCGCGGCGCCGCGGCCGGGACGTCCGGCGCCTCTGGCGTGGACGACGCCGGGCGCACGCCGCCGGCCGCCGCCGTCGCCGCGGGGAGCGCGACGTACACCGTGGTGCCCGTGCCCAACGTGCTCTCGATCCAGATCGAGCCGCCCGACTGCTCGACGATGCCGTACACCGTCGCCAGGCCGAGCCCCGTGCCGCGCCCCTCCGTCTTGGTCGTGAAGAACGGCTCGAACGCGCGCGCCAGCGTGTCGCCGTCCATCCCCGCGCCCGTGTCGGCGACCGAGAGCAGCACCATCTCGCCGTCCACCGGCGGCGGGCTCGGGGCGTCGGGGGGCAGCGCGTCGGCCGTCGTGCGCGTCGTGCGGATGCGGAGCGTGCCGCCGTCGGGCATCGCGTCGCGCGCGTTCACGGCGAGGTTCACGAGCACCTGCTCGAGCTGCCCGCGGTCGGCCAGCACGAGCCCCGGCTCGGGGTCGGGCGCCGTGACGAGGAGGATGTTCTCGCCGAGCACCCGGCGCAGCAGCCGCTCCACGTCGCCCACCACCTGGCCGACGTCGACGATCTGCGGCTGCAGCACCTGCTTGCGGCTGAACGCGAGGAGCTGCCGCGTGAGCGTCGCCGCGCGGTCGGCCACCTGCCGGATCTCCGACACGTCGATGTGCGCCGGCGACTCGGGCGCCAGCTCGGCGAGCGCCAGCTCCGCGTTGCCGCGGATCGCGGTGAGCAGGTTGTTGAAGTCGTGCGCGATGCCGCCCGCCAGCCGGCCTAACGCATCGAGCCGCTGGGCGTGCTGGATCTGCGCCTCGAGGCGGCGATGCGCCGCTTCGGCGTGCACGCGCGGCGTGATGTCGGTCGCCAGACAGCACGTGGCGTACACCGTGCCCGACGCGTCGCGCAGCGGGAAGCTGGTCGCGAGGAACACCAGCTCGCGGCCGCCTAACTGCAGCGCCAGCTCCTCGGTGTGCTGTCCGCCGGCGGCCAGCACCGCGGCGTCGTGCGCGGTGAGCAGCGAGGCGACCGCGGGCTCGAACAGGTCCTCGTCCATGCGTCCCACGACGTCGGCCGGGCTGCGGTTCGCGGCGCGGCCGAACGCGTCGTTCACGAGGAGGTAGCGGCCGTCGACGCCCTTCACCTTGATGACCGTCGACGAGTTCGCGAGGATCGACTGCAGCAGGTCCTGGCTCTGGCGCAGCGCGTCGGCAGCGCGGGCCGTGCGCGCGACCTGCGCCTCGAGCTCTTCGTACACGTCGCCGAGGTGCTGCGTCATGTCGCCGAACGCGCGCGCCAGCACGCCCACCTCGCCCGGCGCGCCGAGGGCGTCGGCGGGGAGCGCGCGCCGCAGGTCGCCGCGCGCGACGTCGGCCGCGGCGTCGGTGAGCGCGGCGATCGGCCGCACGACGCGGCGCGTCGTCACCCACACGCTCACCGCGAGCAGCACCGCGGCGGCGACGCCGAGCAGCACGAGCCGGCCGGCGATGCGCTGCGCGGGCGCGAAGGCCTCGGCCTGCTGCATCTCCGTCACGAGCGCGAGCTGCTCGGCGGGGAGCCAGCGATAGACGCCGATCACCGGCACGCCGGCGTAGTTCGGGCCGAGCGTGCGCACCGTGTGGCCGCCGAGGGCGCCGTCGATGCCGGGGCTGTGCAGGCCGCCCTGGTACGCGTCGCTGCGGGCGCTCATGCCGGCCACGAGCTGGTGCTGCGGGTCGACGAGGTACGTCTCGCCGGTGCGGCCGAGCCCCGTGCGCTCGCCGAGGATCGCGTCGAGCCGGCGACCGTCGAGGTGCGCGGCGAGCACCGCGACCGCGGCGCCGCGCGCGTCGCGCAGCGGCGTGGCGATGGTGAGCGCGGGGCGTCCGGTGACCGGCCACGCGTAGCCGTGCTGCACGACGGTGGAGTCGAAGCCGCGCGTGTCGTTCGTGAGCCGGTACTCGCCCTCGTGCGTGGGATCGCTGGAGAGGACGACGCGGCCGCCGGGCCAGGCGAGGATCGACACCTCGCGCAGGTCGCGCTGGATGCGCACCGCCTCGCGCAGCACCGCCGCCGCGTCGCGGTAGGCGGCCGTGCCGCGACGTGCGGTCGGATCGGGCGGCGTGTCGCGCCGCGTGTCGCGCCGCGTGTCGCGCCGGTCGTCGGGGGCGGCGAGCGCCATCGCGGCGACGCGCAGGGCAGGAAGCGCGGCGAGCAGCTCCACCTGCGTGCGCTGGGTCGCCATCCAGCGCGCCAGCTCCCCCTCGCGCGCCATCGACACGGTGGCGAGGCGCGCGATCTCCGCCTCGCGCAGCGCGCTGCGGCCGGCGCGGATGGTCGCCGCGGCGACGAGGGCCACGGCGAGGAGCGAGAGGCCTAACGCGATGCCGAGGAGCCGGGCGACGAGGCTGTGGCGCCACGAGCTCCGCCGGCGCGCCGCGTGCTCCGCCGTGGCGCCCGCCACGGCAGGTGCCACGGCGTGCTGCCCTCCGCTGCTCGTCGCGGCCTTGGCCGCGCTTCCGCGTCGACGCTCCACGCCGGTCACCTCTCGGGACGACGCGATCTGATGCACGAAGCGTGCGGTTCCCCGGCGGCGTTCGTCAGGGAGCCAATGACTGAAGACGATCGACCCCGCAAAGGGTTTCCGCGCGGCGTGTGCCCCGCCAGCGGGAAAAGGTGCATGATGTGACGAGACGTACAAGCGCGGGCCGAGACGGTGAACCTGGCGGAGGCTGGATCGTATGTAGGACGCCGCGGGGCAAACCGTTCCGCGCACCTCGGTGTCGGATTGCCGAGCTCCGGCCCCCCCTGCCATGTCGCTGACGTCTCCCTCCCTTCGGCGCGCCCCCCGTCGCGTGCGCCGCCTGCTGTCCGTGCTGCTGGCCGTCCCGGGGGCGCTGTCCGCCCAGGGCGCCGCGGCCCCCCGCGCGCCGCAGAGCGCATCGCAGACCGCGGCGGGCGCCGCGATGCCCTCGGGGAACGACCCGCGGCCGGTGGCCGAGGCGACGGCGCGCAGCGGCCCGGTGTCGATCGACGGGCGGCTGGACGACGCGGCGTGGGCGGCCGCGACGCCGCTCACCGGCTTCACGCAGCAGCAGCCCGACGAGGGGAAGGCGCCGACCGAGCGCACCGAGATGCGCTTCCTCTTCGACGGCGCGGCGCTCTACGTC
>Ga0213876_10002540_pt1 | contig 10678 bp, 8 predicted proteins | sample BarmaccomBMRX_R9_FD_160113 | JGI IMG/M metagenome (GOLD analysis project Ga0213876, IMG submission 160113) | Root-associated microbial communities from Barbacenia macrantha in rupestrian grasslands, the National Park of Serra do Cipo, Brazil - RX_R9 | ecosystem: Host-associated > Plants > Roots...
CGGGTATCCCTCTCCCCTGGGGAGAGGGAGGGACCCGCGCTGCGCCAGCAGCGTGGGAGGGCGAGGGCCTGCGCTCGGGTATCCCTCTCCCCTGGGGAGAGGGAGGGACCCGCGCTGCGTCAGCAGCGTGGGAGGGTGAGGGCCCATGAGCAGCGCCCCCTGGTTCCGGCTCTACTTCTCCGACCTGGCCGGCGACACCTTGCACCTCTCCGACGCCGAGATGGGCAGCTACGTGCTGCTGATCGGGGCCATGTGGAACGCCGGCGGCCGGCTCGACCTGGATCCCGCGTCCCTCGCCCGCATCGCCCGCTGCCCGCCCGGCCAGTGGGCCAAGAGGTGGGCGCGGCTCGGCGGGTTCTTCACGGTGGAGGGTGGCCAGCTCACCCACGGGCGGGTGGCCGCCGAGCGGGCCGCCATGGGCCGCAAGCGCGCCGCCAACGCCGCATCCGGCGCCCTGGGCGGACGCGCCAGCGCCTTGAAAAGACGGGCGTCCGCCCCGGCGAACGCTTGCATTCCGCTCCGCCGGAACCCCGGCGAAAACCCGGCGAATCCAGAGTCCAGAGTCCAGAAGGATGCTGACGCAGGCTCGGGCGCGATTGCCGGCGCGGGGCGCTGGCCCGGCCCGGCGCAGATCCGGGAGGCCGTGGCAGGGGCTCAGGGCGAGGCCTGGACCGCCACCTGGCTCGACCCCTGCGGCTGGCGCCCCGACCCGCCGGCGGTGACCGCGCCGCGCCCCCTCACCCGCCGGCGCCTGGAGCTCTACGTGGGGCACCTGCTCGCCGAGCGGGGCGTCGCCCTGGTCCTCGAGGGGCCGCCGTCCCAAGAGCCAGCCGCGTGAGCGGCCTCTTCTCCCGCAAGAAGCGCGGGCGCCCGCGCAAGGCCGGGGCCCGCTACCGGAGCGGCGGGCTGAAGCCCGAGGCCCCGAACCCCGCGGTGCTCGCGCGCCGCCGCGCCCTCGCCGCCGACCCGGCCATGGCCGAGAACCCCCTGGACGCGGCGCTGGCCAACGGCTGGCTCACCGAGGCCGAGCACCGGGCCGGACGCGCCTACGCCGCCCTCTGGCGCCGGTCGCTCCAGCTCGCCCCGCGCCTGGCCGCCGCCCACCTCGAGGAGCGCGCCGCCACGCCCGACCCCGAGCGCGCGTCGCTGCGCCTGCGCGACATGACCGACGCCGAGATCGCCGCCGCCTGGGACGCCGCCTTCGGCCCCGGCGCGCGCCCCGCCGACCCCGCCGCCCGCGACGCGCAGGCCGCCGCCGCCCTGAAGCGCTGGCGCGCCGTCAACGCCGCCCTGACGGCGGCCGAGCGCGCCGAGCTCTTCGCCGTCTGCGTGGAAGAGCGCTGGCCGGCCTGGATCGGCCAAAGGCTGGAAGCCGAGGCGCTGAGGAAGGCCGCCCACGAGGAACGGCGGGCGCTCACCGAGGCGGAGGAGGCGGCGGTCTACCGGCGCTTCCGGGGCGGCGGGGACGAGCGCCGGCGGGTGCTGGTGGCGGGGCTGAGGGCGGTGGGGAAGGGGATGGGGGGACGGGGCGCCGCATGCGCCGCGGTGGCGCCGGGCGGCGTCACTTCGGCCCCAGCGTCGGCGGTTGTGCTCCGACCCAAGACGGCAAGTAGCGTAACGGCGCCCTCAACCCCCTCTCATGTGGAACATTGAGGCAAGCGGATGCCCGTCTGCGCACCGAATTGCGGCAGCATGGAAGCTTGACGTCTCGCCAGAAAAAAGCGGACGTCCGGACATCGGAACTCTATGGCTCGGGGAGGCGGACGCGGCCGGCGAGCGAGCTATCATCGGCGACAGATACCGCTGATGGGCGCCGGGGCCCATGACGAACGGGAAGACAACAGGCCAATTGCATTGGTTGTTCTTGTCGTGTTGGTTGTGCCGGCGGCGCCGAGTCTCGAAGGAGCGTACCTGCCACAGGTTCGCACACTCGACTGACTCAAGGCGGGAGATTCAATGAGTAACGGCGACCTCAACTGGATCACCAACTTCATCTGGGGCATCGCCGACGACGTGCTGCGCGATATCTATGTGCGCGGCAAGTATCGGGACGTCATCCTGCCGATGACGGTGGTGCGCCGGCTCGACGCGGTGCTGGAGGCCAGCAAGCAGGCCGTGCTCGGCATGAAGGCGAGCCTCGACAAGGCCGGCATCGCCAACCAGGACGCGGCGCTGCGGCAAGCCGCCGGCCAGGCCTTCTACAACACCTCGCGCTTCACGCTGCGCGACCTGCGCGCCAGAGCCAACCGCCAGCAGCTGGCGTCAGACTTCGAGGCCTACCTCGACGGCTTCTCGGACAACGTCCAGGAGATCCTGGAGAACTTCGAGGTGCGCAACCAGATCCCCCGCCTCTCGAAGGCCGATGCCCTAGGCACGCTGATCGAGAAGTTCCTCGACCCGGCGATCAACCTCAGCCCCAACCCGGTGAAGAACGGCGACGGCTCGGTGAAGCTGCCCGGCCTCGATAACCACGCAATGGGCACGCTCTTCGAGGAGCTGGTCCGGCGCTTCAACGAGGAGAACAACGAGGAGGCCGGCGAGCACTGGACGCCCCGGGACGCGGTGCGGCTGATGGCGCGGCTGATCTTCGAGCCCATCGCCGGCGAGCTCGAGTCAGGCTCCTACCTGCTCTACGATGGCGCCTGCGGCACGGGCGGCATGCTGACCGTGGCCGAGGAGACGCTGGTCGGCCTGGCCCAGGCGCGCGGCAAGCAGGTCTCGCCGCACCTTTACGGCCAGGAGATCAACCCGGAGACCTACGCCATCGCCAAGGCCGACTTCCTGCTCAAGGGCGAGGGCGAGGCGGCGGACAACCTGGTGGGCGGCTCGGAGTGGTCGACGCTGTCGAACGACGCCTTCCCGTCGCGCGAGTTCGACTTCATGCTCTCCAACCCGCCCTACGGCAAAAGCTGGAAGAGCGACCAGGAGCGGATGGGCGGCAAAGGCTCGATCCGCGATCCGCGCTTCCTGATCGAGCACGCGGGCGACCCGGACTACAGCCTCGTCACCCGCTCCAGCGACGGCCAGTTGCTGTTCCTGGCCAACCTGATCTCGAAGATGAAGCATGGCACGAAGCTCGGCAGCCGCATCGCCGAGGTGCACAACGGCTCGTCGCTGTTCACCGGCGACGCGGGCCAGGGCGAGAGCAACATCCGCCGCTGGATCATCGAGAACGACTGGCTGGAGGCGATCGTCGCCCTGCCGCTCAACCTCTTCTACAACACCGGCATCGCCACCTACGTGTGGGTGCTGACCAACCGCAAGCCTGCGCACCGCAAGGGCAAGGTGCAGCTGATCGACGCCACCGCCTGGTTCAAGCCGCTGCGCAAGAACCTGGGCAAGAAGAACTGCGAGCTTTCGGCGGAGGATATCGACCGCATCCTCGCGGCCTTCCAGGCCTTCGAGGAGACCGAGCAGTCGAAGATCTTCGACAACGCCGCGTTCGGCTACTGGAAGGTGACGGTGGAACGGCCGCTGAGGGCGCGGGGGATCGACCCGGAGCGAGCCTACAGCCCGAAGGAGATCAAGGCGCTGAAGGACGACGGCCGGATCGCCGAGGACGGGCATCCGGTGATCCGCCGCATCCATCGGCCGGGGAAGCTGGAGGCCGATCCGCTGGCCGGCCTCTTCGCGCGGCGGATCGAGGGTCGGGACTGGGTGGTGGAATACGAGCCGGACGCCGAGCTGCGCGACACCGAGCAGGTTCCGCTCACCGAGCCCGGCGGCGTCGAAGCCTTCATCCGCCGCGAGGTGCTGCCCTACGCGCCCGACGCCTGGATCGAGGACGACAAGACCGAGATCGGCTACGAGATCAGCTTCACCCGCTATTTCTACAAGCCCCAGCCGTTGCGTCCGCTGGAAGCCATCCGCGCCGACATCCTGGCGCTGGAGAGGGAGACCGAGGGGCTGCTGGCGGAGATCGTTGGCGGGGCCCCGGCGTGATCGAGGGCCTGAAGCCCTATCCGGAGATGAAGCCGTCCGGCGTCACCTGGCTCGGCGACGTGCCGACGCATTGGGAGGCGACACGGGTCAAGCACCTCTTCCGCAGCAAGAAGGTTGTCAACAGTGATCGGCGCGAGACAAATGTGCTGTCGTTGACGCTCAGGGGGGTCGTCAACAACGATCCTGAAAATCCCGAGGGACTGGTTCCGAAGGACTACGCCACGTATCAAATCTTCGAAGCGGAAGACTTGGTGTTCAAACTCATCGATCTTGAAAATCTCCGCACAAGTCGGGTGGGACTCGTTCATGAGCGGGGGATAATGAGTTCTGCTTATGTTAGGATTAGCCTAAATTCTGACGGATACATTCGCTATTTTTACCATCAATTCTTTGACCTGTACGCGCGGGGCATTTACAACCAACTCGGCGCAGGTGTCCGTTCCACCCTCGGTGCTAGCGACCTACTCAATCTTACGATCGCAGTCCCGCCACCGAGCGAACAGGAAGCGATCGTCTGCTTCGTAGAACACGCTGACCGGCTGATCGGGCGCTACATCCGGGCCAAGCAGGCGCTGATCAAGCTGCTGGAGGAGCAGAAGCAGGCGATCATCCACCAGGCCGTGACCCGCGGTCTCGATTTCGGTGTCAGTCTCAAGTCCTCGGGCGTACGGTGGCTGGGCGATATTCCGATCCATTGGCAGGTCGCGAGTCTAGGCCGCCATATCGATCTCTTGACCGGATTTCCATTCAGGAGCGAAGGGTTCACGATAGGCGATACCGACATCCGGCTACTGAGGGGCGTCAACGTCACTCCGGGGGCCATAAGGTGGGAAGACGTCGTACGCTGGCCCGCCGTTGGCGCGGCAAGCCTTCGTGAATATGAGCTGCGCGAAGGAGATGTCGTTTTGGGAATGGACCGGCCTATGGTCGGTTCCGGAACGAGAGTGGCTGTCGTTTCTACACAAGACCTACCCTCTCTGTTACTTCAACGAGTCGCAAGGATTCGCCCTCTTAGCAGCCTTAGTGCCGAGTACCTGGTACACCTGCTGCGTGGGCCTGGATTCTCAAACTACCTAGCTCCGATATTCACGGGCGTCAGCGTGCCGCACATGAGCCCCGCTCAGATTCGGAACTTCGCGGTCCCGTTGCCCCCGAAGGAGGAGCAGCATGCCATCGTCTGCGAACTTCGATCTAGAGTTTCGGTTTTAGGTGAGACAATGGCTGCGTCCTTGAAGGAGATCGCCCTTCTCCGCGAGTACCGCACCCGCCTGATCGCCGATGTGGTGACCGGCAAGCTAGACGTTCGCGAGGCGGCGGCGCGGCTTCCGGTTGAAGTTGGCGGCGAAGATGCTGAAATGTTCGACGCGGCGGACGATCTCGCCGGCGAAGAGCTGGCCGAGGAGCTGACGGAGGAAGAGGCGGCCTGAAATTGGCGGCGGCGGACACCAGCGAGAAGGGCCTCGAGGCGCTGATCGTCGCGCAGATGACCGGCGCGGCGGGGGCGCGCGCCGAAGCGGGCGGCGTGGCCGAGCGTCCGGAGCCGTTCGTGGGCCTCACCAACTGGCTTCTCGGCGATGGCGCCGACTACGAGCGCGCCTACGCCGTCGACCTCGCCCAGCTCACCGCCTTCATCGCCGCCACCCAGGAGGACCTCGTCGAGTCGCTGGACCTCAAGGGCGGCGGGCCGAGGCGGCATCAGTTCCTGACCCGGCTCCAGGGCGAGATCAGCAAGCGCGGCGTGGTCGACGTGCTGCGCCATGGGGTCAAGCACCACCAGTTCCACGTCGAGCTGTTCTATGGCGCGCCGTCGGCCGGCAACGTCAAGGCCACCGAGCGCTTCGGCCAGAACCGCTTCTCGGTGACGCGCCAGCTGCGCTACAGCCGCGAGGACGCCGGCAACGCGCTCGACCTTGGCCTGTTCGTCAACGGCCTGCCGGTGTTCACCTTCGAGCTGAAGAACAGCCTCACCAAGCAGACGGCGGCCGACGCCGAGGAGCAGTACAAGCGCGACCGCGATCCGCGCGAGCGCCTCTTCGAGCTCGGCCGCTGCATCGCCCACTTCGCGGTCGATGACGCGGAGGTGCGCTTCTGCACGCACCTGCAGGGCAAGGCCTCCTGGTTCCTGCCCTTCAACAAGGGTTGGAACGACGGCGCCGGCAATCCGCCCAACCCCGAGGGGCTCAAGACCGACTACCTCTGGAAAAGCGTGCTGACCCCGCTGAGCCTCGCCGACATCATCCAGAACTACGCCCAGGTGTTCGAGACCAAGGACGCCAAGAGCGGCCGGGTGAAGCGACAGCAGATCTTCCCCCGCTACCATCAGCTCGACGTGGTGCGCCGGCTGCTGGCTGACGCCCGGGCGGCGGGCGCGGGGCGGCGCTACCTGATCCAGCACTCGGCCGGCAGCGGCAAGTCCAACTCCATCGCCTGGCTGGCGCACCAGCTGGTGGGGCTGACGCGGGATGACGCCGAAGCGTTCGACTCGATCATCGTGGTCACGGACCGGCGCATCCTCGACCAGCAGATCAGGGACATCATCAAGGGCTTCGCCCAGGTGGGATCGATCGTCGGCCACGCCGAGCGGTCGGGCGATCTTCGCGGTTTCATCGAGGCCGGCAAGAAGATCATCATCACCACGGTTCAGAAGTTCCCCTTCATCCTCGACGACATCGGCAGCCTGCACCGCGACCGGCGCTTCGCCATCGTGATCGACGAGGCCCACTCCAGCCAGGGCGGCAAGACTTCCGCCGCGGTGAGCCGGGCGCTGGCGGCCGCTGGGGCGGACGATGACGACGACGAGACGGTCGAGGACGAGATCAACCGGCTGATGGAAGCCAAGAAGCTGCTGCCCAGCGCCAGCTACTTCGCCTTCACCGCCACGCCCAAGAACAAGACGCTGGAGATCTTCGGCGAGCCGCGTCCAGACGGGGGCAAGGTGCGCCACGTTCCGTTCCACAGCTACACGATGAAACAGGCGATCCAGGAAGGCTTCATCCTGGACGTGCTGGCCAACTACACGCCGATCGACAGCTACTACCGCTTGGTCAAGACCGTGGAGGCCGATCCCGAGTTCGACACCAAGCGGGCCAAGAAGAAGCTGCGGCGCTACGTCGAGAGCCACGACCACGCCATACGGCTGAAGGCCGAGATCATGGTCGATCACTTCCACGAACAGGTGATCGCGCTGAACAAGATCGGCGGGGCGGCGCGGGCCATGGTGGTGACCAGCGGCATCGAGCGCGCGATCCAATACTTCCACGCCTTCAGCGCCTATCTTGCCGAGCGCAAGAGCCCCCATCGGGCCATCGTCGCCTTCTCGGGCGAGCACGAATACGGCGGCCAGAAGGTGACCGAGGCCACGCTGAACGGCTTCGCCTCCAGCCGCATCGCCGATGCGATCGAGGAGGACCCGTACAGGTTCCTGATCTGCGCCGACAAGTTCCAGACCGGCTACGACCAGCCGCTGCTGCACACCATGTATGTCGACAAGGTGCTCTCGGGCGTGAAGGCGGTGCAGACACTGTCGCGCCTCAACCGTGCGCACCCGAAAAAGCACGACACCTTCGTGCTCGACTTCATGAACGACGCCGACGGAATCGAGAAAGCGTTCGAGCCCTACTACCGCACCACGATCCTCAGCGAAGAGACCGACCCCAACAAGCTGCACGACCTGAAGGCCGCGCTGGATGGCGCGGGCGTCTACAGCCAGGCGCAGATCGACACCTTGGCCGCGCGGTATCTCGGCGGCGCCGACCGCGACCAGCTCGATCCCATCCTCGATGCGTGCGTCGCGACCTACCTGGAGGACCTGGACGAGGATGGTCAGGTCGATTTCAAGGGCAAGGCGAAGACGTTCGCCCGCACCTACGGCTTCCTTTCTTCGATCCTGCCCTACACCAACGCCGAATGGGAGAAGCTGTCGATCTTCCTCAGCTTCCTGGTTCCGAAGCTGCCTGCGCCCAAGGAGGAGGATCTTTCAAAGGGCATCCTCGAAGCGATCGACATGGACACCTACCGGGTGGAGAAGCGCGCCGCCCGCTCGATCCAGCTAGCCGACGAGGACGCTGAGATAGGGCCGGTGCCGACGACCGGCGGGGGCCACAGGCCCGAGGCGGAGCTCGACCGCCTCTCCAACATCCTCACGACCTTCAACGAGCTCTATGGCGACGTCGAGTGGGCCGACTCCGATCGCATCCGGGCGATGATCACGGAAGAGATACCGGCCAAGGTGTCGGCGGATGTCGCCTACCAGAACGCTCGCGCCAACTCCGATCGGCAGAATGCCCGGATCGAGCATGACAAGGCGCTCGGGCGGGTGATCGTTGGGCTGATGAAGGACGATACCGAGCTGTTCAAACAGTTCAGCGACAATCCCGACTTCAAGCGCTGGCTTGCCGACACCGTGTTCGGCCTGACCTATGACGAGGCCCGGCCCGCCCGGCCTTCGACCTTCAAGGAACACCAGCTGGTTCGAACGAAACAGGCCCTGGAGGGAGGCGGCGTCGCCATCCCGGCGGGCACGGTGGGTGTCATCGTCGACGTGTATGGTCGGGGCGACGCCTACGAGGTCGAGTTCGACAGGGAACCGGCGCTTGTGCTCACGTTGGACAAAGCAGCCCTGGAAGAGGTCTGATGAGCGATGCGGGGGCGCCAGAGGGAGATTATCTCCCGGACCCTCACCTGCTCCGAATCGACGACTCCAAAGTGACCGAGTACCTGCTCAACATCACCCACGCCAAGGGTGGCGCGAAGGCGAGCTTCTTCCTGAGCGTCGGCTTCTCGCTCGACAAAATCGAGGAGTTCAAGGCCGCGCTGCGCGAGCATGCGGCGCAGAACAAGATCGCCAAGGTCGAACCGCACCCATATGGCCAGAAGTCGGTGGTGGACTGCTCGTTGGCGACGCCGTCAGGCGCGAAGCCATGCGTTCGGGTGGTCTGGAACGATCATGCCGACGGAGCGCCGCCGAGGCTGATTACGGCCCATCCGCTCGCATGAGGCGAGGGAGCCTGGAAATATAGATCTCCCAACGGTTAGGCTCACGTCGCTAGCCCAGTGATCTGGCCCTGCCAGTTCAGCCAGGTTAATCCGGCGGGCCCGAAGCTCAATTGGCCGGCGCCTACACTTCCACCACCCCGCGGTGGCCGGGGTAGACGGCCTTTTCGTTGTCCTGCCAGTAGAAGAAGACCCTGAGGTCGCGACCCAGTTTCGCGGCGAGCTGGAAGGCCTGGCGGAAGGCGGCGTTGCTTTCCGTGCCCTGCACGGAGAGGCCGGCGTCGGACAGGAAGGTGTAGCCGTTGTCGGTCTTCTCGCCGGGGACCGCGTTCACGGACAGCATCTTGAGGATAGCCGCCGGGTCATGGCCGGCCTTCGCCGCCTCGACGATCATGCGGTTCATGAGCTTGTTCCAGAAGGTGTCCGCCTTGGTGAACTCCTCGCCGTCCAGGACAACGCGGGTGAGGGTGGTGAAGGCGAGGGGCGGCGGGCTCTTCGCGTCGAAATACAGGGTGTTGTCCTCGACCTTGACGGGCTCGCCCGGCTTCCTGGGCTGGTCTTTCTGATGGGCCTCGTACGCGTCGAGGAGTCGCGCGATCACGCTGTCGTAGGTGTCCTGAAGCGGCCTGGCGACGCCCTTGAGCCTTGCGTCCGTCGCCTCGGTGATCTCAATCATCGGCATGTCCTTACGATCCTTATGGAGAAATTAAATCCATAAAAGCTGTATGGTAAAGAAACCGCTTGCAGTCAAGCGTTATGGTCAATATGGTCCGATCCCGTACGTAACGGCCATAAGGGAATTAAGGCGCGCGAAAATGCCAAAGCCGATCAGCCTGGAGAGCCTGAGGGCTATGTCGATGGCCGACCGCTATGCCCTCTATGAAAACGCCCTCAAGCGTCGCTCGCCGGAGGCCGATGCGATCATCGAGCAGTTGTCGCAGTACAAGCTGCTGGGCAGGATCGGCGGCGGGCTTCCGCGTCACCACCCGATCATCCGCGGCATCGAAGAGGTCATTCGCACGCCTGAAGCGCGCGTCGCGGCCGTCGAAGCCACGGATCGCGGCCTGCCTGCGCTCGCCGGCGTCGATCCGATGATCCAGGCCCGCCTCGGAGAGGACTACGGCGGCAAGGACACGACCAACTGGGCCGGCACTTTCCAGGCGGAAGTCATGTACGAACTTGGGTACGAACAGATCGCCAAGCGGCCGATGCCCGCTGGGTGCGTCGCCCGGACCGCCGCTTTCTTCAGGAAATAAGACCGCGGCGCGGGAGCGGTTGGGCTGTCAGCTCCACCGGTTCGGGCGCCCGATCTTCGCCCCCCTCCAAGCTTGACCGTTTTGGCGCGGGGGACGATGGAAGTGACGTGGCGGAGGTTTCGAATTCACTCAAGACGGCTCTGGCGGAGTCGCAGAACTGGCGCTGCGCCTACTGCGGCGTCATCCTCGACCGAAGCAACGCGACCCTCGATCACGTTGTCCCGCGAGCGGTCGGCGGTCGTTCACACCGGCTCAATCTCGTCTGCGCTTGCCTAAGCTGCAATGCCGCCCGCGGCGCAGACATCGACGCATGGACCTTCTGGAAGATCCGCATCTGAAATATGGGGACAGGAGCAATTGTCCCCGGACAGGTCAGCGGACACGTCAGCGGAGACCTCAGCGACGACCGGGCGCTCGCGAAGCTGTGGGGCGAGGGGAATATTGCTCCTGTCCCCGAATTACTGGCCATGAAATATGGGGACAGGAGC
>Ga0213876_10002541_pt1 | contig 10677 bp, 9 predicted proteins | sample BarmaccomBMRX_R9_FD_160113 | JGI IMG/M metagenome (GOLD analysis project Ga0213876, IMG submission 160113) | Root-associated microbial communities from Barbacenia macrantha in rupestrian grasslands, the National Park of Serra do Cipo, Brazil - RX_R9 | ecosystem: Host-associated > Plants > Roots...
CTTGAGCACCATCGGCATCCATCGAACGGAGAGAGTGACCCGTTCATCCTCGAATGAAGCCGGACTTTCAGTCCAGGCGCAACCTATGCACTTTCAGTGCATAGTGGTTTAGTCTTCTCGTCTGTTCCCTCCATTTTTCTCCTCGTCCGAGTCGGCGGGGATCGGCTTTGACCAATGGCTGTCTGCTACGTGCTCGGCAATAATGTCATCATAAGTCGCGTAGACTCCGTATTCACCGTTGCCTCTTAGAACCTTCCGGTTCGGGCCGTGAATCTTTCCGTCATCGGCCAACATAACCGCGTCCAGCCTAATGATGATTTCCGCGTAATCTTTGAAGTCGGGGAAGTTCTCATTAGACGATTGCATCGGCGGCGGATTGTCCTCCGTCACCATTTGAGGTTGGCGGCCGAGGCCGCAATACTTCGCGGCCCCCGGAGGTATCGCCCCGCCTTTGGCATCGTGATATAGCTGCTTCGTCCAGGGACTCGGGTCGTTGTCGTAGACCCAGGACGGTATTTGCGTCGATAGACGATTAAATATTTCTCCATTCTGGCCGGGGCTATCGCCCTTCTTTCTACGGGTTTCAAAGACAATACGGAAGCCGTTAACCGTGTACGTCCCGTTGTTGCGGATTACATAATCGCCGAGGTTTTCGGGACGGTTGTACGGCACTTCGATAGTTAGACCGAGAGACTCTATCCCCTCTGTTCTAACCGTAAGATCAATGTCTTTAAAGTACATGCTGTGCATAGGTGAATATCTGGATGAGTGACGGTAGGCCGACCTGCCTATAACAACAGAGGCTATGGCTAAAAGCGTAATGATTGAGACGTAAATAAATCGCCTGCGGGTAAAATTTAACATCTACTTCTTTCCTATGTTTGTAAGGAGAAACTGGCGGAATCTTATGAGGATTTCGTCAACTCGATCCGGCTTATCAAAGCAATCCGTGTTCGGTGACAAGGGACATATATTTCAACTGCCTTTTCTTGTCAATAGTATTCCGCATAAATGAAGTAAATTGACTTGCGCCCGCGCGGGCGACGGTGGTACAGTCCGCGGCCGCCGACACACGCAGTCAACGCACGCCTCACCCCGCCAGGTGGCGTCTTCAAGTCAAAACAGAATCAGGCCGAGGCCCGCACAAGGCTTCGGACTTTTCCGCGCGCCTCGACTTCACCGCCATGCCGTTGCGGGGCGCCGCCGGGAGAAGCACAGATGAACGGCCACGCCTCCGCCTTCCACACACGTCCTGCTCACTTGCGTCTCAAACTCATTTTCAACAGCATCATTCTCATCGCCTGTCTCTCGACGCTTGCGCCCGCGCAAGACCTCGACGAGGTCTCCTTCTCCGGGGTCGTCTCGGACGAGCACGGCGCGGTCATCCCCGGCGCGAACGTCACCGCCCGCCTCGTCAACACCGGCGCCGAGCGCGCGACCGTGACCGACGGAGAAGGGCGCTATCGTCTGGTAGAGCTTCAGCCCGGCGCGTACACCTTGCGCGCCGAGCGCGCGGGCTTCGCTGCCGAGGAGAAGAGGGAACTCTTCACGCTCGCCGGGCAGTCCCTGCGCCTCGACTTCACGCTCCGCCCCGCCGCGCTCACGGCCGAGCAGACAATCGTGAGCGAGCGCGACGCGCCCGCCATCGACACGACGCGCACGGTCGCGGGCGGCACCGTCGCGCGCGAGGAGTTGGAGCAACTGCCCCTCTTCTCGCGCGCTCCGCTCGACTCCGTCTTCCTGCTCGGCGGCGTCACGGAGGAGCCGCTCTCGACGCGCGACGCGGCCGAAGACCGAGACGACGCGGGCCGCGTGCGCCGCGCGGCCGAGGCGCCCGAGGAGGCCGGCACCTTCGCGCTCGCGGGCGGCCCCGCCTACTCGAACAACGTCACCATCGACGGCCTCGACGACAACGACGACCGCGCCGCCCGCGAGCGCTTCCAGCCGCCGCTCGACGCGGTCGAAGAGGTGCAGGTCATCACCAACCAGTTCTCCGCCGAGTACGGCCGCGCCTCCGGCGGCCGCGTCAACCTCCGCACGCGCTCCGGCTCGAACCGTTTGAGGGGACGCCTCTCTTACTTCTTCAAAGACGAAGCGCTCGACGCGAACACCTGGAACAACAACCGGCGCGGACTCAAGCGGCTGCCCCTGCAAGAGCACCGCCCGGCCTTCTCGCTCGGCGGCCCCGTGCGCCTCCCCTTTGTCTACGACGGCCGCGGCCGCACCTTCTTCTTCGTCGCCTACGAGCGCGAGCAGGTGCTCGACTCGACGCTGATCGACGTGCTCGTGCCCGTCGAACAGAACCCGTCCTTCCCACTCCCGCGCCCGACGACGCTCGACGGCCGCCGCTTCGAGCCAGAGGCCACGCCGCCCAACTCGCCGGCCGAACTCGCGCCGTTCGTCGAACGCGTCTCGACGCCGCTGCGCTCCACCTCCTTCACGGCGCGGCTCGATCACGACTACTCGAAGACGCACAACGGCGCGCTCCTCTTCCAGCTCGGACGCTCGTCGAACCTGCGCCAGTTCGGCGGCGGCGCGCGCCTCGCCGACGGCCTGCAAGGGCGCAGGCGCGACGCGGACGCGCTCGCCTACACCGACAACCTCGTGCTCAAGCCCTCCGTCGTCAACCAACTGCGCGCGCAAGCCTCGCGCCTGCGACCCTCGACGCTCGCCGCCGGCACGCGCCCCGTCGTGCTCGTCGAGATCGAAGACCCGCTCTCCTCGGAATCAACCACGCTCGTCGCCGGCTCTTCGACCAGCGGGGCGACCGACCGCGCCGAGACGCGCTTTCAACTTCAGGAGACTCTCACACTCGTCCGCGGCCCGCACACCTTCAAGCTCGGGGCGGACGTGCAGCGCGTCCGCTCCGTCTACAGAGACCTCGCCGACGCGACCGGCACCTACAGCTTCGCGAGCGCGGGCGACTTCTTAGCCTCCGCGCCCTCGCGCTTCCGCCAGCGCTTCGGCGCCGAGTCCGCGCAGCGCAACCTTTACTCCGGCCTCTTCGCGCAGGGCGAGTGGCGCCCCGCCGCGCGCCTCACGCTGACGGCCGGCCTGCGCTACGAGCGCGAGAGCGTGCTGCCTGACCGCGACAACTTCGGCCCGCGCGTCGGCCTCGCCCTCGACCCGACGGGCAAGGGAAAGACCGTCGTGCGCGCCGGCTTCGGCCTCTTCTACAACCGCGCGCTGCTGCGCACCATCGACGACTTCACGCTCGGCCGCACCGTCGTCGAGTTCGACACGAACGACTTGCCTCCTTCACAGCGGCGCGCCTTCATCGACGCCAACCTCCGCTTCCCACAAACGCTCGCGGCCGGCGCGCCGCTCGTCCGAGACTTCGGCGCGCGCCTCACGGACTTCTCGCGCCGCCTCGACCCGAACATCAAAATCCCCGAGAGCTATCAGGCCAGCGCCGGTTTCGAACGCGAGCTGGGCCGCGGCTTCGTCGTCGAGGCCAACTACACCTTCAACCGCGGACTACACCTTTGGAGAGAGTTCAACGCCAACGCCCCGAGACTTCCTTCGGGCTTCAAGGACTTTGCCGAGTACCTTCTCTCGCGCGACTTCGCGAACTTCCGCGACCCGTCGGGCGGGCGCCCCGTCTACGGCGCCTCGACCGCGGGCGAGCTTGTCCGCTTCACGCTCGCGCCGCCCGACGCCGACAACATCACGCGCGTCGTCGAGTTCGGCGTGCCCTTGACGGTCTTCAACTTGAACAGCGTCGGCTCGACCGCGACGATTGACGCGGCGCTCGCCGCGCTCCAACCGCTGCGCCCCGACCCTTCGCGCGTGCAGGTCGAGCAGCTCGCGTCGATAGGGAACAGCTTCTACCACGGCCTCAACGTCGAGGCGCGCCGCCGGTTCAGGCTCTCGGGGAAGGGGGCGGGCGGCTCTCTGCGCGCGGCCTACACGCTGTCGCGTCTGTTTGACGACGGCGTCGTCAACACGTCGAGCGCGCTCCGGGTCGGCGACTTCCGCGCCGAGCGCGCGCGCAGCCTCCTCGACCGGCGTCACCGCTTCGTCCTCTCAACCACGCTCGACGCGCCGCGCATGCTGGGCCACCTCACGTTTGCCTCCGTGCTCCGGCTCGCCTCGGGCGCGCCCTTCAACGTCAGCCTCGGCGGCGCCGACCGCAACCTCGACGACGTGTCCAACGACCGGCCCTCGTTCGCAGGCGACCCGCGGCTCATACGCTGGCGGCGCCCCGGCGAGCCCCTCGACCCGCGCCTGCTCGAAGCCTTCAGGCTCCCGACCATCGGCCGCACCGGCGACCTCCCGCGCAACGCCGGCACGGGGCCGACACTCTTCGCCTTCGACCTGAGCGTCGGCCGCGAGTTCCGACTCTCGGAGCGGTCGAGGCTGCGCCCGACAATCGAGGCCGACAACCTGCTCAACAAAACCGTCTACACCTTCGGCGCGGAGTTTATCAACTTCGACGCGCTCCGCCCCGGCGCGACCGAAGAGCAGCGCCGCGCCTTCGCCAACGCCTTCCTCGTCCCCACACGCACGATGCGCCCGCGTTCGCTGAGGGTGGGTTTGCGTTTGGAGTTTTAAGGTAGGCGGCTGGCTTGTGTTATTGAAACCAGGCGTGAGGGTGGAGTGGATGGCGTCAAAACAAAGAGACCCAGAGGTACAGCTTGAAGAGAACTACTTAACAAGCTGTGCCTCTGCGTCTCTGTCGGTTAGCCGCCCTTCTCGTCACTCTCAAGGGAAGAGGGGCCGGCCAACTTTGCCTGCTTCTCCGGCTCCTGACTCTTGTCGGTCTTATGACTCGTCGTGGCCTTCTCGCAGCGGGCGCGGGAGCGTTCGATGCGGCGCCTCATCCAGTTGTTCATGGGGGTCTCTCACTCCTTCGGGAGAGTGTCGAGGAAAGCTTCGACGACGCGCGGGTCGAACTGCCGGCGCGACTCACGGCGCAGCTCGGCGACGGCCTCGTCGAGGGTGCGCGGCGTGTTGTACTCGCGCTGCTCGACCATCGCGTCGAAGGTGTCCGCCACTTGGACGACGCGCGCCATCAGGGGGATGTCTTCGCCGCCGAGGCGGTGCGGGTAGCCGCGCCCGTCCCAGCGCTCGTGGTGGTGCTGCGTGCGGATGCGCAGCTCGGCCGGCAGCCCGTAGTAGGACGAGAGCAGCGCGCCGAAGTTCGGGTGCAGGTTGAGCACGAAACGCTCGAAGCGCGTGGGCCGGCGCGGCCGGCTCAGGATAGACTCGGGCACGAGCACCTTGCCGATGTCGTGCATCATCGCCGTCAGAGAGAGCTGGCGGAGGCGCGGCTCGTCGAAGCCGAAGGCGACGCCGACCCTCCGCGCGAAGCGCGTGGTGCGGATGCAGTGCACGTAGGTCGAGGGGCGCGTCCGCTTCAGTCTGCCGACGAGCGCGCGCACGCCGTCCGCTTCGCCGCGGTGGCGCGAACCTTCGGCGCGCCAGGTCGCGCACAGGCGCCGCACGCCCGCGTCCCAGTCCGCGTTCACCAGCCGCAGCGTCGGCGTCAAAATCTCCAACGACAGCTCATCCTGCATCGGCAAAACCCTCCGGTTCGGGAGACTCGTCCGGCCCTTTAGATGCGGCTCCGGACTGTTTGAAAGGGGGCTTACTGACGGCACTCTCGAGAGCACGCGCCGTGCCATGTTTCCCGCGTGCAACGGGCTCGCGTGTGTGCGCCCGCCGTGCGCGAAAGTGGAGTCCGCGGGGACAAAAATAGTTAATTTAGGGGTTGCCGTTTAAGAGACAGGTTGAGGTGTGGGGCGTGTGGGTACGGCCGCGCACGTAAGGCGTGCCGCGTTTCGCCGGTCGGCGGCGGCGCGGGCACACGAAATCGTGTCGGGGCTGCGCCGGATGGTCGCTGTGATAAACTCGTCTGCCGGGGAGGTCGAAGGCGCCGGACGTTTGACGAGATGAAAGAGCGCGAGAAGCCCAAGAGCCTGGAGGAGAGCGTCGAGGCGGCGCTGCTCGACGCAGACCTCTTCGTCAAGTACAAGGCGCCGCAGCGCGCCGTCGAGCGCTTGCAGGAGGCCATCGCGCACTGGCCGCGCTCGATCGTCCTGCGCGAGAAGCTGCGCGAGGTCTCCTTCTCGCACGGCCTGCCCGAAGAGGCCGCGCGCCAGTGCCTCGTCCTCGTCAACCTCTACATCGCGCGCGAGAACTTCGACTCGGCGCACGAGCGCCTGCTCGAAGCCAAGCACATCAACCCGCGCCTGAACATCGCGCCCGGCCTCGAAGCCATCCGCCGCGCGCGCCGCCCAGACCTCCACCATGCCGCGCCGGCCCCCGCGCCGCCCGCGCCCTCCGCGCCCCGCCCCGTCACCTTCGCCGGCGACCTCTCGACGGTCAGCATCTTCGACGCCGTGCAGGTGCTCGAGAACTCGCGCCTGACGGGCGCGCTCGCCATCGAAGGCCCCGCGCGGCGCGGGCGCGTCCTCTTCAACGACGGCCGCATCGTGGACGCCGAGTGCGAGGAGGCGCGCGGCACCCTCGCCTTCCGCCTCCTCGTCGAAGTCACCTCCGGCGGCTTCGACTTCACCAAGTCCAGGAACGAATTCCCCATCCGCATCCAGGCGCCCTCCAACACCAACCTCATCCTCGACACGCTGAGGCAGATGGACGAGGATAAGAACGAGGGGGAAGAGTAGACAGTAGAAAAACAGAGGCGGCGCGTTCCGGTTATAAACCCGAGCGCGCCGCTTTGTATTTCTACCGACTACTGTCTACTAATCCATCAATACCCGAGTCCGCAGCGACTCCGCGACTTCGAGGGCGGCGAGGAGGCGGAGGAACTGTTGGTAGTTGCGGCTGCGCGCGCGGACGCGTTGGCGCTCGGCCTCGGAGAGGTCGAGGCGCAGCACGAGGTCGAGGAAGTCGTAGTAGTCGGCGGCGGCCGAGAGCGGCAGCTCGCGCGTGTAGGTGGTGCGCGCGGCGTCCTCGGAGGTGAAGCCGGCGAGCGCGTCGAAGAGGTGGTCGGTCGTCAAATGCGACCCCTGGCGCGCGAGCTTGATCGGCAGGCGCAGCTCGAAGAAGCGCAGCCCGTTCGAGGTCGTCACCGCGCGCAACGACTTCGTGCCCTCGCCGTCGAAGGGCGAGTCGTTGTCCAGGAGCACCTTCAAAAGTCGCGGCCAGTCCTGCTCGTCCACCGTGTCCAGAGCGAGTTGGACGCGGTCGGCCAGGAACTTCTCGAACTGCCCTTCGACGGGGTAGGTGACGCGGCCCAGACAGCCGACGGGCTCGCCCTCGCCGGCCGCCTCGGTGGGCAGGCGCGCGGGGCAGCGGGCGCAGATGACCGTCTCGGCCTTCATGCGCTCGATCTCGTCGGCGGCGCGCTCGACGAAGCGCACCTTCTCCTCCGAGGGGGCGACGTGCTCGCCCGTCGTCAGGCGCGTGTGGAGACTCCCCAGGCGCCCCCAGGCGCGCAGGTGCTCCTCGTCGTAGCGCGCGCGCAGCGCACACGGGTACTCGATGGCGAACTCCAGTGACAACCTTTCAAACTCCGTCGCGAGGTCAACTCAGAGCAGGAAGCCTGCGCCGTGAGGCGCGCTCCGGCCCGTTCACAGCTATAATAACAGAGCCGGAGACGAAGGCTTAAACGGTCGGCCGAAAGGAGTCAGGCAAGATGGTAGCCGCGCCCGCCGAGGCGCCGGGGCCGAAAGGGTTCTGGCCGGTCGGCCACGTCGTGCAGTACCGCCGCGACCCGCTCGCGCACCTCACGCGCATGGCGCGCGAGTACGGCGATGTGGCGCGCTTCAACATTGCGACGCAGGCCGTCTACGTGCTCAACCATCCCGATTACATCAAGGACGTGCTCGTCACGCACCAGGCGCGCTTCAAGAAGGGGCGCGCGCTGCAACGCGCGAAGCGCCTGCTCGGCGAGGGGCTGCTGACGAGCGAGGGCGACTTCTGGCGCAGGCAGCGGCGCCTCGCGCAGCCCGCCTTCCACCGCCAGCGCATCAACTCTTACGCCGGGACGATGGTCGCGCACGCCGAGAAGACCTCCGCGCGCTGGCGCGACGGCGAGACGTTGGACGTGTCGGGCGAGATGATGCGGCTCACGCTCGCCGTCGTCGGCAAGACCCTCTTCGACGCCGACGTGGAGTCGGACGCCGACGAGGTCGGCGCGGCGCTCGCGGAGGTGATGAGCCTCTTCGGCTACCTGATGCTCCCGTTCTCTGAGCTGCTCGAAAAGCTCCCGCTCCCGCCGCGCCGCCGCTTCGAGCGCGCACGCGCGCGGCTCGACGCCGTCATCTACCGCATCATCGAGGAGCGTAGGCGCGAGGGGCGCGACCGCGGCGACCTGCTCTCGACCCTCCTGCACGCCGTGGACGAGGAGGGCGACCGCACGGGCATGACCGACGAGCAGCTGCGCGACGAGTTGATGACCGTCTTCCTCGCCGGCCACGAGACGACCGCCAACGCGCTCGCCTGGACGTGGTACCTGCTCTCCCAAAACCCCGAGGTTGAAGCGCGTCTGCACGCGGAGCTGGCAGAGGTTTTAGAAGGCCGTCCGCCGACGGCCGAGGATTTTCCACGCTTGCGTTACACGGAGATGGTCGTCGCCGAGTCGATGCGCCTCTACCCGCCGGCGTGGGCCGTCGGGCGGCTCGCGCTCGAAGACCACGAGGTCGGCGGCTACCTCATCCCGCGCGGCTCGCTCGTCCTCGTCAGCCAGTACGTCATGCACCGCGACCCGCGCTTCTGGCCGGAGCCCGAGCGCTTCGACCCCGAACGCTTCACGCCGGAAGCGAAGGCTTCGCGGCCGCAGTTCTCCTACTTCCCCTTCGGCGGCGGCCCGCGCCGCTGCGTCGGCGAAGGCTTCGCGTGGATGGAGGGCGTGCTCCTCCTCGCCGCGCTCGCGCGGAAGTGGAGCCTGCGGCTCGCCCCCGGCGCCAACGTCTCGACCGAGCCACGCATTACGCTGCGCCCCGGCAAGGGAGGCATCCCGATGACAGCCGTGAACCGTGAACCGTAAACCGTGACAAGTTAAAATCACTTTCCTTCTCGTCACGGTTTACGGTTCACGGTTCACGGCTTTATCCTTGTCACGGTTTACGCGCTGAGAGAGGAGTCCGAAGAGTTGCCAATCACGGCGGAGTTCATCGAGACGTTCAGGGTCGTCTGCCCGGCCTGTAAGGGGAAGGTCGTGTTGAAGGAGGACGCGAGCGGCATCAAGTGCACCGAGTGTCGCCGCGTCTACCCCGTCCGCAACGACATCCCCGCGCTCATCGTCGAAGAGGCGACCGTCGAGGATGAAGAGCCTCGGAAGACAGACTGAGCCGCGCGGCTTCACTGGCGTCACTTTCGCCGGAGCCGTGGAGGGCGGGTCGATTGAAGACGGAACGGAGCCGCGCCCGCTCGCGCCTGCGCGCTGGGACTGGTCGCGCGTCCGCAGCGTGCTCGTCGTCCGCCTGCGCTCCATCGGCGACACGGTGCTCGCGACGCCCTCGCTCCGCGCGCTGCGCCGCTTCCTGCCCCACGCGCGCATCGACGTGCTGCTGGAAGACTGGGTCGCGCCGCTCCTCGAAGGCTCGGGAGACGTTGACAGGGTCTTGACCGTTCGCCGCAAGAGCCAGTCGTCGCGCCTGCGCGTCGCGCGTCGCCTGCGCGCCGAAGGCTACGACGTGGCCTACAACCTGCACGGGGGGAGCACGGCCGCCCTGCTCGTGCGCGCCTCGGGCGCCAGGCACCGCGTCGGCTACGCGGACTACGCCTACGCCGCTTTGCACAACCACGCGGCGCCGCCCTCGGCCGAGCTGTGGGGCCGGGAGAAGACGCACTCGGCCGAGCAGCAGCTCGCGCTTCTAGGGTGGACGGGCGTGCCCGTCACAGACCGCCCCGCGTCGCGCCTCGCCGTCACGGACGCGGCCGCCGAAGCGGTCGCGCGAAGGCTCGGGGAAGAGGCGGGGCTCGCGCACGGTCAACCCTTCGCGCTCATCCACCCGGCGGCGGCCTTCGACACGAAGACGTGGGCGGCCGCGAACTTCGCGCGCGTCGTCGAGCACCTCGCGGCGCGCGGCCTCCCTTCCGTCGCCGTCGCCGCGCCCGGCGAAGAGAAGGTGCTTGACGAAGTGCGCGCACACTCCCGCGCGCCGCTTGCGGGATTCACGGACTTGAGCCTGCCGGAGCTGACGGCGCTCGCCGCCCGCGCGTCCCTGTTCGTCGGGAACGACAGCGGCGTGGCGCACGTCGCGGCGGCCGTCCGCACGCCGCAGGTCGTCGTCTTCGGCTCGTCGAACGTCGCGCACTGGCGGCCTTGGAGCACGGCGCCCGCCGAGGTCGTGCGCGAAGAGATGCACTGCGCGCCCTGCCCCGGCTACACCTGCGCCGAGTTCGGCGCGCCCGAGTGCATCCGCCGCGTCCCCGCCGAACGTGTCGTCGCGGCCGTCGAGAGAGTCCTGACTTCCTGACTTCTATGAATCTGACGGCAGAGCGTGTGCATGAGATCGTCGCGGCGATGCGCGGCCGGTCGGTCGCAGTGTACGGCGACGTGATGCTCGACGAGTTCGTGTGGGGCGACGTGTCGCGCATCTCGCCGGAGGCGCCCGTCCCCGTCGTGGACATCCGGCGCGAGTCCGTTAGGCTGGGCGGCGCGGCCAACGTCCTGGCGAACCTGCGGGCGTTGGGCGTGCGCACGGCGCTCGTCGGCGTCGTCGGCGCCGACCGCGCGGGCGAGCGGGTGCGCGCGGAGTTGCG
>Ga0213876_10002542_pt1 | contig 10676 bp, 9 predicted proteins | sample BarmaccomBMRX_R9_FD_160113 | JGI IMG/M metagenome (GOLD analysis project Ga0213876, IMG submission 160113) | Root-associated microbial communities from Barbacenia macrantha in rupestrian grasslands, the National Park of Serra do Cipo, Brazil - RX_R9 | ecosystem: Host-associated > Plants > Roots...
CCGGTACCCGCTGACCGGTGCTTCAGACCACGGGGTTTCTGAGGCGCTGTACCTGAACGATCCGGACCAGAATGGAGTGGAATTGTATTGGGACAAACCCAAAGAGCAGTGGCCATACGATGCTGCCGGCAACCTGCAAATGGTAACGGAGCAGCTGGATCTTGAAGATCTGCTCAACGAATTGAATCGTTAACTCCCTGCGGGGAAGAACAGTGCCGCATGTCGAACACTTATTTCCAGTTCAAGCAATTCACGGTACACCAGGATCATTGTGCGATGAAAGTGTGTACCGATGCCTGTTTGTTCGGCGCATGGGTGGCGGCAAAATCGAAAACGGAAGGGCATCAATTCCGAAACTGTCTCGATATCGGCGCCGGAACAGGACTGCTCAGCCTTATGCTGGCCCAGCAGTCGAACCTGCACATCGATGCAGTTGAACTGGATGAGGCAGCGGCCGAACAGGCTGCTGATAATTTCGAGCTCTCGCCCTGGAAGAACAGGTTGCAGGTATTGCAGGGCGATATCCGTAAGATCCATCTCGGCCGCCAATACGAGCTGATCATTTCCAATCCGCCTTTTTTCGGGAACAGCCTGCGCAGCCCCGACAGCAAACGCAATCTTGCCCTGCACAGTGAGATGCTGGAACTGGAAGAACTGATCGCCGTAGCCAGTCGCCACTTATTGCCTGACGGCGTATTCGCAGTGTTACTTCCTTATGAACGAAAAGAAAATTGCATACTCAGCGCAGCTGCGGCGGGTTTATACCCTAAAGAAATGGTATCTGTGAAGCAAAGCACCAGCCACGGTTTTTTCCGGGTGATGTTATGGTTCAGCGATGAAGCCGGCCCGACAGTGCATAGCTCCATCAGCATCCGCGAGGGCGAAGATTACTCAGCTGATTTCAAGAATTTGCTGGGGGATTACTATCTCAATCTCTGATCAGTGCTTCGCATAATCGGAGAGATAGCTGAATGTCGCCGTCAGCTTTCCTGCATCGAGTATCGTTGCTCTTTCGATGGCTGCCGTATTGCCTTTGCGGATATCGTCCAGCACATATTTCATGAGTTGTTCGCCGAAATAACGGCTCGCATCCCGCGGCAATTCATTGGGAAGATTACCGACGGCCATAATGTCTACGCTGCCTGGTAAATAGGGTGCTGTCTTCCGGCCGGTTAGTTTATCGATCCCATACACCGGATCGTCGATGGTTGCATCGCCGAGATTGCAGGGAACGCTCCCATTCTTATCATCGGTGATATCGGCGATGGTCTGGATCCGGAAATCGGTCCGCTTCAATGCCTCCATAGAAAATAAACGCGGAATGCCATGATCCCAGAAAATGCCGTTCATGAGGATATCTGTATGCGGAATATATTTTTCGAACTCGCAGCGGTATTGTTCGGGATGGGCATGAAATTCATCGCGGTTGTACTGGCCGCTTTGCGCATGCCTGTACAGGTCGCTGCCTTTGAGATGCACATACACGGGATAATCGAATGAGCGGCCGGTATATTCTTCGGGCTCCACTTCCTGGATATCGAGCAGGTTCATGATCTCGAGTATGCCATGCGCCACGCGGCCCGTGCCCGTAACCGCGATCTTGATCACCGGCAGTTTCATACCAAAATAAGTATGGATGAGTTCGCGGTAATCATTCACTTCCCCTACCCTGCCCAGATGATAAGCGCCGGTGCGGGTTCCATAGGCCATGATGCCATTGTGCGCGCCGACAATGCCGGCAAAAAAACCGAAGCCGATGATGCGCTGCCCGTCTTTATGTTCGAGACATTCGTAGTCGATCAGCGTGATGCCCTGGTCCATCATTGCATGCATCATCTCGCGGTTATGCGCCTGCTTTTTACGGGTATGGGAGAAGAACATATATTTTTTATTGGGGATCAGCTGCGGCACGGGAACTTCCTTGATGCCTAGTAATAGATCGCAGGCCTCGAGACGATCGGATACTTCTATGCCCGCCTGCCGGTACTCCTCGTCGGTAAAACAGCGCACTTCGGATGGCTGTACGATGATCTTGGCACCCGGCACATGCTGCTGCAGCCACTGGCACTGCGAAGGCGCCAGCGCCACCCGGTTATCCGCCGGAGTTTTTCCTTCTCTGATAAGCCCAATGATTAGCATTGCTGTAATTTCGCCAAATATAGGACAGAATGAGTGGCGAGTCTGGAGTTAGGAGTCTGGAGTCTGGAGTACTTTTTCAACGAAAACTCTTAACCCTGAACTCTACTCCAGACTCCTAACTCCTAACTCCAGACTTAGCCTCATGAATCATTTTGAATTATTCAACATCCCCCCCACCCTTCAACCCGACCAGGATCTGGTAAGGCAGAAATTCTATGCGCTGAGCCGCCAGTTCCATCCGGATTTTCATAGCCGGGCTTCGGAGGATGAACAGTTGCGGGCGTTGGAGCAGGCTTCGCAGCTGAATATGGCGTACAAGGTTTTTCAGAGCCCGGATGAAACGATCAAGTATCTGCTGAAAATGAAAGGACTGCTGGAGGAAGAGGAAAAGTATCAGCTTGCGCCGGAATTCCTGATGGAGATGTTAGACCTGAACGACCAGGCCCTCGAAGCCACCACGCCGGAAGAACGCACCCGGCTGCAAAACGATATTGCCCATATTAAACTCGAGATCTATGAACCTGTGGAAGCGATTATTAAGAATTATCAGGAAGGTGTTACTTCCGAAGAAGAATTGCTGCAAGTGAAGGAGTATTATTATCGGAAGAAATACCTTGACCGGATATTGGCTGGGGTTTCGTGAGGCGTGAGACGTGAGACGTGAGGCGTGAATGGTGAATGGTGAATGGTGAATGGTGAATACTGTGCGGCTGCCTCCGCGTCTCTGCGCCTCTGCGGTTAAAAAAAATTTGCGACTGAGGCGGGCCAGTCAATAAAAGCATTCCCCGCTATTTCTTAAATGCGCCAAGCGTATCATCTATCAGCGGCGCGATCTCTAAGAATTTATTTGCAAGTCCGGCAACCTCATGTTGAAAATGGCCTGGGTCTATTGGCACCCAGCCTTCCATCAGCGTTAGCGGGCCGAATGCAACACTCACATTTTTCCAACTTGACGTATAAGGCCCAAAGTTTTTCCTGAATAGCACCGCAAATTTTCTGCTCTCAATCTTATGCCCGGGAAGTTCTCTTAGTTTGAAAGCATGGATATTGTAAAACAGTTTTTGTCCGCTGAGCGCCTCGTCATTGAGCCAGACGGAGAAGAAGATCCTTGTCCTGGCAGTCAAAGGATCTTCGGCTGGATGACACCAGGATGTTTTGAAGATTTTAAGGTAGACGCTGTCAAGAATTTCTCCGACGGCGACCTGGAGTTGCATTTGCTGGAGGCGGTTGGAGTCCAGGTATTGGAATGCGTGGGTGAAGATTTCGAGGTATTTTTTTGAGTTCATCATTCCTGAATTTGCGGCCGGCTGGTAAGGCCTGTTTGAAAACTACCGAAAATTCTATCGCTTATCCCATTTTATGCATGGTCTACGCAGATGTCTCCCAAAAAGACTTCTGCGGTCAGTTGCCGCACATCTTCAGTAGTGGCATTTATTGTTGTTGCATGCTCGCCGCGAGTGCACCGCAGAGTCCTCTTCGAGAGACATCTGCGGAGAACGCTCCAGTTTAAGCGGTTAGCGGACACTCTGCGGAGAAGGAAAATTCGAGCGATGGAATTTTGAATACCAAAATAAACGTACGTTGCCCCATTAACTTGCGGAGATTGAGGCGATCATCAAAGCCCGCTTAAACTTGCTTGACGTTTTTCAACGCCAAACCTTCATCGCTCTAAGTCTAAATATAGATATAAATTATAATGCAACAAACTGAATTAAAAAATATTAATGTAAGCAGGTTCCAAACGCTACTTGATTCGTCAGCGCGAACTAATATTCTTGACGAATTAGACTTAATTCGAACTGGCGGCTATCAGGACAAAATTCTTGAAGCTAGGTTTTATTATAAAAAAGACAAAGTTCGCTACAATCAATTAAAGAAAAAGTTACCGGCTGTCACGTTTAGTGCTGAATTTAAAACACGCAGACTTATTCCAGACCTGCAATTTTATTCTGGCTTTTTAGTTTTAGACATTGATAACTTGGCGAATAATGTCGATATAAATACAATAAAAGAACAGTTATTTATTCACGACCATGTTTGTGCTGTTTGGATTTCACCTTCTGGTGTGGGATTAAAAGCTTTAATCTCAACTGGCACACCCATGGAATATCATAAGTATGTATTTAATTATTTTGTCGAGCTATTCAAGGTTAAGCATGATGTCGTTGTAGATGTTAGCGGGTCTGACATAACACGACTTTGCTTTTCCTCTTTTGATGAAAAAATGCTTTTGAAAGAAACGTTTAGTTCTTTTTCTGAGGATCTTTTAGTAGATGTAAATAAGGATATACCTGTTTCGCAAATCGGCACGGTAGTTCACATAGATCAGCAGGCGTTGACAATCTCTGAAAAGTTGCTTTTAAATGATCCCAAAGGAAGAAATTCAAGTGCCGACAGGTTGACAATGCATTCAATATTGAACTTTTTAAAACGCAGAAGAATTTCGATTACTTCTACTTACGAAGAATGGTATAGAATTGCCTTGGCTATAGCTAATTCCTTTACCTATGATGTCGGGGTAAAATACTTTTTAGATTTATGTAGGTTGGATTTAGAAAATCATGATGAAGAGGGTAGCGTTAGTATGCTTCAATATTGCTATATCCATAGGCGATTGAATGGCATTAATTTTGGCACAATAGTCTTTTTTGCTCAACAAAAAGGTTTTCAACTGAACTATAGAAATTCCAACAAATAAATAGAAATGAGCCGAAAGTTGTAATATTGAATTATGCATGTATTGACACCTTTTTTGACACCTCTTCCAAACAAAAAAACCGCTTAAACATTGAGTTTAAACGGTTTAGAAAAGCTGTTTTTTAGCTTTTGTGCCCAGAACAGGAATCGAACCTGCACTACCTTGCGATAACCAGATTTTGAGTCTAGCGCGTCTACCAGTTCCGCCATCTGGGCGAGGACAATTAGTAATTAATAATGAATAATTAGTAATTGCGTAGGGGTGCAATATTAGGGCAATGAGGGGTTACGGCCAAAAAAAGGTACCGCAATTCGGGGGTACGCTCTGCGTGAACTCTGCTTCTCATGTTCTTCCTGCCTGCCGACAGGCAGGTGCGGTGAAACGGCTCGCCGGTTTGGGACTCTTTTACCGCGGAGGCGCAGAGGCGCGGAGTTATGTGGTACCTACTTCGCCCTTCGTAATTCGTCCCTTTCCGCTAATTCCCCGCTCTGCCCGCTTCCGTATCAGCGCTGCCGGTCTTTCTTTTTTGCGCGGTATTGGCCTGGCGGCCGAAATTGTAACTGAAGCTCAGCGTGAAGGTCTGGCCGTAGAAATTGTTGCGGTAACTGGCGATCACACCGGGCACATTGGTGATATTGCCGGTGGACGTATTCGTATTGAAGATGTCCCTGACATTGAAACGGATGGAACCGTTATTGTTCAGGATCTTTTTCTGCAGGCCCGTATTCACCTGGCCGAACGGGATCTTGTCGAATTGCCCGTTGGTGCGATGCGAAAGATAGAACCCGCTCAGTTCAGCGCTCCAGCCTTTGCCGATGGTGAACTGGTTGTTCATGGTACCATAAAAATACAGGGAAGAAATATCGATGCGTCCTGTGTACAGTACACCGTGGTATTCCATATAGTTCAGGAAATCCGAATAGAGATTGGCTGTCCACCATTTCGTAAACCGCAGGTTCATATCCACACTTAGTGCCAGGTAATCCCACGCACCTATATTGCCGTTACGGCTGATGAATGCAGTTCCGTTCTGCTCGATCGTCTCGATCTGCACATCGGTGATCCGGTTGTATTGTGCCGACAGCGTGATCTTGTTCCTGTGCGACCAGGCCAGCTTGAGTTCGGTGGAGTACTGCGGTTTCAGGAATGGATTACCAGAGAAATACGTGAACTTGTCGAGTATGAATACAAATGGATTGAGATCCTGGTAATTGGGCCGATCGATCCTTCTGCCCATCGAAAGATTCAGCAGGTCATTGCCGGCGCTGTCCAGTTTATACGAAAGATAAGCGGTGGGGAACAGACTGGTATAATGCTTGGTAAAAGCCGAGTCAGGCCTGTACAGGTTCCCCAGCTGGTGACCGCTGCCATTGGTGTTCTCCAGTCGCAGTCCGGCCTGCAGTGTGATACGTTTCAAAGTGCGGTTCAGGCTCAGGTAAGCAGCATTGATATTTTCCTTATAGATGAAACGGTTGGTATTATTGTAGTCGACCGTTCTCAGGCCGCCGTTCACATTGAAATAATCCGCTTCATTATCGCTGGTCACAAAACTGCTTTTGATCCCTGTTTCCATTTTTGTTTTGCCCAGCATCTGTGTGTAGTCGGCTTTGGCTGCGTAGATATCGATAACAGAAGGCACTTCGGCACTGATCTGCTGCTGGCTTTTGGCGCTGCCCGCAGCAGTGTAGATGGTGTTCAGGAAAGACTGGTCGCTGTTGGAGCGATAGTTGATATAGTCCATATCGAAACTGATCGATCTGCCGGCCGTATCGATGGAATGCGTGAAGTTGAGATTGATGCCCGACTTATCGAAGCGGCTGGTATTTCGGTTATTGGCTGTAATGGATGAATCCAGCGATCCTGTCTTATTATACAGGTAACTGAAAGTAGGACGATAATCCGACCTGTTGAATGCCGAGCCGGTGTACACAATGCCCCAGGTTGTTTTGGGCGAAACATAATAATCGAACCCTATTTTAGCCGAAGGGCTGGTACCATAGGGAGAAAAATAATTAGTCTGAGTGAATACCGAAGCGGTATTGCCCGCTCCGTCAAGATAAGTGCGGCTGACCGCCAGTTCGCGGTGGCCTTTGTTGATACTGTACCCGAGGTTCGCAAAAAGATTGACCTTGCCGGTATAATAGTTTAGGTTCAGGCTTTCGCTGGTGCGGGCATAAAACGATTGCCCGTAACTCGCACTTACGGAACCGTTGAATCCTTTGTTCTTCGCTTTTTTTGTTTTGATGTTGATCACTCCCCCATTGCCGGCCGCGTCGTATTTGGCGGGCGGGTTATCCATTAGCTCTATTTTGTCCAATGCAGATGCGGGCAATGATCGCAGGTAAGCGGCCAGGTCGGCGGCAGACAGGTAGGTAGGCTTGTCATCGATGAGGATAAGCACACTGCTCTTGCCTTTAAAAGTGATGGCGCCATTCTCATCAACAAGAACGCCCGGGGTCTTTTCGAGTGCTTCCAGTGCATTGGCGCCCGCATTCGAAATCAGCGCGTCCACGTTCACTATCGTCCTGTCTATTTTCTGTTCCGTGAAAGGTTTGGTGGCAGATACGGTTACCGCAGCCAGCTGCCGGCTGGAATCGTACAGTGTTATTACAGGCAATACCAGGTTCTGCCTGATATCGATCGGTTTGCTGTACCAGGTCCGGTGCTGCAATGCAGTAGCAGATACGATATAAGAACCGGGCTTCACGCCCGGCAGCAGGAAAGCTCCTTTTTCATTGCTGATCGCCGATACAGCCGTAACGGAGTCCCTTGCCTGCAGCAAAATCACCGATACACCCACCAGCGGTTTGTTCTGCACATCCTGCACCTGCCCGGAAACAGAGACGGGATGCTGTGCGTTCAGATGCACAACGGCAATTATTCCTAACAGGCAGAGCAGCGGCAATTTTCTCATCGGACCGTTTGTTTGCCAACCAAAACCCTGTTTCGAACGAAAGGTTACAGCAAAAGGGAACTTATTTCCAAAAATTTCCGAAAGCCGCTTGCCAACATCCAAACGCTTGCTACATTGCCCATTCAAATCAGCTTATGTTGCGCAAAACGATCTTCTTTTTTCTGCTACTCTTTTTAGCCATGGGCGCCTTTGCCCAGACCGGCGAAGAATCGCTTCGCCGGATGTATAATGCCCATACCGGAAAATGGTACAAGGGCTTTACTTTCGTTCAGCAAACAGAATTCTATCGCAATGATTCCCTGCAGCGCACTGCAGTGTGGTATGAGGCTGCCCGTTTTCCGCACGACCTGCGGATAGACATGGAGGATCCTAAGAACGGGAATGCGGTTATCTACAGAAAAGATTCCACCTATCGTTTCCAGCGCGGACAGCTGACCAGGGTTACAGCGGGCACCAACCCGTTCACTTTCATTCTTGGCGGCATGTACATGCAGCCTTTCGATACGGTGAAGGCCTACCTGCAGCAGGATGGTTACGACCTTTCCAAAGGCTATACCACCAGCTGGCAGGGACGCAAGACCTATGTGATCGGTGCACTGGCAGGCGACACCAGCAGCAAACAGATGTGGGTGGATGCAGAGAACCTGTACCTCGTGCGCACGATGGAGATCACCCGCGGCTCGCATATGGATGCAAGGATGAGCGGCCAGACCAGGGTGGGCAATGGCTGGTCGGAAACCAGGGTAGAATTCTATTTCGATGGCAAACTGCGGCAGCTTGAAAAATACAGCGAACTCCGGCCCGATGATCATATCGACGAACGCATCTTCGATCCGGCCTGGTTCGGGAAGATCCACTGGAAACAGTAATTACGAATTACCAGAATACGGTATACAATGCAGCCAGTATACCGATGATGATCGTTGAGCCGACAATAAAACCCGGACTGCAACGGAACATCCTGGTATCGATCACCACCAGTTTTGATTCATCTGTTTTCCGCTTACTGGAAAGACTCATTACTACCATCAGCAATACCAGCAGGATAAACACCAGTGTCATACGGTCCATAAAAGGCAGGTCCGGAAAAGCGCCGCTGGTCCATGATGGAAGGAATTTAAAGATCGTCGAAAGCGGGATGGTGAGTATGGCAGAAGCCAGTGCGGCCATCGAAGTGGTCCTTTTCCAGAAAAATCCCAGCAGGAAAATAGACAGTACACCGGGAGAAATAAACCCTACATATTCCTGGATAAACTGGTAAGCCTGGTCGAGGTTGCGCAGCATAGGCGCCACCAGGCCGGCGAGCAGCATAGCCACCACCACGGTAATACGGCCGGTGCTGACCAGTTTTTTTTCGGTTGCAGTTTTGTTGAAGAATTTCTTATAGATATCGAGTGAAAATATCGTAGAAATGCTATTTGCTTTACCGGCCAGAGAAGCAACGATGGCCGCGGTAAGTGCTGCAAAAGCGAGTCCTTTCAATCCGGCGGGAAGCAGGTTCATTAAAGTGGGATAGGAATGATCGGGTTTGATCACACCTGCCGCATCTGCCATCTCGCTATGGAACATGCCGTTCTGGTACATCACATACATCGTAATACCGGGGATCACCACGATCAGCGGGATCAGTAATTTCAGGAAAGCTGCAAACAGGATCCCTTTTCTGGCAGTGGGAAGATCGGCGCCGAGTGCACGCTGGGTAATATACTGGTTGCATCCCCAGTAGTTCAGGTTGTTGATCCACATACCCCCGATAACGACCGATAAACCGGGAAGATCTTTGTAGTAAGGATTCGATCTGTCGAAGATCATATGAAAATGCGAGGGCGCTTTGTCCCTGATCAGGCTTAGTCCTTTGAGTATATTGCCGCCAAAACCGAATTTTTCAGATACCAGGTTAAGCGCGAGGTAACAGGTTACCAGTCCGCCCATGATCAGCACCAGCACCTGCACCACATCAGTGTACCCGATCACTTTCATGCCGCCCAGTGTAACCACAATGGAGAATATGCTGAGCCCCACCATACACCATTCGAAACCGATGCCCGAAATAGAGTTGATGGCCAGCGCGCCGAGGTAGATGATCGAGGTCAGGTTCACGAAAACGTATACCAGCAGCCAGAATATCGCCAGCACCGTTGCCACCGTTTCATTGTAACGCCTGGCCAGGAACTGCGGCATGGTGAAGATCCGGTTCCTGAGGTAGATCGGGATAAAGAAGATAGCGATAAGCACGAGCGTAGCAGCAGCCATCCATTCATAAGAGGAGATCGCCAGCCCGAGTGCAAACCCGGATCCCGACATCCCGATAAAATGCTCCGCCGAAATATTGGAAGCGATCAATGAAGCCCCGATCGCCCACCAGGTGAGGGAACCTTCGGCCAGGAAAAAATCCTTTGAATCCGCTTCTTTGGATTTCTTCCGCCGGTATACCCAGTACCCATAAGCGGAGACAGCGATCAGGTAGATGAAAAAAACAGCGTAGTCAAGGCTTTGTAGATGGTTCATGCAGCAGCGTAGGTTCGGTAATGAATCATCCTAAATATAGCCTCTTTTTACAAAGTCTGTTTGTCAGCAAATCCTCTCGCTATATTTGCCGCCAGAACCGGCTATAGTGATGAACAGATTTATCTTATGCATGCTGCTGTCGTTACATGTTTTTAACCTGCTGGCGCAATCCAGTTTCAGTATTTCAGTCAAGAATGCCAGGGACAGATCTCCGCTGGCCGCCACCGTGTTTATCAAACCTGCAAACAGAAGTATGGTTGCGGATAGTTTTGGCTTATTGAAGGTAACCGATCTTTCTGCCGGCAGCTATACATTTTTGATCAGCCATATCGGTTTTCAATCCAGGGAACTTGCAGTTGTTCTGCCATTGACTGCACCAGGCCCGGTATTGGTTGAGATGAGCCCTATCGAGGCCAT
>Ga0213876_10002543_pt1 | contig 10676 bp, 6 predicted proteins | sample BarmaccomBMRX_R9_FD_160113 | JGI IMG/M metagenome (GOLD analysis project Ga0213876, IMG submission 160113) | Root-associated microbial communities from Barbacenia macrantha in rupestrian grasslands, the National Park of Serra do Cipo, Brazil - RX_R9 | ecosystem: Host-associated > Plants > Roots...
GCCTCCTCAAACCCCGCTCCCGCCCGGGGAGAGGGAGGGCCCCAAAGCGAAGCTTTGGGAGGGTGAGGGCCCGAGCTGGGAGACCCACCGCCGCATTCGGAGCAAGCGAAGCCCATGCGTGAGCTCACCCCCGAACCCCTCACCGCTGCCGCCTTCGCCCCCTTCGGCAACGTCATCGAGGCCACCGACGCCGCAACAAAGCTCGACATCAACCAGGGCCACGCCGTCCGCTACGACCGCCTCGCCGAGCTCGACGTCGCCGACGAAGGCGGCACCGGCGCGATCAGTCTCTTCCGCGCCCGCCCGCTCGAAGAGCTGGTGCTGAAGCAATTCGAACGCCACCCCCTCGGCAGCCAGACCTTCGTCCCGCTGAGCGGCCGCCCCTATCTCGTCGCGGTGGCGCCCGCGGGTGAGTTCGATGCCGCGAAGATCCGCTTGTTCGGCGCGGAGGGGCACCAGGGCGTGCACTACCGCAAGGGCGTCTGGCACCACTTCCTGCTGGTGCTGGACGAGAGCGATTTCCTCGTGATCGATCGCGCCGGCCCTGGCGACAATTGCGAGGAGATTTCGCTGCCTCCCCCCGAGCAGATCCGGGTCCTGATTCGGAGACACAATACTTAACTGGCGATGCGGATTCCGCGCGGCGGCCCCTCCGAGCGGGAAACGATCGGTTGGTAGGGCCATGAATTTTGTCGTCCGCGGAGAGAGCTGCGTCTCAGTGGCCTGCCGGCTGGCTTTGGGTTCGGTTCAATATGCGGCGAACGGTGCGCGCCTCCCTGCTGCCGCTCTCGAACATGAATGGCCTTGAGCAGGGCGCTTGCAGGACGGCGAGGGCGTTGGGATCGGGATTGGGCAGAATGGTGGCGCTCGGACCGCGAAGCGGAGGCAATCTCGAACCGGCATGCCGCAATGCAATCAGGAAGGGGCCGGCGGGCAGGGATTCCGGTTCGGCGAATGTCGAATTGTCCCAGGTCACCTCGAGCGTGGCTGCTGCCGGGCCGACCAGCACTTCGTCAACGATCACCCTGAAGCTGGCATAGTCGCTCATGAATCTCCCTGGCGTGTCGTCCTCCGGTTCCGGTGGCTCCCCGCCAATCAAGTTGGCCATTTCCCGCCGTATGGCCGGGTCTCGTGCAAGAGCGTTCTGTCGTCTTATCTCCAGGTCGGGAATGATGCGGTAATTGGTGATACGGCCGACCACGACGACGTCGGCGTAGCGGATATCGTGGAGATCGAGAGGGGCTTCCGTCATGCAGGCACGCGCCGGCGTTGCGCCGGACATCGCCACGACAGCCAAAGCTGCAATCCATCGCCGCATGCGAAATCCCCCTCGGAGTTGCGGGCCGACAAGCTACAACGAAAGCGCGATCTCTCCCATAGGTTCAACGGTCTGGTTCGTTCGGGCGCACTCGCGGTAGCAGACGCACCGCTGTCTCGCGGCCGATCAGAAGTGGGGCGGTAAGTTAGCCATCCGCTCTCTGAAGCTGCCGAACGCGGTCACCGCCGCCGCGCCGCCGCCAGCGCGTCGCGGACCCGCGCAAGCGCCGCCCCCTTCGGGTCCGGCTCACCGAGCAGGGCGAACGTTCCGGTAAGCGCGAAGACGCAATGGCCGTGGACGGTCGCGACCAAAGAGCGGGCGAGGGCGGCCGCCTGGGCGGCCTGCTTCTTCGGCAGGACGCGCGCGATCTCCGCCTCCACGATCCCGGTCAGCTCGGCGCGCTGCTTGCGATAGGATTCCGGCAGCTCCTCGCCGGTGGGCAGGCGATGGTCGTAGATCGCCATCCAGAGATTGGCATTGGCCGAGGCGAAGGCGAAATAGGAGTCGACGAGGACGGCGATGCGGTCCTCGGGGTCCTCCGCGAGGCGGGCCCGGACCGAGGCCGCCCACAGGCTGAAGGTGCGGCTGTTGATCGCCTGGACCAGCCGGGTGTGGCTGCCGAAGACATTGTAGATCGTGCCGATCGAATAGCCGATCCTTTTCGCCACCTCGCGCGCCGAGAAGCCGGCATAGCCGACCTCGGCCATCAGCCGATGGCCCTCGGCCAGGATCAGCGCCTCGAGCTCGGCACGGGTGTGATCGGAGCGGCGGCCCATCGCAGAACGGTAAACAAAGAATTGAACAGTGTCTAATATTTTTATTGAACGGTGATCAATTTCGTGTCAGACGAACTCTCTGGCATGCCGCTGGAGGCTCGCCAGGCCGCGCCGGCGGCGGCATAAGGTCGCCGGGGGAGAGATATCTGTATGGCCGCACCCGATTTCTCGCTGCTCGCGAAACGGCGCTTCGGGCCGCTCTTCGTCGTGCAGTTCCTCGGCGCGTTCAACGACAATGTGCTGAAGTTCGCGATGCTCTTCCTCGCGACCTACACCCTGTTCCCGCACGATCCGGATCGCGTCGCCCAGCTCGGCAACATCGCGACCGGCCTCTTCATCCTCCCCTTCTTCCTCTTCTCGGCGATGGCCGGCCAGATCGCCGACGCCTGGGACAAGGCGAAGCTGGTGCGCGCGATCAAGGCGGCCGAGGTCGCGATCATGGCGCTTGGCCTCGCCGGCTTCTGGTTCGATTCGATCCCCTGCCTGCTCGCTGCCCTGTTCCTGATGGGCACGCATTCGACCTTCTTCGGCCCGATCAAATATTCGATCATGCCGCAGCAGCTGCGCCCGCACGAGATCATGGGCGGCACCGGCCTGATCGAGGCCGGCACCTTCATCGCCATCCTCACCGGCCAGCTGATCACCGGCTTCATCCGGCCCTGGGAGGGCGGGCTGCTCGCCACCGGCCTCGCGCTCGCCGGGCTCCTCTTCAGCCTGCTGATCCCGCTGGCGCCGCCGCTGGATCCGGACCTCAGGATCGACCGCAACCCGCTGCGCAGCACCTGGGCGGTGATCCGGGAGGCGCGCGACGGGGAGGGCGTCTGGCTGTCGATCCTCGGGATCAGCTGGTTCTACGCGATCGGCGCGATCCTGGTCACCGCCTTCGTGCCGCTCGTCTCCGGCGTGCTCGGGGGCAGCGAGAGCCTCGTCACCCTGTTCCTGATCATCTTCTCGGTCTCGGTCGCGATCGGCGCCGCCCTGGTCAACCGCCTGCTCGGCGGCGAGGTTTCCGGCCGCTACGTGCCGGTCGCCGCCTTCGCGATGGCCGCCGCGATGCTCGATCTCTGGCTCGGCACCCGCCACTATCCGGCGCCGGCCGTGCCGGTGACCTGGCTCGCCTTCGTCCAGGCGCCAGGGAACTGGCGGCTGCTCGCCGACCTGTTCCTGGTTGCCTTCGCCGGCGGCATCTTCGTCGTCCCGCTCTATGCGATCCTGCAGACTCGGAGCCCGCCCGGCGAGCGCTCGCGGATCATCGCCGCGAACAACATCGTCAACGCGATCGTCATGGTCGCGGTGGTCGCCGTCGCCTTGCTGCTCCAGGCGCGCGGCATGCGGATTCCGGCCGTGGTCGGCACGCTCGGCGGCGCCACTTTGATCGTCGCCCTGGTCGCCTGCTGGCTGCTGCCCGAGACGGTGATCAAGCATTCGGTGCGCGCGGTGCTGCGCCTGCTCTACCGGATCGAGGTGCACGGCGCCGAGAACATGCCGAAACCCGGCGAGCGGGCGGTGGTCGTGGTCAACCACGTCTCCTGGCTGGACGGCCTGCTGCTCGCCGTCTTCCTGCCGGGCAAGCCCGTCTTCGCAATCCACACCGCGGTCACGAAGAGCTGGTGGATCAAGCCGGCGCTGAAGCTGTTCCGCGCCTTTCCGGTCGATCCGACCAACCCGATGTCGACCAAGGCGATGGTCCGCGCGGTCCGCGAGGGCAACATCCTGGTGATCTTCCCCGAAGGGCGGATCACCGTGACCGGCGCATTGATGAAGATTTTCGACGGCCCCGGCATGGTCGCCGACAAGGCCGACGCGCCGATCGTCCCGGTGCGGATCGACGGCGCCCAGTTCACCCCTTTCTCGCGGCTGCGCGGCAAGGTGCGGCTGCGCAGCTTCCCGAAGATCACGCTGACAGTGCAGCCGCCGCGCCGCTTCGCGATCGAGGGCGAGATGACCGCCCGCGCCAGGCGCGCGATCGCGGGGCGCCGGCTCTACGACGAGATGAGCCGGATGATCTTCGAGACCTCGAACGTCGATCGCACCCTGTTCGAGGCTTTGCTCGACGCGAAGCAGGTGCATGGCGGCCGCGCTCTGGTCGTCGAGGACGTGAAGCGCGAGCCGCTCTCCTGCAAGCGCCTGATCGCCGGCAGCCTCGCGCTCGGCCGGCGCTTCGCCCGCCGCACCGCGCCGAAAGAGGCGGTCGGCGTGCTGCTGCCCAATATCGCCGGCACGGTCGCGACCTTCTTCGCGCTGCAGGCGACCGGGCGAGTGCCGGCGATGCTCAACTATACGGCCGGCCTCGCCAATCTGAAGGCGGCCTGCCTCGCGGCGGAGGTGCGCACGATCGTCACCGCGCGCGCCTTCATTGCCCAGGCGAAGCTCGAGCCGGTCGTCGCCGGCCTCGCCGAGGAGGGGCGGACGATCCTCTATCTCGAGGATCTGGCGAAGGAGATCGGTCCGGTCGCGAAGCTGCGCGCCCTCGCCGCCGCCCACTTCGCCAGGCGGGTGCACCGCCGCGCCGGCGCCGTCCCGGGCGATCCGGCGGTGATCCTGTTCACCAGCGGCTCGGAAGGCGTGCCCAAGGGTGTCGTCCTCACCCATCGCAACCTGCTCGCGAACTGCGCCCAGCTCGCCGCGCGAATCGACTTCAACCCGTCCGATCTGGTGCTGAACGCCTTGCCGGTCTTCCACAGCTTCGGGCTGACGGGCGGCACCCTGCTGCCGATCCTCAACGGCATCCGGACCCTGCTCTATCCGAACCCGCTCCATTACCGGATCGTGCCGGCGCTCGCTTATGATGCGAACGCGACGATCCTGTTCGGCACCGACACCTTCCTCGCCGGCTATGCGCGGATGGCGCACGGCTACGATTTCTATTCCTTGCGCTACGTCTTCGCCGGCGCCGAGCGGGTGCGCGACGAGACCCGGCGAACCTGGAGCGAGAAGTTCGGGCTGCGCATCTTCGAGGGCTATGGCGCGACCGAGACCGGCCCGGTGATCGCGGTGAACACGCCGATGCATTTCCGCGCCGGCAGCGTCGGCCGGCTGCTGCCGGGGATGGAGGCGCGGATCGAGCCGATCCCCGGCATCGAGGAGGGCGGGCGCCTGTTCGTGCGCGGGCCCAACGTCATGGCCGGTTACATGAAGGTCGATGCGCCCGGCCTGCTGCAGCCGCCGGCCGAAGGCTGGCACGACAGCGGCGACATCGTCACGCTCGACGAGACGGGCTTCGTCACGATCCGCGGCCGCGCCAAGCGCTTTGCCAAGATCGGCGGCGAGATGGTGTCGCTGCCCGCGGTCGAGGCTTATGCCGCCGCGCTCTGGCCGGACGCGGACCATGCCGTCGTCACCCGCGCCGACCCGCGCAAGGGCGAGCAGCTCGTCCTGTTCACCACCCGTCCGGATGCGCAGGCGAGCGCGCTCCAGGCCTGGGCGCGGCAGCACGGCGTCGCCGAGCTCGCCGTGCCCCGCGACATCCGGGTGGTCGAGGCGCTGCCCGTGCTTGGGACTGGGAAGGTGGACTATGTCGCTTTGGGCCAGCGCCTGACGGCGGAGGGCGAGGCCGCCAGACCTGAGCGTCAAAGCCCTCTCCCCAGGGGGGAGAGGGTTGGGTGAGGGGGTTCTGAGTCCGAGAGTCAGCCTCCAACGCCGAGCCCCCTCACCCCATCCCTCTCCCCGCCGGGGAGAGGGAGTACTCCGGACCGCCGCCAAAGCGGTGCCATAGCCTCACCCTATGCCGCCCGCGCGCATTGATGTGACCTCCGCTGCGGGCCGGCGCTAAGCTGGCCCCGCATGCCGGGGAGACATAAATGACGCTCGACCGCCGCTCGTTCCTGCTCGGCTCGGCCGCTTCCTTGGCGCTCCTGCCGGCCGCGCGGCTCGGCGCGGCGGGGCCGGTAGCGCTCGCGCGCCAGGTGGCGGCGCCGGGCCTGTCGGCCAATGTCGAGATCGTCGACGATCCCTATGGCGTGCCCCATATCCGCGCCCGCTCCATCCCCGACGCCTTTTTCGGCCAGGGCTATGTCGTCGCGCGCGACCGGCTGTTCCAGATCGACCTGTCGCACCGGCGCGAGCTTGGGCGGCTTGCGGAGGCGTTCGGACCCGCCTTCGCGGACCACGACGCCGCCGCCCGCCTGTTCCTGTTCCGCGGCGACCTGGAGGCGGAGCTGGCGCGCGTGCCGCCGAACATCCTCGCCTGCGCCCGTTCCTATGTCGCCGGGATCAACGCCCGCATCGACGAGGTCCTCGCCGATCCCGCCTTGCTGCCGCTGGAATATCGCATCCTCGGAGTCAGCCCGATGAAGTGGGACGTGCGCGAGATGGTGCTCGCGCGCGGTGAGGGGTTCGGCAGCGTCGGGGACGAGGTGCGCCGCGCCCGGCTCGCCGCGATGGGCCTGCTCGAGCTGGACGCGATCGTCGCGCCTCTGCATCCGTCCTGGCCGCTGACCGTGCCGGAGGGGCTCGACGCCGCGGCCGTTTCCGAGGCGGACCTCGGCGTGCTGAACCTCGGCGGACTGCCGTTCGGATCGCTGGTGCCGGCCGATGCCTCCGCGGCGGCCGCTGAGGCCCGCGCCAATGCGGGCAGCAATGCCTGGACCGTCGGTCCCGGGCGGACCGCGACCGGACGCCCGATCCTCGCCAACGATCCGCACCTCGGCATCGGCAGCTTCGACCCGCGCCACGTCGCCCATCTGACCGCGCCGGGGCTGGACGTGATCGGCGGCGGCGCCCCCGGCCTGCCCGGGATCATGCAGGGCCATACCGACCGTTTCGCCTTCGGCCGCACCAATTTCCACATCGACCAGGAGGATCTGTTCGTCCTGGAGCTGCATCCCGACGATCCGGAGCGCTACCGCCACGAGGGCGGCTGGCGCTCGTTCGAGCGGGTCGAGGTTTCGATCCCGGTCAAGGGCGCGCCGCCCCGGGCCGCGACCCTGCGCTATGCGGCGCAAGGGCCGGTGGTGTCGCACGATCCGGCGCGGCATCGGGCCTCCGCGCTCGCCGCAATCGACCTGCAGCCGGGCGCGAGCGGCGCCTTCGCGATGATCGCCATCAACCTGGCGCGGGACTGGGCGGACCTGCACCGGAGCGCTTTCGCCTTCCATCCCTCGCCGACCAACTTCCATTATGCCGATGTGGACGGCAATCACGGCTGGCAGGCGATCGGCTTCGTGCCGGTGCGCCGCCGCGGCGATGGCCTGCTGCCGGCGCCCGGCGACGGACGCTACGACTGGACAGGTGTGCGGGACTTCCGGGCGCTGCCGAGCGATTACAATCCGGCCAAGGGTTGGTTCGCCTCGGCCAACCAGAACAACCTGCCCGACGGCTGGCCGCGCGACCGCATCCCGGCCTTCTCCTTCAAGGAGCCCTATCGCTACCAGAGGATCGCCGACGTGCTCTCCGCGCAGCCTCGCCACCGGCTGGAAGACAGCGTCGCGCTCCAGCACGACACTCTGTCCACGCCGGCGCGCCAGCTGATCGCGTTGCCGCCGGCCCATGGCTCGGCGGGGGCGGAGCCGGCGCTTGCGATGCTGCGCTCCTGGGACGGGCGGCTGGACGCCGGCAGCGGGGCGGCGGCTTTGTTCGAGATCCTCTGGCGGGAGCTCGGCGCGCGGATGCTCGCCGCGATCGTCCCCGAGCGCGCCCGCGCCCTGGTCGACGAGATCTCGCCGTCGGTCCTGCTCGGCCTGCTCGCTTTTCCCGACCGGCGGCTCGGCGCCGATCCCGAAGCGGCGCGCGATGCCCTGTTCGACGCCGCGCTCGCCGCCGCCTGGGCTTCCGCGCAACGGCAATTGGGCCCCGATCCCGCCGCCTGGCGCTGGGGCACATTGCACCAGGTGCGGATCCGCCATCCTTTGTCGCGCATCCCCGCCATCGCCGCGGCCTTTCCGCCGATCGAGGGCGAGGGAAGTGGCGGCGACAATTTCACCGTGATGGCGCGCTGGCTGCGCGGCAGCGGCGGCTGGCAGGTCGGCGGCGGCGCCTCCTATCTCCAGGTGATCGACGTCGGCGCCTGGGACAATTCGCTGATGCTGAATTTCCCCGGCCAGTCGAACGACCCGCGCTTGCCTTATTATCGCGACCAATATGGCCATTGGATCGCCGGCGAGATGCAGCCGATGCTGTTCAGCCGGGGGGCGGTGGATGCGCATGCGGTGGGCCGGACATTGCTGCGCGCGTGACCCCGATCCGCTCATCCTGAGTAGCCGGTGAGCCTGTCGAACCGGCGTATCGAAGGACGCACTGAAGCCGAGCGGGTCCTTCGATACGGGCCTTCGCCAAGCTCAGTCCCTACTCAGGATGAGCGGATCCAGGGTGCTCACCGCGCCAGCGCCGCGCAAAGGCGGTCGGTCGCCAGCGCGATCCGGGATTCGGCGCTGTCGCGGTTGGACGGATCGTTGCGGACCTCTCGCGTCTCCGTGTTGAAGGCGACCAGGCTGCCGGCATGCTGATCCGGGCAGAGGCTGAGGTAAGCGCGGAAGCCGTTCTGGTCGCCGTTGTGCCCGACGAACCGCACCGGTCCCTCCGCATCGATGAAGAAGTTCAGGCCGCTCTGCGTCGTCGCCGCCATGCGGCCCTGGGTGAAGTCGGCGCCGGCGGAGATCTGCGGCCGCCACATCTCCTCGAGCGACGGGCGCCGCAGCACAACGTCATATTCCGCCCGGCGCGCCGGGTCGCCGAGCAGGAAGGCGACATATTTCGCCATGTCGGGGAGCGGCGCGTTGAGGCCGCCGTTCGAGACGGTGACTCCGGTATCGACGTCGAACGGGGCGGCGACGCGCCGGCCGTCGCGGATATAATAAGAGTGGGCGCGATGCGGCAGCAGGAAGGGCGGGGTGCGGTCGAAATAGCTCTCGTGCATGCCGAGCGGCCGCAGGATGTTCTTGTCGATATAGACCTCGAAATCCTCGCCGCTGAGCCGCTCGATCACCTGGCCGAGATAGACGATGCCGGGATTGGAATAGGAGAAGCGCGAGCCGGGGCGGAACTCGATCTCGGTATAGGGGATCATCGCCGCGAGCTGCGCCCAGCCCGGCGGCTCGAACGGCTGCCAGTCCCGGTCGCGCCAGCGCCAGGTGCCGTTCCGGAAGCCGGCGCTGTGGGTCATCAGCTGGCGGATGGTGACCGCGCTCATCTCGCCATAGGGATTATGGACGCGGGCGAGCTCCGGCACGTAGCGGATGATCGGGTCGTCGAGCGAGAGCAGCCCGCGGTCGCGCAGCTGCATGATCGCGATCCCGGTCATCGTCTTGGTGATCGAGGCCCAGTGATAGATGGTCCGCGCGTCGACCGGGATATGGGCCTCGGCGTCCTGCTCGCCGAGATGGTCGGCGGCGGCGATGCGTCCGTCGCGCACGAAGTAGAAGCTGCTGCCGGCGATGCCGGCACGCTGCATCTCGGCGCGGTGGAACTGGCGGAAATCCCGGAGCGCCGCATCGAAGGCGCGCTCGTCGGCCAGCGCCGGGCGCGCGGCCAGCCAGGTGGCACAGAGGAGGGTGGCGGCGAGGAGACGGCGGATCATGTCTGGTCCTCCCGGAATCGAAATCGCGCGCAGGGATGACACGACACGGGCGACGACGGCAATCGCTTTGCCCCGTCGCCCCGGCCTTCGATACCGCCCGCGGCGTCGCTCAGGATCAACTCCGCCCGTTGCGGACCTCCGGTCAGCGCGGTCAGCATTCATCCAGGCTTCATCTTTCAGGGCCGAAACATTCCCGGCGCGCGATCAGCCGCGCACCTTCCACGACGGAACGAGCTTGCGGCCTGCTACAAATGTGGCATGTTGCATTGGTGGCAGCGGCAGGCGACGGGCATGACCGAAACGCGCAAGATCAATCAATTGCCGGTGTATTGCCGCGTTGATACGCCCATGGCCGGCGTAACCGAGTGAGTGGTGCAAAAGTGGCCGGAGCGTGGGCAAAGAATCGCAAGTTGATGCTGTGCGCCGGCGCGGCGCTGGGCCTGCTGATGCCGACGGCGCATGCCGCCGCACAGGGACAGGGAACGCCCGCGCCGGCGCCTTCGCCCCCGGCGCCTTCGCCACCGGCCGGCGGGCGGCCGCCCGCGCCCGAGCGGCGCCCCGAGAACGATATCGTTGTCACCGCGCCTGCCCAGCAGAGCTCGATCGACCGCCAGACCTATCTCGTCCGCGACACGCCGGAGGCGCGCAGCGCGACCACGAGCGATATCCTCGCCCGGATCCCGTCCGTCGAGGTGCAGGATGACGGCAGCGTCCGGCTGATCGGCGCCGGCAGCGCGACGGTGCTGATCGACGGCCGCCGCGTCGCCGATCCGCAGACGCAGCTTCGCAACATGACGGGCAACCAGATCGAGCGGATCGAGGTGCTGACCAATCCCGGCGCGCAATTCCCGGCGCAGGGCACCGGCGGGATCGTCAACATCGTCACCCGCCGCAACACGCAGAACGGCCTCGGCGGTTCGGCGACCGCCAGCGTCGCCAACCATGCCGGCTACGATCTCAGGGTCTCGCCGACCTATGGCGCCGGCAACTGGACCTTCACCGGCAGCTTCGGCCATGGCGGCGGCGAAAACCCCTACCGCTTCGAGCGCGACCGCTTCCTACTGGCGCA
>Ga0213876_10002544_pt1 | contig 10675 bp, 10 predicted proteins | sample BarmaccomBMRX_R9_FD_160113 | JGI IMG/M metagenome (GOLD analysis project Ga0213876, IMG submission 160113) | Root-associated microbial communities from Barbacenia macrantha in rupestrian grasslands, the National Park of Serra do Cipo, Brazil - RX_R9 | ecosystem: Host-associated > Plants > Roots...
GCGGTCCGGGCGGGGCGAGGCGCCGGCCGCGACGGCTGCGCGCCGCCGATCATGGGAAGGACCAGCAGCGCGCCGGCGAGCAGCCGGAGCCCGAGACCACGACAGACACGAGACATGCGCCGACAGGTGTAAGGAAGGGTCGACGTGAGCGCCGCGTGGCGTGCGCAAAGAGGGTGCCGATCACGTGCCGACGCGCCCGTCCTTCGAGGCGTGCGCGTCGGATCGCGCCTAACCGACGCGGTCGGCGTTCAGCGAGCACAGCTCCGCGCTCGCGCACGACTCGCGGGAGACGTCGCCCGCGACCGACAGCGTCGAGACGCGCGCGTGGTCGAGGCGAAGGCGGAAGGTGCTCGCGCGCGGCAGCCCCAGCGTGTGCGCCAGCAGCGCGCGGATGCTCCCGGCATGGGCGACGACGGCCACGCGATCGACGCCGGCGGCGCGCGCCTGCGCCACCGCGTCGGCGAGCCACGCCCCGGCCCGCGCGATCACGTCGCCGAACGACTCGCCGTCCGGCGTCGCGGCCTCGTCCCAGCGCGCCATCCACGCCGCGAGCGCGGCTCCGTCCTCGCGCTCGAGCGCCGCCCACTCGCGCCCATCCCACGCGCCGAAGCTCATCTCGCGCAGCCGCGCGTCGACCGTCACGCGCGCGGTCAGCCCCATCGACGCGGCGAGGATCTCCGCCGATGCGCGCGCCCGCGCGAGATCGCTCGTCCAGATCCGCGCCGGCGGCGCGTGCCACTCGGCGGCGAGCCGCGCGACGTCGGCACGCCCGCGCGGCGCGAGCGGCAGGTCGCACTGGCCGACGCAGCGGCCCGCGGCGCCCTCGGCCTCGCCGTGGCGCACGAGGTGGAGCGTCAGCGGCGCAGCCATGCGCTCGACAGCACGAGGTACGTCGCCAGCTCGACGAGCTGGTTCGCGGCGCCGAGGCAGTCGCCCGTCATGCCGCCGAGACGGCGCCGGAAGTAGCGGCCGCCTAACGCGGTGACGCACGCGGCGCTCGCGATCGTCGCGCCGGTCGCCGCAGCGCCGAGCGGCGCCAGCGCGAGCGCGACGGCGCCTAACGAGACCACGCTGCCCGCGACGAGCCGCGGCGTCGTCACGCTCGCCGCGAACGGCCGGCTCTTCGCGCCGTCGTCGCGCACGTACGGCAGCGCGTGGATGAGCGGAAGGCTCGACCAGCGCGCGAGCACGTGTGCGGCGACCAGCGCGCGCGCCGCCGTCGCCGCGTGCGTCTCGCCGAGGGTGGCGAGCGCGCCCACCTTCGCGAGCAGCACGAGCGCGAGCCCCACGACCCCGTACGAGCCCACGCGGCTGTCCTTCATGATGGCGAGCACCTGCGCGCGGTCCCAGCCGCCGCCGAAGCCGTCGCACGCGTCGGCGAGCGCGTCCTCGTGGAACGCGCCGGTGAGCCACACCGTGGCCGCCGTCGACAGCACCGCGGCGACGAGCGGCGGCCACGCCAGCGCCGCCAGCGCGAGCACGCCCGCGCCCGCGAGCCCGACGATCACGCCGACGACCGGGAAGTAGACGGTCGACCGCGCCAGCCACGCCGGGTCGTAGCCGAGCCAGCGCGGGCCCGGGATGCGCGTGAGGAACGTGAGCGCCGTGAGCGCGACGCGCAGCTCCTCACCCGCTCGCGCCGAGCGCGTCACGCGCGTCGTGCTCGTCATCCGCGCGACACGCCCGCGCTCTCGAACGTCGCCATCTCGCGCAGCACGGCCGCCGCGGCGCGCAGCACGGGCAGCGCGAGCGCCGCGCCCGACCCCTCGCCGAGCCGCATGTCGAGCGCGAGCAGCGGCCGCATGCCCAGCGCGTCGATCGCCGCCGCGTGCCCGTGCTCGGCCGATCGATGCGCGACGAAGAGCGCATCCGCCGCCTCGGGCACCATGCGCACCGCGGCGAGCGCGGCGACGGTGGAGATGAAGCCGTCGGCCATCACCGCGATGCCGTGCGCGGGGGCCTCGAGCACCGCCCCCGCGATGGCGGCGAGCTCCAGCCCGCCTAACGACGCGAGCGCCGCGCGCGCCTCGTCCGCTCGATCGGACGCGCCGTGGCGCTCGACCGCGGCGCGCACGGTCGCGGCGCGCACGACCGCGCGCTTGTGCGCGAGCCGCTCGTCGTCCACGCCCGTGCCGCGGCCCACGGTCGCCTCGGGCGGCAGGCCGGTCAGCGCGCCGAGCAGCGCCGACGCCGCGGTCGTGTTGCCGATCCCCATCTCGCCGAGCCCGATCGCTTGCACGCCGTCCGCCGCGGCGCGCCGTACGGCCGCGCGCCCCACCGCGATCGCCGCGTCGCACTCGGCGTTGGTCATCGCCGGCTCGACGCGCAGGTTGCGCGACCCGCGCCGCACCTTGCCGTGCACCACGCGCGTCCCCGCGGCCGCCGCGATCGCGTCGAGCTCCTCGGCCAGATCGGCGTCGACCCCCACGTCCACGATCTCCACGTCGACGCCGCCGGCGCGCGCGAGCACGCACACCGCGGCGCCACCGCGCGCGAAGTTGCGCATCATCTCCGCCGTCACCTGCGGCGGGTACGCGCTCACGCCATCGGCCGCGACGCCGTGGTCGGCGGCGAACACGATCACGCGCGCGTGGCTCACGTCGGGGGCGAGGGTGCCCTGCAGCACGGCGAGCCGCACCGCGATCGCCTCGAGGTGGCCGAGCGCGCCTAACGGCTTCGTCTTCTGGTCGATCGCGACCTGCGCGCGGCGGTGCAGCGCCGTGCGTGCGCTCTCGCTTTCGCTCTCCGTCATGCGGCGGCCTGGATGGTGGGTGGTGGGCACTCGAGCAGCACGAAGCCCGCGTTCGGCTGGTCGAGCGACCAGAACGCGTCGCGCGGCAGTCCGTGCGCGTGCAGCAGGATGACCCGGTTCACGTGGCCGTGCGCGGACACGAGCACCGTGTCGCCGGCATGCGCGGCGACGATGCGGTCCCACACCGCCAGCACGCGCGCCGCCAGCGCGCCTAACGACTCCCCCTCGGGGAACGCCACGCTCCACGGGTCCGCGATCCATCGATCCTCGAGATCGCCCCACGCCGCCCGGCGCGGCGCCGGCGCGAGCCCCTCCCACACGCCGTACGACAGCTCGCGCAGCTCCGGCACGGCGACCGGCACGACGCCGCGCCCCCGCAGCACGGCGGCCGCGGTCTCGCGCGCCCGCGACAGCGGCGACGTGTACGCCGCGTCGATCGCGATGCCGGCGAGCGACCGCGCGAGCGCCATCGTCTGCGCGACGCCGCGCGCGCCGAGCGGCACGTCCTGCCAACCTTGATACACGCCGCGTGCGTTCCACTCCGTCTCGCCATGGCGCACGAGCACCACGCGCGTCGTCTCGCCCGCCTCGCTCACAGCTCGATCCCCGGCTGCGCGCCGATCCCCTGCTCGCGGTACGGGTGCTTGATGACGCGCATCTCCGTCACCAGGTCGGCCGCGGCGATCAGCGCGTCGGGCGCGTCGCGGCCGGTGACGACGACGTGCGTGCCGACGGGGCGCGCCGCGATCGCCGCGATCACGGCGTCGGTGTCGAGCCAGCCGAACTTGAGCGCGTACGTCAGCTCGTCGAGAATGAGCACGTCGTACGTGCCGTCGGCCAGCACGGCGCGGCACCGCTCCCACCCGGCCTCGGCGAGCGCACGATCCTCGGCGATGTTCTCGGAGAGCCACGTGAAGCCGTCGCCCAACGGCACGATCTCGACGCCGAGCCGCGCGGCCGCGACGTGCTCGCCATACGGGTTCGCGGCGCTCTTGATGAACTGGAACATGCCGACCGTCATGTCCCGCCCCGCAGCGCGCAGCAGGATGCCTAACGCGGCGGTCGTCTTCCCCTTGCCGTGGCCGGTGTTCACGATGAGCAGCCCGTGGCGTCGCTCGCGGGGCGGCACGCGGTACGGGCCGGGCTGCTTCTTCTTCGGCCGCGGCGCGCGGCGTGCGGGCGCAGGCGCGGGCGGTGTGTCGTGTTGCGGATCGGTCGTCATGCGAATCCTCGGTCCGGTAAGTCGATCCAGCGCGACCACTCGCGCGGGTGGCCTCGACGCTCGCGCAGCGCGCCGGCCTTCGTCTCCACGCCCGGCGCACGCGCGGCGTCGGGCTCCGTCAGATAGAGGGCGCCGAGCAGGATCTCGCGCGGCGGGATGCCGAGATACGCGACGCTCTCCGGCGTGCGGAACGGCAGCGCCGTCGCCCAGAACGTGCCGAGTCCGTGCGCCGTCGCGGTGAGCAGCATGTTCTGCACGGCCGCCGACGCCGCCGCGATGTGCTCCATGTTCTCGCGCGTCCCCTCGAACAGCGCACCGTCATCGTCACGCGACGGCGGGTCGGGGAGCCACGTCACGAGCACGAGCGCCGAGCATGCGGCGAGGAGCTGCGGCATCGTGCTCGGCTCCCCGTTGCCTAACAGCCACGCGCGAAACCGCCCGCACGCGGCCGCGTCGAGCAGATGGCAGCGCCAGGGCACGATCGCCGGAAGCGGCGCGCCGTCGCGGTGCACGCGTGCGGCGAGCAGGTGGACGGGCGCCCACCCGGCGCTCGCCACGACGTGCTCCACCAGCGCGCGGTCCGTGGCGACGTCGAGCGGCGACTCGGCGAGCACCTTCAGCGTGCGTCGCGCGCGGATCACGCGGTCGACGGCCGATGCGTCATCCAGGTTCATCGCGCGGGCCCTCCAATCGCCTCGAATGCGGCCACGAGCAGCGCGTTCTCGTCCGGCGTGCGCGCGGCCACGCGCACGTGCGACGGCAGCCCGAACGACGTGCAGTCGCGCACCTTGAGCCCGTGCCGCTCGCGCAGCGCGCGCGTGAACGCCGGCGCGTCGCCCACGTCGAGGAGCAGGTAGTGCGTGTCCGACGCCACGGTGCCTGACCCATGTCGCGCTGCCGCCGCACGCAGCGCCGCCGCCGACTCGCGCAGCCGCGTGGCCGTGTCGCGCACGTGCGCGAGCGCCTCGGCCGCGCACGCCGCGACGGCCGCCGCCTGCGCGGGGGCGGAGACCATCCACGGCATCCGCGCCCGCTCCACCGCGGCGACGATCGCCGCCGGCCCGACGACGTAGCCGACGCGCAGCCCGGCGAGCGCGTGGTCCTTCGTCAGCGAGCGCAGATGCAGCGTCGCCGCGTGGTCGCGCAGCGCCGGCGTGCCTAACGGCGCCGCGAGGAACGGGTCGAACGACTGGTCGAGGACGAGCAGCGTGCCCGCGCGCGCACACCCGTCGGCCACGAGGCGCACGGCATCCGACGGCCACGCGCGGCCGCTCGGGCTCTCCGGCGTGCAGAGGAACGCGACGCGCGGCGCCTGCGTCGCGACCGCGCGCACGAAGGCGGCCGCGAGATCGTCGATCGGCATGTCGGCACGCGCGCCACGCAGCGGCTCGATCGCCTCGGCACCGCACAGCATCGCGGCGCGCGCGTACTCGCCGAACCCGAGTGGGGGCACGAGCACGCGGTCACCCGGTCGCACGAACGCCTGCGTCACGGCGAGGATCAACTCGGTCGCTCCGGCGCCCACCGCGACGGCGTCGGACGCGACCCCCGACGACTCGGCGATCGCGGCGCGCGCCACCGCCGACGTGGGCTCGGGATAGGCCGCGAGCCGCGCGGGGTCGAGCGCGTCGCGCACCGCGGCGACGACGTTAGGCGCCGGCCCGTACGCGTTGACCGACGTGCTGAAGTCGACGCGGATCGGCGGCGCAGCCAGGTCGGCGGCCGACGGGCCACCATGCGCGGCGGGAGGCATGCGGCTCAGCACCGACCGCGGCGACGGGTGAGATCCGGCCGCGCTCACGTCGCTCGTCGGTCGAAGCCCGCGACCGCGAGACCGCTCGCCAGCGCCGCGGCCGCGCGCACCACGCGCCGCGCACGCGCGAGATCGTGCACCGTCGGCGCGCGTCCCGCGGCGTGCAGCACGTACGCGCCGCGCTTGTCGAGCCGCACGTCGAGCGCGCCGGCGATCGCCGCCATCGGCCATCCCGCGTTCGGGCTCGCCGTGCGACGCGCGTCGCGCCGCGCGACGCGCCATGCCGCGCGCGACGATCCACCGCACGCCGGCGCCGCGAGCGCGACGAGCAACGCCGTCAGGCGCGCGGGCAGCAGGTTCATCGCGTCGTCGGCGCGCGCGGCGGGCTTGCCGAACCACTCCAGCTCCGGGGTGTGATAGCCGAGCATCGCGTCGGCCGTGTTCACGAGCCGGTAGACGTACGCGCCGGCCAGCCCGCCCGCGCGGTACCACACGAGCGGCGCGACCAACCCGTCGCTCAGGTTCTCCGCCAGCGACTCGATCGCCGCGCCCGCGACCTCGGACGCCGTGAGCGTCGACGTGTCGCGCGACACGAGATGCCACGCGAGCAGCCGCCGCGCCTCCGGCAGGTCGTCGCGCCGCAGCGCCGCCTCCACCTCGCCGCCCGCGGCGAGCAGCGCGCGTACGCTGAGCGCCGGCTTGAGCAGCGCGCCACACGCGAGCGCGCGCACGGGTCGCGGCAGCCGCTCGGTGCAGCGCTCCACCGCCCCGGCGATCGCAGCCACGACGACTGCGCCCGTGCCTAACGCGAGCGCCCCGGCGGCCAGCGAGCGCGCCGGCGCGCGCCGACCGGCCGCGTGCCGCCGCCGCGCCGCGCCGAGCCCGCGGCCCATCCATACCGTCGGATGCCACGCGTTCGGCGGCTCGCCGAGCACCACGTCGGCCGCCAGCGCCCAACCGACGCTGCTCACGCCCAGGCCCAATCCTGAGAATCCTGTGAATCCTGCAATCCTGCCGCTCTCTTCGAAGAGCATGACAGGATTCCAGGATTCACGGGATTCACGGGACCGCCGCATCAGAAGTCCGCCGAGACGCGCAGGCGCAGGGAGCGGCCCGGCAGGTTGTAGCCGCGCTTCTCGTAGTAGTTCTCGTCGGTCAGGTTCGCGACGATCCCCTCGACGCGATAGTGGCGCGCGACGCGGACGCCTAACGAAAGGTCCGCCACGAGGAACGGCGCGTACTCGATGTCGCCCGGGTCGGTCGCGTCGGTGAAGTCGCTGTCGAGCCGCTTTCCGACGTAGCGCGCGCCGAGCCGGCCGGTGACGCGGTGGAAGTCGTCGTAGTCGACGCCGGCCGTCGCGTTGAGCGTCGCGACGTTCTTGATGCGCAGCGTCGTCCCCGCCGCGTCGTTCAGCCGGATGCGGTCGAACAGCACGCGCGCGTCCAGCGTCTGCGCCGCCGCGATCCCCGTCGTGTCGACGGTGATGGCCGGCGTCACCTCTTCCGCGCGCAGCAGGCGCGTACCGCTCGCGAAGACGCCGAGCGAGAACGCGCGATGCAGCGCGCGCCCCACGTCGTAGCGCGCCTCGAGCTCGACGCCGCGCAGGTGCGCCTCGCCGGCGTTGGCCGACGTCGTGATGCTGCCGATCTGCTGGCCCGCGGCCGTCGTCGGGCGGCGCCCCGCGGCGAACGTCGCGCGCGCGGTGGTGATGCGGTCGTCGACGTCCGTGTGGAAGTAGGTCACGTCGAGCGACAGGCCGCGCGACGGCAGCACGTAGCCGAGCCCACCGTCGATCGTCGTCGAGTGCTCGGCAGTGAGCGTCGGGTTGCCGACGGTGATCGAGGCGACGTTGCTCGTCACGCTCGTCGAGAAGCCGGCGAGGCTCGACGCGCCGGGGTTGAGGAACGCGCGGCCCGCCGTCGCGTGCGCGCGCAGCCCGCCCCCGACCTCCACCTGCACGCCGGCGTTCGGGTTGAACACCGTGAAGTGGTCGGTGCCCGGCGTCACGTCCGGGCGCAGCGGCGTCTCGCGCAGGTCGAGCGTCACGCGGTCGAGGCGCCCGCCGACGTCGCCGGTCACGCGGCCGTTCGCCGTGCGGAGCTGGAGCTGCGCGAAGCCCGCCGTCGACGTCTGCCGCGCGTTCGGGCTGAACGTGCCGATCTCCGACGTCGTCGTGCCGGTGCGCGAGAAGCGCTGCGACCGCTCGTCGATCTGCACGCCGTCCACGCCCGCCGTGAGCGACTGCGCGCCGACGTGCACGACGTCCTGCACCTGGAAGCCCGACGTGCGCTGCCGGCTCGTGAAGTTCACGTAGCCCGCGTCGCCGGGCTGATCGAAGTTGTCGCTCCGCTCGCGCGCCGTGTAGACGCGGGCCAGCGGCGCGTGCCCGACGCGCCCGGTCATGAGCGGCACGTCGCGGCGCAGCGTGAGGTCCTCCGTGTTGCGGTCGACGTTCTTGCGCGCGTTCCCCGGCGAGTTGGAGAGCCGCGCATACACGTCCCCCGGCGAGAGCACGTCGTCGGCGTTGAACGTCTCGCCGCGCACGTCGACGCGGAACGACGCCGGCAGCGAGGCGCCTAACCGCGCCGTGCCGCTCGTCGTCGTGAACGTCGTGAAGTCGCGCACCAGCCCGTCGCCCGCCGTGTCCGCGACCGCGCGCGACGGCTTCGTCGTCCCCGTGTAGACCTTCGTCGCGTGCTCGCCGCCCACCGCGTCGCGGAACAGCCCACCGCGTCCGACGCGGTAGTTCTCCCCCTGGTCGTAGCGGCGCGCCGTGACGTCCGCGTCGATCGCGTGCGCGCCGACGTGCGCGACGACGCCGCCGGCGCGCAGCGCGAGCTCGCTCGTCTGGAAGCTGCCGTAGGTCGCGGTGACCGTGCCGTTGGGCCGCTCCGTGCTGCGCCGCGTGATGAGGTTCACCACGCCCCCCACCGCGCTCGAGCCGTAGAGCGCCGAGGCCGGCCCCTTGAGCACCTCGATGCGCTCGATCGCGTTCATGTCGATCATCGCCAGGTTGTACGACCCCGCCGGCCGCCCGTCGATGAGGATGAGCGTGCGCGTCTGCGTGCTCGACGACGGCCGGAAGCCGCGGATGCTCACGTAGCCGAGGACGCTCGGATACTGGATCACGTCGACGCCGGCGAGCTTCTTGAGCGCGTCCACCGCGTCGACGACCGGCGTTCGCTCGAGGTCCGCGCGCGTGATCGTCTTCACGCGCTGCGGCAGCTCGTCGGCGCGCGCCGGCGCGCGCGTGGCGGTGGTGACGACGGGCACGATGCGCTGCGCGCTGTCGGCGCGCGCCGAATCGGCGCGTTGCTGCGCGAGGACCGGCGACGCGATGGCGATCGCGACGGCGCCGGCGAGGATGGGTGAGCGAGTCATGACGGCAGAACGTTAGGCACCGCGTCGGGCGATGCGTCGGAGGGATCGAGCGGAACGATCTGCGGCACGCCGCGCGCGCGGCCGCGGCCGGCATAGGGCACCACCGCCACCGGCCAGCCGTAGACGCGCGACACCGCGTCGCCGGCGAGCACCGCGTGCGCGTCCCCCGCCGCGACCACGCGGCCATGGTGGAGCAGCACGAGGTGGTCGGCGTACCGTGCGGCGAGGTCGAGGTGGTGCGTGACGAGCAGCACGGTGGTGCCGCCGTCGGCGAGCGCGCGCATGAGGCCGAAGAACGCCATCTCGTGCGCGAGGTCGAGCGCGGCGGTCGGCTCGTCGAGCGCGAGCGCGGCGTCGGCGATCGGCGCGCCGTCGGGCGAGGCCGACGCGACCTGGGCGAGCGCGCGGGCGAGGCGCGCCCGCTGCCGCTCGCCGCCGCTCAGCGTGCTCACCGCGCGGTCGGCGAAGGTCGTGAGCCCGCAGCGCGCGAGCGCCGCGTCGATCGCCGCCTGGTCGGCGGCGCGGGCGCGCTGCCACGGGCCGAGGTGCGGATAGCGTCCCATCTCGACGAGCGCGCGCACGGTGAGCGGGAACGCGAACTCCTCCCCCTGCGGCACCACGCCCACGGTCCGCGCCAGCTCGGCCCGCGGCCACGCCGCCACCGCGCGGCCCCGGAGCGTGACCGTGCCGCTCCGGGGCCGCAAGGTGCCTAACAGCAGCGACAGCAGCGTCGACTTCCCCGCCCCGTTGGGCCCCAGCAGCGCCGTGAGCCGCCCCGCCGGCACGTCGAGCGACACGCCGTCGACGGCGGCGCGCGATGCGCCGTCGTGCACGAAGCGCACGTCGCGCGCGACCCACGCGCTGCCCGCGTTCGTATCCACGTTCATGTCGCCGCCGGCCGCCGCAGCAGCCACACGAAGAACGGCACCCCCACGAACGCCGTCACGACGCCGATCGGCAGCTCGGTCGCGCCGGCGAGCGTGCGCGCGAGCGTGTCCGCGCCGACGAGGAACGCGGCGCCCAACAACGCCGCGCACGGAATGAGCCCCCGGTGGTCGTTGCCCCACAGCAGCCGCACGACGTGCGGCACCACGAGCCCCACGAAGCCGATCGAGCCGCTCACCGACACCGACGCCGCCGTGAGCAGCGTCGCCGTGGCGAACGCGACGACCTTCGTCCGCTCGACCGACGTGCCGAGGTAGGCGGCCGTCGGCTCGCCGATCGCGAGCAGGTTGAGCGGGCGGCCGAGCGCGAGCAGCACGACGAGCGACGGCGCGAGGCACGTGCCTAACGTCGCCACGCTCCGCCACGACGCGCCCGCGTGGCTCCCCATCATCCAGAAGATCGCCGACCGCACCGCCTCGATGTCGGCGAACGTCAGCACCAGCCAGATCACCGCGACGAGGAAGCTGCTCACCACGACGCCGGCGAGCAGCAGCACCCGCGTGTCGAGCGCGCGCCCCACGCCGAGCGCGATCCGCCACACGAGCAGCATCGCGCCGATCGCGCCGAGGAAGGCGGCGCTCGGCAGCGCCCACACCGTACGCGCCGACCAGCCGGTGACGA
>Ga0213876_10002546_pt1 | contig 10672 bp, 9 predicted proteins | sample BarmaccomBMRX_R9_FD_160113 | JGI IMG/M metagenome (GOLD analysis project Ga0213876, IMG submission 160113) | Root-associated microbial communities from Barbacenia macrantha in rupestrian grasslands, the National Park of Serra do Cipo, Brazil - RX_R9 | ecosystem: Host-associated > Plants > Roots...
GGCGTAAAAGCGCCAGCTGAGATGCGCCTTATCGAGCTCGTCCCCGAGCGTCTGATAATCGAAGCATGGAGACTCGTAGGGTCCGTACTTTCGCTTGTTCGTGAGCGTCGCAACCATGGCCGACGGGCCGGCACCGCATCCCCACGTCCCGTAGCCGCCGTACGGCAGATCTACGGCGCGGTCGGCCTGGGCCGCAATGACATACTGGTGGGAGACGAAGCTCTCGTCGAGGTGCGACTGAAACATTCGGTCGGCGAGCACCCACTGATGCGCCATATCGAAGTACGGCTTGGTTTCATTATGCGGCGCGTAAACGTACTGAGGATATTGTACGCCCCTGGGGCCGTTGAACGTCGGCTCCTTATCGAAGCCGTCCATGCGGCATTTCGTGCCGGGAAGCTTCCCCGTTCCGTTGCACGCGGCAAACATCGAATGGGCGGAGTGATCGATCACGTAAAATGCCGAGAGGCTGACGGGAACGAGGTTGACCTTCACGCCCGTATGGGTGTAACCGTACGACTGCGTGTCCGCTCCCGGATAGCCCTGGAAAAGGTTATCGAACGAGCGATTCTCCTGAACGATGAAGACGATGTGCTTGATCTTGCCGACGCCGACCTTATGCAGCTGGTGCAGCGTCGTGTCGCCCTGCATGTACGGTATGGCGTTCGTCGAGGAGCATGCGCTCAACAGTCCGAGGGCGGCGAACAAAGCCGCAGCCCGTGCAACGTAACGGTGCTTCATTGCGCCGCACTATGCCGCTGCCGGGAGCGACTCCTGTGCGCGCGCGCGGGCTCCGAAAACAGACGCTTCAGAAATGCCTCGTGACGGTAGGTTCGGCCCGCTGAAAAATGCACGGCCGCCAGATCGAGCGACGGCACTAGGTAGAGCGCCTGGCCGCCGGATCCGCTGGCATAGACGAGATCGTACGGCGCGGCCTTCGAGCCGAGCCACCATCCCAAGCCGTACCGTGGATTGGCAACCGAACCTTGGAAGCACTCCGCGAGCGTCTGACGATTACGTAAGATGAAGCAACCGTAGGCAAGCCAATTATCGGCGCTCAAGTAAGCACCCGTCGGCAAGGGCTGCGTGCCGTCCGGTAATGTGCGCCATTTTTCCACCCGCACGCCGGCCGGCTCGAGGATCCGGCGGCTCAGATACTCGTGCGGGGTCAGTTTTTGAGCAGCGAGTTTCCGTGCAAGCACGGCGCCAAAGACCTGGAGCGGAATCCCGCCGTAAGTAAAGCGCGTCCCCGGCTCGTTTTTGAGCGGTATCGCAAGCGCGGCTTGATAAGTTGGCACGCTCGCGCCCAGACCGCCGAACCCGAAGCCTGCGGTCAGCGAGAGCAGCATGCGAATCGTGACGCGCCGCTTCCAAGGATCGTCGCGCCATGCTTCGACCGCTTCCGCCACCGGCTCGTCGAGGTCGAGCAATCCGTCGGCGCGCGCCGTCAGCGCGGTGACGCCCCAAAAGCTCTTCGTCCCGCTATAGAGCGCGTGCGGCGCGTCGGCGGCGAAGCCGTCGGCGTACTCCGCTGCGATCGCCTCGCCGCCGCGGCTGATCACGAGCGCCTGCAAACCGTGCGCGCGCGAATATTCGACGGCACGGTCCACGGAGATCGCAGCGTACTGTGACGGCATGAAGAGGAGCGTTCTGCGCGCGACGGCAACAGCGCTGCATGGCTCGCCCGGAGCTTAGCGTCGTCATTCCGGTCTATAACAACTGGTGGCTCACCGCGCGCTGCCTGCGCGAGCTGGATGCACTGCGCGCCCAGTCGGCCGTCGCCTTTGAAACGATCGTCGTTGATAACGCGTCGAGCGACGAAACGCCTGAGGCAATCGCGCACTTTCCCTGGGCGCGCTACGTGCGTCACGAGATCAACGAAAACTTTGCCGGCGCGTGCAACGCCGGCGCCCGGGCGGCGCAGACGCCGCTGACGTTCTTTCTGAACAACGACGCGTATCCGCTCGGCGATTCCTTCGCGCCGTTGGTCCGCGCCTTCGACCGTAGCGACGTCGCGATCGCGGGCGGGGCGCTCTTCTTCGAAGACGGGGTGACGCAGGCGGCGGGGCTCGTGATGCTTCCCAACGACCACTGGCATTATTCGTGCCGAAACCTGCCGCCGTCGCTCGACGACGTCAACCGGTCCCGCGACACGCTCGGCGTCTCGGGGGCGGCGATGGCCGTGCGAACGCAGTGGTTTCTCGATACCGGCGGCTTCGATGAAGCCTTCGTCAACGGATTCGAAGACGTCGATCTCTGCATGCGCGCGCACGAGCAGGGTCGCACGATCGTTTACGTGGCCGGTTCGCGCTTCGCGCACTACGAGGCGGCGTCGGAGAACCGCTTCGCACACGAGGATGAAAACGAGCGGTTGTTTCGCCGGCGGTGGTCCGCGAAGCTCGCGGCGTTTCCCCGAACGCTCCGCGGCGACGTAGGCGCAGTCTCCGTTCGAAACGGGTCGAACGGGGATCCACTGCTGGCCGCAGGTCTCGAAGATCTACAGGACGCCTTGCGGGCCTTCGGACACCCCATCGTGCGTAATCGCGTGGCCGCATGGCGCAAATACGATCGGCGGTTTCGGCGCGCGGCAACGCTCGCGTGGTTTTGCGACGCCGGTCCGCCCGGAGTTTCGATCCACGGAGACGGCTCGGGTGTCCCGGTAATTCGAACGGCGGGGGCGACTGACGTTTCCGTCCCATTCCTTCCCTGCGCGTCGCCGCAAAGACTCGAATCGCTGGGCGTTGTCCGCAGCGACGATCCAAAGTGCGCAAGCGTCGGGGTGATCGGAAGTGAAGCTGACGTTGCGCGACTGGAGGCGGAGGCGAGCGCTTCGGCCGGAGGCGTCGTGTTGACCCGCATCACGCCCGGAATGCTCCTGGGGAAAGATCGCTATCCCCTCGCCTGCGCCGTGCACTTGGGGTTGAGCGACCCGAGCGCTTTCGGAAACGTGCTGCTCGCGCAAGCCGGCATTCCGGCGATCGTTGCGGCGCGCGATGACCTGCTTGCGCTCTTTCAGGAAGACGTCGCACTGATTGGACCACAAGCCAATCTCGCGCCGCTGATCTCGCGAATGTGTCACGATCCGTCGCTGCGAGCCGAGCACGGCGCGCGACTCGCGGGGGATTCGAAACGGCGCTACTCGCCGCGGCGCAGCGCGATACGCGTGGTTGACTTACTCTGCACCGCGCGCTTCGGCGTGGAGCGATCGGCCGGCGCGGAGCCGTAGCCGCCGCCTCCCGGCGTTTGAATCGTTAGAACGTCGCCGGGTTCGATGGGCAAACTGACTTTTGCCGGGAGCCGAGTTTCGCGGCCGTCGCGGACCAAGGAGTGACGGCCGCACGCGCCGGGCTCCCCGCCCGCTGCGCCGCACGGTTGCACCGCGTGCCGATCCGCGAGCAGCGTTGCGTGCGCGCAGCCTTCGGTCAGCTCGAGCGAGCGAATCAATCCGTCACCTCCGCGATACCGCCCGCTGCCGCCCGTTTCGTCGGCGAGCTCGTAGCGAACGACGCGCAGCGGAAACTCGCGCTCGATCGCCTCGATCGGTGTGTTCAGCGTATTGGTCATGTGCGCGTGGATGCCGCTGAGTCCGTCTTTCGTAGGGCGAGCGCCCATTCCGCACCCATTCGTCTCGTAGAACGACCACGTTCTGCCGCCGGCGAGCGTTCCGCCCAGCATGACGTTGCTCATCGTGCCGCCGCTGCATGCGGGAACGCGGCCCGGCGCGGCGCGCGCAAGAGCGAGCAGCACGACGTCGGCGTTGCGCATGCTGGTCTCGACGTTTCCTCCGGAGACGGGCGCCGGCCGGTGTGGATTGAGCAACGATCCTTCCGGCGCTCGGACCGTGATCGGTCGAAAGAAGCCGTCGTTCATCGGAATCGTGGGGTCGGTGACGGCGCGCGCGGCATAGTACACGCCCGAGAGCGTCACTCCGAAGACGGCGTTGAGTGGGAACGCAACTTGCTCCGACGTGCCCGCGTAATCGAAATGCGCGTTCCCATCGCGCAGCTCGAGACGCAGCGCGATGCGAATCGTCGGATTGCCGTCCAAGTCTTCCAGATAGTCGCAGGCCTCGAAGATTCCGTCGCCGAGCGCGCGGAGGGCGGCACGCATCCGCAGCTCGCTCGAGTCGAGCGCGTGCGCGATCATTTCTTCCAAGGCGTTGACGCCGTGGCGTTCGCACAACTCCAACAGCCGCCGCTCGCCGGTGTAATTGCCGGCGACCTGCGCGCGCAGATCGCCGCTGCGGGCATCGGGCGTGCGCGAGTTTTCACGAAAAAGCGCGACGGTCTGGCCGATGATTCGCTCGTCGTGCACGAGGCGCATCGGCGGAACGACGACGCCTTCTGCAAAGAGATCCGTGGCGGTCGCCGGCATGGAGCCCGGCACCGATCCTCCGACGTCCGCGTGATGCGCCTTACCGGCCGCATAGCCGAGCAGCGCGCCGCGATGGAAGATCGGGCGCACGACCGTCACATCGTTGAGGTGCGTGCCGGTGACGTACGGGTCGTTCGCCACCCACATCTCGCCTGGGCGCATGCCGCCGTGCTCGCGTTCGACGATCTCAAGCATTCGCCGCAAGCCCCAGGGCAACGAGCCGAGATGCACGGGAATGTGCTCGGCCTGGGCGATCAACCGTCCGAACCGGTCGAAGAGCGCGCACGAGTGATCGAGTCGCTCCTTGATGTTCGGCGAATAGGCGCTGTTGCGCACCGCCAGTCCCATCTCTTCGCCGGCATACACGAGCGCGTTCTTGACGATCTCCGCCGAGATCCGATCCATCATAGGTTGCCTTTATGGAGCAGAAGGAGATCTTCTTCGACGGTCATCTCCCAGCTCGGCGCGAGGTACGTCGTCGTGTCGTACTGTTCGACGATCGCCGGCCCTTCGATTTTTCTACGGGGCGCCAACGCTTGCCGCGCAAATACAGGAACGGCCACGAACGCGCCATCGATCCAAACCTTGCGCTCATTGTCATCCTGAGCCTGTCGAAGGACGACGGAGTCGCTCTCCGCGAGATGCGTGCGCCCCGTGTCATGCTGAGCCTGTCGAAGCATGACTGAGCCGGTCGCCGTAAGGCGCGCGTTCACAATTTCCACCACCTCGCCCGGCGCGTCGTAGCCGTATCGCGCCCGGTGCGCGGCGTGAAATTCTCGAGCGATTCGCTCGCGGTCCGAATCGTGCGCAACCGTAAGCTCGAAGCTCTGTCCCCGATAGCGCGCGTCGTACTCTCGTCGAAACGCGATCGTGCCGGCGTGCGCGCCCTGCTGCAGCAGCTCGGCGCGAGCGCGCTGCTCGCCGTCCGCAAAGTTGTGCTCCATCGAATCCATGTCGAGCGCATCGGCCGCGGCCAGCACGGGCCACAGCTCGTTGACGCGCAACTCGGCGTCCAATAGGCCGAAGGCCGAGAAGAGGCCCGGGTGCGCGGGAACGATGATGCGGTGAATTTCCAGCTCGTCGGCGAGCGCGCACGCATGCAGCGGGCCGCCGCCGCCAAATGCGACGAGCGTAAAATCACGCGGATCGATGCCGCGTTCGATCGTAACGATGCGCAGCGCCTTGGCCATCGCGTCGTCAATCAGCGCGACGATACCGGCCGCCGCCGCTTCGACCGGTCCGTCAAGCGCGTTCGCGAGCGGCAGAATCGCCGCGCGAGCGCGCGCGGCGTCGATCGGGAAGCCACCTCCGAGCAGATGCGTCTGATTCAGTCGTCCCAGTACGACGTTCGCGTCGGTGACGGTGGCTCGATCGGACTCACCGTAGCACGCCGGGCCGGGATCCGCGCCGGCGGAGTGGGGGCCGACGCGTAGCGCGCCGGCATCGTCAAGCCATGCGATCGTGCCTCCGCCCGCACTCACTTCGGCCAGATCGACGAACGGAAACCGGACCGGGTATCCGCTGCCCTTGATCGCGCGGCCGCTGTGCGCCGCGCCCGCGGCCTCGAACTCGTACGCTACCTGCGCGACGCCGTCGAGAATGGTGCCGGCCTTCGCCGTCGTTCCGCCCATGTCGAACGAGAGGAGGCGTCGAGCGCCCACGCGCACGCCCAGCGCAGCACTTGCAATCGCGCCGCTCGCCGGACCGCTCTCGAGCAGCGCCGCCGGCCGAGTGAGTATGTGAGTCGCGCGAGACATCCCGCCGTCGCTGCGCATCACGTAGAGGGGCGCCTCGATTCCGTCCGCGCGAAGCTGCGCGATGAGCCGCTCGAGGTAGCCTTCGACGATCGGCGCCAGCGCGGCGTTGACGACCGTCGTGGAGCAGCGTTCGTACTCTCGGTACTGCGGATCGACGTGCGACGAAAGCGCGATGCGCACGCGCGGCAGCGCGCGTGCAAGGGCCTCGGCGAGGCGCCGCTCGTGCACGTCGTTGGCGTACGAGTGAAGCAGACAGATCGCGACCGATGCCGCGTCGCGCGCGCGAACTTTTTCGCACACGCCGGTCACGCCGGCGTCATCGAGCGGTACGATCACGTTTCCACGGTGGTCGAGGCGCTCTCGCACCGTCAGGCGGTCGCCGCGCGCGACCAACTGAGGTGGACGCTCGACGAAGAGATCGTAGACCGCGCTGCGATTTTGGCGCCCGATTTCGATCAGGTCGCGAAATCCCTCGGTGGTGATCAGCACGACGCGCGGCGGCTCTAGCCCGACCTGGCCGAGCAGCGCGTTGGTGGCGATCGTCGTCGAATGCGCTAGGAACTCGACGGCCGGCGACTCGTATTCGGCGAGCAGGGATGTCAGCGCGTTAATGACCGCGCGCTGCGGCTCCCGCGGCGTGCTCGGAACCTTACGCGTGGCGACGCGCCCGCTCCACGATTCTGTCGCGACCAAATCGGTAAAGGTGCCGCCAACGTCGATTCCTACGCGAAGAGTTCGCCGCGCCGCCATCGGCCAGCGCTTGTCACAATGCAACCGGCTTACCTGTTACGCGCAAGAGGCACACCATGAGAAGGCTCGCCGTAGGAATTACCCTCCTCGCGTTACTGTGCAACCCGCCCGTTGGCGCGCGAGCCACGGTGTCGGCGCACCACGTCGCCGCGACGGCGACGTTCGAGAGCGGCATTCTGCGCGTGGAGCGTTTCGGGCGGGCGGGGGCGCGGGCCATCGTCTTCATCCCGGCACTCTTCTGCGGCTCCTGGCAGTGGAACGCGCAGATTAACGCGCTTTCAAAATCCTACGACGTTTTCGTCGTCACGCTGCCGGGTTTCGATGGACGGCCGATGATTTCGGGCGACGATCTGATGAATCGCGCGGCGCGAAGCATAACGGCCTTGATCGTCGCGCATCATTTGAGCCGTCCAATCGTCGTGGGCCACAGCCTCGGTGGAACGCTCGCGGTCTTCCTTGCGGAGCGGTATCCCAGCGACGTGAGCAACGTCGTGACGGTCGAGGGAGGGATGCCGGAGGGGGCGACGCGGGCCGAACGCGAGCAAGCCGTTGCGAGGGAGACTGCGCCTTTCCGCGGGATTCCGGCGAGCCGGCTCGGCGCCGTGCTACGCGAGCAGCAGCTGCAGTACACGATCACCGGTAAGGCCGACGTCGTCACGATCGAACGCTATGCGTCGCGCAGTCAACCGCAGGCAATCGTAGACTGGATGCGCGCGGCCTTCTTGCTCGACCTCACGCCGGGGCTGAGCAAGATCCGGGCGCCGTTCACCGTCATCGTTCCCTTCGAGCCGAGAATCGATCCGTACGTCGGCTTTGCCACCGCCGACGCGAAACGAGCGGCGTACGTTCGTTGGGCCGCTCACGCTCGCAACCCGAAAGTGATTCTGATTCAACCGGCGCGGCACTTCGTGATGTTCGACGAGCCGGAAGAGTTCGAACGCGCGCTCGACGCCGCGCTCGAACGCTAGACGGCGGCTCCGTCGTAGGCGCGCCGTAGCACGTTGATGTCGAGCTTCTCCATCTCCATCATGGCGGTCCGCGCGCGCGTGGACTTCTCTTCGTCGTCGCCGGCGATCAGATCGATGAATCCCTCGGGCACGATCTGCCACGTGACGCCGAACTTGTCGGTGATCCACCCACACTGCATCGGCTTGCCGTCTTTGCCGAGCTCGCCCCACAGACGATCGACTTCGTCTTGCGTCGGACAGTTCACGACGAACGACACCGCGGAGGACGCCGCGAGATCGAAACGCGAGCCGAGCTCCGTTCCGTCCGGGCCTTGCCTGCCGCCGTTGAGCGCGACGAAATCCAGTCCGCGCAGGCTAAAGCTGACGGTCATCACGTCACCGTCGTCACCGGGACCGGCCCCGTCGTAATACGTGACGTGCGTGATCTTGGAATCTTCGAACAGCGAAACGTAGTATTTCGCGGCCTCTTCCGCGTTGTCGTCGAACCACAGAAACGGCGTGATGTTTTGCATCGTAGAATCCTTTCTAAGATCGAGGTGACTGACTGAGCATCAAGACGGCGCCTTGAGGATCGCGGATAATCGTTCTGCGAAAGCCCGCGGCATCGTTCGGAGGCTCGACGAGCGTTGCGCCGGCTGACGCAGCGGTTGCCGCGGCGGCGTCGACGTCGCCGATCCAAAAGCCGGCCCTCCAATGCGCGGGCGTGCCCGCGGGGAACTCGGCACCCATCGGTAAGATGACGGCGACCACGTCGCGTGGCACCGGCTGTTCCGGTTCGCCGCCGAAGTATCCGGGCCGGCGCAGGAGCGTCAACGTCGTCCCCCCGGCGCTGAACGGTTCGGTTTGCCAACCGAATATCTCGGCGTAGAAGTGCGCGGCTCGTTGCGTGTCGGCGACGATCAGCGCGCTCATGGACCAGGCCGCCGATTCGTTGACGACGTGCGCGCCGCAGCGCTCGCGCGCTTCCCACAGACAGAACGCCGCGCCCGCCGGATCGGTCACGACCGCCAACCGGCCCGCGGGCAGCGCGTCACTCGCACCGGCAACGACCGAGCCTCCCGCGGCGCGAACCTTTTCGCACGCGGCGGCAACGTCGTCGACGGCGACGTACGTGTTCCAGAACGCGGGCGGCCCGGCATTTTCCTTCGGCGCCGAACCGACGCCGGCGACGTCGAGGCCGCGCATCCGTGCCACGTAATACTCGCCGCCGTCCGGCATGCGTCCGGGTCCGGCAAACTCCCACCCGAAGAGCTTGCCGTAGAACTGCGTTGCGGCGCGCGGATCGGGCTGGAGCGTGTCGACCCAACAGGGGACACCGGATGGATACTCGCTGCGTCGGCTCAATTCATTATCCTTTCGTAAAGAGCGAGAGCAGCGGGGCGCGATGCCGATAGGCCGGCACGAACCACAACGCGGTGAGGATCAACGGCAGAGCGATCGTTTGAGGCTGCATTGTGACATGAAAGACTAAAATGTTGCAGAGAATCGCGGCAAGCAGCACGAGAGCGAAGGGGACGAAGCGGTTGATCAGCAGCAAGATGCCGGCGAGCAGCTCGACGAGATCGACGAAGACGACCCAGCGCGATTCGAAGAACGCGCGAAAGAACGTCCCCGCGAGTCCCGGGGGCGGCGCTGGCGGATGCCCGATAAGGAACAAGATCGATCCGCCGGCGAGCGTGAAGACGAGCCCGAGCGCGATCCGGGCGGCGGCGACGCCGTACCGTGCGAGCCATGCGGGCGGCGAGACGGGCCTGGGGGCGGCGACGGTGAGAAGCATGCGGTGAACCTCCTGACGACGTGTGGGGTTGACCGCATTATACTAAAGTGTACTTGTAAAAAGCAAGTGATTTATAAAAATAAAAGCCATTGCCCGGCGCGCCGATCTCGCGAGTGAGGCCCGGGGCGGGTCTCCGAGGCCTATGGTTTTCTTATAAGGTGAGGTGGGCGACGCCGTTGGCCGGGTTGCAGTCGGAGCCTTGCGCCATGCGGACGCGAAACTCCAGGGGCGTCGAGCCGCGCCGCGCTTCAACGTTGCGTTGCCACTGATAGTTGAAGCGATACGATTGCCCGGCGGCGAGCGGCGGGATTCCCTTGCTGTCGAGCTTGTTGCCGTACTGATAGATGTCGACGAACTGCAGCGTATTGCTGGGCTGACCTTGGCTGCCCAGGTTGCGCACGGTTCCGGCGATGTTGTAGGTATTGAGCGAGCCGTTGGTCGTTACGTTGCTCACGGCGACGGAGACGATCGCAGGATTCGGACCCGAGCACGTCGCGGCCGGCGCGGCCGCCGCGCTCAAGCCCAGCGCCGCGAAGAGAACAAAAGAGGCGCGTATCATTCTGGCATCCTCACTAAAGCTGAAGGTGCCAATTCTATACCCACTCGAAGGCAAGCGACCCATGCCTCGATTCTTGGGCGTCGCGCTCGTCGCCGTTGCGCTGCTGGGCGTAGGCCCGCCGGCCGTTCATCCGTCGCTCCACGTGCTGCTTGCGCGCGATCTGCAAGCCTATCTGCAGGCGCGCGCTCGAGTGGAGCACATCTCCGGCATCGCGCTCAGCGTCAGCCTGCGTGGCCTTGCGGACAACATCGAGGTTACCGCCGGAACGACCCAGTATCCGGCCGCCGGCACCCCGCTGACGGGCGAAACGTTGTGGCAAATCGGGAGCAACACGAAGGCCTTTACGGCCGCGACGATCCTGCAGCTGGAGGCCGAAGGCAAACTCACGATCGATCAGACGGTCGGGCAATGGCTGCCGCAGTATCCGGCGTGGAAGCACGTGACGATTCGCCGGCTGCTCAACATGACGAGCGGCATACCCGGATAC
>Ga0213876_10002547_pt1 | contig 10670 bp, 8 predicted proteins | sample BarmaccomBMRX_R9_FD_160113 | JGI IMG/M metagenome (GOLD analysis project Ga0213876, IMG submission 160113) | Root-associated microbial communities from Barbacenia macrantha in rupestrian grasslands, the National Park of Serra do Cipo, Brazil - RX_R9 | ecosystem: Host-associated > Plants > Roots...
TCACGGTGCGGTCCTTGATGTCGCCGTTCTCGTCGAAGGAGACCGGGCCTTGCAGCGTCTTCAGCTCGCTCGTCTGCATCGCATCGCGGACGTTCGCGCGATTGACTTCCTTGCCGCTCGCGGCGACCCGCTTGATGGCGTCGAGCACCACGAGCGCGCCGTCATAGGCGGTGATCGAGTAATCACTCGGCGTGTCCTTGTACTTGTCTTGGTACGTCTTGACGAAGGCCGCCGCCGCCGGATCCTCGGTGAGGTGCGGCCCGGCATTGGTCGAGTACCAACCCTCGACCGCCGGGAAGCCGCCGCCCTTCAGGAAGCTGCCGCCCTGAATGCCATCGCCGCCACCTTTGATCATGTTCGGGATGACGTCATAGGCCTGCTTGGCGAGCTTTACGCCGGCTTGGGCCACGCCGCCATAATAGAGAGCGTCGGGCTTCAGACCTTTGATCTTGGTGAGGATCGTCGTGTAGTCCGCTTCCTTCGGGTTGAGCTGGTCGCGACCCAAGACCTTGATGCCATCCTTCTCGGCCTGCTTCTGGAAAGAGTCGGCGATGCCCACGCCATAAGCTCCGGAATCATCCAGAACATAGACGGACTTCACCTTGAGGCTCTGGGCGAAGAAATTCGCCATGTTCGGACCTTGAAACGCATCAGTCGTCACGGTGCGGAAGTAGATGGCCTTGCCTTTGGGCTTGAACGTCGCCGCCATCGCCGGGTTGGTGATGTCCGGGTTCGTCGAGCTCGGCGTAATCGTGGCAAGGTCGGCCTCGCTCAAGATCGGCGTCATCGCCTTGCCCTCGCCGCTCATTTGCGGGCCGAGATTGGCAACGACCGCGGGATCGGAGACGAGCTTCTTTGTGTTGGTCGCGGCTTGCGCCGGGTCATATTGGCCGGCAGTCGCCGTCGCGCTGTCGAAGACCACAGTCTCGATCTTGTAGCCGGCGACACCGCCTTTTGCATTCGCTTCATCGATCGCGATTTGGAAGCCGTTTTTGATTTTTGCGGCATCATCGGCGTCAGCGCCGGTCAGCGGGAGGGTGATCCCGAGCTTCAGCGTTTTTTGTTGCGCCTGCAGGCCTGAAATGCCCGCTACGCTCGCCAGGGCCGCTATGCTCGCGACCGCCGCGAGATTGAAGGCCCTGCGCGTATGTCTGGACTGTTTCATGGTTTTCGACCTCCTTGACAGCCAACCCCTTGTCCACCCGCGGCCACCATGAGCGGCGCCCGCGGTCATCACAACGCAATCATAGCTTGCCATCTTGCCGGGCGGCAAAGTCGATCGATCGTGCCGGCGCATGCCGGATTACCGACCGAAGCCCGTCCGGTCCGATGGCACCCCCCGAAGCAACCATTCGATGCAAGCTAAGCCGCGATCCATCACGAGGGCAACAAGAATCTGCGCTGCCTGCTTCAGGCACCTTACGCCCGGCGTCTAATTCGACATGCGCCCGGCGAGAAGGAGCACCGTCCACTTCCAAGCTCGCCTCTCGGGTCCTCATCTCCTCGCCGGAGCGCCGATGGGGTGGGTGCGACCCTTGAAATCCTGGATCGCCCAGCCGTTCTCGGCGCCCACCTTGTTGGAGAGGCGCTCGAGGTAAGTGGGCCCGATCGGCGATTTGCCATGACCACCCGGGATGTCGAGCACGTAGCTCGGCAAGCACAAGCCCGAGAGCCGGCCTCGGAGCGCGCGCATGAGCTCCTGCCCCCGCTCGATGGGCAAGGCGAAATGTGAGGTGCCGGACGCGCGGTCGAGGTGATGGAGGTAGTAAGGCTTGATCCGTGCGGCGACAAACGCGCGCATAAGGGCGGCGAGCGTTTCCTCGTCGTCGTTCACGCCCTTGAGCAGAACCGTCTGGCTCAGCATCGGAATGCCGGCATCGATCAGGCGGGCGCAAGCGGAAACTGCCTCTTGCGTGAGCTCGCGCGGGTGGTTGGCGTGGAGGGCCACGTACACAGCCTTCCTCGAACTCTTCAGCGCGCGAATGAGCGAAGTCGTTATTCGTTCGGGCGCGACCGCCGGAACACGGGTGTGCCAGCGCAGCACCTCGACGTGAGGAACGTCTCCGAAGGCCTCCACCACCTGGCGAACGCGCCTTGCCGAGAGGATGAACGGATCACCGCCGCTGAAGATCACCTCGAAGATCGAGGGGCGGGCTGCCACATAGGCGAGCGCGGCCTCGAGGGCAGAGGCCGACAAGAGCGCCTCGCCTTTGCGCCCGACCGTCTCGCGCCGAAAACAGAAGCGACAATAGACAGGGCAGACGCTCGCAAGCTTGATGAGAACGCGGTCGGGGTAGCGATGAACAAGTCCCTCGGTCGGTGAGTGTGCATCATCACCGATGGGATCGGTGCTCTCCTCGACAGTGGTTTCGAGCTCGGCGGGACTGGGCAGGAATTGTCGCGCGATCGGGTCTTTCTCGTCTGAGCGATCCATGAGAGCGGCCATCGGCGGCGTCACCGCGACGGCGTAACGCTCGGCCACTTGCCTTGCATCCTCGGCCCTTTCGCTCGACAGGAGGCCGGCCTTCGCAAGGGCGGCCACGCTGGTAAGCGAAACGCGAGCTTTCGGCGGATGCCGTTTCGGCGAATGCTTGGCGAACGCGGCGGTTTTCAGGACATTCGAGCTTTCCACGCTTCTCACTCGCCGCGCCGGCGCACAAGGTCAAGGGCCGGTATTACGGCAATGGCGTCCAGATCACGTCCTCGATGCGCGCCGCGCCGGTTGCGAGGAGGAGCAGCCGGTCGAGACCAAGAGCGATGCCGCTTGTCGGTGGCATGAGGTCGAGAGCGGCAAGAAGGTCCTCGTCGATCGGGTAGCGTTCGCCATAGCGGCGCTCCTTTTCGGCCATGTCGGCTTCGAAACGGCGGCGCTGCTCGCGCGCGTCGATGAGCTCGCCGAAAGCGTTCGCGAGCTCGACCCCGCAGGCGTAAAGCTCGAAGCGCTCGGCAAACCGTGGGTCGGAAGGCTTCGGCCGCGCGAGCGCCGCTTGCGAGATCGGGTAATCGAAGAGGATCGTCGCATTCCCGATGCCGAGATGGGGCTCGATCTTTTCGGTCACGATGCGGCTGAAGATGTCGGAAAGATCATCGTCCTGTGCCACGCGTATGCCGGCGGCGCCGGCCGCGACCGCCAGCTTCTCGCGAGCTTCGTCAGAAGGGGCGTCGAGCGCTGACGCGAGGTCGATCCCGGCAAAACGGAAGAAGGCTTCGCAAACGCTCAGCCGCTCGGGGGCGGCGAAAGGATCGGCCTCGCGGCCGCGCCAACGGAGCGAGACGGCGCCGCAAGCCCGTGCGGCCGTCCCGAGAAGGGCGGCGCAGTCGTCCATGAGCGCCTCATAGCCCGCATTCGCCCGGTACCATTCGAGCATGGTGAATTCCGGATGGTGAAGCGCGCCGCGTTCCTTGTCGCGAAAGACGCGAGCCAACGTGAAGATGCGGTTTTCCCCTGCGGCGAGGAGCTTCTTGCAGGCGAATTCAGGTGAGGTGTGGAGGTAAAGCTGTCGGCGATCTCCAGAGGGCATCTCGATCGTCGTTGCCAGGGCGTGCAAATGAGTCTCATTGCCTGGAGAGGCTTGCAGGATCCCGGTCTCGACTTCGACGAATCCTTGCGTCTCGAACCACCGCCTGATTGCGTGCACAGCGCGGGCGCGCGCGTGCAACACGGGCGCCCGGTCGCGATGCGCATGCGGCGTCCACCACGCGAGGGACGCGGGAGCGGAGTTCGGTCGGCCCATGAATCAGCGCATAGATCACTTGCCTTCGCGGCGCAAAGCTGGAAGGAGGAGGCCGTGCCGGCATCGGAGCGCCGCCCGACGGTCGCCGGTGCTCGCAAGCCAGACAACATTCGAGGATGGAGAGCCGTGAGGGTCATCGCCAGTTCGCTTCGCAAGGGCAATGTCGTCGATATCGACAACCGGCTCTATGTCATCTTGAGCGCCGAAAACATCCATCCGGGCAAGGGCACTCCGGTGACGCAAGTCGATATGCGGCGCATCTCCGACGGCACTAAGGTGTCCGAGCGCTGGCGCACGACCGAGCAGGTCGAGCGCGCCCATGTGGAGGACCGCGAATACACCTTCCTTTATGAGGACGGGGAAGGCTTTCACTTCATGAATTCCGAGACCTATGATCAGCTCCAGGTGCCGGCCGATATCGTTGGCGACCAGGCGCCTTATCTCGCACCCGAGATGAAGGTGATGCTATCGATCCATGACGAGACCCCGATCGCGATCGAGCTGCCGCAACGAGCCGTGCTCGAGGTGGTCGACACGGAGCCGGTGACGAAAGGGCAAACCGCGTCGTCTTCCTACAAGCCCGCTAAGCTTTCGAACGGCGTGCGCACCATGGTGCCCCCGCACATCACCGCCGGCACACGCATCGTGGTGATGACGGCGGACGGCTCTTATGTCGAGCGCGCGAAGGAGTGAACTGAACGGCGTTACTTCGGGCGATGAATGCTCGCACGCGAACGCTGCTCGATGAACAATCGAAGGCATCCAACCTTCGACGACTCACCCCTTCCGCGCTGCCTCGATCGCGGCTTCCGAAACTCCGATCTCGCGGGCGGCGCCGATGATCGCCTCCCAGGCGTCCTCGGGCAACGGCACGCCTTTCGCCATCCTCTCTTTGCGGGCGCGCTCTTCAGGCTCGCCGGGAACGAGAACCTCCTCGCCGGACGTAGCGGGCTTGGCGCTCTTCACGAAGGCGAGGTAGCGCGCGATCTCGGCGGGAAAGAAGTCCGAGGCGTCGATGCGCTTGGGGTCGATGAAGATCGACAACATGCCATTCGAGAAGCGCCGGTCGGGCTTGGTCGCGCCATTGCCGGTGAGCGCGCCGCCGATGAGCTCGCACATCAAGGCGAGCCCCGAACCCTTGTGCTCACCGAAGGCGCGGATCGCGCCCTTGCCGAGGCCGTGATTGCGCGGGCCTGTCGGCTCGTATTCGCCGTAGAGAAGATGCGGATCGCCGCTTTTTACGCCATCGGGGCCGATGAGTGCGTCGGCCGGCAGCTTCTTGCCGCCGCGGCTCGCGACGAGCGCCTTTCCCTCGGCCACGAGCGAGGTCGCAAAATCGAGGATGAGCGGCGAGGCGCCTGGCCTCGGAATGCCGACGCAGAAGGGCGCGGTCGAGAAGCGCCGCTCGGTCGCGCCGAAAGGCGCCACGAGGATGCTGCCTGCCGCGTTCACGAAATGGGCGGAGACGATGCCCTCGGCCGCCGCCATCTCGGCGAAGTCGCCGACGCGGCCGATATGGGCCGAGTTGCGCAGCGCGACCGCGGACAAGCCCATCGCCTTGCATTTCGCGATGCCGATCGCGACCGCTTGCGGAGCGACCGTCTGTCCGAAGCCGAACTGACCGTCGATGACGGCGATGACGGGTGTGTCGGACACGACCTTGATCTCCTGGTCGCGGACCGTCTGGCCTTCCTTGAGCCAGCGCAAATAGACCGGCACCCGGATCACGCCATGGCTGTCATGGCCTGCGAGATTGGCGCCGACGAGATATGTGGCGATGCGTGTCGCCTCGGCGCGCGAGGAACCCGCCTTTGCAAAGATCTCCGTGACGAGCTCGCGGAGCTTTTCGTGGTGAAGAGTGATCATGAGCTACTGGGCTTTCAGCAAGGAACGCAAGCCGCGCCCGAATCCGACGATGCTTGGCTTGTGGTTTTTGGTTGTGGTGAAAGGAAGTGTGCGCGGCGATTGCGGGCGCCGCCCCCGCGATCATCGCGGCGCCCGCAGTCGGAAAGGCACAAGAGGCGTGAAGGTCAGCTTTGCACGCCTTCGACGTACCAGTCCATTTTCTCGAGCATCTCGTCGTTCGCCTTTTCGCCATCCTTGAGCCTTTGCGTTCCCTTATTGTCGGTGACCGGCCCGGTCACGGGATGAAGCGTGCCCGCGATGATGCCGTTCTTAACGTCGTCGGCCGCCTTCTTCACATTGTCCGGCATGGCCGCGTTGTAGGGAGCGATCTGCACCGTGTCTTGCTTCAGCCCCCACCAAGTGTCGCCGGTCTTCCAGGTTCCGTCCATCACGGCTTTGACGCGGCCGATGTAATAGGGCGCCCAATTATCGACGATGGCGGTGAGATGGGCCTTCGGTGCGATGGAGCTCATGTCGGAAGCCTGTCCGAAACCGTAGAGGCCCTTCTGCTCGCAAACCTGAAGCGGCGCCGGGGAATCGGTGTGCTGGGTGATGATGTCGGCGCCTTGATCGGCGAGCGCCTTGGCGGCATCGGCTTCCTTTGCCGGATCGTACCAGGTCGAGAGCCACAGCACCTTGGTCTGGAATTTCGGATTGACCTTGCGCGCCGCGAGGGTGAAGCAATTGATGCCCATCACCACCTCGGGGATCGGAAACGAGGCGACGTAGCCGCCCACCCCCGTCTTCGACATCATGCCGGCGATCGTGCCGATCACCGCCCGGCCTTCGTAGAAACGGGCGTTGTAGGTCGCGAGATTGGGCCCGCGCATATACCCGGTCGCATGCTCGAAATAGACCTTGGGCAAAGCCTTTGCGACCTTCGCGGTCGCGTTCATGAAGCCGAAGGAGGTCGCGAAGATGAGGGCATTGCCCTCTTGCGCGAGCTGGCGGAGCACGCGCTCGGCGTCCGGGCCTTCCGGAACGTTCTCTACGTAATTCGTCTTGATCTTATCGGCGTAAAAATCCTGCGTCTTCTTGCGGGCGACATCATGGGCATGGGTGTAGCCGAAATCCCCGACGGGGCCGACGTAGATGAAGCCGACCTTCAGCGGATCGGCGGCATGCGCTGGCGCGCCGAGAAAAGGAAGCGCGGCGCTCGCGCCAGCGCCGGCGAGAAGCGTGCGGCGATCGAGAATGACGGCCATGGATCGATCCTCTTTTGCGAATGGCCGGTTCAGGCGCCGGCCCGGAAAGGTTTGCCCAGGCAACGCGGCGCATCGAGCCGCCCCCGCGAGGGGCGCATGGCGATGACCGCGAGCGCCGCTACCGTAGCAAGATAAGGGAGCATCGCAAGCATCTCGGGCGGCAGAAGCGCGAAGCCTGCCGCCTTGCTGTAGAGCTCGAGTGTCATCACCGCCCCGAAGATGTAGGCTCCGAGGAGAAGCCGCCAGGGTCGCCAGGACGAGAAGACGACGAGGGCGAGCGCGATCCAGCCTCGTCCGGCCGTGATGCGATCGGCCCACATGGGCGTCACGGCGAGCGAGTAATACGCGCCGGCTAGGCCCGCCAATGCGCCGCCGAATGCGACCGCACCGTAGCGGATCGTGGTCACCGGGTAGCCGATCGCATGAGCGGACGCGTCCGATTCTCCGACGCTTCGCAAAATGAGCCCCAATCGCGTGTGGTTGAGGAACCAGGTCGCCGCGAACGTGAGCGCGATCGAGAGATAGACGATCACGTCATAGCCGAAGACGAGGCGCAAGAGAGGATGGCCGGCAAGCGTCGGCGGAAAGAGGGCGGGCAGGCGCGTGATCGTCGTGCCGACGAAGCCCGCGCCCGCAAGCGAGGAAAGCCCGGTTCCGAAGATGGTGAGGGCAAGCCCGGTCGCGACCTGATTCGAGCCGAGCGTGAGCGCGAGCACGCCGAAGAGCAGCGAGGCGCATATTCCAGCGAGGGCGGCGACCGCGTAGCCAAATGGCGTGAAGCCGGTCAAGGACGCGGCGATGAAGCCCGCGACCGCGCCCACCAGCATCATGCCTTCCACGCCAAGGTTGAGGACGCCGCTCTTTTCGGCGATGAGCTCGCCCAGGCCCGCAAGCAGGATCGGGGTCGCCGCGACGACGAGGGTCATGACGATGGAAATCGCGATGTCGAAGTTCATGAGGCAAGCCGCGGGACGCAGGGCGCGATCCGGATCCGATTGATGACGAAGATGTCGACCCCGAGCAGGAAGAAAAGCATCATTGCCTGGATGAGCCCCGTCGCGGCCTGGGGCAGGGCCGAGGCGGTCTGGGCGATGTCGGCCCCGATATAGGAGGTTGCGAGCGCAAGGCCCCCGATAAGAACGCCGACCGGGTGGAGGCGGCCGAGGAAAGCGACGATGATCGCGGTGAAACCGTAATTCACAGGAAATTGCGGCGTGAGCTGACCGAAGGTCGCCGAGCATTCGATCATACCGGCAAGCCCCGCGAGCGCGCCGCTCACCAACATCGTCATCAGCACAGTGCGGTTCTCGCTGAAGCCGCCGAGGCGCGCCGCCATGGGCGCAAGGCCGACGACCTTCACTTGATAGCCCAAGAGTGTGCGCGACATCACGAACCAGGTGATGAGCACGACGAGGAATGTCAGCGGGACGCCCCAATGCAGCTGTGTCCCTTCGAGGAGATTAGGTACGGTCTGCGCCTCGCTGAACATGCGTGTCTGCGGGAAGTTGTAGCCCTCGGGATCGCGCCACGGGCCGCGCACGAGATAGTAGAGAAGCTGCAAGGCTACATAGGTCAGCATCAGGCTCGTGAGGATCTCGCTGACCTTGAGGCGAACACGCAAGATCGCCGGGATCGCGGCCCAGACTGCGCCCCCGAGAAGGGAGGCGAGCAACATGAGCGGGAGGATCCAAGCGCTTTCGATTTCGTAAGTGGCAAGCGCCACTCCAGTGCCCGCAACGGCGCCGACGATGTATTGCCCTTCCGCGCCGATGTTCCAGACATTCGCCCGAAAGCCGATGGCAAGGCCCGTGGCGATCATCACGAGGGGCGATGCTTTCACCGCGATATCTGGCCAACGTTGCGGCTCGAGCAACGGCTCGATGAAGATCTCGAAAACGGCCGCACCGCCTCGGAACCCCATGAGAGTGAACAACACCATGCCGGCGAGCATGGTGAGAGCGATCGCCATGATCGGCGCGCCGTAAAGCGCAAGGCGCGAGGGGGCTTTGCGAGGCTCGAGCCTAATCCGCATCGCCGGCCCTCGTGTGAGTGGGCTCCGCCTGTCCATGCACGCCGCCCATGAGCAAGCCGATCTCCTCGATGGAGACTTCGGCGACCGTGAGCGGGCGCGAAAGCCGGCCTTCGTTCATCACGTAGAGGCGGTCGCAAAGCGACAAGAGCTCGTCGAGGTCTTGCGAGACGAGGATCACGGCCGAACCTCGGGCCGCAAGATCGATCAGCGCCTGGCGGATGGCGGCGGCGGCGCCCGCGTCCACACCCCAGGTCGGTTGGTCGACGACGAGCACAAGCGGCTCTTGTAAAATTTCGCGTCCCACGACGAATTTCTGGAGATTGCCGCCAGAGAGGCTTCGCGCCGGCGCCTCCTCGCTCGTGGTCGCCACCTTGAAAGCCGCGATGACCCGACGCGCATAGTCGTGCAGCGCGCTTGTCTTGATCACGCCGTTGGCCGTGAGATGCTTGCGCTCGCGTGCGGTGAGCAACGTGTTCTCGGCCAGGCTGAAGCTTGCCACGGCCGCATGCCCGTTGCGCTCCTCGGGGAGCACGCAAAGCCCGCGTTTGCGCCGCGCGGGTGGCGGCAAGTTTCCGATCGCGCTCCCATCGAGGCGAATGGCGCCCGCCGGCGCGGCCGTCTCTCCCGAAAGCGCGAGCATGAGCTCCTTTTGCCCATTGCCCGCTACACCCGCGAGTCCGAGAATCTCGCCGGCGCGGGCCGCAAAGGAAATCTCCTCGAGCTCGGTGCCGAACGCTTCGTCCGTATCCACGCTCAACCGCTCGACGAGGAGGCGCGCGCCGCCGGGCGTGCGGCCGGGAGCACGCTCGATGTTGGCGAGCTCGGCGCCGATCATCATCTCCGCGATGCGCCGTTGCGTCTCGACGCGCGGATCGCACTCGCCGACGACGCGGCCGCTCCGAAGTATGGTCGCGCTCTCGCACAACGCCCGGATCTCGTCGAGCTTATGGCTGATGTAGAGGATGGTGCAGCCTTCGGTCGCAAGCTTGCGCAACGTGTCGAAAAGCTGGTCCGCTTCTTGCGGGGTCAAAACCGATGTCGGCTCGTCCATGATCAGGAGCTTCGGTCTATGAAGAAGACAGCGCACGATTTCGATGCGCTGGCGCTCGCCGACCGAAAGCGTGTCGACATGACGGTGAATGTCGAGCGGAAGGGCGTAGGCGGCGAGGATGGAAGTGACCTCGCGCTCGAGCTTGCGCCGATCGAGCGCCTGATCCATGCCGATCGCGATGTTCTCGAGCACCGTCATCGGCTCGAAGAGAGAAAAGTGCTGGAAGACCATGCCGATGCCGAGCCTGCGCGCCGCGCGCGGCGAGCTGACGACGACGGGCGCGCCTTCAAAGCGCATCTCTCCCGCATCGGCCTGTTGCACGCCGTAGATGATCTTGACGAGCGTCGATTTTCCCGCGCCGTTCTCGCCGATCAGGGCCTTGATCTCGCCCTTGCGCGCAACGAGGCTCACCTTGTCATTGGCGAGAACCTCGCCGAAGCGCTTGGTGATCCCCTCAAGCTCGAGCCGCGTGGTCGCTTCGGCCAAATCCCGCCCCTGAAACTCTCGGTCCGCCGTGGCGCTTCCCCGCGCCTCGGCCGGTCGCAGCGTTCATTCCATGACGCAAGCCCGCCTCGTCGGCAAGGACATGCGCCAGGATTTCCGCGGCCGCGAGAGCTGCGATCACCGCGGGACGCTTGTCGCGCACATATCCGCCGCCAATTGGGCATATGAATTGCGCGAGCGCCTCTTCGGAGCCACCACGCGCCAGAAACCAGCGCTCGAACCGAGCTCTTTTCGTCGCC
>Ga0213876_10002548_pt1 | contig 10666 bp, 11 predicted proteins | sample BarmaccomBMRX_R9_FD_160113 | JGI IMG/M metagenome (GOLD analysis project Ga0213876, IMG submission 160113) | Root-associated microbial communities from Barbacenia macrantha in rupestrian grasslands, the National Park of Serra do Cipo, Brazil - RX_R9 | ecosystem: Host-associated > Plants > Roots...
GTCGGCTCGCCTGTCGGCGATCAGGAAATTCCCCAGGTTGGAGGGGTCTGCGATCACGTAATTCCCCACCCGCGATCACGTAATTCCCCATGGGGACGACGTGCGTGTCGGTCCCAGGTCTGGCCCGTCAACGACCAGAAGCTCCGCCCTCGATGCCCAGCAGCGAGGGGACGGAGCGCAGACGTTGGCGAGGAGGACCTTCGACATGATCGACGTGATCGAGATCTTGACCCACTGGTATGCGGGCCGATCCCAGAACGAGCTGGCCACCAGCCTGGGGGTGGACCGCAAGACGCTGCGCAAGTACACCGCCCCGGCGGTCGCGGCCGGCCTGAGGCCGGGCGGGCCGCCGATGGCCGAGCAGGACTGGCGGCGGCTGGCGACCGAGTGGTTCCCGACGTTTGTCGACTATCGGTTGCGGCAGGTGTCCTGGCCGGGCATCGAGCCGCATCGCGACTACATCGCTGAGCAGCTGACAGCGCAGGTGACGGTCGCGACGATCCATCAACGGCTGCGTGACGAGCACGGCTTGACCGCGAGCGTGGCCAGCGTGCGCCGCTGGGTGGCGGCGAACCTGCCCGAGCAGGCCCGCCGGGCGCAGGTCACGGTGCTGCGCGACGCGACGCCGCCGGGTGAACAGGCGCAGATCGACTACGGCCGGCTCGGGATGTGGGCCGATCCGGCGTCCGGGCGCCGCCGGGCGGTGTGGGGGTTCGTGATGGTTTTGCCCTGCTCGCGGCACTTGTTCCTGCGACCGACCCTGGTCATGGATCAGGCGGAGTGGACCGCCGCGCACGTGGAGGCGTTCGCCTACTTCGGCGGCGTCCCCGCGCGGCTGGTCCCGGACAACCTCAAGACCGGGGTCGACCGCCCGGACCTCTACGACCCGAAGATCAACCGCTCGTATGCCGAGCTCGCCGCCCACTACGGAACGCTGGTCGACCCGGCCCGGGCCCGCAAGCCGCGGGACAAGGCCCAGGTGGAGCGGCCGATGCCGTACGTGCGCGACTCGTTCTGGCGGGGCCGGGAGTTCACCACGCTCGCGCAGATGCGGGAGGCGGCGCTGATCTGGAGCCGGGAGGTCGCCGGGGCCCGGGCATGCCGGCCGCTGGATGGGGCGGCCCCGGACGCGGTGTTCACCGCCGTCGAGCAGCCCACGCTGCGGCCGTTGCCGGTCGCGCCATTCGTGCTCGCGACCTGGTCAGCGGCGCGGGTTGGGCCCGACATCCACGCCAAGGTCGGCACCTGCCTCTACTCGATGCCCTGGCGGTTCATCGGCGACCGGGTGGACGCCAGGTCCACCCCGAGCATGGTGCAGTTCTTCCACCACGGGCAGCTGATCAAGACCCATCCGCGCAAGGACCGCGGCAAGCAGACCGACTACGGCGACTACCCGCCGGAGAAGATCGCCTTCCACATGCGCACCCCGACCTGGTGCCGCCGGCGCGCCGCCGAGATCGGCCCCGCCTGCGAGATGGTGATCGGCGAGTTGCTCGCCGACAACGCGCTGTTTCGGCTGCGCGCCGCCCAGGGCGTGCTCGGTCTGGCCGACCGGCACGACCCGGCCCGGCTCGAGGCCGCCTGCGCCACCGCCACCAGCGCCGGGGATCCGTCCTACCGCACCATCAAGGGCATCCTGGCCGCCGGCACCGAGACAGCGCCGGCTGCGCGTCCGACCGGGGACGCCGGGGCGCCCGCGCATCTGCACGGACCCCAGCAGCTGTTCGCCGACCCCACGGGCGGCGAGAACGATGACCCGGTCGCCCCGCCGATCGCCGAGGTGATCGCCCTGCCCGTCCGGTCTGACGCTCAGGACGCCTCATGAACCTCGACACGACCAGCACCGACACGACCAGCACCGACACGACCAGCACCGACACGACCAGCACCGACACGCCGGTCACCGTCACCGAGATCGCCGAGTTCCTGCGGGAGCTACGCGTCCTGTCGCAGTCCTTGGCCACTATCGGCGGCGGTCTGGGCCGGGACAGGACGGCCGAGCGGGCCGCGTTGCTCGCGCGCAAAGCCGACCTACTCGCCCGGATCGCCGCCACGCCTGCCGACCTCATCCCGCCGACGCCCGCCCCGCCGACGGCCCGACACGGCGACGGTTCGTCGTGAGCACGCCTGCGACGTCTCCCGGCTCGTCGATCCCCCCGGCGATCGTGGACAACAACGCGCTGACCGCGGCGCTGCGCACGCTCAAGTTGGGCGGGATGCTGCAGACCCTCGACGCCCGGCTGGCCCAGGCCCGCGCCGGGGAGCTCGGGCATCTGGAGTTCCTGCAGGTGCTGTGTCTGGACGAGATCTCGCGGCGGGAGACCACCGCCATCGCCCGCCGGACCCGGCGGGCCCGGTTCGAGCAGACCGCCACGTTGGAGGGGTTCGACTTCACCGCCAACCCGAAACTCCCCGCTCCGCAGATCCGTGACCTGGCGGCGCTGCGCTGGCTTCAGGCCGGGGAGTCGGTGATTCTGCACGGCCCGGTCGGAGTCGGGAAGACTCACATCGCCCAAGCGTTGGCGCATCAGGCCATCCGGGCCGGAGCGGAGGCCCGCTTCGCCAAGACCAGCCGGGTGCTGGCCGAGCTGGCCGGCGGGCACGCCGACGGCAGCTGGACCCGACGGCTGCGCGAGCTCGCCCGCCCCGCCGTGCTCGTCCTGGACGACTTCGCCATGCGCGAGCTCACCCCGACCCAGGCCGACGACCTCTACGAGCTGATCAACGAACGCGCCGGCCGGTCGCTGATCCTGACTTCCAACCGATGCCCGGTGGACTGGTATCCGCTGTTCCCGAACCCGGTCGTGGCCGAGTCCCTGCTTGACCGACTGATCAACAACAGCCATCAGCTGCTCACGGGCGGAACGCAAAGCTGCAGCTGACCGTGCTGCTGGCTCCCGCGGAGCCGGTGGACGGGCTCTATCTGCATCCCCAGCACCGTCGCCGGCCTCGCCGGACTGATGCCCTCAGAGGTATGGATGTCTAGTAATTACCGCCGCATTGTCCAGCGTCGTGCACCGCAAGCCTGTAGCTGATCCCATGTTCACCCTACGTTAGAACGAGCTACTTGGATGATGTTGCTCAGCGGCGCGACACGCGCGGCAACAAATACTCGACACAAAGGCGCCGCGCTCGTAGCGTGCGCGGCGAGAGGTGATGCGGGTGAGCCAGGCGAGCCGGTTGCGGGCGTTGGAGGCGGAGGGGCTGCTGCATCCGCGGGCGGACGCGGTGACCGCGGCGCTGTTCGCGGACGGCGGGTTCTTCCTGGCCGCGGACAAGGTCCAGATCAAGTACGAGATGCTGCGCGCGCACCTGCTCGACGGGACATCGGTGACCGCGTCCGCGGCCACGCACGGCTACTCCCGGGCCGGGTTCTACCTGGTAGCCGCGGCGTTCGAGCAGACCGGGATGAGCGGGCTGCTCGACGAGAAACGCGGCCGCCGCGGCCCGGTCAAGCTCACCGCGCCGATTGTGGAGTTCCTGCAGTCCGCCCCGATGACGCAGTCCGGAGCCGAGCTCGCCGCCGAGGTCACCGACCGGTTCGGGGTGAACCTGCACCGGCGCACCGTGGAACGGGCCCGTCGGCGGTGAGCGCACCCGCGCTGCTCTCCTCCGGCCGCCGGTTCTGGCCGGCCGGTGAGGCAGCGCAGGCCGACTACGAGGTGTTGCGCGCGCACGTGCTGGCCACCGGCGCCCCGCCCGACAGCCTTGCCGCCGCCCGGTTCGCTCGCCGCGGCCTGCCGGGGCTGATCGCCTGGCCGACCGCCGAACCGATCTTCGACGCCACGATGCTCGGCCAGCGGCGCCCGCCGTGGAGCCCGCACGCCGACCCCCGCCTCGACGCGCTGGCGGCGGGGTTCGCCCTGCTCCTGGGCGCCGCGGACGACACCGCCGCGACCTCGCCCACCTTCACGATCAAGGAGTTGCCCGGATGAGAGTCGCGCTCTACGCACGGGTGTCCACCGAGAGCCAACAGGCCCGAGGCACCATCGGTTCGCAGCTCGCGGTGCTGCACGAGCGGGTCGCGGTCGAGGGCGACGAACCGGTCGCCGAGTTCTGCGACGACGGCCACTCCGGTGCCCGGCTGGACCGGCCCGGGCTCGACGCGCTGCGCGACGCCGCGGAGGCCGGGCTGATCGAGCGGGTGTGGTGTCTGTCCCCGGACCGGCTCGCCCGCGTCTACGCCTACCAGGTGATCGTGCTCGACGAGCTGGCCCGACACGGGGTCAGCGTCCGGTTCACCGACGCCCCACCGATCGACGACGACCCCCAAGCGAAGCTACTCACCCAGGTCCAGGGCGTGATCGCCGAGTACGAGCGGGCGAAGATCGCCGAACGATACCGACGCGGGAAGCTGTTCCGCTCCCGCAGCGGGGAGGTGCTGGCCTGGCGCACCCCCTACGGCTACCGCCGCCAGCCCCGCGACGCGCACGGCCCGGCGCGGCTGGTGGTGTTCGAACCCGAGGCCGCGGTCATCCGCCGGATCTTCGACGACTACACCCACGGCGGCCACTCCCTCCGCGAGATCATCCGCCGCCTCGCCGCCGACGACGTGCCGTCCCCGACCGGATCGCGCGGAATCTGGGGGACCTCCACGCTGTCGCGGCTGCTGCGCAACGAGGCCTACGTCGGGCGGGTCTACTTCAACCGCACCGAGGCCGTCCCCGACCCGCGCCCCGGGCGACGCAGCCGCCAGGTCCCCCGCCCCCGCGAGGACTGGATCACCATCACGGTGCCCGCCATCCTCAGCGACGAGACCTTCGAGGCCGCCAGACGAGTCAGCCGCGACAACAGTCAGTGGAGCCCGCGCCGAACCGAACCCGGCCAATGGCTGCTGCGTGGCCTGGTCAAGTGCGGGGTCTGCGGCGTCGGCGTGAACTGCCACAAGATGCGCGGCCGCAACGGCACCTGGCACCGCTACTACTACTGCCGCAACCACGACCCGATCAAAGCCGGCGGGGACGACCGGCGCTGCCCCGAACGCAACATCCGCGCCGACACCCTCGACACGTTCGTGTTCGACCAGGTCCGAGCCGCGCTGCTGCGCCCCGAGGTGCTCACCACCGGCGAGCAGGCGCTCGCCGTGCGCGCCCCCGCCCCCGACGACGAGCTACTCGGCGCCGAGCTGGCCCGACTGGACCGCAAACTCGACGCCGCCGCCGCCGAACGCCGCCGCCTCATCGACCTCTACCAGGCCGGGCTCGTCGAGCTGCCCGACCTCCACCACCGCGCCGCCGAAGTCGAGCACCGCCGCCGCGACCTCACCCAACGCCGCGACGCCCTCACCGCGCAACGCCACGAGCTCACCCGCGACAACCAGCTCCGCCGCCGTGTCGGCGACTTCGCCCACCGCGTCCTGGCCGTGATCGACAACCTCGACTTCGACCAGAAACAGACCCTGCTCCGACTCCTCGTCGAAGACGTCCACGTCACCGGCTGGCACGTCCGGATCCAGCTACGGATCCCCCTCGACGACGACCCCGACAGCCAGTCACGACCGCCGAACCCGACACCGGATCCCGACCAGCCCGGCCCGGTGTCAACCCAAGACCGTCTGCGTTCCCTTGGTGGTGAGGACTTCGGCGTGGTGGACGAGGCGGTCGATCATCGCGGCGGCGACGATCTCGTCGCCGAAGACCTCGCCCCAGCGGCCGAAGGGCAGGTTGGAGGTGACCATGACCGAGCCTTGTTCGTAGCGGGAGGCGATGAGCTGGAAGAACAGGTTCGCCGCGTCGTGATCGAAGGGGATGTAGCCGACTTCGTCGACCTATGTGGATGTCCGCATAGGTGGACCTATGCCGATACTGCGACTATGCCGATACGGGGGCCGTCGGCGGTCGGTGACCGGGAGTTCGGCGATCTGCGGCTCGGCATAATTACAGGCTTTCGAGGAACGCGAGGATCTTGTCCGGCGGGCGGTAGCGGCCGGGAGATGCCGAGGGTGGCGTGGTGAGGGCGAGGGCCTTTTCTTTGATCGTCATGTCGGCGTGGAGGTAGGCGTCGGTGGAGCGAACTCCGGCGTGGCCGAGCCAGAGGGCGATCACGGAGGTGTCGACCCCGGCTTGCAGCAGTGACATGGCGCAGCTGTGCCGCAGGACGTGGGGATGGATCCGTTTGCCCAGCAGTGACGGGCAGTGTTGCGCGGCGGTCGCGGCGTGGGTGCTGACTCGTAGGGCGATGGCGTCGCGGCTGAGCCGCCGGCCGGTGCGCGTCGGGAACAGCGGATCGGCGGCTCGTCCGGCTCGTTCGGTGAGCCAGGCGCGCAGCACTTTGTCGACCGGGCTGGTGAGGGGGACAGCGCGGTGCTTGCGTCCCTTGCCTTCGCAGGCGACGTTCGCGCCGGTGCCCAGGGTGACATCGGCGCAGTTGAGGCTGGTGAGTTCGGAGACCCGCAGGCCGGTCTGGATGGCCAGCAACAGCAGGGCACGGTCGCGTCGGCCTTCCCAGCGGGCTTGGTCCGGGGCGGCGATGAGGGCGTCGACCTCGGGGGCGGTCAGGAAGGTCAGGATCCGCTTGTCGAACCGCTTCGGGGGAATGGCCAGCACGCGCTGGATGAGCAGGGCGTGCTCGGGGTGGCGCAGGGCGGCGTAGGAGAACAACGAGCGGATCGCGGTCAGGCGCACGTTGCGGGTTCTGATGCTGTTGCCGCGCTCGTCTTCCAGGTGGTTGAGGAACGCGGAGATCATCGTGGCGTCCAGGTCGTGCCAGTCGAGCTGGGAGGCCGGTTTGCCGGTCCGGCGGTGCACGAACCCCAGCAGCAGTCGCAGGGTGTCGCGGTAGGCCGCGATGGTGCGGGGACTGGCCTGGCGCTGGGTGGTGAGTCGGTCGGTGAAGAAGGCCTGCAGCGTCGGCGCGATCGAGGTCATGACCGCGCCGCCGACCATGCGGTGTCCTGGCGGGCGGCGGCCAGCGCGAGCAGTTCGGGTGCGGCCGAGAGGTACCAGTAGGTGGAGCTGGGTTCGCGGTGTCCGAGGTAGGTCGATAGCGTCGGGAGCTTGGCCTGCACGTCCTCGCCCGCGCGATACCAGCCCAGCAGGGTGGCGACCGCGAAACTGTGGCGAAGGTCGTGCAGCCGCGGCGGACGGGGCGCATCGGCGCCGACGCCGGCGGTGTCGACGAGTCGCCGGAAGGTCTGGCAGACCACGGCATAGACCAGCCGCTTGCCGGTCAGGGAGACGAAGAAGCTCGGCGTCTCGGTCCGCGGTTGGAGTTGATCGCGCAGCTGGGCGTAGTCCTGCAACACCGCCGTGGTGGCGGGCTGCAGGGGCACCAGCCGCGACTTGCCGAACTTGGACTCGCGGATCAGCAGCACGCCTTGGATCCAGTCGACATCCCCCCGGTCGAGCTTGATCGCCTCACCGATCCGCAGGCCGCTCACGGCCAGCAGCCCGATCAAGCTGTGATAGGTCGCCGCCCGCAGCGGCGACACGATCGAGGAGCGGGTCTGGGCCATCACCGCGTCGACATCGGCCGGGGAGTAGATGAACGGCGGCCGCCAGCGCCGCCGGTGCGGCATCAGCCCCAGCGGCGGGATCTCGGTGGCGGGGTCGATGCCGGCCAGGTAGCGGGCGAAACCACGCGCGGCGGTCATCCGCCGTGGGCCCACGCTCGTCGCCCACCCGTTGTCGGGCTGCCGGGCCCACTGCAGGGCCGCCTCGATCGTCACGGTGCGCTGGTCGTGGGCATCCAGGTAGGACACGAAATCCGGCAGTAGCCAGCCCGCCTCGGCCAGTTCGTGTCCGAGCGATCGCCGCAGCCGCAGGTAATCGGTCAGCGCCTGCTGCAGCGAGCTCATCGGGTCGTTCCCGGCCAGGGCTGCGCGACCTGGCGCAGCGCGTCGAGATCGACCTTGGCGTAGAGCGCGGTGGTGGCCAGGTCCTGATGACGAAGGACCTGGCTGATCGCGACCAGGCCGACACCTCGGCGCAGCAACTCGCTGGCCAGGGCGTGGCGCAGCCGGTGCGGCCCCACCGCAGACAACCCGGCTCGCGCGCAGGCGCGCTCGACGACGTCACCGACCAGGTCCGCCCGGATCGGTCCGTGCGGGGCACGGCAGGTCAGGAACAGATGACAAGCGCCGGCCGGATTGCGGCCGCCGCAAAGATAGGCCACCAGGGCCTCACCGACCTGCACAGGCAACGGGAGACGGTCCTGGCGGCGCCCCTTGCCGCGCACGACCAGTTCCCCCGCCCGCCAGTCCACATCGCCCAACTGAAGGCGCGCGACCTCGATCGAGCGCAATCCCAACCGCGCGACCAGCGTCATGATCGCGAAGTCGCGCAGGCCAACCAGACTGCTGCGGTCACAGCTGTCGAGCAGCCGCTGGACATCCGTGACCGGCATCGCGGGAGGTGGCAGCGTGGCCAGGCGCCACCCGCCCACCGGCGGCACCGCCGTCCCCAACCGCAGCGAGGTGATGTCCTGCAGATACAGGAACCTCAGGATCGAGCGCAGCTCAGCCACTGTTCCCTTGGCCGACCCCGCCGACACCCGCTCGCATTCCCCGAGCAGGAAGGCGTTGACCTGCGCCCCCGTCAGCGCCGACGGGGTGAAAACCTCACCAACCGACGCGTACTGCCGCAGGAAGCGGCGTGCGGTGTTCACATACCGCAGCACCGTGGTCGCGGCCAGGCCCCGATCCCCGACCAACCAGCCCCGATACCGCCCCAACAGCGCGTCCAGCGCAGTGACCGACGGCTGCTTCGCCGCGATGACGCCAACTTCCCGCAGGTAGGTCAGCAGCGGCAGCATCCCGCGAGGGCCGGGGATGCGCCGGTGACCGGCAGCGTGGCAGGCAGCGCGGAACGCGCCCATCCCAGCCTCGTCGATCTGCGCGGCTTCCAACCCCGCCGCTGAGGCCCACCGGCCGACCCGCCCCAAATCGGCCAACATGTTCTTGATCGTCCCCGGCGTGTATCTCCGCTCCACCAACCACGCTCGGTAGCCCTCGACCTGCGGCCCCAACAGCCCGGCCTTCCTCGGCCTACCCGACATCGCACTCGCCTCCCTGACGGGAGCCCACTGCTCCCACCCAGGCGAGGCTGCTCAGCCGGAAACTATGCCGAGACACCCACGGCGCGCCCGGCGCAGATACCCAACGCCATCACGCGACCGCCGCCAAGAACATCCGAATCCTCGGCATAGTCGCGGTATCGGCATAGGTCGACGACGATCAGATCGGCTCGGGTGATCTTGGTGATGGTGCGGGCGACCGAGCCGTCGGCGCCGGCCCGCCCGACCGTGGCGGTCAACGATTCGAGGGTGAACCAGGCGACCCGGCGCCCGGCATCGATCGCGGCGTGCGCGAGCGCCTCGACCAGATGCGTCTTCTCCGTCCCGGACGGCCCGGTCACCGCAAGGTTCTCCGCCCGCCCGATCCATTCCAGCGTGGCGAGGGCGGGCGGGGTGGGGGCGGGGATCGAGCTATCGGCCTCGCGCCACGACTTGAACGTCTTCCCGGCCGGGAGTCCGGCGGCGCGGCGGTGCTGACGTCGGGTGGCGTCATCGCGGCCGGCGACCTCCTCGGTGAGCAGCACGCGCAGTGTTTCGGCGGGATCCCAGCGTTGCGCGCGGGCGGTCGCGAGAACCTCGGGGGCGGCGCCGCGCAGGTAGGGCAGCCGCATCCGGCGCAGCAGCGCGGTCAGCTCCTCGGGCAGCGGTGGTGGGGCGGGTTGCGCGGTCACGACCACGTGTCGGCCTCCTCGATGCGGCACTCCAGCCGGGAGGCGAGCGTGCCGAGCCAGGCCGCGACGCTGAACGCGTCGTCCTCCTCCAAGGAACAGGCCGCCGCGCAGGCCTCGACCGCGGCTTGTTCCCCGGCACCGGCGAGCCACTGCTCGAGCCGGTCGAGCACCGTCGCGGCCTGGATAGCGGTGGTGCGGTCGAGCAGGATCCATGGTGCCGGCGGCAGCGAGGACGGCGCCGCCTCGACAGGTTCGGGGCTGGTGTTGTCGGGGCTGGTCATCGGCCGAACCCCTCCCAGACCGCGGTGCCCGGTTGCGCGGAGTGCGTCTCGTCGGCCACGACGAGCTGCGCGGTCGGGGCGCCGGTGGCGCGGTGGCGCACGATGGCGAGCAGGTCGTCCTCGGCGAACCGCCCGGCGGTCGCGGCGACGCCGAGCGCGGCGTCGACCTCGGCCCGCCCGGCCAGCGCGGCGAGCTCGACCGCGGCGGCCATCTTGGCCCGCACCCGCACCGCACCCGCGGCGGCTGCCTCGACCAGCCACGCCTCCGCGCCCGGCCCGAGCGCGAGGAACGTGGTCTCCGCAGCGCTGGTGGGCCTGGGTGTCGGCGGCCGCGGCGCCCCGGACGGATCCTGCGGGTGACCGGGGTAGTGGCCCAGCTCGATCTGTGGCCGTCCCGGTGTCGAGAGCCGGTGGCGGGCGACCTCGACCAGCCCGGCCGGCGCTGCGGGTGCCCACGACGGCCGCAGCGCGAGCCCATTCAGGTCGGCGACGACGACCAGCTCATCCCCGACCGCGCGAACCCACACCTCCGTCCCGACCAGCCCGGGCGGGGTGGAGTAGCGCACCGACCCGAACCGCACGGTCTGGTCGGTGTTGACCAGCCGCGTCTCGCCCAACGCGGCGGCATAGGGCGCCGATGGGAGCACGTGCAGCCGCTCCCGCTCGATAAGCAGTTGCTCGGCCGGGATCGCGGCGGTCTCC
>Ga0213876_10002549_pt1 | contig 10661 bp, 7 predicted proteins | sample BarmaccomBMRX_R9_FD_160113 | JGI IMG/M metagenome (GOLD analysis project Ga0213876, IMG submission 160113) | Root-associated microbial communities from Barbacenia macrantha in rupestrian grasslands, the National Park of Serra do Cipo, Brazil - RX_R9 | ecosystem: Host-associated > Plants > Roots...
AGATCGCGTGCGGTAGTCCGCGAGGAAGGCCAGATAGGGTGTTAAACAGGCGACTCCCGCGAACTACCGCACGCGATCTTTTGCCCATCGTATCTCTGGGAAGCTATCCATCCGCTTAACAGGCCGACATACCTAACCGCACGTCGAAGCGTTTCCGGGAGCCGCCTGTTTAAAGGGATTGGGGCTCAGGCACGCGCCAAGACAAATTTCGCGGGTTTCTCGGAGGTACGATCCAAAGCGGCTTGCCCGACGTAGCCCCCTGGAGTCTGAGCGACAGAGCGAAGTCTGGCTCCCCTCCAGGCCCCATCCACGGTCACTTCTTGCAACCTTGGTCGCAACGCACCATGCTTTTGATCTTCAACCATCAGCGTGAAGATCCTCCTAACCGCAGATCTCCATTTTCATCGTCCTTGGTTTGACTGGTTACGAAGCGAGGCGCCTTTCTTCGATCTGATTTGCATCGCCGGTGACTTTTTCGATATGGAACATCCGGTCGGTTTACTTCCACAGATGATTTTTCTGTACGACTGGATTGCCGACCTCGCGCGACAAAAGACTCCAGTTGCTCTTTGCACGGGAAATCATGATCTGGCGCCCGGCAGTACCTTAGTCCGCCCTGACGTTCCCATTTTTAGCAAGGACTTATCGATAATCGCTCACTACGCGAAAGCGGGCCGCTGGATTCACGCATTAAAGCTCGACCACCAGTTTGCTGTTGATGGCGACGAAAAGATCGTTCGCACCAAATCCGGCGAATCCTTAACGGTGATCTGCTGTCCCTACCGAGCAGACGGTCGAGTGGATCAATGGAAACCGAGCCCTGGCAAATCTATCGTCCTACACCACGAACCACCCGCCAATAGTCAATTGGCGATCCCTAAAACCGGTAACCCCGAGCTATCGTTAATTTTAGAGAAACTCCATCCGACTTGGTGTGTGAGTGGTCACGTCCATTTTTCTCCGGGCGAACCAAACCAGTTCCTTGAGCGTATCGGAAACACCATTTGCTTTAATTGCCGGCAAAATCCGCCAAGTGACATGCTTCCTCCCCGCCCAAATACGATCGTTCTAGATAGCTCCGCTGGGACCGCTGCCTGGCGTCGGTGGTTCTCTACAACCTCGTACGATGAAACGATCGCGCGCTTGGAATAACCCAGAAGAGGAATGGCAGCAAAAAAGATACCGAGCTTTGGTGGGGCGAGGCTCCCGAACGATCTAAGCGTTGCATCAGGGCTGCTGACGTACAGCCAGACATTCACGGTTGCTACGCTGAAGCACTTGCCGAGCCGTGGGCATGAACTCGACTACGGCTCGGCGCGTCCTTTGGCCTAATTTGACTCCATACCGGCGATATTATCAATCTGCCTGCTTACGCCCCGTGGTCCTTCAGCACCCTCGCTCCACCAAAGTCGGCCATCTCAGCTCTTTGCCCCTTTTTGCCCCGGCTCAACCAACCTTAGCCGTGTCCAACCCGTATCCGCGCGCTAACCATTCGCAAAAGCGTTTCGCTTCTGCCACCGTCTTCGCCGTGCTTAGGATCGGGTAACAGTCTCCGGCACAAGAAAACGTTGCGCCAAACATACGGCCGACGCCGGAGTTTATTTCGAATTTTGCTGCGCCGATTTTCCCGACATAGTATTCGGCATTATCATGGTCCTGCCACTCAATCATCTTATCTATCTTTCTGGAGTCCTATAGTAGCCGAAACGCGTCGGTTATTCGGCGTTACCCCTCTTGGGCCAGCGCCTGCCACACTTAGCATACGGCCCACACAGAGTTCGCAACCGGCCCGTCCGGTGGATCTTGAGGGCATGCGATCTAGGGATCGCTTCCGCTTACCGAGCTGGTGAAGGCCGCGTCTCAGAACAGCCTTTTAACGGAGTAAATGGCTGCGGACCGAAATCATGCACCGTAGATTCAAAGCTCAGCAACGCCCTCTTTAGGTCAAGCCCACCTCCAAATCCCACCAGGCTCCCATCGGCCCCAATCACTCGATGACATGGAACGATGATCGGTATCGGGTTCTGCCCATTGGCAAGTCCGACTGCGCGCGGGACACTGCCCACTCGCCGGGCTTCTTCCTTGTAGGATATCGTTTCTCCAAACGGGATAGATTTTAATGCTTCCCATGCTCTGATCTGAAACGGCGTGCCGATGAATCGGATAGGCACATCAAACTCGGCTCGTTTTCCTTCGAAGTATTCGTCTAACTGCCGAATGACTTCCGGAAAGGGTTTCACTTTTTCTTGTCCCGGCTCGACAACAGGCTCTGCCTCATCGGTGGGCTTCCCAAAGTGAAGCTCAATCAGATATTCGCCGTCGGATACTAATTTCAGCTTACCAATCGGACTATGATAGATGATTTGGTAATTCATGTTGTTTCTCCAAAGAATTCCATAACTGCATAGCGGCATATGCCCGCCAGGGTCGCCATTTTTCCGCCAGAGCAAGAGCCTCTGACGCTTTCTTTACTGAAAGCGCTTTTTGTAGACCTAGATCCTGATGAGGAAATGCATCCGGCCAACCTAACACTCGCATTGCGATATAGCCGGCAGTCCAAGGCCCGATCCCGGGCACCAGAGTCATCTGTTTCACGCTTTCTTCCCAGGAGGTCGCGTTCAAAAAATTGATTTTCTCTTCGGCCACCGCTCGAGCGAGTCCAGCTAACGTTGCCGCTCGGGCTTCGGTTAGCCCCACTTTCCTCAATTCAGCCACTGGCACCGCCGCGATTTGGGCGGCAGTCGGCACCATAAATTTCAACTCTGGAAAGGGACTATCGATCCGTTCGCCGAAGCGCTCCACGACTCGGCCCGCGATGGTGGTCGCCGCAGCGACGCTAATCTGTTGCCCCAGCACGGCGCGCATCCCAACTTCAAAACCATCGAACGCGCCCGGCACCCGGAGGCCGGGATTCCCTAATGCTAACGATCCAAGTGCGGTGGTAATCGGATCGGGCGAGGCATCTAAATCAAACAGGCGCCGCAATCGAGCGATCAAGGGCAATAGAACTGAAAGCAAATCGGGAGCGACTTCCACCTTGAGTGCAAGGTTCTCGGGATCATTTTCTACTGAGATCCATCCTCGCGAACGCCCGATCTGCACTGTTCGGAAATATTGGTTTCCATTGATGAACTCCGCTCCCCGATAAAATCGCCGGCGAAAATAGCGAAGTATGCTGTTCCAGCAGAACGGAGGCCGATAGCTGAGACGGAAACTGCATTCCGAGCCGCTCTCACCGTTTCCGGAGTCTTTCCGCAAGGCGGTTGGCGAAAGCCGATACCGTTCTTTAAATAGGCTGTTGAAACGGCGCAAACTCTTAAAACCGCTCGCCAAGGCGATCTCGTTCATGGTGAGCTTCGTATCGGTGAGCAATTGTTTTGCGAGCAGCAATCTCCGAGTCTGCATTAGCTGAATGGGAGAAACGCCAAGCTGCTTTCTTAGCATTCGTCGAAAGTGACGATCAGAAAACCGGAACGTGCTCGCTAGCTCCGGGATCGATTGGTTGGCTTCTTCCATTCGATCGAGGTAACGCAAAGCGGCTCCAACCACTTTCTGTTCCGAGTCGATCGGCGCATTGCCAGGAGCCAATTCAGGCCGACAACGCAGACAGGGCCGATAACCGGCTACCTCAGCAGCTGCTGCCAGCCGGAAGAATTCGCAGTGGTGTGCATGCGGACGCCGGGATGGACAGATCGGCCGGCAATAAATCTTAGTCGTCTTCACGCCAACAAAGAAAACGCCATCGAATCGCCGATCCCGAGCACTCAGCGCCTCATAATACTGATGCGAATTCATGGTGACCAGTATCGGTCGCCTTTTGACGGCTGTCTCGCCGTTTTCGGCCATGGAGATCGGACTCGTCTGAAACTCGTCCGCATAGCCGATAGCCGATAGCCGATAGCCAATGGTCGCTAGCGGCTACTAGACCTCATTGGCTATCGGCTATTGGCTATCGGCTATACGGACGAGCTTCAGGCGAGTCCGTAAAGCCGGTCAATTCCAGATAGCCTTTACCCTTCAGCGGTTGCTGATTTCTGGTGCCGCTAATCCGCACACAGCCTTCCCAATACCTGACTCCGACGTTCAGCTCTTGGTCCTCAACCGGAGTACTGATCTCGGCATCTAGTCCCAATTTCTCTATCTTCAGACGCCAACCGATTGGATAAGTGGCGCGTTTGTCCGGGGTGACCCAGAAGCGCGTTGGTTGCAGAACAAACTCCCCATTGCCGATGTCGACAGTATGTCCATCGCGGTCGATCCACTTACCGCTCGAACTGGGATCGATGGTTCCGTCTTTCGATCGGATCTGGTAAATCATCAAGTCGGAACCATCGTCCAGCTGAATACCAAGCCAGTTCCAGCCGGCCTGGTTCGGCGCCAACTGGTTCGTGCTCCACTCACGATCAAACCACGAGAGCCCGGTGACTTGAAATTTCTGACCGTCGATCACTACCGATCCCTGCGAGCGCATTCGAGTGATCGAATAGTACTCCGACGCATGGTCACCGCTGCTTGCCTTCCGGCTATAACCATTTTGTCCCTGAAGCACCGGTTGTTTTTCTGGGTCCAATTGTAGATCGATGGAGCAGCCAGCATTTTCAGCTTTCGCCTCAAACTGTTGTCCAAAATTCAGCTCCCAACCATCAATCCAGGCTAGGCGTGATCCCGAAAGAAATCCGGCATCGCCATAAGCTCCTCGGCTGGTGCGTTCCGCAACGTGAAAACGATTTGCTCGTACATCCGTGATCGTGAAGTGGGCGAACTTCACATCATCGATTACAAATCGAGATTTCACCGGAGTCCGCTGCAAAGGAGATCGATAACCGTACCGAAAGAAAGTCAGTTCGTAGCCGAATTCCCTTCCATCAGCAGTCTGCAGATTACCGGTGAGATACCACCATTCGGTCCGGTAGTCAGGATGGGGACCGTGATCTTGAGGGAAATGAAACTCGTAGCCCGGCTCCGCTAGCTTCCATCCCTCAGGTGTCAACGCCTGAGAGAACGCCGTGAGCGCCGCGATCGCCGGGAACGAAATAAACAGACCCGCGAGACGCAGCCCGGTGAACCACTGTCTTCTACCTTTCACGTTTGACCTTTCACATCTGGTTCTTAGACCATCGAACGAAGGACTCTAAGGTTAGAAGGTCGGGCAGCGACAAGCGCGGGGAACAGCCCAGCGAGAACGCCGACTCCGATTAATAGCGCCCCAATCGGAGCAATATCGGTCCAAGGAAAATAGACCGGGATTGTCCAACCGAAGAAGGTCACGTTGATCACATTTGTCAGGACGATCGCCAGAGCACAGCCACCAATGATTCCCAACACCACAGCAACTAGGGTTAAGAAGAACGCTTCCAGTAGAATAAGGAACAGCAACTGAAGCGAGGAACCACCGAGGCTCCGCAGCACAGCAAGCTCACGCTCTCGCTCTTTCACAATAACAGTGAGATTCAGGACAATTCCGATGATGGCTACCGCCAAAGCAATCCCCCGAAGCAAATTGGTAACTTGGAAGGTTTGGTCAAAGATCCTTTCCACGACTCCACGCAATTCGCGGTTTGATTGGAACGCATAAGCTTCGGCGCCCGGGTAGGAATCCCGGGCTCGCTCAAGGACGCTTTCTACAGAAGATCCCGGCCTAAGATAAAGCGATACCGCCTGTACCCGGCGATCGGCCCAGAATCGGTCAAAATTCTGTCTCTGCATCATCAACAAACCTTGATCACTGGTGTAATCATAGAAGATCCCGGCGACGGTGAAGTCTCTGTCTCCTAGCGGTGTAGGAATTGGAATCCGCTGGCCCACCTTCAATCCCAACCGCCGGGCAAGCGGTTCGGAAGCAATCACAGTATCCGGTTGATGCCAGGCCCGCTCTTTCTCCGCGTCGCCGCCTCCCACAAATTCAGGGGAGTTTTTCGGCGACTCCATGGTAACCCCCAGAGTGACCTCCTGACCTTTGATCGTAACCGGAAGTTCGCGATAACTCGCCATACTTTCGACTTCCGGAAAGCCTTGCAAAAAAGAAATCAAATTAGGGTTAACAAAACTATCGAACCCTGCGATTTGATTCTCGGTCGTCGTCACGAAAACATCCGCCACTAAACGCCGGCCCATCCAACGATCGAGCGTCAGTCGGAACGAAAAGATCATGATAGAAACGCTAACCAGGAGCGCAACCGCGCAACCGAGGGCGGCGCTAGTAACCGAGTTTCGGTACAGCGAACGAACCAGGTTCTGAGCGGACAGCCGAATCAAGTATCGCCGTGGAAAAATGGTCGCAATCAAACTACCGAGCCCCTGAGTAACGCTCGGTGAGAGCAAACAAGCTGCGAGCAAAACCAGCGCGGCAGACGCAAAACTGAGTATCCGAATATGCCACCAGAGCGCCAATAAGCCGCTAAGCACCACAAGGAAAATAGAAATGATAGAGAGTACCAGTGTCCAAGGCCGGAACTGCTGACCGCTTTCGATTAACAACCCCAGATTCAGAGCCCGTAACGGCGGCAACTTTGCTGCTTGGGCTGCGGGGACCCACGCTCCGACGCAGCCGGTGAGTAGGCCTAAGACACTTACCACGGCGATCTGATCCCAAGGAACATAGGACTGCTCAATGCTCGTCAAAACGTACAGATTGCTGATCGTTTCCGATACTATACCTATGCAGCGCGTGGCTAAAACCAATCCCAGTACGATCCCGAGAATTACCCCGCAAATCGAATAGAGGGCGGCCTCGCCCAAGAAAAGCATCCGCACGCCCGTTCTTGACACACCGAGTGAGCGGAGAACTCCAATCTCCGGTCGTCGCCGAACCACAGAAGCAGAGACCGTGTTGTAAATCAGAAAAACGCCGACCATCAGCGAGGCCATGCTGAGCGCACTTAGATTAAGTTGGAAACCTGCCACCATCTTCTCGACCTGCGAACTACGGGACTGTGGCGTCTGAATCGACACGGTTGGTGGCAAAAGCTGTTTCAAGCGTCCGATCACTGGCGCCGGGTCCAGCGGATCGCTGACGCGAAACAGCACCGACGTCAGTTTACCAGCGTCGCCAGACAACTCTTGCAGCCAACCGATATCCATGGCAGCCAGATGAGAATCGCCTTCCGGTGCATCTAACAGAAACGCTACCGTCAGCGATTTCACTGTCTCACCGAGGCGCACCCGAAAAGTGCTTCCGGCGTCGAGATGATGCGATTGAGCAAATTGCTTCGTCACCGCAACCGCGCTTGGGTCACTGAACCAGGTGTTGCTGTCCATTTTTTGACCGCCAAGTTTCTTAACCTCAAACGTGCGGAATTCGCTGTCGGTGAACGGATCGACACCTAGCAGATGCAAGTACTCGCCTCGATAATCCCGGAGAGTGACGATCTTTTCCAGCAGAGGCGTCGCCGCCGCACAACCTGGAACTTTCTTTAGCTCCGGAAATATTGCGTCATCGATCTCCCCTTCTGCTTCCAGGTTAGCTCGACCCGCAATTACGTCGACACTTGCGGCCAACGCCCGATTGGCGCTGTAGTTAGTAACCTGAATAGCCAAGTAGACAGCTACCCCTAAGGCGACACTAAGAATATTGATCCAAGTGAGAATGGGATGACGGAGTGAATCCCGAACCACCAAGTGGTAGAAGAACCGCGCGCCGTTCATTGGAAATGCCGAGAGGGATCTTCCGGCGTCACTTTTGGTGGGGCCAGGCTCCCGCAGGTCTGCCTTGGCGCTTTTTCAGGAACGGCGGCCCGAAGGATCACGACGCATTTTCGCAAGCAGCGCCCGCCGAGCCGGGCCCCTGGTGTCGCCTGAATCCAAGGTCCCATATTAGATTAAACTTTGATTGTTTGACCGATTAAAGTTCATGATGGGCTTGGCCAAACGCTGCACCCGCGGCTCGGCAGCTTTTCGGCCTTTCCTACCGCAAGGCGGGACAACCTGAGACCCCTTGCTCAGCCGTTAAGTAAGTTCCGGAGCCTCGCCCCACCAAAAGTGACATCAGAGCGGCGTTCGCAGCGTTCACGGCATTCTCGGCGTTTTTTCTATCTTAACCCCGGTGGCCGCTGTTAATAGGCTGGCACGAAGCTGGGCAATCAGCGATTGACTACTTAATTTCCTACCTTCGGCGTCATTCACATAAAAGCTGTCGAAGGCAGCGCCTTTCTCCGTGGCAATTCTGGAGTGAGCGATATTCATTTGAACCGCAGCAAAGCAACGAAGCACATCATACAACAATCCCATCCGATCCGCGGTCTGAAGATCGATCACGGTATACGCCGGGTGCACTTCATTCGAAATGGTCAGCTTAGTTGGAAGTTCGATCTCCGCGCTTACTTGATAGACCGGTCGCCGCCGAGCCCTCTGTAGAAGCGGACCAAAGTCGAACTCGGGTGCGCTGAGTGCGAGACGCAAAACCGATTCTACCTGATGCCGTTCGGATTCATCGGTAACAGGCTGAAAGTTCGGGTCACAAACGCGAAAAACTCCCAACATAATATCGTCATCGCGAGTGTAAGCATCCGCGCTCAAAATATTGACCGAGGCAGTAGCAAATGAGCCTGCTATTTTCGCCATCAAAGCCACCCGATCCCAAGTACAAATCCATACTTCGCTATGACCCTGATCCGGTTTATCCTGCCAGCGAATGGCGGCGCTCAACGCTGCGGCCGGATCGTTATACCGGGCTTCTAACCAGGTTCGAACCAGCCGGATGTGTCCGATAATGTCGTTGACGTGAGTACTCTGGAAGTATCGTTCGGGCATCGACTCGAAATGAACCGCGATCTCTTCTCCAAAATCGCGGGCCATTCGTTTGCACACCGCCTGTCGCAGATCCTCTCGCTCAATGCGTGCCTGTTTGAAGAATGCCTCTTCATCCCGTAGATAGCTCGAAGCCGCGTTATATAGTTGCCAAACCAGCGTCTCTTTCCAATCCGACCAATTCTGTCCGCTGGTACCTTGGCCGTCGGCCAGGGTTAACAACATCAGGTGGTCCAGATTGACCTGGTTCCGCACATTCTCAGCAAACGCGGCAATGGTGGCAGGGTCCTCGATATTTCTTCGTTGAGCGATTTCGGACAACGTAAGATGATGATCGACCAGTAAAATGAGCCGGCTTCGTCGTTCCGGCGAGAGTTGCAGCCGAGCGGCCACCTTCTGCGCGTTCAGGGCACTGGCCTCAGAATGGTGGCGAGCGCCGGCCGCTTTCCCCGTATCGTGTAACAACAACGCCAAATAGAGGACAAATGGATCCTCCAAGCCCCTAAACAGAACTTGGTAATCGGCTAGCTTGGGGTCAGCGGTGTCAATCAACTCATCCAACTTCTCGATACACTGCAGGGTATGCTCATCCACCGTGTAGCGATGGAAGAATTCGTGCTGTACCAAGCAGGTAATCTCGCCGAATTCCGGCAGATATCGCCCCAACACGTCGACCTCATGCATCATCCGTAAGATGCGGCCTACTTGACCCTTGCGGGAAAGGATCGCTTGAAAAGTCTCCCGGGCCGCTCGCGCGTATTGGAAGGTTCGATTAATCAGCCGGGTCCTGCGGCGAATCAATTGTTCCAATTCCGGGCTCAGGTCCAGTTCACGTTGTTGGGCGTGCAGAAAAACTCGCAACAGCCTGAATGGATCTTCCTTAAAAACGTCCCGGTTTTCGAAATAGATAAGCCCGTTTTGACTATAAAATCCGTCGAAATGCTCGGTCTTGAGTTTTCGTTTCGCTAAGAAGCCAAAGATCGGACGCGTATCTTTCGGCGTACTCTCCGGCAGAAGAAACCGCTCGGTAATCCGGGTGGTCGTGAGGTAAATCGTGCGGGCGTGCTGAAAATAGTCCCGCATAAAGGCCTCACTCCTGCGCACCACCGTTTTCTGAGGGTAATTAAAATGATTCGCGACTTGCCCCTGCAGAAAGAGCGTCAGCACATCGGCCGGTCTCTTGTTGATGTAGTGCAGTTCCGTTCTAACTCGCTGAAGAAAGTCGTAAGCCCGGTCAATCGCCCGCCGATCGCTTTCAGCAATGTACTTCCGCTCTACCAATTTTGAGGTGCTCATGACACCGTCCCGGAAGTAGCAGATCCACTGCATGTTCTGGTAATCGCGTAGCCCGCCGCAGCCGTTCTTGACGTTGGGCTCGAGCATAAAAACCGAGCCGCCATATTTGCGATGACGCTCTTCCTGATTAGCCAAACGCCAAGTGAGGTAAGCGCTTACCTGTCCGCGAACGCAGTGCTCGAAGAAGTCACGGCGAAACTTTGCGTAGAGATTCCGGTTTCCCGACAGAAACCGCGATTCCAGCAGCGACGTTTTGGTGAGAACATCTGAGTTGGCCAGCCGGTTAGCCTCCTGAATCGATCGAGTCGCGTGTCCGACCTTGAACCCTACGTCCCATAACATGTAAAGAACCTGCTCGATGACCTCGGCAGCATCGGGTTCCAGGTTCCCGGTGTCATGCAAAAACAAGATATCGACGTCGCTATAAGGATTCAGCTCGCCTCGGCCGTATCCACCGATAGCCAGCAAAGCGACTGGAGGTGTTTGGGTCGCAAACGGTGAAAACTCCACCGCCCCGTCGAACAGATGACTGAGTACAACGTCAAGCAGGGTGGCTCGATCACGCACTACTTCCAGTCCTCCTGCCCCCGAGTAGTGGTTCAACCGCAGCCGATGCTCTT
>Ga0213876_10002550_pt1 | contig 10661 bp, 2 predicted proteins | sample BarmaccomBMRX_R9_FD_160113 | JGI IMG/M metagenome (GOLD analysis project Ga0213876, IMG submission 160113) | Root-associated microbial communities from Barbacenia macrantha in rupestrian grasslands, the National Park of Serra do Cipo, Brazil - RX_R9 | ecosystem: Host-associated > Plants > Roots...
TCGCGTTCGTGCTGCCGGCGTTGTCGTCCGAAGCGGTCGGCGGATCGTTCACCTCGCAGATCGTGATCGTGACCGTCGCGGTGTTCGAGTTGCCGGAGCCGTCGTTCGCGCGCCACGTGAACGTGTCGCTGCCGTTGTAGTCGGGGGCGGGCGTGTAGGTGCGGGTGTCGCCCGTTCCGGTGAGATTGCCGTGGGTCGGCGTCGTGACGATCGTGTACGTCAGGCTGGCGCCGGTCGGGCTCACCGCGGAAAGCGTGATGCTCTTCGCCACGTCTTCGTTCGTCGTCACCGACTGGCTCGCGGCGCCCGGCGGGTTCGTGCCGTTCGTGCCGGCTTCGATCGCGTTCTCGATCGCGTCCGGAACGTTGGCGAAGAAGTCGTAGCCGGTCAGCGTCTCGATCGCGTCGACCGTAGTGATGTAGTTGTGCCAGTCGTCGTTGCGGATGCCCTGCACGTTCGGCATGTTCACGGCGATCGTGCGGGTGGCGGCGGTCACGCGGGCGACGTCGTCACCCGACGCCTTCGGCAGGACGAGCACGACCTTCCACGTCGAGGCCGGAACCGTGACGTGGCCGTTCGCGATCGTGGTGGCGGAGCCATTGCTGCCGGTGCCGCCGACGCCGGCCGGGCCGGAGACGATGTACAGCTCATTCGCCGGGAGCAGCGCGCGGAGATCGTTCTCCATGTTCGCCCACGGGCCCTGATTGTTGTCCGGCGCCTGCGCGACCATGTTCGACATGAGGAACGTCGCCTGGTTGATCGGCGTCGACGTTTCCTTGTCGCGGTCGGCGTTCGGCGTCATGTGGCCGCGGTCGAAGCCGGAGCCCTGGAAGTCGCTGCCCAGGACGCGGTACCACGTCGGCGGCACGGCCGGGTCGGCGCGGAACGTGTCGTTGCGCGTGAGCGATCCGACCCATTCGTCGGAGAGGTGCCAGCTCACCCAGTTCGGCGAGCCCTTGTCGCGGTTGTAGGAGATCGCCATCTCCGGCTTCTGCATCAGGTAGTTGTTCGGCGTGTTGAGGTCCTCGACCGCGTTCGACGGATTGCCCATCGTGAGGTGGACGCTCGACGGATACGGAGGCGCGGTGCCCGACGCAACGGTGAACGACCAGGTGTAGTTCGCCGCCAGAGTGTCCGTGCCCGGCGTGCTGTCGTCGGTGTCGGTGTCGTGGATGAAGTCCTTGAACAGCGTCACCGTGCACTGCTCGCCGGCGACGAAATTCACGTTCGGGATGATCGTCCAGGCGCGCGTGCCGCTCTGCGCAACCGTGGCGGAGTTGTGCGCACCGGTGGTGGCGCAGGTGATGTCGAACCAGTTGCCGGTCACGGTCACCGCCTCGGTGAACGTGATGACGATGTTCGCGTCGCGCGGCGCGATCGTGTTGCCGTTGTTCGGATCGGTGTTGACGACCGCCGGCCCGATCTCCTGGATCGGCGAGGTGCGGCGCGGATTGGCCGTACCGCCGCTGAAGTCGTTGCCGTTGTTGTTCGTGTCGACGTCGCCGTTGCTGGCGCGGAAGAGCGCCGTCGAGGCGGTCGCCGGCTGCGCCGCCGGGTTGTTGCCCTCGCTGCAGTTCGCGGCGCCGTAGCCAACGAAGTCGACGATGTCGGCGTCGAGGATGAGCTGCGCGCAGGCGCCGTTGAGCGCATCGCCGTTGCTCACGAGCGCGACCTTGCCGGCCGAGGCGCTGATGTTGATGTCGCCGCTGATGTTCGGCGTGGTCGGAAGCGCGCTGCCCGCGTCACCGCCGGAGGCGAGGCCGACGAGGAAGTACTCGCCCGGTCCGATGATGCCGCCGAGCGGAGCGATGCTGCCCCACACGCCGGTGTTCGTCGACGACGCGTATTGCAGCGTCCAGCCGGCGAGGTTCACCGGGTTGCCGGTCGGGTTGTAGAGCTCCACGTAGTCATTGCTGTAGAGCGCGCCGGAATTGCCGCCAGCGCCGTAGAGCTGGCTGATCACGACGTGGCCGACGGTCGAGCCGTTCGGGGAGACGCCGATGTTGACGACCTGCGTCGTCGGCGGATTCACGCCGTCGGAGAGCGAGGCGGTGAACTGCGCCGTGCCGATGAAGCCGCTCTGCAGCGTCACGTTGAACGTCACGTTCGCCGTGCCCTGGCCCGCGCTGACGATGACGCTGGAAACGCCGTTGCCGGTCGTCGCAGACCAGGCGTAGGCGTTGTTGTCGTCGCTGCCGGTGAGGCTCACGTTGAACGGCGTCGCGTTCTGCGCGACGGTCGTGATCGGGTTCGCCGGCGCGTTGATCGTCGGCGGATGGTTGATGTTGACGTCGCGGTCGACCTGGATGTGGACGACGCGCGTGGTCGGCGGGTTCACGCCGTCGCTGAGCGAGGCGGTGAACGCGGCCGTGCCGTAGAAGTTCGTCTGCAGCGTCACGGTGTAGGTAACGCTGTTCGTGCCCTGGCCCGCCGTCACGTTCACCGACGAAACGCCGGTGCCGGGCGTCGCCGACCAGTTGTAGATGCTGTTGTCGTCGTTTCCGGAGAGGCTGACCGTGAACGGCGCGGCGTTCTCATTGACCGTCGCGATCGGATCGGCCGGGGCGGTGATCGTCGGAGCGTGATCGACCGGCGGGCAAATGTGCTGCGGCGTCGAGGCCGTGCGCGGCGCCAGGCCGGTGGCCGTCGTCGCCACGATGAAGTCGGCGTTGTTGTTGTCCGTGTCCTGGCAGCCTTCCGACTTGCGGAGCGGGCCGGAGGACGCGCTGATCGCCGTGCCGCCGTTGACCGTCGTGCCGCCTTCACCGTTGTTCGAGGCGCCGTACGAGACGACGTCGACGATGCGCGGATCCGGGTACGTGCAGGGCGTGGCCGTGGCGCCGCATCCGAGGGCGGTGCCGTTGATCACGAGGGCGACCTTGCCGCTCGTGCCCGACATGTTCAGGCTCGTCGCGCCGCCGTCGAGATCCGTGGTCGTCGGGAGGCCGCTGCCGGCCGTGCCGAACTTCACGGAGAGATAGCGTCCTGCGCCGATCGTCGTGCCGCTCGGGAACGTGTAGATGTTCGTCGCGACGGAGCCGAACTGGCCGGTCGCCGAGCCGTACTGCACCGAGTAGCCGCCGATGTTGATCGTGGCGCCGGTCGAGTTGAAGAGCTCGATGTAGTCGTTGCTGTAGGCGTTGCCGTTGCCGCCGTAGACCTGGCTGATCACCAGGCCGGCGCTCGGCGCGCTCTTCGAGACGGTGTAGGTCTCGCCGCTGGTGAAGGCCGTGGCGAACGCGTTGCCGGCTGCGTCGACGACGGCTCCGCCGGTGCCGACGTCGAGACGGATCGTGCCGTCGCCGCTGCCGGTGCTCACCGTGACGGTGTACGTCGTGCCGCTGCCGCTCACGTTCGTGACCGAGGCGCCGGTGACGCCCGTCGTGGTCAGCGTGAAGTTGGACGTCGAGACACCGGTCACCGCCTCATTGAACGTGACGGTGAAGGTGACGCTGGCGGCCGCGGTCGGATTGGCCGAGGCGCGGACGCTCGACTGCACGGTCGGCGCGGTCTTGTCGACGGCGTAGACCTCGCCGCTCGTGTAGCCGCTGCCGAGCGGGACGCTCGTGGGTCCGAGGATGGTGCCGTTGGCGACGACGTCGAGGCGGATGGTGCCGTCGCCGCTGCCGGTGCTCACCGTGACGGTGTACGTCGTGCCGCTGCCGCTCACGTTCGTGATCGAGGCCCCGGTGACGCCCGTCGTGGTCAGCGTGAAGTCGCCGGAGTCGACGCCGGTGACGCTCTGGGAGAACGTGACCGTGTAGTTCACGGAGCTTGCGTTCGTCGGGCTCGCGTTGGCGCGGACGACCGACGTGACCGAGGGCGCGTTGCGGTCGATCGTGTACGTCTCGCCGGAGTTGAAGCCGGAGGCGAGGAGATTGCCCGCCGCGTCCGTGATGGACGCGCCGTTGTTGACGTCGAGGCGCACCGTACCGGTCGCGCCGCTGCCGGTGTTGACGCTCACCGTGTAGGTCGCGCCGCTGCCGCTGACGTTCGTGACCAGGGCGCCGCTGATGGCGCCGGTCGTCGTCACCGAGAAGTCGCTCGTGTCGACGCCGGTGACGGCGCCGTCGAACGTGACGGTGAAGTCGACGCTGGAGAGGCTGGTCGGGTTGGCCTGCACGCGCGTCACCGACTGCACGGCCGGCGACGTCTTGTCGATCGTGTAAACCTGGCCGGTGGTGAAGTTGCCGTTGCCGGTGCCCGCGCCGCCGAGGGGCGTGGAGGTGCCGTTGACGATGGAGTCGTTGTCGATGAGGTCGAGGCGCACCGTGCCGTCGCCGGTGCCGGTGTTGACGGTGACGGTGTACGTCGAACCGCTGCCGCTCACGTTCGTGACCGACGCGCCGGTGGTGGTGGACGTCACGGTGAAGTCCGTGGCGTCGACGCCGGTGACGGATTCGGAGAACGTGACGGTGAAGTCGACCGTGGCAGCGTTCGTCAGCGCGCTGCCGACGCGGTTGATCGAGGAGACGGTGGGCGCGGTCGAGCCGGCGGCGACCGGAACGAGCGCCACGCTACGGAACGTGGTGTTCGTCGAGGCGGTGGCGAGCGTCGAGAACGTGCCGTTGATCGTGGCGCCGGCACCCGACGTGTCGGTCGCGGTGACGAGGCGGCCCGTGCCGGCGGCGTCGACCGCATAGAGCGTCACGTTGCTGCCGCTGACGACGCCGGTCAGACCGCGGAGGCCGTTGCTCAGGCCCGTCGAGAGCGTGCCCTGCTGCGTCCAGGTCGTGCCGTTGTACGTCCACTTCTGCAGGCCGCCGCTGCTGGCCGGCGCGCGGTCATCGGTGACGTAGACCGTGTCGAGGCCGGCGACGTTCGTGTCGAGATCGGCGAAGAAGAACTGGTGCGGCGAGGTCGTCGCCGTGGCGAAGCCCGGAAGGTTCGTCGCCGTCTGGCCGCTCGTGGTCGGCGTGCCGGTGCCGACGCTGGCGAGGCGGATGCTGCCGGAGCTGGTGGAGATGTACAGCTGGCCGCCGAAGATCTCTACGGCCCGGTTGTTCGCCGACGTGGTGCTGATGGACGTGTTCGACGTGGCGCCCAACGTGGCGTAGACGATGCCGCTGTTGGAGCCGCTCACCCAGAATGCCGTTCCGTCGAGGGACGCGACGCCGCGCGGATTGCCGGTGGAAAAGGCGGTGCCGAGCACGGTCGACGTGTCGACGTTGCCGGCGGAGTCGATCCGTCCGACGACACGGCTCACGGTCGACGCGTTCGTCGCAGCGACGCCTGACGTTCCGACCGCGGCGTCGAAGCCGGTGAGGACGAGGTACTGACCGTCGATGGAGCGGGTCATGAGACCGTCCGAAGTCGAGCTGCCGGCGCCGGTCAACATCTGCTGCGCGCCGTTGTCGGCCGTGGGCAGCGCGATGGTCTGCACCAGCACGCCGGCCGTCGTGTATTCGTCGACGAAGACGGCCGTGGCGGCGCTGGTGAGGGCGGCCGGAGCGCCGACCGCCCCTACGCGGTAGACGGCGAGATTGCCCGGCGTGAACGCCGCCGCCGAAGCGGGCCCGGCGATTCCGAGCAGCAGGAGAGCGGCGGCCGCGAACGCGGCGCCTGAACGGCGGAGTCGATTGAAGAGAGAACCACTGGTCAGGCGAGGCGCAGCACAGAACGAATCCATGGGACGTATCTCCTCGGAAAAATGGTCAGCGAAGGCTGCAGTACGGGCAGGCCGATGACGATGTGTTGACGAAGAATAAAGGGATTCTTAGGCGAGTCCAAGCGAACCCGCGCGACCGGAGGTGCATTCCTTCACGAAGGAGGCTCGCGCCGAATTTACGTCGATCAGGCGAGCGCGACGTCTACGCGCAGGGCGTGCAGGGCATCTTCATAGGGCCCCAATGCCGATCGTCGCCGTCGCCGCTCAAGGGGCGCCGAGCACGATGAACGGCGCCCAATAAAACGGATGCCGGTACCGCGCATCCTGCCGAAGCCGTAACTGCGCCCGTCGAAGCGCCTCGGGCGCCCCGACGCCGGCCACGAGCTGGCGATGAAACTCCACCATCAGCTTCTCCGTCGCGGCGGACTGCGCCTTCCATTGGCTCACGACCGTCGTCGGGCAGCCGGCGGCGAGCAGCGCCCAGGACAAGCCGATCACCCCCTCGCCCGACGTCACGTGGGCGCGGCCAGTGTCGCAGGCGGAGAGCACGGCGAGCTCCGCCTCGAGTTGCAGGCCGACAATCTCGCGCGCCTCGAGCAGGCCGTCGTCCGCCGAGCGATCGGGAGACGCGGCGAGGATGAGCGAGGAGAACATCGGCGAGTTGTCGTCGACGAAGCCATGCGCGGCGACGTGCAGCACCTGATAGTGCCCGGCCTCGCGTTTGAACACGTCTTCCCGCGCCTCCCGGCCGATGGCGATGCGGCTCTGGCGCGGCCCATAGAGCGCGGCGATCGTCCGGATCTCCGACTCCGTTTCCGGGATCGAGCCCAGGACCGCGCCGCGGAAGGCGGAGCGGACGATCGAGGCGGTGCCGGCGCTGATCATCGGATTCGCGAACGCGAGCAGCGTCGGCTTGTCGTTCGGCGCCGGCCGTTGCGCGCGCCGTTGTTCGGCCGCGACCAGCACCGCGAGCGACGGCGCGTAGAACACCGGCTGCGCCTCGATGAGCGCCCGTCCGCGCCGCGGACCGAGCACGTGAAACGGGACGCGCCACAACTCGGCGTCCGGCAGGACGCACAGGCTGCGAGTCTCGCGCAGCAGCGGCGCGACCGGCGCGATGAGGACGTCGTACAGCTCCGCGGCCAACGCGTCCGCGCGCAGATTGCGTTGCTCGACGGCGTCGACGAAGCGTTCCACTTTCCGCGTCAGCTCCGCGCGCCGGATGGGCAGGATCTTCACGGCGATCGGCCGCGGACGTCCCGGCCCGACGACGAACGCATACGCGTTTTCGTCGGTGAGAACGTAGCTGAGCAGCGTCGTTTCGGCCAACGCCTCCGGCAGTCGATCGATCGCTAACTCCGGCGGATGCTGCGCGCTCATCGCCGGCGACGATCCGTAGAGAAACTGCCGGAACTCGCGCACGTCGCTGCGAGCCTCGGTCAGCTCCCGCGTCAGCACCGCGCGGCGTTCGGCATCATTGCTCTCGGTCAGCAGGATGGCCTGGGTCAGGTCGCGCACGCGCGCATCGAGCGCGTCCTGCCGCTCCTTCTCTCCCGGCGGCATCTTCGGCTCCGGGATCTTCCCCGCCACCACCGCATCCCGCAGTGAGAAAGACTTCAGCGTCTCGGCCACCTTCAGCGCCTCGCCGATCTGCCCCTGTTCGACGCGCATCTCCAGCAACGTACTGGCGAACGCAGTGCGCCCGGCGATGAAGAGCAGCCGTTGCGTATCGAACACCTCCGCCTCGGCCGCCTCCGACTCCCGCACCAGGCCATCGAGCACGCGCATCGGCTCCTCGACCTGGCCGAGGCAACGGCGGGCGAGGGCTTCGAGAAAGAGCGCTTCGTCTGCCATGCTGATCGTGGCGCCGCGACTGAGGGAACGCGCCCGCTCGGAGACGGCCAACGCGCCGGCGTAGTCGTGGCGCGCGAGGCGCAGCCGGGTCATGAACAACTCTCCGCTGAGCCGGCCCAACGGATCGACCATCGAGTCGATCGAGCTCGCCTGGAGAAAATCGCGCTCCGCCTCGGCCAGGCGCATGCGCTCCAGAAAAAGCATCGCCCGTCCACGCAGCATCTCCCCCATGGGAGAGCGAAGCTCGGGCGATGCCTCGAGGCGCGGCAACAACTGCTCGTAGATCGCCAGCGCCTCCTCGAAATGGCCCTGACGATGAAGCGCCCAGGCGATCCCATTGATGGCTTGCGAGGCGGCGTTGACGTATCCGGCGTCGAGCGCGAGATCCGCGGCGCGGCGCGAGTAGCGAAGACTGAGGTCGTAGTCTCCGTGGCGCTGGAACGCGCCGGCGAGATTGAGCGCGGCGGAGATGCGCGCGCTCAGATCGCCGGTCTCTTCCGCCCACGCGGAGACCATCTGGATGTAGTGCAACGCGAGGCGCGGCTCTCCCCGCGCTTCGACGAAGCGCGCGAGTTGCGACGCGGCCAGGCCGGCGATCGACAGATCCTGCAGCTCATCGGCATGCGTCACGATGCGTTCGAGCAGCGCGGGATCGGCAGCGCCGTTCTGATCCTCGTAAGCGCGGGCGAGGCGCAGGAGCGCGCGGCCCGAGACGTCGGCATCGCCCACCTCTTCGGCCAACGCCACCGCATCCTGCCCCAGCCGGATCGATTCCGCCACGTGCCGCCCGACGTAGCGCTCGAGAACGCTCCGGCTGCTGAGCACGAGCGAATGGCTCGCGGAATCACCCAGCAGCGCGGCCTCGCGATCCGCGAGGTCGATCAGCTCGATCGCGAGCGCATCGCGCGACTGGTTGAGCAGCGTGATCGCGCGCAGCGTGAGCGCGTTGACGAAAGCCGTCGTGTGGTGATCTTCGCCGCTCGCGACGAGCAACCGCGCGCGTTCCGCGGCATCGGGCGCGTCGACGAGTTGCTGCACGAGAAGCTCTTCCCGCGACTCCCATCCGACGATCCGCCACTCGTCTGCTTTGCGTCGCAGCGTCAGCCTGGAGCCGGAGCTCTCCTGCCGCGGCTTCGCTTCCCCACCCCACGTCGTGAACAGCTCCCGCGTCTCGACGACGGCCGACTCTGCATCAAGCGAAACGATGGCGACGTCGAGATGCTCCAGACGCCGGCAGCGGTTGAGCATCCCCCGCCGGCGCGGCCGCAGAAAAGCCTCCTCGGCCTCGCCGCTTTCCCACGCCGCCCGCACGCCGTCGACGTCGCCGCCCGCATAGCGCAGCAACACCTCGCGTACGAAACTCTCCGGCGAGATCTCGTCGGCCTGGAGAGACGCCGCCAGAAAAAGCACGGCAAGTGCGGTTCGCCACGACTTCATGGTTGTCGTCGAGCGAGCAATTTCGCCGCCGCAGCGTCTCCATGCGCCGCCGCCTTCCGCAGCGCCTCCTCAGACTGGCGACGCAACCCGGCCCGCGCGTAGAGCACGGCCAGCAGGAGCTCATCCGAGTCTTTCGCTTCGCGAGCTCGACGCAACTCGCGCTCCTCACTCTCGCTCACGATCAGGAACCGAGCGGGCGGCGCGGGTGGCGCGGGGATCGTCTCCAGCGCGTCGTCACGAGAGATCTCGACCTGCCAGGTCAGCATTCGACCGCGCGGCAAATCGGTGGTCGGCGTCCAGCTCGTCTTGGAAAGAGAACCGCTCTGCGCGACCTGGCGATCGCCGTCGAAGATGAAGACGTCGTAGTTGCCGTTCAGACGCTGCGGCCAGGTGAACGTCGGGCGCGCTTCCTCCACGACGATGCCCGCGGGCGCGATCGCGTCCGGCGTGGCAGACGTGCCGCGCAGGATGTCCGCCCCTTCCTGCAAATCCTCCAGACGTTTCGACCGCGGAAGATCGCCGTTGCTGATCGCATCCGCCACGAAGTGCTCCCATTCCGGATCCGCGTAACGCGTCGCCGTTGGCGTCGGCGCCGTCGCCGTCGTCGTGGTCTCGGGCTGCCGCCGAACTACAGGCGGCGGAGTGGGAGCGAGCGTCGAAGGACGCAGCGCCAGGATCACCGCGACGAGGACGCCGAGGAAGAGCACCGCGGCGACGACGCCAAGCCACCGACGCCGCGGTGCCGGACGCACAGCGGCGTGCAGGTCCGCAACCTCGGCCGTGCACATCGCGCAATCGTCGAGATGCGTCTCGACGATCTCTCGCTCGACCGGTCCCAGCGTCCCGTCGACGTACGGAACCAGCTCCGTCTCGGGATCGAGATGCCGCTCTTCGACGACCTTCCCCACCGTCCCAAGCGACGCCCGCAAATGCGCGAGCTCCGGGTCGGCGGTGCGGCGTCCCAGGCTCGCGCAGGGAACGCACGACCGCAGATGGCCGATCACGTCGGACGCGTCTTCCGAGGTGAGCTGCCCGTGGGCGAGGCGCGCCAGAGTTTCTTCGGTCACGTGCGCCGATCTCATCGCTGATGACGTCTCCGCGGGGTGGATATTACGGCCGTATGGCAATTCATCTTCCCAGCCTCCTCGCCAGCCGTTCGCGCGCCGCCTTGCGCAGGTTGATGACCTGCTGGCGCGTGATGCCCATCCGTTCGGCGATGGCCAGGTCCTCCAACGGGAGCGAGCTCCAGAGCGCGCGCAACTCGTCCGGCGTCATCTCCAGCGCCGCCGCGATCTCTTCCAACTGGGCGATGCCGGAGAGGATCAGCAACGCGACGACGTTGCCCTCCCCTCCATGCCGTAGATTGAGCAGCAGCGCCTGACGCTGCATCGGCCGCAGCTCGCGGATCTCGCGCCACAGCGCTCGGGCGAAGTCGCGGTTCTCGACGACGGTCGCCGCCGAGGGCCCCGCGCTGACCAACTCCTCGGCGACCACGGCCGGCGCATCGCTGTCGGCAACGTTCCACAGCCGCGCGACCACTTCCACCAGCGTGTCGAAGAGCAGCGGCCGCCCCACCTGCCGGAAAATCTCCCCCATCGCCTCAGCCGGTTTGTCGCGATCGTGCAGCCGACGCGAGAGCTCGGGCCGGACGGCATCCGCGTCTTCCACCAGGTCTTCCCGGCCGCTCCACTCGGCCATTCCGCACGCCGGTCCCTGCTCCGCGTTCCAGATCGCCACGCGCGCGTCGTTCATCAGCGCGTGG
>Ga0213876_10002551_pt1 | contig 10656 bp, 12 predicted proteins | sample BarmaccomBMRX_R9_FD_160113 | JGI IMG/M metagenome (GOLD analysis project Ga0213876, IMG submission 160113) | Root-associated microbial communities from Barbacenia macrantha in rupestrian grasslands, the National Park of Serra do Cipo, Brazil - RX_R9 | ecosystem: Host-associated > Plants > Roots...
GCTCGACACGCCGGCCTGGGCCGCTCCCTGGGCCTCGCTTTGGCCCGCCACGGACGAGCGGCCGCTGGTGCTCGTCGCATTCAGCACGACCTTCCAGAACCAGGCGCCGATCCTGCAGCGGGTGATCGACGCGCTCGCGGCGCTGCCGGTCCGGGGCTTGGTCACGCTCGGCGGCGCGATCGCGCCCGAGGCGCTGGTGCCGGCCGACAATGTCCGGCTGGTCGACAGCGCGCCGCATGATGCGGTGCTGCGCGAGGCGGCGCTCGTCGTCAGCTATGGCGGGCACGGCACCGTGTCGCGCGCCTTGATTCACCGTCGGCCACTGCTGATCCTGCCCCAGGGCCGCGACCAGAACGACAATGCGGTGCGCGTGACCGAGCGCGGCGCCGGCCTTTCCCTGCCGGCGGACGCCGGCGTCCAGGAAATAAAGGCGAGTCTCCAGCGCCTGTTGGGCGAGCCCGGCTTCGCAGCCGCGGCCCGCGCGCTCGGCGCCAAGGTGGCAGCGGAAGCGGCGCAGTCGCCGGTCGTGGCCGAGCTCGAGCGGCTGGCGGCGAAACCCGCGTGGCGCGCCGCTCCGCTGGGAGCGGCCGCGGCGCCGCCCGCCGCGCGGGCCGCCGCCTTTTGATCCTTTGACGGTCACCGGTTTGCCTTTATCCTCGGCCGCCGGGAGGGTGACGAAATGATCCTCAATCCAATCCTGGCTCTCGCGCTTGCGGCGCAGGCCGCGCCCGAGCCCATCGCGATGACGCCCACGCAATTCGCCGCGGCGATCCAGGGCGTGGTCGGCCAGACCTATCAGGGCGGCGTCCGCATCGCCCGCATCTATGCCGAAGGCCAGATCCTGGTGATCGTGCTCGACGGCCCGGCCGGCTGGCGCTCGATGAGGTCGACGGCCGAGGTCTCCAGCCAGTTCCTGACCGGCTTCTGCGAGGACCGGGACTTCGAATATTTCGTCAACGGCAATCTGATGCGGGTCGACACGACCGAGGGCGGCGGCGCCGCCCGCCCGGGCCCGGTGATCCGCACCTGCCCGCCGCCGCCCACGGGGGCCCATCCGCAATAAGCATCTTCGAGGCGGCCGGGAACGCGCGACCACCTGCGCGGTTTGATCTTCGTGACATTCTCGTTGCGAGGACAAAGTTGAACATCGCCTCGGTCTTCAAGGGTAGCGGCTATCTCGTCTCGACCGTCAGCGTGCTGCTGCTCGGCGCGGTCAGCTGGAAGAGTGCGTCGGAGCAGCCGCTGCTGCTGCTCGGCCTGATCCTCGGCATGCTCGCCTCGATCGCTGGCATGGGACTGCGCTGGATCTCGCACCGGATCGAGCAGAAGCAGAAAGAGGCGCTGGCGAAGGCCGCGCTCGACGAGCGCGGGCCGCAGGCGTCCCGGCGCGCCGCGCCCGAGCGGACGCGCGAGCCGCGGAGCGTCACGGCGCTCCAGCGCTGAGCCCCGTCAGATTCCGACCGACTGGTAGGCGAGGATCACGCCGTCGAGGATGTCGGTCCAGCTGTAGGCGGCGCTCGCCGCCGTCGCCGCCAGGGCGAGCGCGCGGCGGCGCTTCGGCGCCCGGATCATGCCCTCGACCGCGTCCGCATAGGCTTCGGGTTCCTCCGGCGGGACGAGCAGGCCGCTGCGCCCGTCCTCGATCAGCGCCTGGGCGCTGCCGACGTCGGCGCTGACCACGGCGAGGCCCGCCGCCATCGCTTCGAGATTGACGTTGCCGAACGCCTCGCTGGTGCTTGGATTGACCAGGATGTCGGCGCTCGCCACCGCCCGGCCGAGCGCGTCGCCGTCGAGATGGCCGGTGAACAGGGCGCCGGGGAGCTGCGTCTCCAGCCAGGACCGGGCCGGGCCGTCGCCGATGATGAGCGGCCGCAGCGCGAGGCCGCGCGCTTCCAGCGCCTTCACCGTCTCCGCGAACGTGTCGAGCCCCTTCTCGCGGACGACCCGGCCGAAGAAGAGCAGCACCGGTTCGTTCGGCCGATAGCCGTGCGCGCTCCGCCACGCCTCGCTTCGCCGGCTTGCGCTGAACTGCTGATGGTCGACGCCGCGGCCCCAGATGCGCAGCCTTTCCGCCGCCACGCCGAGATCCTCGAGGCTCGCCGCCATGGACGGATTGGGGGCGAGGACGAGGTCGCTGCCGACATAGAAAGTCTTCAGCCGGCGCTTGACTGCGGGGGTGAGGAAATCGAGCCCGTAATAGGCCGGATAGGCTTCGAAGCGGGTGTGCATGCTCGCCACCACCGGCGCCCCGAGCGCGCGCCCGAGCGCCTGGGCGCGGCCGCCGAGCAGATCGGGGCAGGAGACGTGGACATGGGTCGGCGCGAAGGCGCGCACGTCCTCGCGGACCGCGCCCGGAAGGCCGAGCGCCACCCGATATTCGGGACGGCCCGGGATCCCGATCGAAGGCACCGAGACGAGGTCGCCGGCGGGCGCGAAGGCGGGCTCGGGGACGGTCGGCGAATAGATGCGGACGGCGGCGCCGCGCTCCAGCAGATGACCGACCAATTTGTTCAACGCGCGATTGGCGCCGTCGCGCACGCAATTGTAGTTGCCCGAGAACAGCGCGACTCGCAGCCCCTCGGCCGAGGGCGCGGAGGCGCACGCGCGGGGCGCCGCGCGCGCGGCCGCATCGTCTCTGAGGGCCGCGGACGCTGGCATCGGCGCCAGATAGGTACGGCGTTCGTGAACGGCAACTGACCGGCCCGCGGTGGAACGGCCGCCGTCCTCGCGCGTAAAGGCGCCCATGCCCCAGCCTCGCGATATCGCCGTCATCGTCGGCAGCCTCCGTAAGGATTCGTTCAATCGTAAGACGGCGCAGGCGCTTGCAACCCTCAGTCCCGCGCATTTGCAGCTCGAGATCGTCGGGATCGGGGACCTGCCCCTCTACGACCAGGATCTCGATCCGGATTCGCCGCCGGCGCCCTGGGTCGCATTCCGCGAGCGCGTGCGCCGGGCCGACGGCGTGCTGTTCGTGACGCCCGAATATAATCGCTCGATCCCCGGCGTGCTGAAGAATGCGATCGACGTCGGCTCGCGGCCTTATGGGAAATCGGCCTGGGAGAAGAAGCCCGGCGCGGTGGTCAGCGTCACGCCGGGCGCGCTCGGCGCGTTCGGCGCCAACCATCACCTGCGCCAGGCCTGCGTGTTCCTCGACATGCCGATGATGCCGCAGCCCGAGGCCTATCTGAGCGGCGCCGGCGATTTCTTCGCCGAGGACGGGGCGATCAAGGATCCTTCGCTCGAGAAATTGCTGCGCCGCTTCATGACGGCCTTCGCCGACTGGGTCGAGATGATCCACCGCGGCCGCGACGCCCTCGCCTCGGACCAGCATCCGGGCTGAGCTTCGCCCCTCCCCTTCAGGGGAGGGGACGGGGGTGGGGGATGTGCGAGTTGGGGTGCCTGGTCGACAAGCCCCACCCCAAACCCCTCCCCTGAAAGGGAGGGGCTTCTTCGGCCAACACCGCTTGCATCCTGTTGCAAAGCCGCGATTCGACTCGCAACATGGTTAATCCTAATGGTTAATCCGTCACGGAGGCCGCCATGTCCCGTTTGCTTGCGCCTGCTTTGCTCCTGGTTCCGCTCTGCCTCGCCGCCGGCCCGCCCTCCTCCGCGCCGGCGCCGGGCCGCTGCGGCAACGTCTACGTCACCGTGCGCGGCGACACGCTCTACAGCATCGCCCGCCGCTGCCGTTCGAGCGTGGCCGCGATCGCTCAGGCGAGCCGGCTCGCCGATCCGAACCGGATCGAGGTCAACGAGCCGCTGGTGATTCCCGGCCCCGCCCCGGCGATGGCCGAGGCGGGCAAGCCAGGGCCGATGCCCGCATCGGACAGGGCCTATTTCTTCCAGCCGACCGACACGCTCTACTCGCTCGCCCGCTGGGCGCGGGTCAGCGTCACCGCGCTGCTTGCCGCAAATCCGGGCATCAACCCGCACAAGATCGAGATCGGCGACCCGATCCGGCTGCCGGCAGGCGCGGTCCGGCCGGAGCCGGCGCGCGCCCGCGAGCGGGGCCCGGCGCCGATCCGGGCGGTCCTGCCTTATGGTCGCCTGGAGGCGGTCCCGATGCCGGCGCTCGACCGTCCGCCGCCGCCGCTCGCCCGTCCGGAGCCGCCGCGTGCCGCGCCGCCGTCGCCGCCGCGGCCACGGCACAAGCCGGACGACGACGACGAGCCGGCGCCGATGGGCATGTAGGACCTTCTTAACGCCCGGCGCGCTAGGCCGCCCCCATGCGGGGGTTCGTCACCATCGCCATCCTGTTCCTCTTCGGCGCCGTCGTGGCGCAGGGCGGCTGCACGCGCCATTCGGGCAGCGGCGCCGATTATTATGCCCGGCAGATGCAGCATATGGTCGGACGCTCGATCGGCCCGCTCCGGCTGAAGTCGATCGAGCCGGACGGCAACGTCCTCGTCTTCACCCTCGACGGGCCGGAAGGCTGGCGCCGCGGCACGCCGAGCTATGCGATCACCGCTTATTTCCTCGAAGGTTTCTGCAAGTCGCGCGAAGCCTCGACCTATCTCGCCGCCGGCCGGACGCTTCGGCTCGACACGTTCGAGGACGGCCGCAGCCCGATCCGCGGCACCCCGGTCCAGCACTGCCCGCATCCCTGAGGCGCGGGGCCGTCCAAGCCGTGGCTCAGCGCCGCTCGGCCCAGACCCGCGCGGCGAAATCCAGGAAGGCGGGCCAGTTGGGGCCGTTGGTGTGGCCGCCCTCATGCTGGCGGAAGGCGATCCTGCCTTCGGCCCGGGTCTCGCCGATCGCGGGATAGGTGTCGCCGACCAGGCCGGGGACGCCGAGCAGGCGGTAGACCGGCGAGGCGGCGCGGGCCGCCTCCCAGGAGCCGCGCGGATCGACCCAAACGTCCTCCTCGAAATTGCCGGCGCCGATGAAGAGCGGCCGCGGCGCGGCCAAGGCGATCAGGCTGTGCGCGTCGACCGGCAGGTCCTCGGTGCGGAGCGGCCCGTCGTAGCGCAGGAAATTGGGCGCGAACCAATGATATTCGCCAGACGCGGCGAGGTTGCCGATCGTCTCGCCGAAATTGCGGCGCAGCAGCTTCGCTCCGCCCGCGCCCGAGGAACCGATGAAGCCCAATGAGAAGCGCTCGTCATAGGCCATGGCGACCAAGGCGGCCTTGCCGTAGCGCGACAGGCCCTCGATCGCGATCCGGCGCGCATCGACATGGGGATCGAGGGCGAGCAGGTCATAGGCCCGGTCCGCGCCCCAGGCCCAGGCCCGCAGCGCGCCCCAGGAATCGTTCGGCCGCGGCCCGCCATGGGTCGCATAGCCGATCACGCCTTCGCGCAGCCCGGCGCCGTCGTCAGCCTGCACCGTCCAGGGGACCAGCACGGCGAAGCCCCAACCCCGCTGCAGCACCAGCTCGCGGCCCGTCGGCCCGGGCGGCTGCGGCCGCGGCGGGCCGGGGAAGCGGAAGCCTTCCGGGAAGCCGAGCTCCAGGATGACGGGGACGCGCCGCTGCACATGCTCCGGCATGTCGAGCGTCAGCTGCATGTCGATCGGCGGCTGGTCGAGGCCCGAGGTCGCGGCATGGCCGATATAGTGGCGGGTGACCAATGCGACGCCGCCGAGCTGGCGGTTCTCGACCCGCTCCAGCTCCCAGTGGATCGCCGGTGCGGTGGCGGGCACGCGGCCGTACATCTCCCGGTCGAACAGCTCCATGATCTCCCGCCGCCGCCGGCGCCAGGCGCCGGCATTGGTCACCGGCCGCCCGGCGGCGTCGACGAGCAAAGGCGGCAGCGGCGCCACGGTCCCGACCGCCGCCTCGTCGCGATTGACCGCGTTCGGCGCGCTGCGGTTGAAGCCGTCGACGCCGGGCCGCAGGTCCGCCTGCCTGAGCCCCAGCCGCTGCAACGTCGCCTGATAGTCGCGCTGGGTGGCGGCATTGCGCTCCGGCGCCGGCGGCTGCGCGAAGGCGGCGCCGGCGGCGAGGAGCAGGGCAAGCGGCACTCGCTTCATGCGCAACGCGCCTCTAGGACCATGTTGGTGTCGGTCTGCGCGGCGCGGCGGACCGAGGCGAAGCCGCCCTCCCGAAGCACGGCGGCGAGCCGGGCTTCGCCCGCCTGCGCGCCGAGCGCAAGCCCGACCTCCTGCGCCTTCGACGCCGGCACGCAGGCCAGGGTCGAGAAGCTGTAGAAGATCTGGCCGAGCAGGTGGAGATTGTCCTGGAGGTCGTCCCCGGCGAGCGGCTCGACCACCATGAAGCTGCCGTCGGGCTTCAGCGCCTGGCGGACATGGGCGGCGGCGCCGGCCGGGTCGCCCATGTCGTGGATCGCGTCGAAGATGCAGGCGAGGTCGTAATCCCGGCCGGGAAAATCCTTGGCCGCGGCGACCTCGAAGCTGACATTGGCTACGCCCGCTTCCGCCGCCTTCGCCCGGGCCGCCTCGATCGAGGGCGCGTGGAAATCGAAGCCGGTGAAGGTCGAATTGGGAAAGGCCTGGGCCATCAGCACCGTCGAGGAGCCGTGGCCGCAGCCGATGTCGGCGACCGAGGCGCCGGCCCGCAGCCGTTCCTCCATGCCGGTCAGCGCCGGGATCCAGCTCGCCACCAGGTTCATCGCATAGCCGGGCCGGAAGAAGCGGTCGGTGCCGCGGAAGCAACAGGCCGAGCGCTCGCCCCAGCCCAGGCCGGCGCCGGTGCGGATCGCCTCGAAGCTCTTCTCCTCGTCGTCGAAGGTGGATTTGACCGCCTGGAAGAAGCCCTGCAGGCAGCGCGGATCGCCTTCCGTGGCGAAGATCAGCTCCGCCTCGGGCGAGAGGCTGAAGCGCCGCGACGCCGCATCATAGTCGACATAGCCGGCGGCGGCATTGGCGCTCAGCCATTCGCGCACGTAGCGCTCGTCCAGCCCCGCCGCCGCCGCGATCTCGCCGCTCGTGCCTGGGCCCGCCTTCGCCATCGCCCGGTAGAGGCCGAGCCGGTCGCCCAGATAGGCGAGCAGCACGCCCATCGCGCCGCCGATATCGGTCATTGCCTTGCCCATCAGAGCCTCGAACCGGCTCTGGTCGATCGCTGTTGTTGCCATTTTGCGTCTCCTGTCCTGCTGCTGGACGCTGCGTGACCGCCACGTCCGAACGATATGCCACAATTCCATGCACGGTGCGACGCGGCCGCGAGGCAGCGCCGCCGGGGCGCGGCGCCGGCACGCCGAAGCCGCCGGGCAGGCCGAGCCCGCGATCCGCGCCCACCGGGCGTCGAGATCCTCGATCACCGATTTGCTTCACGGAAATGCCGGCGCCCTTTCCATGCCGTCAGCTCGGCGGCGGGAAGGGAGCCGGAAGGTTGGCGCGGGGGGAACTGGCCGTGCGGGTTTCGTTGCGCCAACGAAATTTTCGCTTGTGGCGATAAGTCGTCTTTATAGGTTCGCCATGGGAGCCGGCTTCGTCCCCTCTTGCGGTGTTGGATTCCGGCGGTCCTTCACGCCTGGACGATATGCCACAATTCTCCGCACGGCCCGACGACATAGGCGACCCTCAGCCCCCAGGGCTGCAGCGCCGGCGGCCGCGGCGCCGGCACCCCGAAGCGGCCGGGCAGATCGAGCGCCTCGATCCGCGCCCACCAGGCGTCGAGATCCTCGACCACCATCTGCATCATGAAATTGCCGGCCCAGTCCTCATGATAGTAATTCTGGAGCAGGAAGCCGCCGGCCGGGCTGGTAAAGCCCGCCACCTCGCCGGCGTCGAACTCCAGCGTGAAGCCGAGCGCCTCGTAGAAGCTCTTCGAGAGCGCGTAATCCCTGCCGCCGGGGAGGAACGGCCGAACCTTGAGGATGTCGAGGTTGGCCATTGGGCAGCGCCTTTCAGAGCTTCGGCAGGGTCACGCCGCGCTGGCCCATATATTTGCCGGCGCGGTCGGCATAGCTGGTCTCGCAGGGCTCGTTGCCCTGGAGGAAGAGGAACTGGCAGGCGCCCTCATTGGCGTAGACCTTGGCCGGGAGCGGCGTCGTGTTCGAGAATTCAAGCGTGACATGGCCCTCCCAGCCCGGCTCCAGCGGGGTCACGTTCACGATGATCCCGCAGCGGGCATAGGTCGACTTGCCGAGGCAGATGACGAGCACGTCGCGCGGCACCCGGAAATATTCGACCGTCCGCGCCAGCGCGAAGCTGTTCGGCGGGATGATGCAGACGTCGGTCTTGCGGTCGACGAAGGAGTTGGCGGCGAAATCCTTGGGATCGACCACCGCCGAATCGACATTGGTGAAGATCTTGAACTCGTCCGCGACGCGCGCGTCGTAACCGTAGGAGGAAAGGCCGTAGCTGATGCAGCCGTCGCGCCGCTGCGATTCGACGAACGGCTCAATCATGCCGTTGCCCAGGGCCTGCTCGCGAATCCAGCGGTCGGAAAGGATGCTCATGCGATGATCGATGCGGGTGCGGAGCGAACGGAGTCAAGGCCGCGCTTCGTCAGTGCGGCGGTTCGCTCCGGATCGGCGAACCGCGCCAGGAGCCGATCCCTTCGAGGCTGCCGTCGGCGGAGCGGAACCGGGCGATGCCGGCAAGGGCGCCATGCACGAAGCGGCCTTCGAAATGGATCTGCGTGCCGTTCGGACCTTGCGGGAAGACGAAGCTGAGCCCGTCCACGGTGCGGACGATCGGCAGCTCGTCGGCATGCTTCATCTCCTCGCCCGCCGCGGAGAGGATGCGGACGCTCGCGGTGCGGCCGTCCGGCGCGACATTCAGCGCAAGCGTGGCCGGGATCGGATAGAGGCGGAGCGGACCTTCCCAGCGGCCGGCCAGCGCCGCGGGCAGGGGCACACCGCGCGGCAGCGCCGGCAGGCGCGGCGGGGTCGGCGCGGCATTGCTCGGCCGGTCGCCTGCGGCCCGCGCCCATGAGGCGATCTGCCGGGCTCGGGCGGCGTCGACCGCCACCAGCACCGCATTGCCGCCGAGCCGGCGGCCCTCATCCTGGTCGATCGGCTCCCCGCTGACGCCGAGCGGGATCCGGGCGACGGGACGATGGCCGACCACTCTGACGATCCCCGCCGCCATCACATAGCTGGCCAGCGGCATCGGGTGGAGGCCGTCGCCCTGGTAGAGCGCGGCGCGACCGAGCGCCTGCTCGGCCCGCGCCAGCGCCGGGCCGTAACGGATGACGCAGGCGCCGATCCGCCGCGCGGCGCGCGCATAGAGCGCCTCGATGGTCGGTCCATCTTCCGGCGAATCGCGCATCGCCCAGTGGACGAGCAGGACGGGCCGGGCGCCGTGGCGCCGCGCCTCGGCGGCAAGTGCGGCCGCATCCGTGATCCAGCGCTCCGTCGGCCGCACCCGGAAGCGGCCGTCGACCAGATAGGTGTCGCCGAAGCTGCTCTGCTCCTGCAGCACGACATAGTCCCAGGGACCGCTGCGTATTGCGGCGGCGGCATCGCCTGAGGTCAGGTGATCATGCAGGGTGGCGCCGCCGGAGGCGGCCAGGCCGGTACGGATCGGCAGCCCGTTCGCGGCGCCGATGGCTTCGACCATCGCGGGCATGTCGTTGTAATAAGTGAGGCTGTTGCCGACGAAGAGGATGCGGAGCGGATGCCCGGCCGGCACCGGCGGCAGGCAGTTCGCGCCGGCGGCGGCGGGGAAAGCGAGGCAGAGGAGGAGAAAGGCGAGGGCGCCGCGAAACATGGTGCGATCCGAACGGTTGCGTGCCCCGTCTTGCAGCAAAGCCCAGACGTGGCAATGGCTTGGCGGGGTTTAGCCTCCGCCGGAGGTGCGCGGATGGCGGGCGAGGTCGACCGCCGCGGTCGGCTGCTTGATGTGGAGCACGCAGAGCAGGGTGAACAGGCGCCGTGCGGTATCGAAATCGACCTCGACCTTGCCGGCCAGGCACGCCTTCAGCAGCTCCGCGCCGTCATTGTGGAGGCCCCGGCGGGCCATGTCGATCGCCTCGATGCCGCGGGCGCCGTCGCCGCGCACCGCCTTGAAGTAGGAATCGCAGATCGCGAAATAGTCCCGCACCGGCCGGCGGAAGCGCGCAAGGCCGATCCGGATCGTGTCGAGCGCCTTGCCTTCCGCATCCGCCACCACGATCGCGAGCCGCCCTTCCTCGACCCGCAGGGTGACCCGGAACGGTCCTTCCTGGCCCACCACATCGAAATGATTTTTCTCGAGCAGGTCGAAGATCGCGATCCGCCGCTCCTGCTCGATATCGGCATTGCGCTTCAGGATCGAACGCTCGTCGAGCTCGATGTCGATGATGCGCGGCTCGGCCATCAGCCGATGTTAGCGGGTGCAGCATTTTTGCGCCAGCCTCGGGCCCAATATGCCTCCGAGCCTAAGACCTCACCCTTGATGGGGGAGGGTTGGGTGGGGGTGGAGGTTGGGCTTGGTGCCGATTCCGGAAACGCAGTGCCGCGTCCGAGGCCACCCCCACCAACCTCCCCCATCAAGGGGGAGACATATGCGGTGCCCGGTCTCTGACGGCCGATCAAGGACACTCAGCTATCGTATCTGAGTCCGTCGACGCGCGCCGCGGCGTTCCAGGCTTCCTCGGTCGAGGGCATGCTCGCGTCGGAGGTGATCCGCCAGCTGCCGTCCGGCTGGCGGCGCAGGGTGACGAGGAACTTCACATATTGGACCATTGCCGGGGCGCCCGGGCGGGTCATCGTCTGGCGCATATAGCCGCCGTCGATCGCGATCTCGCCGGCGACGCTGCGCCGGGCG
>Ga0213876_10002552_pt1 | contig 10652 bp, 4 predicted proteins | sample BarmaccomBMRX_R9_FD_160113 | JGI IMG/M metagenome (GOLD analysis project Ga0213876, IMG submission 160113) | Root-associated microbial communities from Barbacenia macrantha in rupestrian grasslands, the National Park of Serra do Cipo, Brazil - RX_R9 | ecosystem: Host-associated > Plants > Roots...
CGAAGCTCCAGCCGAAGGACATCGACAAGGTCTTGCTCGTCGGCGGCCAGACGCGCTCGCCCATCATCGCGCGCACCGTGCGCGAAATCTTCGGCAAAGACCCTTCGTCCGAGATCAACCCGGACGAGGTGGTCGCGATGGGCGCGGCCATCCAAGGCGGCGTGCTGACGGGCGACGTGAAGGACATCGTGCTGCTCGACGTGCTCCCGCTCTCGCTCGGCCTCGAGACGCGCGGCGGCCTCTTCCACAAGCTCATCGAGCGCAACTCGACCATCCCGCTCCACAACTCGCAGACCTTCACGACGGTCGTCGATAACCAGTCGTCGGTCGAGATTCACGTCCTCCAGGGCGAGCGCGAGATCGCGCAGCACAACCGGAGCTTGGGCAAGTTCGAGCTGGTCGGCATCCCGCCGGGGCCGCGCGGCGGGCCGCAGATTGAAGTGACGTTCGAGGTGGACGCCAACGGCATCCTCAGCGTCGCGGCCACCGACCGGACGAGCGGCCGCCAGCAGCAGATGAAGGTCACGCCCACCTCGGGCCTCTCGGGCGACGAGATCGACCGCATGATCGCCGAGGCGCAGAGTTCGGCCGAGGCCGACCGCCGCGCCAAGGAACTCCTCGTCCAGCGCTCGAAGCTCGAAGGCTTGCTGCGCAACGCGCAGCGCACCTTCAACGAGTTCGGCTCCTCGCTCTCCTCGGGCGAGCGCGCCATCACGCAGGACGCCTTCGCCGAGTGCGAGGAGCTGCTCAAGAGTGAGAACGTCGAGGCGATTCAGGACGCCACGCAGAAGTTGGAGCGCATCTCGCAGCAGCTCGCCCTCGCCATGCTCAACCCCGTCGTCGAGCACAACGGGCGCTGAGCCGGCCGGAAAATTCCGGGTTCGAAGTTCAAGGTTCAAAGTTCAAAGTTGGCGTTTGCCAAACCGAACTTTGAACCTTAAACTTTGAACTTTGAACCTCTAACTCATATGGCTACTAAACGCGACTACTACGAAGTCCTCGGCGTGAGCCGGGGCGCGACCGAGGCGGAGATCAAGAGCGCTTACCGCAAGCTCGCCGTCCGCCACCACCCGGACAAGAACCCCGGCGACGCGGCGGCCGAGGAGAAGTTCAAGGAGGCGGCCGAAGCCTATTCCGTCCTCTCGGACGCCGACCAGCGCGCGCGCTACGACCGCTTCGGCCACGCGGGCGTCTCGTCGGGCGCGGGCGCGCAAGGCTCTTGGGGCGCGCAGGGGTTCGGCGGCATCGAGGACATCCTCGGCGACCTCTTCGGCTTCGGCGACGTGTTCGGCGGGGGCCGCGGGGGCGGCCGGCGCGGCGCGGCGCAGCGCGGCGCAGACCTCCGCTACGACCTGGAGATGACGCTCGAAGAGGCGGCCGAGGGGATGACGGCGCAGCTCAAAGTCCCGCGCCTGGAGGCCTGCGAGGCGTGCAAGGGCTCGGGCGCGGCGCCGGGCACGCAGCCCGAGAATTGCCCCGGGTGCAACGGCACGGGGCAGGTCAGGTACCAGCAGGGCTTCTTCTCGGTGGCGCGCACCTGCGGGCAGTGCCGCGGCGCGGGGCGCGTCATCCGCACGCCGTGCGAGACGTGCAGGGGCGCGGGCCGCATCGAGCGCGAGAAGCAGATCGAGGTGAAGATACCGGCCGGCGTCGAGACGGGCTCGCGCCTCAAGCTCTCGGGCGAGGGCGAGGCCGGCGCGCAGGGCGGCCCGGCGGGCGACCTCTACGTCGTCATCCACGTCAGGGAGCACGACCTCTTCGAGCGGCAGGGGAATAACCTCTACGCCTCGATCCCCATCACCTTCGCGCAGGCCGCGCTCGGCGCGGAGACGACCGTCCAGACGCTCGACGCGCAGGAGGCTTTGAAGGTGCCCGCGGGGACGCAGACCGGCACGGTCTTCCGTCTGAAGGGGCACGGGATGCCCGTCCTGGGCGGCCGCGGGCGCGGCGACCTCTTCGTCGCGGTCACGGTCATCACGCCGACGACCCTCACGCGCGAGCAGCGCAAGCTCCTCGAACAGCTCGCCCAGATCGAGGAGACAGACCTCTCCGACAAGGGCCTCATGGACAAGGTGCGCGACATCTTCGGCTAACGCCGCGCCTCCAGACGGAAGGGAGAGGGCCGCCCGCGAACCTGGCGGCCCTCTCCCTTTCTGCCAACTTGACCGTATTGACACGCCGGGGAATTGGTGATATTCCCCAGGAAAATTTTGGCGGCAGGAGGCTCTTATGGAGGCGAATCCGGCAGTCCCCAAGCGCGGCGCCCTTTACTACCCCTACATCCACATCACCAACGAGAACTGGCTCAAATCAACCCTCCTCTGCTTCGGGAACGTCAAGCGCATAGTCCCCGACCTCTTCACCACGCGCGACTACGAGACGATCAAACCCTACGCATCGCTGAGGGATCGGAACGACGAGCCGCTGCTCGGCGAGGCGAAAATTTACACCCCCGCCGTGCACGACGCCCAGAAGGCGCTGAAGGATAAGATTGAAGCGCACCTCGACGTCATCGAGAGGCGGTTCGGCCTGGACAACACGCCCGCGGAATACCGCTCCGGAAAAAAGTCATTTCAGATTAACAGCAGGAAGCTGCTCGAAAACCACGACGACCCCGGATTGGGAGAGTTCCTCATGCTGCACAAACTCGCGTGGCACACGGACGACAAGTGGGACAGGGACTGGGACCAGAAGAGCTGGCTGACCATGCACCCGCGGCTCGGCGCGGCGGTGATGTCCACCCTCGCGCTGGCCGTCGAAGAGGATCAGGGACTGAACATCGTGACGCCCTCGGTGCGGGCGCACAACGCCTTGCTCGCCAATCGCGAGGATCAGGTCTTTCAGGCACTGTTAGAACTTCCGACCGCCCGCGCCGAGGGCGACCTGGGCGAGACGGTGGACGAACTGGTGGAGATCGTGATTACGACCGGCTTCGACCTCACCCGGCTGGGGCCGGAAGACATACAGGGGCTGATCAAAGACGACTCCGACCTGCAACAGTTCCGCCGCGAGGTCGCCGCTCTGGCGCAGGAGATTCCCCCCGGCATGGGGCCGGAGGCCAGAGACAGGGCGCTGAGGCAGAAGGCAGACGCGATACTTGAAACGTGGAGGGAGCGCCAGCGCCTTCTGCCGCCGTCGGTCCGCGAGGCCATCACGGAGGGCGCCGTGGAGAAGATCGCCGAGAAGGTTGGTGAGCAGATACGGGCGGGGCTGGCCGGCGCGGCGGGCGGGGCGGCGGCGGCCGTCGCGACACATTCGGTGTTGGCCTTAGCCCCCGGGGTCGCGGTCTCAGTCCTGGTGATGGCCGGCGTTAAATTTTATTTCGGGCGCAAACATGGCGGCCCGCGCTACCTGAACCGGATACGTAAGGTCACCGACGCCAGCTTCGGCTCCCTTTACGTGCCCCAATGGAGAGTCTTGGCGGGAAAGTGGTGAGGAGCGCGTCTGGGCGATACCTGTTTCGATTCTTCTTCTGCACATCCAACTAGCGGCTTAAGAATTTCACCGCAGAGGCACAGCCCTTGGGCATTTCAACTTCCTAATGGCTGTGCCTCTGTGCCTCTGCGGTGGATTTACTGCCCGGGCTTGTTTACCGTCGCTCCACCTTCGCTGCCGCCTCCGGCGTCATTCGCGCGAATCCAGTAGTCGCGCGGGTAGATGCGGACGAGGCGCGCGTCGGGGCCTTCGACCGTCTTGAGGTACTGCTCGTAGGCCGTGAGCTGCTTCTCGGGGCCGATGACGTAGAAGACGCCGCCCTCGACTCCGGACGCCTTCGCGCCGAGGCCCGGCAGGATGCGCGCGTAGACGACGTTCATGCGCTTGAACAGCTCGTCCGAAAGGTTCGGCGACTTGCGCAGGTCGAGCAGGCCCTGCCGGAACTTGCGCACGACCTCGGGCGGCGTGCCGTCGGCGATGTCGTTCGCCATCTGCTCGCCGCGCGACTCGTAGCCGGAGGCCGAGCGGAACTGCGAGAAGGCGACGGCGACGGCGTACTCGACCAGCCCCGGGTCGGGCTTCGCCTTCTTCAGCTCGTCGATGACGAAGCGGAGCGTCTGCGGCAGCTCGGGCGTGCGCTCGGCGTAGTAGCTGATCCGCCCCTGCGCGGGCGAGCCGCCGAGGCCGTTCGAGTAAGCGAGCCCCGCGCCCCACGTCTTGATGAAGATGCCGTGCGCGCCGCCGCCGCCGTAGAGGCGCGAGGCGAGGAAGTCGAGCAGGGCCTCCCTGTTGTCGGCGTCGGCGTAGGTCGCCGCCGGGGCCGAGTTGAGGAAGACGCCGCCCTGCGTGTTCGGGTTGACGAGCCCGACGAAGACCGGCCGGCTCTTGTCGCGCACGCGCTCCTGCACGCGCGACTCGACGAGCCTCGCGCTCGTGTACTTCGCGGGCGCGTGCGGCGCGGTCTGGAGGCCCGCGAGCAGCTCGCGCACGCCCGGCTCAAGCGAGGCGCGCACGGGCGTCGAGCCGATCATGAACATCCGCGCGCCGCCCGTCTTCAACAAGCTCTGCCGCGCCTCGTTCAGCTCGGCGAGCGCCTGCGCGGGCGGGACGAGCAGGTCGCGCCGCATCTGCGTGACGAGGTAGTTCCAGTCGCCGCCGAGCGTCTCGTCGGGGATGTCCGCGAGCAGCTGGTCTAAGTCCTTCGCCGCGTCGGCGGCAATCGCCTTCGCGCCCTCGGGGAGTTTGGCGAAGTCGTCCGCCTGCGGCTTGAGCGAGGCGGGCGCCTGCGCGTCCTTCTTCCCCTGCAACACTGCGAGGAGCGACTTCAACTCCTCGCGGCTGCCCTTCGCGCCCGCGAGCGACGTAAGGAAGTTCGAGACGGCGTCGCGCTGCGCTGCGTCGCCGGCGTCCTTCAAAAGCCAGCGCAGCCGGTGGACGTTGTGCGCCTGCGTCATGAACGAAGAGACCGAGAGGAGCAGCGGGCTGTCCTGCCGCCAGTAGGCGTTCGCCGGGTCGTTGACCCAGGACTCCTCCGACCCCTGCGTGCGGTTGCGCATCCCGCTCAAGACCTGATCCACCACGTCGCGGATGCGCGCGAGGTTCTCGGGCCGCCAGTCGGGCGAGGTGAGCACGAGCTTCATCCACTGCAAGGCGCGCTGCGACTCGGCCGCGTCGTTGCCCGAGCCGCGCACGACCAGCTCCGCCCGGCCGTTGCTGAAGTTGGTGCTGAAGTAGCTGTTGAGCGCGAGAATCTCCTTCTTCAGCATCTCGCTCATCTGCTCGAAGGGAATCGCCTTGCCGTCCTTGACGACGCCGACCTGCGTCAGAAGCTGTGGCATCGCCGAAAGATAAAAGAGCTTCTCCTGCGGCACGCCGTCGAGGCGCAGCGCGAGCCCCGTGGTCGCGCTCGTCATGTTCTCGAAGTTCGACGCGACGAGCGGGACGCCCCCGGGGAGCTGCGTGACCTTGTAGTCGAGCTGGTCGTCGAGCGTGAGCGGCGGCCGCTCCAAGAACTTGAGCGAGGCCGACTGGCTCGAAAGCCTCTCCAGCTCGGCGGTCGTCGCGTCGTACTCGGACTTGAAGCGGCGCAAAGCCTCCTGCTCGTCCGTTAAGCCGTACTTCTTCATCAGGCGCACGGTCTCCAACTGCGCCCGCGTAGCGCGATCCTGTTCGCCCTGCGCGAGCAGCTGCGGCGACGGCTTCGCGGCGACGGCGTACGGGACGGACTCGGCCAGCTTCCAGCGCGCCACGAGGTCGCGCCAGGCGTTCTTGTCCGAAGAGATGAGCTGCTCGACCGCCACCAGCTCCGGCTTGAGCGTGACCGACTTGCGGAAGCCGGGCGTGCGGTTGAGGTCGATGAGGTGCGTCATCCAGCCCGAGTCCGTGTTGCGGAAGCCGAAGCCCGGCGGCGAGTTGACGAGCTTCGAGAGCGTGCGGCGGGTCTGCACGACGCGGCTCTTCATGCGCTCGTTGAACTCCTTCAGCTCCGGCGAGCCGTCGGCGAACGACGCGACCCGCCTGATCTCATCCATGATCTTCTGACGGATGTCCCTGATCTTCTCGTCCGTCATGTTCGCGGGCGCCACGTCGGTCAGGCCGACGTAGACCGGGTTCCCCTCGACCATCTCGTCGTCGAGGAAGGCGAAGACGCCCTTCGCGCCCGTCTCCGTGACGCGCGTCTTGGAATCGACGAAGAGCTTGTAGAGGTTCGTCGTCGGGTCGCCCGCGACGTTCGAGAGGAAGAGGTTGAGGAGCGTCTTCTCCTTCGTGTCGAGCTTGAGCTGCGCCGGGTAGGCGAACATGACCCAGCCCGGCTGCTGCTCGTTCTTGTGCGGGTACTCGACGAGCTTGATGGTGCCGGCGGGCGCCGGCTGCGGGGCCGGCAAGTCCGACTCGGTCGTGAAGTGGCGGCCCTCCTGCTTCGGCTCAAGCTTGTTGAAGGTGGCGTCGAGCCGCGCGAGCACTTCGCCGAGCGGCATCTCCTTCGGGAAGGAGGCGACCATGCCCATGTTGCCGAGGTGGTAGTTGTCCGCGTGGAACTTGCGCATGTCCTCCGCCTTCATCTCGCGGATGGAGTCCGGCCAGCCGCCCGAGGACAGCGCCAGAGGGTGCGTGGGGCCGTAGACCATCTGGTTCTCGGCGCGGAAGAGGAGGCTGACGGGGCGGTCGTAGGTCGTCCGCATCTCCTGGTAGACCGTGCCCTTCTCTTCGAGGCTCAGCTTCTTGTCGGCCGGGTTCTCGCTCACGCCCCAGTGGCTCACCTCGCGCCGTATCTCCTCGTCCGTGTAGTCGGGGTGGAGCAGGGCGTCCAACTGGCTCTCGAAAAGTTTGTAGAAGACTTCCGGCCCGGCCGCCGTGTGGAAGTGGTAGCAGGTGCGCCACTGCTGCGTGAAGGCGGACGACCCGGCGAGCGACATGCTCTCAAGGCCGGCGTGCGCGCGCCCGACGTTGCCCTTGCCGAGGAGCAGGTGCTCCTGCGTGTGCGGCTCGCCGTGCTCGGAGACGGGGAACGAGTTGACCCACATGAAGACCTGCGGCACCGACTGGATTTGCAAATAGTCGAGCGTGAAGCCCGTCCGCGCGTGGCGCAGGCGCGCGCCGAAGGGCTTGTCCGAGTCGTTGAGGTAGACGGCCTCGGCGCGGAAGCCGCCGACCGTCTGGCCTTCGGCGAGCGCGTCGAGCGAGATGGGGTTAGTTGACTGTGCGTCGGCCAAGCGCGGCATGCCCCCTGTCAGCGTCGAGATGGAGAGCACGAGCAGCAGGAGCGCCGAAGGTCGTTTGCGGTTCATAAAAGACTCCTGTCGGAAGGCGGGACGCCCCGGCGCCGAAGACACTTCGGGCGCCGCGGGCCTGTGGGTTTCCGTCTACAGTTTTTCGGATGAAATCCAATTGCCTCGGGTCGAACGCAAGAGCGGGAGCACAGATGCTAGACCGCCCCGCGCCGCCAGTCAAACGCAACGCGCCGGGGTAAGGTTTCAACCCGACCGCCGCGCCTTGTAGAGATGACAGATGGAGGACGCGCTGTTTAGAATCCACTCGCTCCCTTCTTTCCACAGCGCAATCCTTAGAGGAGTCTTATGAGCCACATTCGTTACTCGGTCGCGGCGTGCCAGACGGACTTGCCGAACCCCGTGGAGCGGCGCGAGATGCGGCGCAACACGGAGCGCATGCTGTCGATGATCGATTCGGCGGTGGCGGGGGCGGCGCCGTTTCTGCCGGTGCGGCTGGTCGTCTTCCCCGAGTTCGCGCACGCGGCGCCGGTCTTCCCGACCGTGAAGGAGTTGTTGGAGAAGTTGGCCGTCGAAATCCCGAACGAGCACACCGAGGCTCTGGAGATGAAGGCGCGCGCGCACGGCCTCTACATCCAGTCGGGGACGATGCTTGAGCGCGACGACAAGTATCCGGGCGTCGTCTTCAACACCACCTGCCTCGTCGGCCCCGCGGGCGTGCTCTATAAATATCGGAAGGTCAACACCTGGATTCCGTACGAGGTGCACGCGAGCCCGCACGACCTCGAAGGCTACGAAGAGCCGCTCTTCCCCGTGGCCGAGACCGAGATCGGGCGCATCGGCTGTGCCATCTGCTACGACTGGCTCTTCCCCGAAGCCATGCGCCAGCTCGCCGCGAACGGCGCAGAGGTTCTCGTCAGGGTTTCGGCCTACATGGATCCCTGGGGCGCGACCGCGCCGATGGACTGGTGGACGGTGGTCAACCGCTGCCGCGCCATCGAGAACACGGCCTACGTCGTCGCCGCCAACCAGGGCGCGAGCCTCAAGCACTACCCGCCCTATTCGTGGCCCGGCGGCAGCCAGGTCGTGGACTTCGACGGCCGCGTCCTCGCCGAGGCGAGCCCCGGCCCCGGCGAGCGCATCGTCGTCGCGCCCCTGGACATCTCGGCGTTGCGTCACGAGCGCGCCGCGCGCCGCGGCCACCACATGCTCGCGCACCTGCGCACCGAAGCCTACCCCGTCTACCGGAATCACATCTACCCGCCCCGCACGGAGGGAGGGCCGGACGGGCCGCACTCCTACGAGCGCAACAACGAACTGATCGACGAGTCGAAGCGGAGGCTCGGCGAACCCGTGCAGGGTTGAGCGCCGCCGGCGCGTTAGAGAAATTCGTTGACAGGCTTTTGAATCTGTATTAAAAAGACTTCGTTCGGACAGGCAACAAACGGTCAGGCAGCGGTCAGGTAATACTTCTTCTCTCGCAATTGCTTTCAAACTACAGACGGCCTTACGCCAGAGGCCGTCGCACACCTGTCAGTTCTGGTGTGAGTCTGCGGCTTTCGGTTCTCGGCAGACGGGCGCCCCTGCCCGTCGGTAATCGAGGTTTGTTATGACTACACTCCGCGAAGTCTCCCGGATATTCCTGCGCGCCGGCTGCGCTGCCATCCTCGTAGCCGCCTTCGCGCTCGCCGCGTCGGCACAGTCGAACAAGGGCACCATCACGGGCACGGTGACAGACCCCAACGGCGCGGTCGTTAAGGACGCCAAGGTGGTCGTGACCAACGTCGCCGACGGCCAGTCGCGCGAGGCGACGACGAGCGACGAGGGCACCTACGCCATCCCCGCGCTCGACCCCGGCGTCTACCGCGTCACCGTTGACGCCTCCGGCTTCACCCAGTCGGTCATCGAGCAGGTCAAGCTCGACACGGCCGCGCGCCAGGCCGTGGACGTGGTGCTGACGGCCGGCGGGGTGAGCGGCGGCACCGTCACCGTGACGGCCGAGGCGCCGCTCGCCGACACCGAGACGAGCGTCCGCGGCGACCTCATCACCGGCAAGCAGGTGACAGACCTCCCCCTCACGCAGCGCAACTTCACGCAACTCGCGGCGCTCTCGCCCGGCGTGACGCGCCCGAACCTCGGGCTCCTCGGCGGCGGCGGCAACTTCGTGGCCGGCGGCGGCGGGCAGAACAACACCGAGTCCACGCGCTTCCGCGAGTCGGGCGGCTCCGTGATGGTCGTCAACGGCGCCCGCGCCACCAACAACAACTTCACGCTCGACGGCGTCGATAACAACGAGGCGCAGTTCGGCCAGATCGCCATCTTCCCGAACCCCGACGCCATCGCCGAGTTCAAGATCGAGACGAGCGTGCCCTCGGCCGAGTCGGGGCGCGCCGGCGGCGGCATCGTGCAGACGACGTTCAAGTCGGGCGGCAACGCAGTCCACGGCACGGCCTACGAGATTTACCAGGGGCGCTTCCTCTCGGCTGCGGCCTCGCAGTTCGACGACGACGTGACGAACCGCGTCCCCAACTACGTGACGCACAACTTCGGCGGCGTGGTCGGCGGCCCCATCTACCTGCCGCGCTTCGGCGAGGGCACGCCCTACTTCTACGACGGCCGCAACCGCTCCTTCTTCTTCTTCTCGACCGAGGAGCGGCGCAACCACACGCCCATCTTCGGCGGCACGGGCGATCCGCAGGCCGTCCCTGTCCCGACGGCGCGGATGCGCGTCGGCGACTTCTCGGAGCTGCTCAAGCCCGGCACGTCGCGCGTCTACCAGCTGGCGAACGGCGGCACCGTCACCGCCCCGGAGGGGACGATCTTCGCGCCCAACGGCACGCCCATCCCCGGCAACGACCTGCGCAACTGCCCGACGTGCGGCGCCTTCTCGCAGTTCTCCCTCAACTACGTCAACGCCTTCCCGCTGCCGAACCTGCCGGGCGCCGGGCGCAACTACCGGACGAACCGCAAGGAGGGCTACAACCTCGACAGCTACGACATCAAGATCGACCACCGCATCACGGGCAGCAACTCCTTCTTCGCCCGCTACAGCCGCTCGAAGAGCGCGCGCCAGCGCGACAACTTCTTCCCGCTCGGCTCCTCGCCCAACGGCAACGACCTGCCGGCCGGCCCCTCGGCGGGCGACGAGTTCGGCAACTCGCGCGGCTTCACGATGGGCGACACGCAGACCATCGGCTCGTCCATCGTCAACGACGCGCGCTTCGGCTTCACGCGCGTGGACATCGGCATCTTCAACACCGGCGTCAACGGCACGGGCGGCTTCAGCCCGAACGTCTCGGCCAACCTCGGCGCGCGCAACATCAACCTCGGCCCCACGTCGAGCGGCATCATCCTCTTCGGCATCGTCGATAACCTGACCGGCGAGGATCGCGCCACCGAGTTCACCGGCGACGGCGGCCCCTTCTACTTCCTCTCGAACAACTTCAACTTCGCCGACGCCGTGACGGTCGTCAAGGGCAACCACACCTG